>JAABUN010000442.1_pt1 | contig 108198 bp, 104 predicted proteins | sample 5559311 | NCBI WGS metagenome assembly JAABUN01 (sample SAMN10711877, study PRJNA513370) | rock metagenome | isolation source: Antarctica rocks | place: Antarctica: Victoria Land, Siegfried Peak sud | reverse complement strand
TTATGATGACAGGAGAGGTGCAAAAAAGATAAGCATGAAAACAAAACGAAAGAAATGTGGATGGAGCAATGATTACCTCCTAGCCATCCTTAAGGGAGTCAGCAAGTTTTAATGCGTTTGCCCTGTAAAGAACACCCTGCGGAAAAGTTGTGCCTGGAACTTGATTTTGTTTTTTGCGACCACGAAAGTGCATGGTTTTAATTATAATTAAGGTGTTGCTCAGACTTTAGTTTCTACAAACCTTAGAACCCACTATTTACCAAACACCTTTTTTCCGCCAATAAAAGTAGCCAGCACTTTTGTATTCAAAATCTCCTTCTCATCCACTTTCATCAGATCTTTGTCTGCAATAATAAAATCTGCTTTTTTACCAACCTCAATGCTGCCCACTTCTTTCTCTAAAAAACCTGCTTTTGCTGCCCAGGTTGTCATGCCTTTAATCGCTTCTTCGCGGGTTAATGCGTTCTCTGCCTGGAATCCCTTTGCAGGATATCCTTTGGCATCCTTACGCACCACAGCAGCTAAAAATGTTTTGAACGGGCTGATGTCTTCCACAGGAAAATCTGTGCCTAAAGGCAACCACCCGTTCTGCTGCAACAGTTGCCGGTAAGCATAAGCGCCTTTAATTCTTTCGGCTCCTAACCTTTCTGTTGCCCAGTACATGTCACTTGTAGCATGTGTCGGCTGAACAGACGGAATTACACTTGCCTTACCAAACAGATCAAAATCATTCTGATTAATTATCTGCGCATGCTCTATTCTCCACCGCTTATCATTTTTCCCATTCAGCACCTTGTTATAAATGTGTAATATTTCGCTGTTTGCACTGTCACCTATAGCATGTGTGCACATTTGAAACTCAGTTTCAGCTAATACTTTTGCCACCGAATCGTAGTGAGATTTATTACTTAACAAAAAGCCGTACCAGCCCGGTTTATCCGAGTACGGCTGTAATAAACAAGCGCCTCTGCTTCCTAAGGCCCCATCTGCGTAGACCTTAATTCCCTTTACATACATCTTATCAGTTTTGTAAGGGCCTTTGCTAAGATAACGTTTATAGTTAGCGGTGTCATCGCTTAGCATGATGTACATCCGCATATTTATCTTTCCTCCTTTTTGCAAGCTGTCAATTGCCTGTACATCATTATACATTAAACCGCAGTCAGTCACAGTTGTAAGACCAACAGCAAAGCAATTGTTTTGTGCAGCAGTCAGCCATTTTACATAATCATTTATGCCTGGTGCAGGAAGCTTAGCAGTTACCAGGTCAACTGCATTATCAATTAAAACGCCGGTTAATTTGCCATCTTTTGTTTCTGCTTCCCCGCCGGTTAATGTTTGCCCGGGTTTAACCGCAGCAATATCTAATAACTTTTGGTTTACAATAGCAGCATGCCCGTCAACGCGGGTTAATAAAACAGGCTTATCAGGGTATAATTCATTAAGCTTTTGATTCGTCGGATACGATTTTCCCGGCCATTTATTCTGATCCCATCCCCGACCTCTTATAGATGCCTCTGAGGGATGTTCTTTTGCAAACTTCCGAACTCTTTCAATAATCTCATCCCAGCTTGAAGCTGCAAATAAATCTACCTGAAAAAGTGATTGCCCATATCCTACGAAATGTGCGTGAGCATCAATAAAACCTGGAAATACTGTCTGGCCTTTAGCATCAATCGTTTCTTTTGCTGTGTACTTTTTCAGTATCTCATCATTGGTCCCAACTGCCACAATTAGTCCCTGGCTTACTACAAACGCCTCTGCGGTTGCAAACTGATCGTCAACAGTATAAACTACTGCATTATGCACAATAGTATCAACCTGACGGGCAGGCTTACATCCTATAAAAAAAATGAAAAAAGCAAAAGTGCACGAAAGGGTTAACCGCATGGAGACAGATTAAGAAACAAATGTAATTGAAAGAAGCTGCTTAAGTTAACGCAAATTAATTCATAAACTTACTATCGAAATATAAGAGCGAAAGCATAAAAACATCTGGTAAACCTTTTTACAAAAAGGTGTTATAATACTCGTAATCGGTGTTTTATGAAAAAGGTGGTGACGGACTTGGAGTCTTAACACACTATTTTGGATGACTTCTGCTTATAACGCTTCGGTTACCGGCCATTCAGTTACAGGTGACGACACCCTGTAACAACCATTTTAAAAGAACATCTGTAATGTCTTTTGCCAGGTCTATTAGATGCTGAATAATTTCCGTTGTTGTAAGTAAGTTGTTTTGATGTTTCTTTATTGCTCTTTCAAGCATAGCTAACAGTGCCTGCCTTTTTACAAGATTGGTTTTAGCATGTGCCTTTTTCATTATTCAATATCTTCTTCAAGAGTTCCAGAGCAAGGTTTTTATGTTGCATTCCTTTCACTTCTTCTATATTCGTTTGTCACAGTTATCGCCTGACAATTTACCGATGGGTGTTAATTCAACTTTTCTGAATTCCACTTCTGATCCTTCAGCTTGCAGGGCAATTTGTCCTTTTGATGCTGTACAGTTAAAACCACAATTTACCAAATCGCCGTTAACCCAAACCTTAATTGAATTTTTCACACATTCAATAATCATAGTATTCCATTCTCCCACCGGCTTTTCAGAACCATCTGTCAGGTTTAATATCCGGCGTTTTTTCTTTCCGTTTATGCCCCATTCTTCTTTAGGCCCCCGCCGTTTTTCCATATCCGGAACGGAAATATCTTCTTCTATGCACCAGAAATCACCTGCATTTTCTGTCATCATTTGCGCTTCTATAGATTTGGGAAACATTTTATAAAGAGCCCGCGGGGTAGAAGCATGAACCAGAACACCACAATTGCCCGGAACACCGGCAAAACGGTATTCCACCCGCAGTTTGTAATTCTTATAAACAGCATCGGTAATAAGATGACCACCCGGCTTCCCCATACTTACCAGCAAACCATTCCTGATAATGAAAGGACTTTTTAACGACGGATTCGTATCCATAGCCGGAACATCTGCATGCCAGCCGGTAAGATCTTTGCCATTAAAAAGGCTAATAGTTTTAGATCGATATTTAAACGAAAGAATCGAGGTTAGTATTATCGTTGATAAGATCAGTTTTTTCATATGTTTACCCCTTAATGTATTAAAGTGAAATATACGACAAGATGAGGTAACTATGCTAAAGAGGTTTTTATTCCTGCCGGCATTTCCTTTGAAAGTTTTGGTCTGAAGCCAGGAGTCGCACAGCATTCCAGGTTTTGTTAAGATCTAATTTTCGGCTGTAGCCAAATCAGTTTTTATTCCAAACCCTATAACTACGAAGCATCGTTTCTGGTGCGTATAGTCATCCTTTGTTTTAGGGTATAAGGTGGTAAAAATAATCTGAAAATGAAAGAGCCCTCATCCCTCACCCTTCTCCTTACTGAGAAGGGAACTTTTGACCTCATCTCCGGCTCTTCCCCCAGGGAGGCGTGCGTAATTTAATAATTCCACCCTGTCATGCTGAATTTATTTCAGCATCTACAAAAGCCCATTATTCATGGCATAGTGAATCAACTCCGAGGCGTTATTAGTATTGGTTTTGTGCAACATGTTTTTGCGATGGTTATTCACTGTATTTATACTTACAGAAAACCTTTCAGCGATCTGTTTGCTGCACATGCCCTTATAAATGGCTGCCAAAATCTCTAACTCTCTTTTGCTAAGTACGCTGTCAGTTTTGTCAGGATAATAAACAGACTTAAATAAACGAACATCAGATACAGCAGAAAAGTTTTGATCAATCTTTTCTACTGTATGAATAATACTTGAATCGGTTTTATAGTTAGTGATATTTATAATAGAACCCACGGCAGCCAAAGGATTACCATCTTCAGGATCAGAAAAATAAGTTGCACGTTGAAGTAAAGTATAACCTACTCCATCTTTGGTATTTACCCGGTAATTAAAAGAAAATGAAAACACAGGATAGTCACAAACCGAATGTTGCTTCAGAAAATGAATTGTTTCAGGAAATATATTTTCACTGAAAACCTTGAGGTCGTTCCTGTTCCATAATCCCGTAAAATAACTTGTCCCTGCATCTGGTAAAAGTTCTTTGTCATAACCCAATAGTTTTTGAAACAAAGGGTCGATGTACAAATACTTATGATGTCTATAATCAATTACATAAAAGATTTGGGCATGTGAAAATGAAGAGGTTGTATCAAAACCCAAATATTTAAGCAGGTCATAAGTTATTGGTCTTGAAATATTCGTATAATCCGTTGCGCAGTTAATTAGCTCACGATAAGAGCCAGGTAGATTAGTCATTCGGTAAATATTAAGGATTAATACGATACAATATAGCTATAAATAGCTATTGTGTCAAGAGGGGAAGAGCAGTATTTTTAAGGAAAAGAATATTTTAAAAAAAATACTATAAGCTTCTTTATAAAGATTTTACAACCAAAGCCCGGTGGCAGACAGCATTGCTTAATATAACTAATTGTTTCAACCTTTAAAATATAACTATTATGCTTTCCATTGATTTCTCCGTTGATCTTCATTGCCACCCTACTTATAAGCCTTTAGGCAAATCTTCTTTAAGTAATCCCGGTAATCAATCTGCTGACCCAAATGATAAAAGTAGTTTATGGTATTATGATTCCCCCAGTATATCTGATAAGCTTATAAATGATATTGTCAGTCTGACAAAGTTTTCACAGTCAAATTTCACAGCTTGTACTTATGGAAAAGTTTGGGTAATGGTGGCAGCGCTTGGTGCTATAGAAAAATGGTTTTTTAATAACAAACTGGGCACTGGAATAATTGCTGATATTTTGGAAGATTTTGCGACAGAAGTAACTAAGCCACGAATAAATGAAATACAGGGAATGCAAAACTATTTCCAGGATTTGCTGCATGAATTTTCGTTTCTGGACCAAATGAATGATACTGTTGTAAACATAGATGGAAATGAATATGCATATAAAATCGTTCATAATTTCGCTGAATTAAAGGCTGTAGAAGAGCAAAATGAAGCAGAGCTAAAGTCAGATAAAGCAATGAAACTCATTCATCTTGCCATTATTACTTCGATAGAAGGCATGCATGTACTTAATTGTGGCTTAGATCCCGCTCGCGGTCCTGAAAATATAAAAGCTGATCCTGCTGAAGTGAAAGCTAATGCTCGAGCTTTAAAAGATCATCCTCATAAACCCTGGTTTATTACTTTCACCCATCATTTTTATAATGAGTTATGCGGGCATTCAGAAAGCTTAAAAGGCATCATTGCCAAAATCTGTGATCAGAAACAGGGTATTGATAGAGGCTTTACACCACTTGGTAAAGAAGTAATGGATATATTGTTGGATAATTCTGATGGTAAGCGAATCCTCATAGATATAAAACATCTAAGTCCTTTAGGGCGAAAAGAGTTTTTTGAAATGCGCAGAGATCATAATCTTGATATACCCATCATTATCAGTCATGGCGTTTGTAATGGATTGCCGAGGATGGGTGCTGCTCATTCTCTGTTTCCTGAAATAGGAAGCACTTTCAACAATAAAGAAATCAATTTTTATGATGACGAGATTTTGGAAATGGTAAAATCAAATGGCATAATGGGTTTGCAGTTAGATGAAAGAAGAATTGCAAATGATGAAACAATCAGGCGTACAAAACATTCTTTTTTCCGCAACAAGATCATGCACTACAGAAGTGAATTGTTATGGAAGCAGGTACAGTACATAGCAGAATTATTAGATACTAACGGTTTGTTTGCCTGGGGTAATATAGCCATTGGCTCTGATTATGATGGAATTGTTGATCCCTTAAACAGCTTCTGGACAACAGAACAATTTCCCGATTTAAAATCTTTTCTCGAAAGACATGCCTTTAACTATATGCAAAATGATAGCGGCAGATTGAAAAATTCATTCAATAAAATTTCATCAGATATTATTGTACAAAAGATTTTTCAAACGAATGCGTGGGAGTTTTTTGAGAGATGGTTTTGATTGGTGCATATGTTGAAGCAGCAATTCCTTATTCAATATTAAAATAGATCTTTTGAAAAAGATATTTGTAGATTAATTCAAAGACAATAGATATAAATGCTTATTGACCGAATAAAAAATAAGGGATGGGAGATATCGCAAAAAGTTTTTTCTGCTTAAAGTCAAAGTTTTACCAAGTCTCTTCTGATTGCTTCCAGCACCAGCCCAACCCTGCTTTGCACCTTAAATTTTTGAAAAAGCTCTTCACGATAACCATCAATGGTTCTTTCGCTTTTATTCATTTTAGCTGCAATTTGCTTATAAGTGAGATCGCTGCAAGCCAGTTGCAAAAACTGTCTATGATTATCGTTAAGATGCAATTTCTCCTCATCTTCTTCTGCCTTTCGGAGACGACGATAATTTATGTTACTTGCATCGCCATTATAATATCCTTTGGTAGATATTTCATGTAAAGCTTTCTCCAGTTCTGCGGGATGTATGTCTTTAAGAAGGTATGCGCAACATCCTGCTTTTATCATGGCTATGATGGCTTTATCCGAATCATCCATAGATAATGCTGCAAGTTTGATTGCGGGATAATTTTCAGTGAGCCAAGTAGCAGTCGCAATACCATCCATTACAGGCATGCTTACATCAATCAACATGATATCAGGAATTGACTGAATTGCCTTTATTTTTTCCTGTAAATCTTTTCCATTTACCGCTTCAACCACAACAGTAAAATCTTCAGAACCGGATAGCATCAGGCTAAGTGATTTTAAAAACAACTGGTGGTCATCCACTATGCCTACAGAAATTTTCATAACGCATTTTGTTTAACAGGTAATGTAATAAGTACTATACTGCCTTTATTGCTGCTTTGCCATTGCACAGAGCCTCCCAATAGCTTTGCTCTGTGTTTCATGTTTATAATGCCTACTCCATCAGATATACCTGCCTCATCAAATCCATTACCATCATCTTTTATTGCTGTTGCCAGCAAACCCTCTTGTTGGCTTATATCTATATAAATGTTTTTTGCGTACGCATGTTTAATAGCATTTTGAATCGCCTCCTGAATAATTCTGAAAAGGATGATTTGTTTATCAGCCTCAAGAGAAAGCTTATCAGGATGCAACAGGTGAAGTTTCACAACATCAGCAGAATTAATTCGGTTAACTTCAGTGGTAAGGTTTTCAATAAGATCAAATTGTTCGAGCCATTCTTTGCTTAGTGATTTTGAAAGAGAACGGAGTTCATTAATAGCTTTTCCGACTGTTGCATTAGCAGTGATGAGCGTGTCTGGTGGATTAGTCAAATTTATTTCGGTAATACCCAGTAACATTTTTGCAGTACTTAATAATTGGCCGATGTTATCATGCAGTTCTTTGCTTAGGGTTGAAAAGGTGGCTTCCTGTACTTCAATTTGGGATTGAAGGAGTGCTTGTTCATATGTTTGCTTTAGAGTAGCCATTTCAAGCATATATTGTTGCCGGCGTTTTTGGTAAATTAAAATAAGCAGTATTATTATGCAGCTTAGCAGTAAAAAAAGTAAAGTAACTACAATATACACAAGTGCAATAGATGGAATATTAAGCAGGTTCATACAAATAGTCTAAAATAACTGATGAACCTAATGTAAGCAAATTATTAATACTCTAATTTAATTTGTGGCTGAAGCATCTTATCTTTAATGAAACTAATTGCAAAAAGTGTATAAAGCAGAATATTAAATGAGCTTTGAAAGATTGACAGGTACGAGCTTTGAATAATATCATATAAAACAAAATGCAGAGAAGTACAGGCTGCATAAATAAATATGCCTAATAAAGACCAGCTAAACGGATCCCTGAAGGTTAACTCCATTTCCGGTAACAAATATTGGTCTCTGAAATAAATTACGATCCAGAGCAGATAAAAAAGATTGTTAACAGATACCCATTCGCTGATAAATCTTGCGCTGATACTTTTCGATGTAAATAAAATAGCAAGTGAGATTATACAATAAAGAATAAAAGTTCCTTTAAAGATTCTTTTACAACTAATTGAGTAGAATCTGCCTTTAAAGTAGAGATATAAAATAAAAAACTCGATGATAGTATAAACATTATAAAAACTATTACGAAGGTTTTTGGAGAAAAAATTAGAGATTAATTGAGGAGGAGTAGCTGCAATAATTAAAAAAAGAATTATCAAAGACTTATGACTTAATTTTTTACTAAGCCATAAGCCAGTAATAAGAGGCAGTAGTATTATCCAGATTGATATTTGATGCAATATTTCTTGCATATTCTAAAAATTTAATATAAGGATAAATTAGGCCCATAATAATTATTGGACAGTAACAATAATAATATCGCCAGCAATTGTATTCTTTGTTTTAATGCTTGCAGGTCTACCTGGATGTTCAAGTACTTCTTTTAAAGAATTAGGAACAATTTCAAAATCTTTAGAATTAGGTTGAACCATTTTCGCTGCAGCTACTACTGATGTTGGAGTATCATTGTATGATGCTTCTATTATTAAAACATGGCTTGCACCGATTTTTTCAGCTTCCTTTAAATAATCTCTTAATAACGCAAGTTCGAAAACAAACGAATTGGCGTCATTATCGTAATACTTTGCAGACTTGTCTTTTTTTAATACTTTAAGTTGTTTTACAATCTCAACTTTTGAATCAATTCGTATACCCTCATATTCTTTCTTTATATCTACCGCATTAGGTACAGCAGGGGGAAATAAGGGAATAAACTTTCCAAACATAAAATAAGTTTTAAAATTTTTCTAAATTGTTTTACTCTACAAGATTGCAATTAATTTTTACAAATGCAAACAAGAAATCTCCCGTATTAAAAAAGGTATAATTCCCCCTTAAAAACAGCCTTTCTCACATTATAACTTAACTGTTAATAATAGCATATTTGCAGTATAATATTTCATAAAAACTTTTTTGTTATGGCTACTTCAACATCTTCAAAAGACACTAAGCAAAGTTTATGGGATTTCAAAACATATAAAGAACATGAATGGTTTCGTGCTCTTGTCATTTTGTTACTAACTCTTGCTGCTTTTTATTTACTTCTTCATTATTTCATTGATAATGTCCTTAAAGCAAAACTTAATTACGAATATGTTAAGTTGGATGCCGAAGAGATGCAGCAAGTGAACAGAATATATTTTGACTCTCTTTACATTAAAGCTCAGCTTTACGCTTCAACTAATTCAAACGCAAATTTATCAACTAAAGAAGAAGACTCTTTAAAAAAGGATAATGGTACTTCCGGCTTACTTGGTAAAGACCCTTGCAACTGTACGAATTCTTCGTGTATAAGAGTTGTGCAATATCTTAATAATCAATTTATTTATAAAATTGATCCTGACCAGATAGACTCTTTAAAAGGATATTTATGTTCTGCACCTCCTTTGGAAGCCACTAACTTTTTAAATAATGTCAGGTTAAAAATAAATTCAAATTTTTGGTTGATTGGGCCATCAGTATATTATGAAATAATTTTTTGGTCATGGTTTGGAGTGCTTTGCAGCTTACTTTTTAACCTTGGTGTTGTTGGAAGGAAAAGCACTACTAATTCTGCTAACCCTCAATCCGTATTTGATAGTTCCGAAATTCCTTATCAGATTGCAAAATTACTATACGCACCTTTATGTACATTGATAATTGTTTTTGGATATAATTTTTTTAAAGACCAAAATATTGTAGATATAAGTTCCAGTAAAGGAGTTATTGTATTTGCATTTATTGGAGGATTTTATAGTGCGAGATTAATTGCATTTTTAGACAGGTTAAAAGAAGTGCTATTACCCAACAGCGGAACTGCTGACTTACCTGGCAATTCAACAACATCAACTGTAACTGAACTTAAAAATTTTATAATAAAACTGGAATTAGACCCTGCTATAGACCCGGTTTTAACAACCGCAATTACACAAATTGATCTAAAGGATGCCAAGGTAACATTGACTGATACTGCTGGTGGGGAACCGATTGCAGCAACCCCAACCGAAGAAGGTGAAGCTGTGAATTTCAATGTTGCAAATTTAAAACCAGGAAATTATACTATCAAAGCATCATGGTCTAAAGAAGTAAATGGTGAAGTCGTTGATCTGAAAGCAGAAAAAACGGCATCTATAATGAGTTCGGAAACTCCAATTACATTATTATTAATGAAAGCTTGATTGTAAGTTTTTATAAACAAAAAAGGATTAATTGCTGAAAATCCTAAAAAACAGTAGGCACCGGGAAGCCGAAAACGGATTAGAGTAGGCACACAAACTAAATAATATGGCAACTTTAAATCTTGAATTAAAAGTTACAGAATTCGGTTCTATTTTAGCAAGAGAAGTCTACTTAGAAGATGTGACTGATCGAAACAGGCGCGTTAGGAACTGGGAACAAGGAGATGGATTTCAATTTAAAAAACTTCCCAACTTTGAAGTAAGAGATTCTTCACTGGAAGTCTTTGTGGGATGCCAAGGCAGTGCGGGTGGCACAGTAACGTGCGAAGTATTTATTAACGGTAACAATGTTGGCAACATTGTTTCTAAAGTTGAGGATCGCTTTTATGCCAAGAGTTCATTTAACTTATAAATTTATTAATATGCAAAAAATTATTTTTTTGGCAATTTTCGTTTTTATCTCTGTCTCTTCTTTTGAACAAGTTTTATTAGAAGACAAAGATGGAGATATAATTCTTAGAAATCAATTTAGAAAAGATGATAACATCTCTTTAATTAAGTTGAATACTGGTGATCAAAGCTTGGGATTTAATTACATTATTTCAACAAAGTCAAAAGATGAAAATAATTATAAGATAAATGAATTTGGTATTAAGGCAAAGCCTACAGAAGGATATGCAGCAGTCTTTAGCAACAATCAGTTTTCTCCGGGAATAAAATTTTCCTACGCACTTACTAAAGTGAGACTATTTAGTAGAAATGTTAAAGATCCTTTCATAGATTGGGCTAATATCGAATTAAATTACGACCTGGATAAGTACTCACTTTTTAATCAGTCTAACACTTTTGAAAAACAGTTTTACTCAAAAAATTTCAATGCTGTTAATGTATATTTCAATTATAATTATCTAATTACCTCTGGAGGAAGGTCGATAAACAGTAAACTGCTATTTACAATAAAAGCTGGTTACTCAAAAAGAAATAATTATGATGATTTAAATTCAGTGACAGTAGAAGATGCAGTTTCTATAACTGATCCGGGAACATCAACAGAACGTCAGATTTCTAAAACAAGAACCTCCAAAGAAGGCAATTTTGAAGAATTAGATGTATATCCATTAATTTTTGCGGTAACAAAGCTTACTGCTACCGATTCTCCTGAAAGTCCCGATGCCAAAAAATTAAAAATCGGTTATACTGCATACTTTAAAAATTCAGCCTCCGCTTCTTTACCTGCTCAAAATCTTGGAATAATATTCTTTTTGACTAAACAAGATAAAAGTGGGATAAGAAATCCTGTTTTTGGATTAAATCTTCAAGCTGATGATCCTTTTAATATTCAAAATGCTAACGCCGGTTTTGAAAGTAGAATTACAGTTGGTTTTACTACAATTTTTTCGCTGTAAATTGCATAACAATAATTTTAGTAAGAGTTATAGCCTTTAAAGTTTTTTAAAGAAGCGCAAGGGTAAGTAGAATAATCAAACATTATTTACGCTTCAACTTCTTCGAGGGTTATAAAAAACCAAAAACCTAAATAAGTTATCAAAACCTTTATATTGCATTACCACTCTAAAACCTAATGCAAAAACAACCCATAAGCAAAGAACAACTTTTTGGTAACCTTGATTTTGGAGGTTTGTCTCAAAACAAATATTTTTTAGAAGATAGTGTAAGAGAAGTTATCATTTTGCCGATACTGAAAGAGCTTGGATATAATGCTGATAATATTGTACGAAGTAAAAAACTGGAACATCCTTTTAAAATAGAAGCAAAAAAAGACCTGTAAATCTTGTACCTGATTATGCTTTAAAAGTTGAAAAAAATTTTGCCTGGATACTTGATGCTAAAGCTTCTAACAAAAAAGTGAAGGATGATAATAATGTAGAAGAGGCTTACAGTTATGCCTCGCATAAAATTCGCAGCAATTATTTGCACTTTGAAATGTGATGTAGAATTTCCTTTTAGAAATTATAGCTTTTACAATATTTATCTTTTTGAAAGTGCTTTCTCTAATACTTCATCATATTTTTTTAATATCCTTTCATTAGTGATAAAAAGTGCGTTATTTATTTTTAGCATATCTCCAATGAGGTCTATATATTTGTAGCTGTCCATTTCGTAAGTTATTTTCATGTACTCAAAAGAATTGTCATGTCTGTGAGCTGCTATCAAATTCCTGGTGGTTTCTAATTGAGGAAAATTTTTTTTGATTTTGCCAAATTGTTTTAAAGTTGTTTTTATTAATATAACGTCTGGTTGAAAAATTACAGGAGCACTTTTTGCAAATTTATTAAATGCATTATGGATTGAATTTAAATATTCAAAGCATAATAAAGCACTGCTTTTGCTAAAATAAACAAGTTCATAAGGTAGTTTGGATAGTATATATCTATGAAGGACAACAGAAATATCTAATGAAAACGTACTTATAAAAAGACAAAAATTCAGAAAATCATCTAAGGATTTGATATTTATCTTAGATAAGATTTGTTTTATTTCTAAAATCTCTAAAATTAGACTTTCTGTTGAAGCAATGTGAGATTCATAACTTTTTGAAACAGCTTCTACATCAACATTTACTTTACCAAGCATATTATTCAATTCTGAACTGATCTTCCATAAACTTTCTTTTTCTTCCATAGTTCATAATCTTGTTGACTTTCTTCAAAATATCGCATTCCTGAAAAAGAATAGCTTCTACTTCTAAGGTTAGGAGAGAAAAACATTTACCGCAAGTTAAATGTTGAAGCCATTCCTGTTCAAAAGTAATCAAAATAAATCCAATGCAAAGGTGGCTCTTAAGGCTACTATGTAAAAACACTTGCAAAACTCTATCTTTATTTCAAACCGTACCCTCTAATTGCCTACCTCTTACACCGGTACAAGCTTATTACACCCTCTTTCCACCGTGTAAATCCCCTCATCGCCCGTAGTTTTCACCTGCTTAAAATACAGCAAAAGAACCCTGCCAAACGCACAAAATCTTTTTCACTTTTACATCAGAAACGGCGCAATTTCTATTATCCGATTACTTAAAAAATTAAAAAACTAAACAATGAAAAGGATTTTTTCAGGATTGATTGGTGGAATTATTCTCTATTCCACAACAGTAAACAGCGCAAAAGCTCAATTGTCTTTTGCAAGTATGTCGTCCTCAAAAACTAATGCAATTACTATGCTGGCTGATGTTGGCGATGGTGAAACTGCAGGTGACGAAAAGACCGCAGCAACCTCGGTTAGCAAAGAGAGTCTGAAGGAGACCAAAGCAAATCTTAAAACTGCAAAGGCGAGCTTTAAGGCTTTGAAAGCGAATTTTAAAGCAGCAGAGAATTTCAAAAAGAAGTTTAAAGATGAACCAAACGCAAAATGGTTTGTTGAACCAGATGCTATCAGCGCATTATTCAACAGGAACGATATTCAAACCAGGGTTATTTATAATAAAAGAGGCAATTGGGTGCATACAATTTCATACTGTGAGGAAAGTAAAATGCCCGTTGATATAAGATCTCTTATCAGAAGTAACTACCCTGATTATAACATCAAGGGTATGCATGAAATTAAAGAAGGCAGTATGACTTTCTGCATCGTTTACCTGGAAGATAATACAAGCCTTAAACAGATTAGTGTTTATAATGGCCCACTGGGTTTGTATAAAGAATTTAAGAAACAATGATAATATAGTGTTAGTGTTTGGCTTAGTAGGAAGAGGCTGCCGTGACGGGGCAGCCTCTTTTATAGTTCAATATCTGTTATCTCTCTGCCCATGTTTGGCATGTTCAGTTTGTTTTTTTATTGCTTAAAAAGTTCATATAATTTGATTCTTAAGTTAAAGGCGTCATTTAAAATAATAAATAGTAGAATTAGTACCTGCTATTAACTTTACCGGGTAACAGTACCGGTTACTTAATTTTTTATAAAAATTTAATTTCTAAACCTCAAAATCATGTGGTGGATATTTGCCTTACTCTCCGCTTTCTTTGCAGCGCTTACAGCCATTTTTGCAAAAATTGGCATTAAGGGCGTTGATACCGATCTGGCAACTGCTATACGAACTGTTGTCATTTTGCTGCTTGCCTGGGCTATTGCTATTTTCAGAGGGGGTGCTAGTACAATAAATACACTTTCTAAACATAATTTAATTTTTCTTTGTTTGTCAGGTGTTGCTACAGGACTTTCATGGATATTTTATTTTAAAGCATTGCAATTAGGTAAAGTTTCGCAGGTTGCGCCCGTTGACAAAATGAGTGTGGCTATAGCCATAATATTAGCAGTGGTATTTTTGGGGGAGCCTTTAACCATTAAGTCCGTTGTTGGCGCTTTACTGATAATCGGGGGAACATTGGTTTTGATTTTATAAAACACATAAGGAAAATGTAGATCAGAGCTACTGTAAGGTTATACAAAAATAATCTTTAGGGAAAGTTAGATTAGCCTTAGCACTTTTTTCAAAAATGCCAAACACTGTACTTCCGCTTCCGGTCATAGATGCATATACGGCTCCATTATTATACAATCTATCCTTAATTTCTTTTATTACAGGAAATTGAATGAATACACTTTTTTCAAAATCATTTACTAATTCATCTTTCCAGGTAGAGATGGGTTGTTTGATAATTTCAAGTATTCTTTTTTTGGGTATAGCAGGTAAGAGATTTAAAAATGCTTCTTTGGTTGATACATGGATGCCCGGATATACAAGCACTATTTTATAGCCGGAAAGATCAACTTGAACGGACAAAAGATTTTCACCGCGGCCTGTGGCAAAACAGGGTTTATTGATGATAAAAAAAGGGCAGTCGCTGCCAAGCTGTAAAGCATAATTAGTTAATTGTTCCTCTGTGTTGTTCAACTCGGATTTTTTATCAAGCATTGCCAGCATAAATGCCCCGTCTGCACTTCCTCCACCTAAACCGGCACCCATAGGTATTGCTTTGTGTAAATGAATGCTTACAGGAGGTAAGCTCTTGAAATCTCTCTTTAACAACTGGTACGCTTTCATGCATAGGTTATCATCGCTATTTTCGGTAAGAGGCAAACCTGAAAGATGCAAGCTTGTTTCATCTGCCTGTATTACTTCCAATGCATCTCTTAGTCCGACAGGATAAAATACTGTTTCAAGGTCATGATAACCATCAGCCCTTTTGCGTATAATATTTAGACCTAAGTTAATTTTGCAATTGGGGAATAAAACCATTGTCTGAACCGGGATTTGTGAGATTGTTGGGATTTTTTGAGAATTGGAGAAAGGATGTTGATTTTTTTAAAATAAAAATTAAACTTCTTAAGTTCCCTTTCAACCAATACATGCCTGATTGCAAATGATAAATTAATATAAAGCAGTACAAGTGTGCGACGCAAGGATGATGCTATGAAAAACAAATGCTCATACCATAAAAGAAAAAAGAAAATATCATTGCTTATTTTTTTAACCAGAGAATCAATGAGACCACTCCCATTTCCTCACAATTTAGCAAATCTCAAAAATAGTGGTTCCTAATTCAATTAACCAACTTACCCTTTTCCTCACAATCCATAAAAATCCAAAAAATCGCGGTTCTGATATTACTTCCTCCTCTTATTCATTTCATCTCTTATGGCAATTGCCCTTATATAATCTTCCTGCTCAAGCACTTCGTTTAGCAAATTGTTTAATTCTTCAACAGTGAGGCCACTGAGATCATCGCGACTTCCTGGTTCCGCGGAAGGCGCCATTGGTTTTTTCTTGGCTGAGCCTGAATCCTCCATTAAAATTCCTGCACTTTCGAGAATATGGTCGTATGTGTAAATAGGGCAACCAAAACGTACAGCCAAAGCAAGGGCATCGCTGGTACGGCTGTCAATTTCAATAGTATCGTGCTCATTTATACAAACCAGTTTTGAATAAAATATACCTTCCTGCAGATCGCTGATTATAATTTCCTGCAGGTCAACGCTAAAAGCATTCATAAAGTTTTTTAAGAGGTCGTGCGTAAGAGGCCGGCTGGGCTGCATTCTTTCCAGGGCCACTGCAATTGCCTGGGCCTCATATCCCCCAATTACAATTGGTAACCTGCGCAGGCCGTTTACTTCTCCTAACACCACTGCATACGAATGAGTTTGAGTTATACTATGTGATAAGGCTACAATTTCCAGTTCTATTTTCTTCATACCTGCAATACTTCTGAATGTAAATTATTGCGCAAATGTAAAGATTTACGATTTCATATTTTTGTATCTGTAAAATTGATATTTAATTTTCTTTAATTAAGATTTTTAATTTTCTTTAATTTATAGTGTAATGAACTGCTATTCGTCTCTGCTAATTGTTGTTACATTTGCACTCGTTTTAAATAATTGTAACTTTTTTTATGATCAATATTTCTTTCCCGGATGGGGCTGTGAGGCAGTATGAAGATGGTATTGCAGCAATGGATATTGCCAAATCAATCAGCGAAGGTCTGGCTCGTAAAGTGTTAGCTGCAAAGGTAAATGGACAGGTATGGGATTTAACGCGTCCTATAAATAACAATGCTTCGTTACAATTACTTACATGGAACGATGTTGAAGGAAAATCGACGTTCTGGCATTCTTCTGCACACTTAATGGCTGAGGCACTTGAATCTTTATATCCGGGTGTAAAACTTGGTATAGGCCCTGCAATAGAAAAAGGTTTTTATTACGATATTGACCTTGGAGACAGGCAGATAACAGAAGAAGATCTTAGAAGGCTGGAAGTAAAAATGGCTGAGCTTGCAAAGAATAACAGTATTTATATCCGAAAAGAAATAAATAAGCAAGATGCTGTTGAATATTTTACAGAAAAAGGCGATGAATATAAACTGGAACTGATTGAAGGATTAAAGGACGGGGAAATTACTTTTTATACACAGGGAAATTTTACTGACTTGTGCCGTGGTCCGCATATACCGAACACAGGATTTATAAAAGCAGTCAGGTTAACCAGTATAGCAGGTGCATACTGGCGCGGTGATGAAAAACGTAAAATGCTTACCCGCATTTATGGCGTTACTTTTCCTAATCAGAAAGAGCTGGATGAATATATTTTGTTGCTTGAAGAAGCGAAAAAAAGAGATCATCGAAAGCTGGGCAAAGAGCTTGAACTATTTACATTTTCAGAAAGAGTAGGTTTAGGACTGCCATTATGGCTTCCAAAAGGAGCAATGCTTCGGGAAAGATTGCAGCAGTTTTTACAGAAAGCACAAATCGAAACCGGTTATTTGCCTGTCATTACACCTCATATCGGCCATAAAAATTTATATATAACAAGTGGTCATTATGAGAAATACGGAAAAGATAGTTTTCAGCCAATAAAAACACCGCAGGAGGGAGAGGAGTTTTTTTTAAAGCCAATGAACTGTCCCCACCATTGTGAGATCTATAAAGCGATACCAAGAAGCTATAAGGATCTTCCATTGCGTCTTGCCGAATTTGGAACAGTGTACCGCTATGAACAACATGGTGAATTACATGGACTGACACGTGTTCGGGGTTTTACCCAGGATGATGCGCACCTGTTTTGCCGCCCAGACCAGGTAAAGGATGAGTTTAAGAAAGTAATTGACCTTGTATTATATGTATTTAACTCGCTAAGTTTTACCGATTATACCGCTCAAATATCTTTAAGAGACAAAGAAGACCGAAGCAAATACATAGGAACCGATGAAAACTGGGAGATAGCAGAACAGGCAATAATCGAAGCCTCAGCAGATAAAGGACTGTCAACCGTGATTGAATATGGTGAAGCTGCATTTTATGGCCCAAAACTTGACTTTATGGTAAAGGATGCGATAGGGAGAAAATGGCAGTTAGGAACAATACAGGTAGATTACAATTTACCAGGCAGATTTGACCTTACTTACATCGGTGAAGACAATGCTAAACACAGACCGGTAATGATACATCGTGCACCCTTTGGTTCGATGGAAAGATTTGTGGCAGTTTTGATAGAACATTGCGCAGGAAAATTTCCGTTGTGGCTGGCACCAACACAGGTCGTTATATTGCCAATAAGTGATAAATTTATAGAATATGCAGAAGAAGTCAGAATGCGAATGAAAAACGCAGATATAAGGGTAGAATTAGATGAACGAAACGAAAAAATCGGAAAAAAAATAAGAGAAGCGGAAATGAACAAAGTTCCTTATATGTTTGTGGTGGGAGAAAAGGAAATGCAGGAAGGAAAAGTGGCAGTACGAAAGCAGTCAAAAGGCGATATAGGAACCAAAACAGTAAGCGAGGTATTAAATTTTCTTAAAGAAGAAATAGATAGCAAACGAGCTTTTGAATAATTTGCTATTTTTACCTGTATGACAGCATCACAATCATTAAAAATATATGAAGTTCTTCAGCGACATTTTAATAATGATGCTGATGCAAGAATTATAGTGCAGGAGATTGAACAAATAGTTTCTGAAAAATTTTTAGAGGAAAAAGAAAATATTGCTCCAAGGTCTGAAATAATGTTGATAAGGAAAGATTTGGAAATTTTAAGGCAGGAAATGAAAACCGGCTTTGCAGAGAGTGAAAGCAGGATGAAATCAGAAACTAATAAATTAATAGGATGGATAGTTGCTATTATGTTTGGGGCAGGAGCATTATTCATAACACTTGCAAAACTTTTTTTTGATAAATAAAAAAATTAGTAGCCTAAAAAATAATTATGGTAGTAAACTGAGTTTTTTAATAGTAGAAGTTTTGAACCTCCTCGTTAATTTGATTGTGAACAAAGAATGACAGCAACTCAATCTTTAAAAATATATGAAATTCTTCAGCGCCATTTTAATAATGATGCTGATGCAAGAATTATTGTGCAGGAGATAGAACAAATAGTTGAAAATAAGTTCGAAAACAGAATTAATGAGTTGTTGCCAAAATCAGAAGTTCAACTATTAAGAAAGGATATGGAAACAATGCGCGTTGAATTATCTGGTAAAATTGAAAGCTCGTCCTTACGGGTGGAAAACAATCTTAAATCTGAAATAAATAAATTAATAATTTGGATAATTGCAACTATGTTTGGGGCGGGTGCTTTATTCATAACCATAGCAAAACTATTTTTTGATAAATAAAAAAAACAATTAGTAACCAAAAAACAATTAATGGCAGTAAACCCAGGTTTTTTTAGGGGAAGAAACCCAAATTTTAGAAAAGAACAACAACAGGAACACAGGACTAACAGGATGATCCGTATTCCTGAAGTAAGATTGGTCGGAGAGGGAATTGAACCCGGTGTATATCCTACAGAACAGGCTTTGTCAATGGCGGAAGCACAAGGTCTTGACCTTGTCGAGATTTCTCCAAATGCTGCTCCTCCCGTATGCCGAATTATCGACTACAAAAAGTTTTTGTATGAGAAGAAGCGTAAGGAAAAGGAGATGAAGGCTAACTCAAAGCAAAGCGAAGTAAAAGAGATTCGATTTACTCCAAGTACAGATGAGCATGATTTTGATTTTAAATGTAAACATGCTGAAAAGTTTTTGAAAGAAGGTGACAAAGTGAAAGCATATGTACAGTTTAAAGGCCGTGCTATAATGTTTAAAGATCGCGGAGAATTGCTTCTTTTAAAGTTTGCTGAGCGGTTATCAGAAACAGGTGTTTTGGAAGGCATGCCTAAAATGGAGGGCAAGAGGATGTTGGTAATCTTTGCACCTAAAGGTAAAACAAAGAATAAATAGTGTCTTTATTAATAATTAGGTAAACAGTAGAAAACATCTGCTGTTTTTTGTTGTACAATCATGTCTCCACTTACCGAAATAAAGGTAACATATGCTGATATGGAAAAAGTTTTCCATAATGTTTTGCTTAAACATTCTTTTAATGAACCTAAAGCCGCGATGTGTGCCCACATTTTCGCTGATAACAGTTTAGATGGAGTGTATACTCATGGAGTAAACAGGTTTTCAAGGTTTATACAAATGGTAGTTGAAAAGAGTGTGTTACCTAATAGAGATCCAACTAAAATCAGCAGTTTTGGAGCGATGGAACAATGGAACGGAAATCTTGGTCCAGGACCCTCAAATGCCATATTTTGTACAGAAAGAGCTCTGCAATTTGCCAATCAAAATGGAATAGGATGTGTAGCTCTTAACAATACCAACCATTGGATGCGTGGCGGAACATACGGGTGGAAAGCGGCTAAAAAAGGATATGCTTTTATATGCTGGACAAACACTATTGCCAATATGCCTGCATGGGGTGCAAAAAACAGTCACCTGGGAAACAATCCACTTATTATAGCCATACCTCATAATGATGAGGCAATTGTTTTGGATATGGCTATTTCCCAATTTTCTTTTGGCGCAATGGAGAAATTTGCGATGCAACAGAAAGCGTTGCCTGTATCGGGTGGATATGATGAAGCGGGGCAAATGACAACAGATCCACAAAAAATTTTAGAAACACAACGATCTTTACCAATTGGCTATTGGAAAGGTTCTGGTCTCGCATTGTTGCTTGATCTGCTTGCAACAATATTATCAGGCGGAAAATCAACTTTTGAAATAACTGAGCAGAAAATCGAGTCTGGGGTTTCGCAGATTTTTATAGCCATAAAACTTTCTTCCCTTCAAAATTCATCTGTAATAAATAGTGTCATCAACAACATTATAAAAGATTATCATAGTGCTGAACCTGATAATACTTCTAACAATATTCTTTATCCCGGAGAAAGGGTTTTACAGACGCGAAAAGAAAATACAGAAAACGGCATTCCTGTAAATATGGCGGTTTGGAATGAAATACTGGCTTTGTAAAGAAAAGTAACATAATGTTTCTCTTACTATTTACAGCACAATAAGTTTCCCCACACCGACTTCTTTTGCATTTTTAGTTATCCAGTATATGTATATGCCCGGCGAAAGGGCATTTGTCGGTATGAATTCATGTACAAATTGTATTTGCTTTTTTAATACTACTCTTCCTGTCACATCAGCCAGTATCAGAATTTCTTCACCTGGTATTGGAGTAAAAATTTCTATCTGTTGGTTTCTTTTAACGGGTACAGGAAAAAGTAAATATTTTCCGGGTTCGTTGTAGTAAACGCGAATTTCATCGGAGTAAATAATATTGCCGTCATTTAAGATAATCTTAGCTCTGAATATAGTTATTCCTTTTGATACAGATGGATAATTATACGTATAGTTAAATTGATTATTAAGGGCTATTGCAGCTATATCTTCAAATTTAGATGAAGTATATTTTTGAATAAAAACAGCAGAGACCTTATACAATGTACCTAATAATAATGTTAGCAAAGCTGTACTACCTGTAACATCTGCATAGAAAGAATTTACATAACAGCCTGAGCCTTGAGCAGTGTAGTCAAAGCCATAACTTTTTACTCCCGTTGTTCCGCCTGCCAATAGAGGGGCAACAGATATATAATTGCTTCGTAGCATGCTTTTGCTTAATACTATAGCTGTATCATCGGTTTGTACTAAAGGCTCCATATATTTTTCGCCAAGTTGATAAACCTGGTATTTATTTATATTCGTGGGTTTATTCCAATATAGTAAAACAGAATCACCACAAACAAAGCCTGTTGTTGGTTTAAGCAAAGTGGTAATTAAAAAAGTATCTGAATAATAGACGCTGTTTCCTGTTTTTGCTCTAAGCCGGACAGTCGAAATGGTATCGGGGACGTTCCAATACAAAAAGTTTTTAGACACAGCAACGCCTTTTATTATCTCCTGCCAGAAGTTAAAGGGAGGAAAAGCATATTCTATTGCTGCCGTTCCTTCAATGTTAGTTTCCCATCTTACAGTCTTCTGATCATTACTTTGTATTAGATCAGCTTTAGATAAATTTTTCCACCCGAAATAGTTTGTACTATCCCAGTCATAAGCTATATAAAATTTTTGTGCAGAGGAGGAAACATCGGAGCCTTTAACCGTAATCTTGTAATTACCTGCAGCAGGGTTATCAATCGTAATTTGTTCTTCATTATTAAGACTATCCCTTTTTCTTACAGCATTTTTAGACAAAGAGTCTGTATTTGCAGCACTGCTAAGAACCCAGGGTTGCCATATTTCAGTGGTGTTTTCAGAGGCAACACTGAGGTCAAGATCGTTGACCAGTGCTGTGGGTGCGTTAGGCAAAGCGGTTGTATCATTCCAAGCAAGACTAACTTTAAGCAAAGATGTTCCGGAAGGTACAGTGACATTAAATACTTGTGTATTTCCATTGGTTACCACACCTGTGAAATACTTTCCTGAACTGATTTCATCCATTGCTTTTATTGCATTAAGATTGCCAAACCCTGTAGAGTAATCAGGTCCGGGATTAAAAACATCATCTGCAGAATTGATCAAAACAGCTCTTCCTAATGCAGAAGGAAGAGATTCATTATTTTTCAACTTATACAGTTGTTGCAATAAAACTGCTGTGCCTGACACGAGAGCAGCAGATTCGGAAGTTCCATTTTTTTGAAAGGCAGCAATATCAGGTTTTACCCGTCCGTCATAAGCAGGTCCACGTGAGCTTAATGCTGCAGGATTGCCAAATGTATCAGTAGCACCGACAGTAATGACATTTTTAGCCATTTTAAAATTACCTGTCATGTTGCCAAACCCAATGATACCGGCATAATTTCCTGTAGTTGAGGCTGTATTTCCGGTATTTCCAGATGAGAATACATGCAGCAGTAACTCATTATTGTTAGCGCTTCTGTCAAATGCAACTGCATTCAATCCGTAATTGTTATCAATTACAGTTCCATAAGAATGATTTTGAACTGTAATATTGTTTTGAGTGTAGTAAATATCATCATCAGGTAAAACTTGTTCAAATGATGAGGAGGAAATGTGTGCATTGGGGGCTGCTCCTTTTGCATAATAAATTGAGCTGCCGGCACCTGCAATTATCGTGGCCATAAAATTAGCGTGATTGGTAATGTTTTCAGATGCAAGTGGTGAGTTATCTAACCTTCCTTTCAGGTCAATATCAGTAGTATCATAATACTCCTCTTTCACCGACACATGCATTCCTTCGCCATTGATGTAAGGGTAGTTGCTATGTGAACTATTTACGCTATTAGCGGACAGGTCAAAACCCAGTGTACCAAGCTCTTCTGCGGGTTTTGAAATAATCACATCTATATATATGACTCTTTTATCTTGTAAAAACAAATCCGATATCTTATCAAAAGTGGCTACAATCGAAATAATTTTTTGCTGAGGACGAACATTGGCTTTTGGAAAATATTTATTTATAACGCTGTTTATAAATGAAGAGTCTGTAATCTCAATAGTATAACGATATAAAGTATTCCTGTTTTTTTCTCCATACTTTTCAGCGAGAGGACTAAGTTTCCATTTATTATTAGCAGGAAAAAGTAAAAGAGATTCTTTCTCTGCAGGGGAAAGGAATAAAGAGCTGTTGTTGATTATAAAAAGAGAGGATGAAAGTTTTCTTATTGCTGCCCGCTCTACCCTTTCTTTTAATGTTTTGTTGGTTTCAGAAGTTAATTCTGCAAGAAAAAATGGGGAATTCTGAGTAAAACCGGTATCAATAAACTTTTTTTCATAAAATTTTTTAGAATGTATTTGCGAATGTAACTGATTGTAGCATAATATACTAATAAAAAAAATGTAAGTGGTTTTATACATATTTGCAGATATAGTAAAAAGAATCTTCAAATTTACTTGAAATATGGAATAAATTTTGATATGTATTATTCATACTTTTTAAAAAAAAATCCTCCAAAAAATCTCTCATCATGAAATTAAATTCACAAATTTTACTAGCATTTCTATGTCTTTCTTTATTGTCTGTTTCCTGTAAAAGAGAAACTGTTTTTACTAAAGATGACATATCTCAGGATGTTCTTCAAAAAATTACTGCACAGGGCTTCAGTACTGAAAATGTTCGCAAAGTTGATAATGGTTATCTTGTCGAGGGTGACATAGTGTTAACAGAGCAAAACCTGCAGGCTCAAAGTACTTCACCAACTTTGCTGATTGCTAACACTGAACAGTACCGAACCACTAACCTGGTAAAAAATACACCAAGAACAATTACCATTTCTGTCAGCGGAACCTTAACCGGTCTTGCAGTTTGGTCTAATGCTACAGACGAATTTATAAGAAGATATAATGCTTTGGGGTTACAATTTACACTACAACGCGTAAGCAATGGCGGTAATGTTGATATTGTTGGCTTCAATGAAGGGCCTTCAGGTGGTTACATTACTTTAGGTTCTTCGGGTTTTCCTGATGCAGCAGGAAATCCTTATCCACAAATTAAAATGAACACAAATACCCAGGCTTATGGAGCAAATCCCAATCAAGGTTACATAACTTCTGTTTTGCAACACGAAATGGGCCATTGCATCGGGTTCCGTCATACTGATTATTTTGACCGTTCTTTAAGTTGCGGCGGGCATAAATCAAACGAGCGTGCTGGTACAATAGGAGCAATTCTTATCTCAGGAACTCCTTCAGGATTTGATAGAGAATCATTCATGCTTGCATGTTCCGCAGGAACTGATCGTACATTCAATCCTAATGATGTTGTTGCTCTAAACTATTTATATTAATAAGATAAATCTTCTATCAAATAATTTTATACAAAATTGGTGGCTTTTAGATTAGAGATGATATTATTTTTATTTTTTACATTATCTTGTTAACAAATTGATAATATCAATAAAACATGCGGGAAACCTATCCCGGATAGTTTTGCCCTAATAATACACCCAAACCAATAATTGTATGAAACATGTCCACCCCATCAAACTGCTATTGTTATTTTTTATAACAATACCCCTTTTAAATTTTTCTCTCTCAGCCCAGGTTAGCCTTGTAAGAGGTAAAATCATTGATCTGTCTTCTAAAAACCCTGTTTCAGGGGCTACCGTTTCTGTAAAAAACACGAACAGAGCTACTTCAACCAATAATGCAGGAGAATTTTCTATTAATGCATCAAATAACGATGAATTGGTGATAAGTAATGTTGGCTATGAAAGCAAGACATTAAAAGTAGCAGGAAATTATATAGATGTGCAGATCAACCCCACATCAACACAATTAAATGATGTTGTAGTTACAGCTCTTGGTGTAAGAAAGGAAACCAAACGTATAGGTTATGCAATTCAGGAAGTCAGCGGTGAAGACCTGGTAAAAGCGAGGGACGCTAACCCGGTATCAGGATTAACGGGTAAAGTTGCTGGTTTATCGGTTGGGCCTTCGGCTGAATTATTGAGAAAACCAACCGTGCTTTTGCGGGGTAATGAAATAACGCTGTACGTTGTCGATGGAATACCTATCAGCTCTGATACCTGGAATATCAGCCCGGATGATATTGAAACGTATACGGTTCTTAAAGGCCCGTCTGCTGCTGCACTGTATGGCAGCCGTGCACAGTTTGGAGCTATTTTAATAACTACAAAAAAAGGCAGCAGAAGAAAGGGTTTTACCGTAGAGGTAAACTCAAGCAATGTAATTGACAAAGGTTTTCTTGCTTTTCCACGTACTCAGGACAAGTATGGGGCGGGAGAAAATACGTACTACCAGTTTGTGGATGGTAAAGGCGGCGCACCAGGCGGTGTAGATGGTGACTATGATGTGTGGGGGCCATATTTTAACGGGCAACTGATACCGCAATATGATAGTCCCGTTGACCCGGCAACAGGGGTTAGACAAGGTACGCCCTATACAGCGAGAGGAAAAGATAACCTGAAAAGATTTTTAAGAACAGGTTTTCAAACAACCAATAACATCTCTTTATCTGCTGCCGGTGACAACTACAACATGCGTTTCTCCGTTTCACATTCTTACCAGCAAAGTTATATTCCCAATAACCAGTTGAATATTACCAATTTCAATATGTACTCTTCTTATAACCCCAGTAAGAAGTTAAGGATTGATGCCAACCTAAATTATAACAGGCAGTACACACCTAACTTTCCCGATGTTGATTACGGGCCTAATAGTTTGTTATACAATGTTGCTATCTGGACCGGCGCTGACTGGAATGTTGATGCCCCTGATATACGAGGTATCTGGCAGCCGGGTAAAGTAGGAATCCAATCAGTGTTTGCAGAATACCAACGTTATCACAATCCATGGTTCCAGGTAAATGAATGGTTAAGGGCGCACTATAAAAATGATCTTTACGGGTATGTTTCCGCTAATTATAAAATTGATGATCATTTGAACGCTACGGTTCGTACCCAGGCAACTACATATGATCTGCTGCGCAATGAAAAGATGCCTTATTCAGCGCATCCGTACGGAAGAGAAGGCAACCAGGGTGATTACAGGGAAGACAGGCGCAGTTTGTTTGAGAATAATACAGAAGCGCTCATTAATTATAATTATACAATAAAAGATTTTGTGAACTTGTCAGGGCTGATCGGGGGGAACGTGAGATCTCTGCAATATAACTCTAACTGGACGTCTACTGACTATCTGAATGTTCCCAACGTTTATAGTTTCTCCAACTCCAAAAATCCTGTTCAGGCATCAAGCTTTGGTTCTGATTTGAGGGTATTAAGCGCTTATTATTCATTAGACCTTTCTATGGGCAAATATGCTACCATATCTGCAACAGGAAGAATAGATAAATCTTCTGCGGCGCCTGGTTTGTCTACATATTTTTATCCAAGTGTTTCTGCAGCTACCGTTGTTTCTGATTATATTCACATGCCTTCGCCGGTTTCTTTCTTAAAGCTGCGTGGTTCATATGCTTCAGTACATGGCGATGCCACTTCATCTGTTATAGGCCCGGCACCATTCAACAGCATTACGGCATTAGGAGCAAATCCTTCCGGAAATTCTTTGTTTGATAATCCTCTTGGTTATGGCAGCGCTTACCAGTCTCCTTACGGCGGGCCCGATTATTCGCTCGCCTCTGTATATTCTACTAGCAAGCCTTACAATAACCAGACAGCCGCTTACTACACCAGCAATTTGTACGATCCCAATATTAAAACTTTTAACCGCATCAGCTATGAAGCGGGTATTGATATTAAATTTTTAAAAAACAGGCTTGGTTTGAGTGCAACAGCTTTTAAATACATTGACGGACCAAGGATTCTTCAAAATCCTATTTCTTCTGCAACCGGTTTCAACTATTATTTTTTAAATGCACTAACTACTAAAAAAACCGGGCTCGAGTTTACTTTATCAGGCACGCCTGTAAAAAATGCACGCGGCATTACCTGGGATGTTTTGGTTAACTGGTCAACTTTTCAGGATAAATTTTCCAAACTTCCTCCCGGCCAGCTTATTTATAACCGCTACTTTGTAACTGCAGATACACGTGCACAGATAAAGGCGAATGCTATTAAAACACAAACACCGGACTACTCCGAATATTATAGTGACCGGGTAGACGCCTTTTATACAAGCGCATTTTTAAAAACAAAAGATGGTAAAATTATAAACGATGCCGGTGGCAAACCTTTATCAGTCGGCGGACAGCGTTTAGGTTATTTGAATGGAGATTTTCAATGGAGCATTTACAATAAGGTGAGCTGGAAAAATTTATCAATAAGTTTCCAGGTGGATGGAAATGTGGGCGGTGTAACAGTTGACTACATGCGTAATAAAACTATTCGTGGTGGCAGAAATATTGAAACTGTTGAAGGCGCTATTGGTGCTGCACGCTACCAGGATTGGCTAAATTATGCTCCTAACGGTAATGCCGGCGCTGATCCGAATTATAAAGGCAGTTATGTAGGCGAGGGCGTTGTAATAACAAACGGAGTTTCTCCAAACTTAAATTCTACAACGGGAGAGATAACCAATTACGATGAGGTGAAGTTTGGTCAGAATACTACTCCTGTTCTTGTACAGGACTATGTAAGTAAATATTACAATATTAATGAGTCTAACCTGATGAGCAAGACCTTTGGTAAATTACGGGAAGTAACCATCAGTTACGATTTGCCCGAAAGGTGGCTGTCACGATCATTTATTAATAGGGTATCCCTTTCCCTGGTAGGCAGAAACTTACTTTACTTTTATGGAGACAACCGTTTCAAAGACGTTGATCTTGACCAGTATAATTACAGTGTAGGCCAGACCCAATTGCAATCGCCTACTACCCGCCGTTTCGGTTTTAATGTAAATGTTGTATTCTAAATAAAAATTATTATCTCCCACATATTGTTGCTTTTATAAAAGGCTAAGTGTATACTTTAAAAAAACAGACAATGAAAAATATTAATAAAATTATATTGTTGCAGGTATTTTTTTTAATGCTACTTACAAGTTGTAAAAAAAGTTTTGAAGATCTTAGTGTTAATAATAACAAGCCTTCAAGCGTACCTCCATCATTATTATTAACTGGCGTATTAAATGATATTTATGATGCTCCTAACGAGCAGACCGAAATAATTGATCAGTACTACCTGTACAATTACGATTATTATGGCAATAACAGATATGATTTGGGCAGTGGCGATAATTATTATAGTACCTTGAAAAATGTAATAAAGATGGAAGAGGAAGCTGCGAAGTCCGGAGGAAATGCAATTAACCCCTACAATACTTTAGGAAAATTCTTCAGAGCATACTTGTTTAGTAAAATGAGTCTTGAAACGGGTGATATTCCAATGTTAGAAGCTCTTAAAGGTTTAGAGAATCTTACACCTTCTTACAGTAGTCAGAAAGATGTATTTAAGCAGTCGTTACTGTGGCTCGATACTGCTAACAGCAATTTTTCACAATTGATTAATGTTCCTGACCTAAGCAATACAACGGAAGGGCAAACATTAAAAGGCGATATTTATTATGGCAATGATTTAAAAAAGTGGCAAAAAGCAGTGAATACTCTAAAGTTGAGATTATTAATTGACTTAAGCAAAAAGGAAAACGACCCCGAACTGAACATCAAACAACAATTTGCAACCATTGTAAGTAATAAAGGTCAATATCCGATTTTTGAAAATGAGGACGATAATCTTCAATACACTTTTGTAACGCCTACCAACTTTTATCCTAATAATCCCGGCAGTTTTGGTTTTGATGCTTCACGTAAAAATATGTCCGCTACCTATCTGGGATTATTAACCCAATTGCAGGATCCAAGAACTTTTATAGTGGCAGAACCCGCAAGATATAATGTATATGTACAGGGCAAAAGTCCTACAGACTTTTCATCTTTTGTTGGTGCCGACCCTGGTTTGGATTTAGGTGTTATGTACAGTGAAGCAGGTGCGGGCAAATATTCTTTTTTAAACAGGAAATACTTTTTTTCCACTTATACCGCAGAGAAAAGTATACAGCTTGGTTATGCGGAACTTCAGTTTAATATCGCAGAAGCCATTAACCGCAGCTGGATAACGGGTGATGCAGAAAGTTATTATACCAATGGTATCAAATCTTCTATACAGTCCTATGATATTCCTTTGACAGGATCTTTTTCAGCATATTTTTATCGTCCCGGCTCTACCGATGTTACCAATACCACAAATTATGATGTTTACCCTGTAAATTTTGACTGGAATACTTATTATCTCCAGCCTTCGGTTAAATATGCAGGTAATTCTGCTGATGGTTTAAAGCAGATTTTGCAACAGAAATATCTGGCTTTATTCAGGCATTCCGGATTGCAATCTTATTTTACCTACCGAAGAACAGGAGTTCCTGCTTTTTCTACAGGACCAGGCACAGGAAACGGAAGCCGGATTGCATTGCGGTTCCAATATCCCGGCTCTGAGCGTTCGGCGAATACAGTGAACTACGATGCTGCCTTAAAGAACCAGTATAGTGGAAATGATGATATTAATGGTATAATGTGGATACTTCAGTAACTTACATTGGCCGCAGGTTTCCTTCGGCTTTTTTTATGTTTTAAATTTTTTTCTATGACTGCTAAACAGACAATTTCACGAGCGAAAGAAATTTCAAAAGAAATAATGGCATTGTTCAATAAATATGGCAATGAAGATTACGACGGAGAGCCTATTTCACAAACATCACACATGATACAATGTGCTATGCTTGCCATGGGCGAAGGTGAAGTAGAACTGACGATAGGAGCATTTTTACACGATATAGGTCACTTGCTGAAACATGAGCAAAACACAGAGTCAATGGGAAGCTTCGGTGTTGTTAATCATGAAGGTATTGGCTCTGCTTACCTGCGGGAAAGAGGGTTTTCAGAAAGAATATGTGCTATTGTGGCCAATCATGTTGGTGCGAAGAGATATCTTGTTGCAACTGATAAAAGGTATGCTTTAAAACTATCTCCGGCAAGCCAGGAAACTTTAAAGTGGCAGGGCGGACCTATGACTGGCAAAGAAGCAAAAGCTTTTAAGAATCATTCTTTTTTTGATGACATTATCAAAGTAAGGCTGTGGGATGAAAAAGCAAAAGATGAGAATGTACCCCTGTTACCAATTAGTTTTTTTCAGAAACTTATTTACAATTATTTAAACGACGATAGTGAATAATAGTAAGAGCAAACCTATTGAATTAATAATTTTTGATATTGCTGGAACCACTGTTGAGGATAAAGGTGAAATAGCAAAGGCTTTTCAATCGGCATTAAATGAGTTTGGATATCAGGTGCCTGTTACTAAGATCAATCCGCTTATGGGTTATAAAAAAACAGAAGCTATTAAGCGGATGCTCACAGAATTTGAACCGGATGAAAACAAAATAACAGAAGCATATATAAAACAAATTCATAATTGTTTCTTAGAATTAATGATTAATCATTATTCAACTGTTACAGACATAACACCTTTACCCCATGTTGAAGAAGTATTCGCTTTACTGAAAGAAAAACAAATAAAAATCGGGCTGGATACAGGTTTCTCCAAAGAAATTACAGATACCATTATAGATCGCTTAGGCTGGATAAAGGACAAGAAAGTAGATATGGTAATCTCGAGCAATGAAGTAAAAGCAGGCCGTCCGTTTCCATACATGATAGAAGAAATTATGAGGAAAACGAATGTAACTGATTCTAAAAAAGTAATTAAAGTAGGCGATACAGAAGTAGATGTTTTTGAAGGAAAAAATGCAGGGTGCTTATATTCAATTGCAATCACAACCGGCGCCTTCACCCGGGAAGAGTTAGCTGTTTATGAACCTTCTTTTATAATTGATGACCTTAAAGAACTTGTATCAATTATAGAAAATATTCAATAACTGTACATGCTTGTTTTCCCTCCGCTTCAAAAACGGCTGTCACAAATGCCTGATTGGTTAATGGCTGTTTATGCTGCTGTCTGTTCATTTTGTGTTTACTTTTCAATGTATGCTTTCCGTAAGCCATTTACGGCAGCAGGTTTTGATGGGCAATTTTTTTTGAATATAGATTATAAAGTATGGCTGGTTACTGCGCAGGTAATCGGGTACATGCTAAGCAAGTTTTATGGTATAAAATATATTTCAGGCATACAAAAAGAAAAACGGGCAGGTGCTATAGTTAAACTCATTCTTATCTCGTGGGTCGCTTTATTCTTATTTGCACTTACACCTTCACCTTACAATATCATTTTTCTTTTGATGAATGGATTTCCTTTGGGAATGGTTTGGGGACTGGTTTTTAGCTTTCTTGAAGGGCGCAGGCAAACAGAATTTATGGGTGCCGTATTAGCAGTCAGTTTCATTTTTTCATCTGGCGTAGTTAAAAGTGTTGGTAAATCCTTATTATTGAATTGGCAGGTAACAGAAATGTGGATGCCTTTTTTGGCAGGCGGATTATTTGTGCTGCCCATGCTGTTGTTTACCTGGCTTTTAAATCATCTGCCTCCGCCAACAGAAGCCGATATTGCATTAAGAAGTGCCCGCAAACCTATGACTCAGCAGGAAAGAAAATCTTTTTTATCACTGTTTCTTCCAGGCATTATTATGATTGTTTCCACTTATGTTTTACTAACTGTTCTTCGCGATTTCAGGGATAATTTTGCAAACGAAATATGGGCAGAATTAGGTTTTAAAGATCAGGCATCTATTTTTACCAAAACCGAAATTCCTGTTTCTCTCATTGTATTATTGTGCATGAGTCTGCTGATTGTTGTTAAAGACAATATCAAAGCTTTTATGATAAATCATTACATAATTCTTACCGGTTACATTGTAGCTTTGGTTTCTACTCTGCTGTTTCAAAATCAGTATATAAATGCAGTAGTCTGGATGATCATGATTGGTACCGGTTTATACCTGAGTTATGTTCCTTTTAATGCAATATATTTCGAGCGGATGATTGCCAGTTATAAAGTAAAAGGGAATGTTGGCTTTATCATGTACATTGCCGACGCTTTTGGTTACCTCGGAAGTGTTATAGTTTTATTTGTAAAACAGTTTCTTGGTCTGCATGTTTCCTGGACAACTTTTTTTGTAAATGCAGTTTTAGTCATCTGCACTTTTGGTATAGCAGGAACTATTGCAGCAGCAATTTATTTCAGAAACAAATACTACTCAAACCTAAGAAACATTCAAACTGTTTATGCGGCGTAAAAGTGCAATTGTTATTGGTGCCGGTATAGTAGGGCTGGCTATGGCCAGAAGCCTTTCTGTGAGAGGATACGCTGTAACTGTTTTTGAAAGAAATGAAAAGGCAGTCGGGGCATCTATCCAGAATTTTGGTATGCTTTGGCCAATAGGTCAGCCAAACGGAAAATTATATGAGCGTGCTTTGGTAAGCAAATCTGTCTGGAAGCAGGTTTGTAATGAGGCAGACTTATGGTATGAAGAAAGGGGAAGCCTGCATGCAGCATATAATGAACTTGAGCAAAACGTTATCAATGAATTTGCGGAAGCAAATAAAAGTATCAGACCTGTTGCAGTTTTGTCTGCAAAAGAAGCTCAGGGAAAAAGTGAAGCTATTAATGCTGAAAATTTGATATGTGCCCTTTGGAGTGAAGATGAAATGATCATTGAATCCAGGATAGCTATGGAAAAACTTCCTTCTTATTTGGTACACAAATATGGTGTTACATTTCATTTCAATACGGCTATAACTGCCATCGAATATCCTGCAGTAAAAGCAGGAAAAAAAAGTTGGAAGGCAGATGAGATTTATGTTTGCAGCGGTGCCGATTTTGAAACGTTATATCCTGATGTTTTTCAGGCTAATGCTTTTATCAGGTGCAAATTGCAAATGATGCGTCTTATTGCACAGCCTGGTAACTGGCGAATTGGTCCTTCTTTATGCGGCGGTCTGTCTTTGATACATTACCAAGGATTTGAAGTGGCGCCTTCATTACCCCAGTTAAAAATGTATTATCAGCAAACTATGGCCGATTATTTGAAATGGGGCATTCATGTAATGGTATCACAAAATGCAGAAGGCGAATTAACAATAGGTGACAGTCATGAATATGCCTTGGTACATGATCCATTTGACAAGCAATTTATCAACCAGCTAATTCTTGATTACCTGAAACAGTTCGCCCGGTTTAAAAACTGGCAATTACTGCAAAGCTGGAATGGTATATACCCAAAAATAACAAATGGTAAAACAGATTTTATTTATAGTCCGGAGCAAGGCGTAACTATTGTAAACGGATTAGGCGGAGCAGGGATGACTTTATCTTTTGGGCTGGCCGAAGAAGTGCTTAGTGGTCAATTCAGTTGATATTTTTGGTACAGGCATTTGTTCGCAGATGAATCATCATTACGCATGCACTGAGTTCTCAGTGTTTCTCTGTGCCGCGGTGTTTCTGTGGTTCAAAAAAAATCTAATATAAAAAAATAATGACTATCCGCTATTTAGCAAATTTTAGTAAATAAGCTAAATTAATTAGTTATATGCAGTTTAATAAATTCTTTAGTCTTTATAGGGAGGAAGAAAAATGTAAGCAGTTTTTCAAAGAACAACGTGAGATGCAGGGTATCAAGTGTAAAAAGTGCTCTTCAGAATCTCATTTTTGGATAGAGAGTCAGAGCAAATGGCAATGTAAGAAATGTAAATATCGCACAGGTCTGAAATGTGGAACAGTCATGGAAAACTCGAACCTGGGATACCGGGTATGGCTTTGGGCATTATATTTAATGAGTGCCACTAAAAAAGGTTTTTCTGCTTTGGAAATGCAACGATTGTTAGGTCATAGTCGGTATGAGCCTATATGGCTTTTGATGCATAAAATTCGCATTAGCATGGACCATAGCGATGATAAATATAAGTTAACCGGCTTTATAGAAATGGATGAAGGCTTTCTTGAGGGACAGCGTAAAAAAGAAGATGAACATGCTATAGGAAAACAGGTAAAGGAATTAGACAGGCAGGCAACCTGAAAAAGAAAATTATCGGGCTTCATCATCATATTAAAGATGAGTACATGCAAAACTACCTAAGCGAATTTTGCTATAAGTTTAATAGAAGAAAGCCAGGAATAGACTTATTTGAAAAATTGATCACAGCAACTTTAGCATCTGCATGGTATAAGCCTTATGCTTAATAGCGGATAGTCATTAAAAAAATCTAATATAAAAAGATGTTTTAAAAAATTATGAATAAAACTTTCAAATACATTTTTTACTTTTTTCTTATTTTTTATGCAACAAAAGTTTCCGCTCAAAAAAAGATAAAGGTATTAACCGTGCCCGGAAAGGAAGTTTATACAAACATTGATAAAAACGGTAAAACAGTACTGCCAAGCGGACGTTATGCAACACCTGCCGGACAAACTATACAAATAACCCACGATCCTTTTGGTATGGCTGTTTCACCTGATGGTTCTAAAACAGTCACTCTGCATAATGGAGTTTTTACAATCATTAATAATGCAACATTAGCAAACACAAGAGTCCCCGGCTATGATGGCAGCGTACCTTCACCCTTATCAAAAGGTTCTTTTTTAGGCGTAGCTTTTTCTCCTGATTCTAAAACAGTTTATCTCAGCGGCGGAGACAACGGAGCTGTGATTATTTATGATATTGAAAAATTGCAACGTTTAGATTCCATTTCATTAAATGGGAAAATTGATACTGCTGATTTTGAAGATAGTTTTACTTCTGATTTATTATTGAATGAAAATGCTAATGAACTGTTGGTTTTAGACAGGGGAAATTTTCGCTTAGTTCGTATTGATCTCAATACAAAAAAAATAAAAACTTCCATAGAAACAGGTCGCCAGCCTTTTGGCCTGGCAATCAGTCCAGATCATAAAACCGCTTTTGTAGCAAATGTGGGCATGTACGATTATCCTCTTTTGACTGGTCTTACAGAAAAAAATGCTGATAGTTTACTCATTCCTTTTCATCCTTACGGCGACAATACAAAAGAATCAATAAACGGGTATACCTGGAAAGGAAGAAAGATACCCGGAGTGGGAAGTCCTTTAGCGCCAGAGGCAATGAGCGTATATACTATAGATCTTGCAAGCAATAAAGTGACAGACAAATTTAAGCCCGGGCACCAGATAGGGCAAATGGTGGAAGATGCTGAAGTTGTCGGAGGCGCAAGCCCTAACTCTATAGCTGTCGGCAGTAAATACGCTTATGTAAGCAATGCAACAAATGATAATATCTCAGTTATTGATTATAAACAGCATAAAATTGTTGGTCATATTCCTATAAAAACTGATAGCCGAATAGATCGTTACCGTGGTTTATTGCCTTTTGGTATTGCTTTGAGCAAAGACGAAAAAACGTTGTACGCAGCGTTGTTAGGTTTTAATGCTGTTGCGGTAATTGATGCAGAAAAAAATATTACCAAAGGCTTAATCCCAACAGGCTGGGGACCATCAAGAGTGCAACTAAGCAAAGATGAAAAGGATTTATATGTCATTACTTGCCGTGGTTATGGTGCAGGGCCAAATGGCGGTAAAGATTTTGTAAAACCCGTTCAGGGAACATATATTGGTGATATTCAATTAGGAACATTCCAAAAAATACCTATCCCTGCTGCACAGCAATTGGCAGCCTATACCAAACAAGCTATAGACAATACATTTGTACAGGTTGAAATGAAGGATGATATAAAAAATCCTTTGCCGCCTTTGCCTTCAAAAAAAAATACACCAATAAAGTATATAGTTTACATTACCAAAGAAAATCGGACTTATGATGAAGTAATGGGACAGTTAACATCAGGTAAAGGAGACTCTACACTTGCGCGGTTTGGTACAGGAGTAAATATTTATGCTAAAGGCGACACTTTGAGAAATGCAGATGTATCTCCAAATCATTTAAAAGTGGCAAAAGAGTTTGCTTTCAGTGATAACTTTTATTGTGATAGTGATGCATCTATTCATGGTCACCACTGGATGGTGGGCGTGATACCAAATGAATGGGTAGAAACAAATTCAAGTGTTGATAAAACTGCCAAAATATTTTCAAAAGCATCAGGCAGAAGATTCCCGGGTTCAACGGGCAGTATGGATCCGGAAGATTATGCAGAAAGAGGCGGTTTATGGGAGGCATTGGAACGGAGTAAAGTTTCTTTTTACAATTTTGGCGAAGCCAACGAAACAGCACACGTAAGAGAAGAATGGACGGATACAGCAACAGGCGCTGCACATGCTGTAATGGTGCCGATGCAGAAAGCATTATGGTCAGGAACCAGTCATGACTATGCCGGTTATAACACCAACATACCTGACCAGTTTCGTATGGATCAGTTTGAAAGGAATTTTACGAAAATGTGGTTAAAAGGTAAAGCAAAAATGCCGAAATTAATTACCATGCAAGTGCCTAATGATCATACTGCAGAGCCAAGAGCAAAGGATGGCTATCCATATATACATTCTTATGTAGCAGATAATGATCTGGCTCTGGGAAGAATATTACACTTTCTTTCGAGAACACCTTATTGGAAAAATATGCTGGTGATTATAACAGAAGATGATCCGCAGGGTGGTGTAGATCATATAGATGCACACAGAAGTATTTTAATGATGGCCGGACCTTATGTAAAAAGAGGTTATACATCACACACTCATGCCAACTTTGGATCAATATTAAAAACAATTTATAATATTCTCGGTGTTCCTTATGTAAACCAGTACGATGCTACAGCTTCATTACTGCAGGACTTTTTTACAGACAAACCTGATTACCGGCCTTATACTTTAGTCATGCCCGGTAAAAGTGTTTTTGATCCGCAGCAGGCCATGAAGCGGTACAATAGAGATATTGACTGGCGAAAGATTATGAAAGGCCCGGAGATGGATGATGAAGATGAAATGCGGAAAGAACATTATGCCCCCAGCCCCTAAAAGACCTCACCCTCAATCCCTCTCCAAAGGAGAGGGAGGCAAAATACTTGTTGCTTTCTGAAACTTTTGCACCAAACATTTTTACCTATTAATTCATTGCAACTATCTCAAATTAAATATGAATAAATTAATCAGGCATACATGGATAATTTTCTGCTTCCTGACATCTGGTGTAACAGCGCAAAGCAGGCTAAAGAAAGTTGTTTTTATTATAGCTGATGGCATTCCTGCTGATGTATTAGAGAGGGTTCATACTCCTAATATAGACATGATTGCTAAAGAAGGTAAATACATACGTGCTTATGTTGGCGGAGAAAAAGATACTTATTCACAAACTCCTACCATTTCTGCAGTTGGATACAATAGCCTGCTTACAGGCACATGGGTCAATAAACACAATGTCTGGGATAATGATATTAAAGCCCCCAATTATAATTACTGGAATATTTTCCGTTTTCTTAAAGAACAATATCCCGATAAAAAAACAGCCATTTTCTCAAGCTGGACGGATAACAGAACCAAACTACTCGGCGACAGCGTTGCTGAGGCAGGTAATATTCATATTGATTATCATTCTGACGGATATGAGTTGGATACTGTTAACTTTCCGCATGACAAGCAAAGAGATTTTATGCATAGAATAGATGAAGCAGTAACGGATGCAGCGAGCATAGGTATAAAAAACAACGCACCTGATCTTTCCTGGGTTTATCTCGAATACACAGATGATATGGGACACATGTATGGAGACAGCAAGGAATTTTATAAAGCTGCAGAGATGATGGATACCCAGATAGGAAAAATATGGAACGCAGTTCAATACAGACAAAAGCATTTTAACGAAGATTGGTTAATTATCATTACTACAGATCATGGCCGTGATGAGAATACCGGCAAAGGTCATGGAGGGCAATCCGCCAGGCAGCGAAGCACCTGGATTGTAACTAATTATCCCGGTCTGAATAATTATGCGCAATACTATCAACCTGCCATAGTTGATATTATGCCGACTATTGCCCGTTTTATGGATATTAAAATTCCTGTAGAAAGAATGCGTGAAATAGATGGCATACCATTGATGGGGAGAGTATCCATTGCGGATATGAGATTGAATTATTTCCAGAATAATCTTGATATTTCGTGGAAAGCATTAGACAAGGAAGGAAAAGTAAAAATATGGATTTCCGGCAATAATAATTTTAAACATGGAAAGCAGGACAATTATCAGTTAATGGGAGAAGTGCCAGTCAACAATAAAAATACTGTAATTAATGTCAGAAATCTAAAATCTTCTTTTTATAAAGTTGTTGTGGAAGGCCCTTATAATTCAGTGAATAAATGGTATGTGGAAGAAGATAAAAAATAAGGTTTCTATTTAAACTATCATTGTTTCAGGACAAAAGCTTAGTACATAATCCTTACTATTTCTGTATATTCACTTGAGAGTTGTTGATGATCTTAACTATGTTTTCAAATTTAAGTTTATACTGAAATTTATCTTGAATAAAAATATTTTTTGGAGTAATGGATTCTCAAGGCAAAGACAAATACAATCTGAACAATCGGTCACTTTACTCACACTTTGCACGAATTAATTGCTATGCTGCAATCTTTTCAGATTGACCTGGTAGCCACTATCAGGAGCTTTCCCGTAATTTTCATTTGCAGGTTAATCGTAAAAAATTTTGTATTACAGAAAAGATAATAAGTGCTGATAATAAGTGCCCGGAACCTTTAACAACCGCTTTACATATTTCTACAGAATCGCTTCAGAACCCGGTCGTAATGTTGTATTGTAATTAAAATTTATCAAATTAAAATATTAAGAATCATGACTTTAAGACAATCAGTAGCAGTAATATTACTAAGTGCAGTTACTACGGTGGGAAGTGTTTTGGGAATTGAAAAATATCAGCAACATCAGCAACTGGCATCTGATCTCCCTGCATCTGCCTCGATTTTTAAAAATACCCGTTATACCGGTGAAAATACGGTGAGTGTGCCAATGGTAGATTTTGAAAAAGCAGCCACAAAAGCGGCCCCGGCTGTGGTACACATTAAGACCTTAACTAAATCAAAACAAGTTTCGGGAGGCCCTCAAATGCAGGATAACCCATTCAAAGATTTTTTTGGAGATGATCTTGGTGATATGTTCGGTGGCAGAGGCGGCTCCCGCTTATCTCCCGAGCAGAGAGCTTCTGGTTCAGGAGTCGCAATAAGTGCAGATGGTTACATTGTTACCAATAACCATGTGGTTGACCAGGCAGATGAACTGCTTGTTACTCTAAATAATAAAAAAGATTACAAAGCGAAAGTAATAGGTAAGGATCCGGCAAGTGATTTGGCTGTCATAAAAATTGAAGCCAATAACCTTCCATACCTCGCTTTTGCCAACTCAGATGATGTACACCTAGGTCAGTGGGTACTGGCAATAGGTTATCCTTTAAACCTTGAAACAACTGTAACCTCAGGTATTGTCAGCGCCAAATCAAGAAGCCTCGGTATTAACAGCCGCCAGAGCAGTTCACCTGTTGAGTCTTTTATTCAGACAGATGCTGCTGTTAACCCCGGTAATAGCGGTGGTGCATTGGTAAATACAGATGGTAATGTAATCGGTATAAACAGTGCTATTGCATCCCCGACAGGTTCTTATGCAGGGTATGCCTACGCTATACCTTCGAACATGGTACAGAAAGTAGTAAACGATATAATTAAATATGGCAGTACTAAAAGAGCTTACTTGGGTGTGATGTTTGGCAGCGACCAGATGAGTGAAGAGGATCGCAAAAAGAACAACGTAAAAGAAGGCGAAGGTGTATTTGTGATGGATGTAGCCAAAGGAAGTGCAGCCGAGGAGGCTGGTGTGCAAAAAGGAGACTTTATAACTAAGGTTAATGGTACAGAAGTAAGTACCGGTACTGAGATGATAGAGAAAATCGCAGCACTACGCCCAGGTGACAAAATCAATATTACTTATCAGCACAACGGAACAGAAAAAACTGCAACGGCTACCTTAAAAGGAAGTTCAGGTGGTTATGCAAGTGTGAAGCAACAGGTTATCGAACAATTAGGAGCTACATTTGAAGACCTGGATAAAAACAAAGCAGCCCAATTGCAACTACAGTCGGGTGTAGTGGTTAAACAGTTAGGACAGGGTATATTGACAGACCAGACAAGAATTAAGGAAGGATTTATAATCACTAAAGTGAATATTACAAAAGTAAGCACAGTTGAAGAGCTGAAAGAAGCCATAAAAAATGCAGGAAACAGTGCATTGATTAGCGGTGTTTATCCTAATCAGCCTCAGACAGAATATCAATATGCTTTGAATGATTTGCAATAATAAGAAGTTTTGATATAGATGGGTTAGTGTTGTGATTCGCTTTATCCCGCTTGATATCAGGCGGGATTTTTATTTAGCATTACTTAATTACCATAAAATTTCCCAATATGAAAAGTGCGATATCAGGTAATAAAAGAGAATACTATTTCTCATTACATAAGTAATCGTATTTTTATATAGATGAAAGTCCTGATAATAGAAGATGAAACAGCTTTACAGCAATCCATACAGAAATATCTTGAGCACCAGGGGTTTGTTTGTGAAGTTGCAGGCAATTTTGTAACGGGAATGCAAAAGGTAAATCAATTCAATTATGATTGTGTAGTGGTAGATATTGGTTTGCCGTATGGTAATGGTTTGGATATTGTAAAAGAATTAAAGGAAATTGAGTCCAAAGCAGGTATTATTATTATCTCTGCAAAAAATGCATTGGATGACAAACTGAAAGGTCTCGAATTAGGTTCAGATGATTATCTCACAAAGCCATTTCATTTATCAGAGCTTAATGCCCGTATTAACGCCATTATCAGGAGAAGAAATTTTGGCGGTAGTAAAATTATACAGTTTCAGGAAATAAAACTCGATCCGGAAGCCACGCGGGTAACGGTGAATGAAAAAGCAGTTGAACTGACTGATAAAGAATATCAATTGCTGGAATATTTTATAGCAAACAAACGGCTTGTACTTACAAAAGCTGCTATAGCCTCGCATATATGGGGCGACGAATATGACCAGGTGAGCAATTATGATTTTATTTATACCCACATAAAAAACCTGAGAAAAAAATTAATAGACGCAGGCAGCGGCGATTATATTAAAACTGTTTATGGCACAGGATACAGGTTTACAGATAATTGAATGTTTGTTTGAACCGGGATAATTGGGCAAGAATTATAGGACTATAATGAAAAAGTTTCGCGAAGCTATTTCTTCTAATTAATTTCCCATCAATTCCCTTAAATCTTTGAGGATCAGACAAAACCAATATTAATTTGAGGTAAAGTAAATATTTTTTATAAATATTTTTTCCCTAAACCTATATCTTATCATTCCCTATAAATCCCATTTCCGATAATATGAGGCTGCTTACAAAAACCACTTTATATTTTTTAATTGCAATGGTTCCCTTACTTGCAGCAGCGGGGTTTTATTTATTTCTTAAATTTAGCAAAGAACTTAATCAGAGAAGTGATAAGGAATTGATAAATGATGAAATACAATGGGTCCGGTACCTGCAGACGGAAGCTGAAAATGGAACCACATTTATTTTAAAAACCCCCGATCTTTTAATATATCCGGTAAATGCTGCAGTTAGTGCTATTCCAACTATTACAGACACTTATGGGTTCAATGCAAAAGAAAATAACAAAGCGCCTTACCGTCAGTTATCTCATGTAGTTCCAATTAACGGAGTACCTTATCAAATTATTATTCGCAAGTCGCAGGAGCAGAAAACCGCTTTGGTAACAAATGTTACCCGGATTATGTTATTGGTATTTGCCGGTTTGTTTTGTATTACCTTACTCTTTAATTGGCTGATAAGTAAAAAGTTATGGAAGCCATTTAAACATTCACTTGAAAAAATAAGAGGTGCAGAGTTAAATAAAATGGAAGCTATTCATTTTGAAGAGACAAACATTAAAGAATTTAATGAACTCAATTCATCACTTAATTCTATGACTGCCAAAATTTACAGTGATTATATAAACATGAAGGAATTTACAGAAAATGCAGCCCATGAAATGCAAACGCCACTTGCTGTCGTACAAAGCAAATTGGAATTATTGCTGCAGGATAACAATCTTGAAGATGAGCAGGTAGAATCTATTATGCAGGCAAGTACTGCGCTAAACCGTTTGAGCAAACTAAACCAGTCGTTATTGTTATTGGCAAAAATAGAAAACAACCAGTACGAAACAAGTGAAATCGTTAGTTTAACAGGAATCACAAAAAAATATCTACAACTTTTTCAGGAAGTTATTAGAGACAGGCAGGTAAAAGTTGAGACCCATTTTTACGAAGATTTCATGATAAAATTACATCCGTTATTAGCAGACTCGCTGATTAGTAATTTAATAGGTAATGCTGTTAAATACAATTATGAAGGCGGAAGTATTATTATAACTATTGATAAAGATAAATATCAAATCACGAACACCAGCCAATTACCCCCTATAGATCCGCAGCAGGTATTTAAAAGATTTAATAATTCAAAAAACCGTGCAGATACTTCAAATGGTCTTGGACTGGCTATTGTTAAAAAAATTGCCGACACCAATAATTTGCTTATTACTTACCATTCAGAAAATGGCATTCATCATTTTAATGTTGAGAAGAGATAGGCGGCAACAGCAAAGCAGCTTATAAAATAATTTGGCGGCCTGACTAATACTATATGTTTACAACGCACTGTTCCTGTATACCACCACTTTATAAAGTTTGTTTTACGGTGAAAAGTTAGGAACAAAGCCTGCAGGAGATCGACATAGGAATTATTATCGAAGGCATATTATTCAATTTAGCATAATTTATGCGATCAGCAATTCTGACATACTAAGGGAACAAGGGTAAACGTTACCAGGATTCTTTGCAGGGTTGCAAACCCATTTATGTGGTAAGGTATTAATTAAGAAAGTTGTTTCTGCAACAGCTTTAATTGCTATAAAAATCTAAAATAATGGATATAATTACAGAATTGTTTGGTGAAGGAAAGGATCTGAATGCTTTACAAATGAGTTGTCGTACAGTCGTAATGTTTATTATAGCTTTGGCTTTTATCAGATTGCAGGCATAAAAACTTTCCGTAAAAATTCAGCATTTGATAATGTTTTAATTATCATTCTTGGTGCTATACAAAAGTCGTGGCGTGGTTGGTGTTTCTCCCTTCTTTCCTGTTGTTATTTCCGGCCTTGTAATGGTGTTAATGACACGTATAATATCAACAATTTCTATTTATAATAAAACCTTTGGGAGATTGGTAAAAGGCAGGTCAAGGTCTCACTATAAAAATGGTAAAATTAATGTATCGAATTTGCACAAAAGTTTGTTAAGCGAAAACGATTTTATGGAAAGTATACGAAAGGAAGGCAATACAGCATCATTAGAAGATATTGAAGAAGCCTTCCTGGAACGAGACGGTACAGTTAGTGTGATAAAAAAAGATAAAAAATAATCTTATATCTTAAAGCCGTACGTTTGATAATATGAAGACCAGCTATACACACACGTGCTCTTTAGCTATATCTGTTTTTATTATTTCATTTTCGCCGTCTTATGTATTTGCCCAGGATACATTAAAAGCAGATATGCTTACTTCTTCTTTAGCAAAAGCCCCGTTTACATATACAATACAAGCTCCAATTGTTGCAAGTGCAAAGAATTCAGATTCTCAGCCGTTAAAAAAAAGAGTGAAGTTAATTGGAATTGCTAATATTATTGGCTACGGCAGTACTATGGCAGGTCTTTATTCAGACTGGTACAGTAACTACCCCCAGACAAGATTTCATTTTTTTAATGATAATTACGAATGGAAACAAGTAGATAAAGCAGGGCATGCATACAGCGCTTACGTGGCTGGCAGCGGCAGCATGGAATTATGGCGGTGGACAGGCATGAAACGTAAACAGCGGATTTGGATCGGAGGATTAAGTGGCATAGCCTACCAGACAATGATAGAGACACTTGATGGATTTAGTTCACACTGGGGATGGAGCTGGGGAGATTTTGGAGCAAATGTATTTGGCAGTGGTTTGCTTATCAGCCAGGAGCTTGCCTGGGATGAGCAAAAGATCCTTCTGAAGTTTTCTTCTCACAAGCAAAGTTACGGGTCGCCTGACTTAAACAGGCGTGCAGATCAGTTGTACGGAAAAACCTTTAGTGAGCGCATGATAAAAGACTACAATGCCCAGACTTACTGGATAAGTGCAAACCTTAAATCTTTTAAACCAGCAAGTAATCTGCCATCATGGTTAAATGTAGCAGTTGGGTATGGTGCGGAGGGCATGTTTGGCGCTGTAGCTAATTTGGGAAAAGACGATCGTGGAAATATAACTTTCGATCGCAGAGACCTTACAAGATACAGGCAGTTTTATATATCACCTGATATTGATCTTACTAAAATAAAAACCAAACGAACTTTAATAAGGCTTGCATTAGCAGCCCTAAATTCTTTCAAGTTTCCCGCACCTTCTTTAGAATATAATACTAAAGGAAAATTTATTTTTCACTTTCTTCATTTCTGATGTTCCGACTACAGGCCGTTATCTCCGGCTTTTCGAAGGTTTCTGAAAATGCTTGTATTTGATTTATAGTAAGCAATTGAGACGGCATGGCATTAGGAGTTTTGAGAAATAACCTATTTCTTAAACAATCACTATCAGAATTTATGGTGCTAAGATGATGTGTGTGGGTAAACAAATTAGAGGAAGCAAATGGCAAACCTTAATAGAAATGTTCTTGATAGTGCATTATGACCTTATTACCTTATTCAGAAATTAAGGCGGAAAACCAAAATAAGGTAATAAGGTTGTATTAATTTCGCAAGACGATTTTTTCTACTAAGGTTGAAAGACAAAGCAAACATCATAGCATTGATAGAGCGAATTTCCCCCACAAATCGTCATAGAACCGAATTTATAAATTAGCCTTTGCATTTGCATTAGAGTTTTTAAAGTCTGAAATAAAAGCAATAATATGTTTAGCAATATTATCTTCCCTGTATAGACTATGCCCAAAACCTTCTGTAATTATAAATTTCACTGAAGGTAAATCCATTTCCGTTAGAAACTTCATATCTTCATAAGGTGTAATTCTGTCGCCTTTATCATGCAGCCATAGAGTAGGTATTGTAATTGATTGTATAACTCTTGCTACCGAGTACCACGCCGCTGGTTGTCCACCAATTCGTACTATTAATTTTTCCATTCCTTCTTTTAGTTTCTCACTTATATTCAGGTAGTTACAAAAATCGTTTAAAGAACGTGTAGTTTCTGTTGCAGGCGCTATAAGTACAAGCTTTTTCAGTGGATCATTTTTTAATTTTTCGATGGCAAGAGCTACCGCTATTCCGCCAAAAGAATGGGCTATTATACCATAAAATGGGCCATACTCAGAATTGACTTCTGCAATCATATCACTGTATAGTAAAGCAGTAATAGTTTTTCCTGTGCTTAGTCCATGGGCCGGTGCATCGAAAGCAAAAACTTCAAAACCATTATTTGATAAAGGCTCAATATATCTTGCAAATTTGTAACTATTGCTGTCAAAGCCATGGCAAATCAATACTTTATGTCCATTTTGCACTTCCGGCTGCCAGTTAAATCCATGGATTTTATGATCTTGAAAAGCAAAAGATAATTTTTTTGCCTGCTTAAAAACCGATGGTTCTTCGTAAATCTTTCGTTTAGAATACGGTGTACAAAACAATTCAAATGCTGCTTCTGCTGCTTTAGCGGGAAATACTAATTCGATTGCTCTCAATTTAATCCTGTAATACGTTAAAACAATTCTTTGTGTTAATTTCATTTTAAGTTATTAATTCAAAAATATATGAAAGTTGTTATAATAGGCACAGGAAATGTGGCAACAGTGTTAGGAAAAAAAATACAGGATGCAGGCCATGAAATGTTACAGGTTGTTGGGCGTAATTTTGAAAAAACTAATCTTTTAGCTTCAGTGTTATATTGCAATGCAGCTTATAGTACACGTTACATCAGCTTATTAGCTGATATTTATATAATTGCCGTTTCAGATTCAGGCATTCAGGCTGTTGCCTCTCAATTAAAATTAAAAAATAGAATTGTTGTTCATACTGCTGCTGCTGTATCAAAAGATGTTTTAGCAATATGCAGCAAAAATTTTGGAGTTATATATCCTTTGCAGACCCTTATAAAAGAAATGACTTCTATACCATTTATTCCTGTCTTAATAGATGGTAACAACGAAACAATAAAACAGGAGTTAATCAAGTTTTCTTCAGATTGGGCAGATCAGGTGGTACCTGCATGTGATGAAGAAAGATTAAAACTCCACGTTGCTGCTGTATTCGTAAGTAATTTTACAAATTATCTTTATAATGTAGCAGAGCAATATTGCAGAAAAGAACAATTGAAGTTCATCCTATTATATCCCTTGATTAAAGAAACAATACAAATACTGAAGTCCCATAGTCCTTCTGCTGTTCAAACAGGTCCTGCAGTGCGGAAAGATTTTCTTACTATTAAAAAACATATTAAAATTATAGAGAGTTATCCTGAGTTAACTGGTTTATATAATATACTGACCAGTAGCATAATAAGCTTCTACCACAACAATAAAACTTGAGCATGTATCAGAATTATTTGTATACATTAAGAAAATAATTCACAGAGTTTTTTTAATTCTTTCAGTTAATCCTTCTTCTGTTGCTTATCAGGTTTTCCATTCCCTTTCTTTAAAACCTGTCGTGATTTATTTAATCACACTGAACGCAAATTTTCTCTCTTTATTAATTTCAACAGGTTTGGCCAATGATTTCTAATACTTTTGCAGCCAAAGAAGGAAATTATGTACACTGTAAAATTCAGGTTTGAAGAGAAAGGCCGGGAACCTGTTACGTTAACGAATATAGAACCTGATCAAAGCCTGCTCGAAGTAGCTCTGCTTAATGATATAGAACTGCACCATAACTGCGGAGGCGTATGTGCGTGCAGCACTTGTCATGTTTATATAAATAAGGGCGAAGATAGTCTGGAGGAGTTAAGCGATAAAGAAGAAGACTTTATCGACAGGGCTGTTAATCCCCGCATTAACTCAAGGCTTGGATGCCAGTGTGTGTTGTTAGATGGAGATGGCGAAATAGAAGTTACATTACCTGATCAGACACAATTTTTTGGAGAATAAGTTTTTTTTTATTACTCAATCTATAACTTAGAATTAATACAATTAATTATATGGCACAATATGAACCGCCAATTCATTGGAATGATTATGAAGATATCGCCTTAAAGCTTTATGAACGTTTTGGGGATGATTTTAATGAAGGGAAAATTTACAGGATTCGTTTCACCGATCTGCTCGAATATGTACTTCAAATATCTGGCTTTGCAGATACAAGGGAACAAAGTAATGAAGGTCATTTAGAGATGATTCAAAGCGCATGGGTGTACGAGTGGCGGGATAACCAGAAATAATAGAAATTAAAATTTAAAAATTTAAAATTGGAAATACATGGATTGTATTAAAGATTTCAACTGTCGACCGACACATTTAATTTGTAAAAGCTCATGAATCTCCTGGAACTATTGAAATCTGTTACCACACTGGTTTTCGATGTAGATGGCGTTTTAACAGATGGAACACTTACCATCTTACCTGCCGGAGTAATGGCAAGAAAGATGAATGTAAAAGACGGCTATGCTTTGCAGTTAGCTGTAAAGAAAGGTTATAATATCGTAATCATTTCAGGAGGAAATTCAGAGGAGGTGAGGGACAGGCTGAACAGGTTAGGAATTGCGGAGGTATTTATGAAGGTTATTGATAAAGTAAGCATACTTCAAAAGTACCTGCAGGAGCACCATATCCCGTGGAAAGAAGTATTATACATGGGCGACGACATTCCAGACCTGTATGTGATGCAAAAGGCAGGAATTGCCTGTTGCCCTTCAGATGCCGTTGGGGAAATAAAAGAAGTTTGTGCATATATATCGCCGCTTAATGGCGGATTTGGTTGTGCACGCGATGTAATTGAAAAAGTCTTAAAGTTAAGAGGTCACTGGAATGATGATACGCATATACCATCTTCATAAATTAATAAATGCTTTTATATTTCATTATTAATTTGCTTATAAATTAGATTTCTATTGAAACTTACCCAGGCATTTTTACGGTTAGTGCGATGGCCAAATTTAGTCTTTATTGCTATAACTCAAATTTTATTTGTCTATTGCATTGTTCATCCTGTTATGTTTACAGCAGGGGCAGTGCCTAATATACAAGGTCTTTACTTCGTATTATTAATGATTTCTTCTGTCATTATTGCTGCTGCAGGATATATCATTAATGATTATTTCGACCTCAACATAGACCTGATAAATAAACCTGACAAATTGGTGGTAGAAAAAATAATCAGCCGCAGATGGGTTATTTTCTGGCACCTGTTTTTTAGCATTGCAGGTATCATTTTAGGCTTTTATATAGATTGGAAAACAAAAGTTAGTTTTTTAGGCCTGGCTAATTTTGCTTGTGTAGCCTTATTGTTTGTTTACTCTATCTCGTTGAAAAATAAGTTATTATCAGGCAATGTTGTTATTTCTGCCTTAACTGCCTGGGTCATTCTGGTTATCGCCTGGTGTGAAACCTCAAATCTCTTAAACTCAAATCTTACGGGTTCCATTGCCGAAAAAATAACCCGGATATCTTTTTTTTATGCCGGTTTTGCATTTGTTATTTCATTGGTAAGAGAAGTAGTTAAAGACCTTGAAGATATTGAAGGCGACAGGCGCTACGGAGGTAATACTATGCCTATAGCATGGGGTATAAAGGCTACAAAAGTTTTTTTAGCCGTATGGATGGTAGTACTGACAGGCTCGTTGCTAATTGTTCAGTTTTATGCATTAGTACTTGGATGGTGGTGGAGCGCGGCCTACTGTATACTTTTAATCATCGTTCCTTTATTGTATATATTCAAAATGCTGTTTTCGGCCCGTACAAGTAAAGATTATCACCGTTTAAGTTCCCTTATAAAACTTGTGATGTTTACCGGTATCCTCTCCATGTTATTTTTCAGGCTATATTTAATGTAATACGCCCAATGCCATTAACTGGTGCAGCCTTTCACATAAAGTTACCTGCTTCTTCTGCTAATAAAATAACAAAAGACTTTAAATTTGTCAATGCAAACTATAATTCTCGCTTCTCAATCTCCCCGTCGGAAACAATTATTAGAATGGGCCGAAATACCTTTTGAAATTGTTGTAAAAAGCACTGATGAAAGTTATCCTGCTGAATTGGAAGTGGAAAAAATACCAATACACATAGCGAGGCAAAAGGCCATTGAAGTAAAAAATTTTATTAAGGCATCTGCTAATAGCACAGGTGAAAGTAAAATAATTATTGCAGCAGACACAGTAGTAGTGCTCGATTCCAGGCTTATAGGAAAGCCTGCAAACAGAGAAGATGCTATCAGCATTTTAACAGCATTATCAGGAAGAACACACCGCGTAATAACAGGGGTAGTATTGATGCATGCAAAAGGTGAAATCTCTTTTTCTGATAGTACTTTAGTAGAGTTTCATATGCTTACACGTGAGCAAATACAATTTTATGTAGATAAATATAAACCGTATGACAAAGCAGGTGCTTATGCTATCCAGGAATGGATAGGAGTAACAGGTATAAAATCAGTTAAAGGAGATTTTTATAACGTAATGGGGTTGCCGGTGAGCAGAGTAGTGCAGGAGTTGAGAAGTCTGAACCACGATTTTTGGGATTAATAAGATTTTGGGGAACAATTAAAGAGTTAACAGCTAAAGAACTTTCTACTTAGAAGTTGTTTAAGATTTATTTTTTTTGATATCAGCTATTATTTTCATGGCAACACTGTTGCGTCGCATTTCGTTCATCCGCATATCATTGTGCATCTTCAGGCTATATTACAAATCGCTTTTTAAAAATTTAAACATCTTCTTATGAACGAACGCCTTCTGCAATTCATCTGGCAATTTCAATATTTTAATAAGAATGAGTTGCATACAGATCGAGGGGAAAGACTAACAATTGTTTATGCCGGACAATACAATACGGACCAGGGTCCTGATTTTCTTAACGCAAAAATTACGATTGACAATACTACCTGGGCGGGAAACATCGAAATTCACATTAAATCATCAGACTGGAGAAAGCATAATCACACTACAGATAAAAATTATTCAAATACTATTTTACACGTGGTATGGGAAAATGATGCAGATGTTAATTATGGAAACGGTTCAGTATTGCCAACATTATCTCTTCAGCCTCTTGTACCTAAATTTTTATTAGACCGTTATACCCAACTAATGTTGAATGAGGCATTTGTTCCCTGCGATCCCTACCTGCCTGCTTTAGACGACATGAAATGGCTTGCCTGGAAAGAGCGAATGGCAATAGAAAGATTGCAACGTAAATCTGCCCTGGTATTGGAACTGCTAACAGGAGCAAATAATCATTGGGAAGAAGTATTTTGGTGGATGCTTGCACGTAATTTTGGAATGAAGGTAAATGCAGACATTTTTGAGTCAATAGCTAAAAGTTTATCGGTTAATATTCTTGCAAAACATAAAAACCAGATACACCAGCTTGAAGGATTATTATTAGGTCAGGCAGGTTTGCTTGAGCACGATTTTAACGAAGATTATCCTCAGCTTCTGAAAAGAGAATACAATTTTTATCAGAAAAAATATCAGCTAAAGCAAGTATCTGTAAAGCCATTTTTTCTTAGGATGCGCCCGGCAAATTTTCCCACTGTAAGGCTTGCTCAACTGGCAATGCTAATAAATCAGTCGTCACACTTATTTTCTAAAGTTAAAGAAACAGACGATGTTTTAGCTGTAAAAGAATTATTGAATGTAACTGCAAACGACTACTGGCATTATCATTATAGAATTGATGAAGCCACCGGGTATCACCCAAAACAATTGGGTAAGCAAATGACTGAAAATATAATTATAAACACTGCTATTCCGGTTTTATTCGCTTACGGTTCATCTATCAAAGATGAGTCCATTAAAGACAAAGCATTGCAATGGTTATCAGAACTTACTCCGGAAATAAATACAATTACAAAAAAATGGACATCCCGTCGGGTTAGTAATAATAATGCTTTAGAAAGCCAGGGACTTCTTGAACTGAAGAATAATTATTGTAACCTTAGGCGATGTCTTGAATGTTCAGTAGGAAACATTATTTTAAAGGAGCGTGAGGTAGGCGATGATTAGTTTGAGGGGGAGAAAGTAGCCGAGTTTAAAGGCCAGGCAACTGATGGAAAACTTCGGTCACCTCCTCTCCTATATTTGCTTATTCAACAAGGCAGAATGTCTAATCTGGTTTGAGAAGCAGGTTAAATTTTTTTAACTCTAATATTAATTCAATGCTAAATATTAGAAACAATTAATTCTACTTTACCTTCTTTATGCTTTTAATACTTTGGTAACCGTCAGTGGCATCTTGGTTGTGCCTTTGCCAATAATTATCGCTATCACTTAATTCTACTGGCAACTTTGAAAAATACATCTAACACATTCCATTCGAACCTTCAAACGGGGGGGTAAAATACATAGGACAAATAAAGTGGGTAAAGCAGAATTAAATATAATTAAGTGCCACTTAAAATTACGTATAAGGCGTATATAATTCCAGGCAAAGAACCTAAAAACAAAATACCTGCAAAACTAAAAAGAAAATAGCCCAAAACCGTAAGTAAAACAGAAATCCAGAAACGGTTATTTATATCTCCTTCATGTATATAAACCGCTAAAGGCGGTATAAGTATTGCAATTATCACCAATAATAGTGTATTTGTACTTACGTCGGTTTCGTCTTTTTTTTGTGCTCTATATTCTTTAATTGCTTTTTTTATTTCTTTTATCCTGCTTCTTTTCTCGTGCCTTGAAAGACTATTAAACTCTTTCAGCGATTCCTGTATAGCCTGGTTAGCGGGTTCATTAGTAACTGCAGAGTCGACACGTTTCATATCTTTTGTAATAAAGGACCCAAAAGAAGCACTTGTCGCAAACAGCATTGAAACAGCAAAACCGAAAATCAGCTTTTTTTTTCTCATAGTGTTTCTATTGACATTGATTAAATCAACTAATTTCTTTTTAATAAGGATTATTGTAGCTATAATTTTCAAAAGTAATATAACTTTTAGGCTAAATCATCTCAATATTTTAATTAGTGAATAAGTTTATGCGATTCTATATGAGGCGGAGAAAAAAGTGAATAACTATACAAACTTAAGAATTAAGCAATATTTTTTACCGCTATTGTCAGACCAAGTGGGCTAATCCCCGTGGCTATTGGTTTTGAATTCATTACCTCACTTTTACAGGGGCGAAGCCTTAGTAATAAAGGCTTTAGTTCAAGGATAAAATGACTATCGGTGATTATACAAATAGAGAGAACTTCAAAAGCTTAAAGTTGATTTAAACCGTTTTCGGATCTGTCCAGTAGCTACAGTTCTCTTGTACCCTTGTATGCTCGACGAGTCGTGTTAAGCCGACTCTCGATTTTAGTTAATAAAAGCAGTTGTTGGGCGCAAGCGGTGCGTAATTCTCTGATTTTTAAACTTTGACACTTTTAATTAAGTTTACCGGATGAAAAGTTTGACAGTACAAATACCTGATAATTTAGATGAAAGAGAAGCAAAAATGCTTTTCGCTGCTAAATTGTATGAAAAAGGTTCTTTGTCTCTCGGACAAGCTGCTGACTTAGCCGGTTATTCTAAGCGGACATTTATGGAACTTTTAGGAAGTTATGAAGTATCGGTTTTTGACTACACTGAAGCAGAGTTAGAAAAAGATATTCTAAATGCACAAAACTATCATATCTGACACAAGTTGCATAATCTTACTTGATAAAATTAATGAACTCGAAATCCTAAACCAATTATTCGGAAAAATAATTACTATGCCAGAAATCGCGAAAGAATTTGGACGGCAACTTCCTTCCTGGTTTGAAATCCAACAACCCAAAGACAAGAATTACCAATTAATAATTAAAGCCTCTGTTGACAAAGGCGAAGCCAGCGCAATAGCATTAGCAATTGAGTCAGATGACTGCTTACTGGTAATTGACGACCTCAAAGGAAGAAAATTTGCTAATCAATTAGGTTTGACAATTATTGGTACTATTGGAGTTATTGTAGACGCAAAGCTTGCAGGTATGATTCCAACGGTTAAACCAATTCTAACTAAAATTATAACAACAAACTTCAGAATTACAGAACGACTGGAACTTTTAATTTTAAATAAAGCTGGTGAATAAAGCCTACGTCTAATATGAGTGTTTGTAATATAGCGGTGGAAGGAACGCCGGTCAAAAGTAGTTTTTCAATTAAGCTTTATATCTTTAACCAGGGTTACGATAATTTTATTGCCGCCGAATCGCAAACACTTTTCAATTACGGATAGTCATTACTTTTTATAACGGCAGGAAGATTTACTTATTTACAGCACTCCAAACAGAATTGGGAACATCTAATAAATATTTAAAATCTCCCCTGATTGCTTTAAGTGCATATTTTTCCTTTTCTATTTCTACCCTTGTTCTAAACCCAAGGTTTCGTAATATTGGCAGTGGGCCAGTCCAGTTCTTTGCTATTGCAATTAATAATATAACTGAAGCTGCTAATGGCAATGCAAGCCACTTTTTATTTACAGTTAAACCAAGAATAACGCCTGATATTGTTAATGCAGTACCTTCTAACTGCAAAATCCTTTCTATATCCCATTCTTCATCAAGTTCGGCCAATCTCGCTGTTATTTCCTCCTGGTCGTGATAGTAGTGATTTAACTTATCCTGTATTTCTTTCTCCACTTTAGTAGAATGTTCTAAAGTAATGTCTGTTTCCTGTTCTGTATTTTCCATAGTTTGTTTTTGTGAACTGGATTCATTTTTCATACCAGCCTGTGTTTATGCTTTGATACATGCTGTTATACTACAAGCATTACCATAACGCAACTCTCCATTTATGCTTTCTTTTCGGCCATTTCCCCGAGGTTTTTCTATTTGTCTTTTATTATTAGTAGAGATTACTTTGCCGTTTATCGGGAGCACTAAAGGTGGAGACAAAAAAAGCTATAAGCACGAGCTTATAGCCTTAAGTATGAAAACTTTTTAAATTCCTTTTAATTATCAAAGCTGGATATGTAGTTGCTTCAGACTAATCCTTTACTACTTTCATATTTTCCGGGTCCCACGAAATGATCTTCTTTTGAAAGTAACTCTCATTACATGCAAGGGCGGGAGCTGCAGCCCTGAAACCAAAAACAGCGTCTTCCACAACCGGTTTGCCTGTTCTTACGGAATCAAAGAAATTAGTGATATGTGCAAGATGCTCATTGAACCCTTCTGGTTGTTTATAATCAATATTAGGTTTTGTTGGTCTTTTCATGTCTTCGGCAGACCACTTCTGTTTATATTGCGCCATCAGTTTTTCCTGCATTGCTTTGGGATAAGTGCCTAAAGCATCCCATCCCCCAATACCCGGAGCTTTTGACATAATGCTGTGGTGAACCTTCAAACCTCCGCCTGTTAATTCCATTGTTCCTTCTTCACCTACCAATTTAATGATCTCCTGTCCGCCTGTTCCGCTGACAAAATTTACCTGTAGAGTAAGCTGAAAAGCGGGGTGCTCTGCTGTTTCGGGATATTGCATAATGCCCGTCATCACATCGGGTACGTCGCGCCCGTCTTTCCAATAAGAAAGCTGGCCCGACGAAAATATTTTAGTTGGTCCCTTAGAATCGGTAATAACATGTGTGCCTGAAAGAAGGTGCACAAAAAGATCGCCTGCAACACCGGTTCCAAAATCATTGTAATTGCGCCACCAGAAGAATTTTTTAGGATCATAAGGAATTTTATGCGTACCGGCAATATAACGGTCCCAGTCAACTGTTGCCGGAGAAGCATCAGCAGGCATGGTATATTCCCAGGCGCCTAACGCATCCTGGCGGTCGTACACTGCATTAACCATATTCAGCTTCCCAATCTCACCTGCTTTGTATAGCTCATGTGCTTTTGCATACACATTGCTGCTTACCCGCTGGCTGCCCACCTGCATTGTTTTTTTGCTTGCTCTCTGCGCCTCAACCACGTCCAAACCTTCACTGATTTTATGCACCATCGGCTTTTCACAATATACTGCTTTGCCTTTTTGCAGCGCATCCTTTGTTATGCGTGCATGCCAGTTATCAGATGTAGCTATGATGACTGCGTCTATATCATTACGGTTAAGAAGTTCACGATATTCTTTGGTGGTAAAAAGCTCTTTTCCATATAATTCTTTTGCATTTTCAAGCCTTCCGGTATACAAGTCACAAATGCCTGCCAATTCAACTCCCGGAATCTTTAAAGCAGTGTTCAGATCGCCATGCCCCTGTATGCCAAAGCCAATAACACCAACTCTTATCTTGTCATTGGGAGATATTCTTTTATCATAGTAAAGCATCCTTTCTTCTGCCTTTTCTGCTGATGCCAGTGAGGCAAGCGGACCTGCAGCAAATAATAAACCTGTGCTTCCGATTTGTTGCAGAAATTTTCTTCTCGAGGATAAACTTTTATTCGACATACATTCAATTTTAACAAGTGATCTTAATTATTTATAAGAATAATTTTTTCGTTAGAAATTTGAAGATAAGAACAAGAGTTGTTAAAAATCAAAACTATTATACTTTTTATTTGAGTCCTTGTATTGAAACATTAAAACAAGAAATTAACACCCGTTTTATTTTTATGAACGTTTATTTTTGATGATAGTGATGATTTTTCAATGATTTTATTGCCACTAATCTTAAAGATCATAATAATCTCCGATTTTAAAATCCTAACAATCTGAGATCTACTTTTGCCGCACATGATCAAAGAATTTTCAAGAACCTTCAAAATTGCCTTACCGCTTATTATCAGTAACATTTCTCAGGTAGGATTAGGACTGATAGACAGTGCAATGATTGGTGCTGTTGATTACCGGCAACTGGCAGCATCATCTCTTGTGCTAAATGTAATTGCAATACCACAGGTATTAGGTATGGGAATGGCAATTGCTATTTCGCCGATGACGGCAATTGCTAACGGGCAGAAAGATGCTTTTAAGGCTTCACGCGTTTTGTTTAATGGCTTCTTTCTTACAACATTGGCAGCTATCCTCATTGCTGTGACTCTTGTTTCTACTAATCATTTTTTATTTCACTTGGGACAGGATATGGAAGTAGCAACATATGCAGTGCCTTTTTATAAGTTAATTGCATGGTCTCTGATACCTATGCTGATGTTTGCATCGATAAAGCAATTTTGCGATGGTCTGGAATTTACAAAAACTGCCATGACATTGTCTGTTATTTCACTGCCACTTAATGCATTTCTAAACTGGATATTAATTTATGGAAGATTTGGTTTACCACGAATGGAACTGACCGGGGCAGGTGCAGGAACCCTGATAACAAGGATAATAATTGCTATAACATTAATAATAATTGTATTTAGACACAAAATATTTGCTCAATACATAGCATTAAGAAAAAAAGCATGGAAGGTTGATAAAAAAACATGCAAAGAACTATTACATATTGGTATACCAACAAGCCTTCAGTATGGTTTGGAAGTAGCTGCTTTCTCAGTGTCGGGTGTTATGATTGGCTGGTTAGGGGCAACATCGCAGGCAGCTCACCAGATTGCTTTAAATCTTGCCACTGCTACTTTTATGGCTGCTGCAGGTTTAGCCCTGGGAGGTTCTATACGCGTAGCAAATGCTTATGGCAGAAGCGAAAAATTAATGCTGAGAAACATTGGACTAAGTACTATATACGGAGGACTTATTTATGGATTTATATGCGGGGTTCTTTTCATTATTTTAAGGAATACCCTTCCTGTATTATTTACAAATAATGCAGAAGTTGCATCTGTTTCTTCTTCATTACTTGTCTTTGCGGCATTATTTCAAATTTCTGATGCTACGCAATCTATCGGTGTTGGCTTATTGCGCGGTATAAAGGATGTAAAGCTTCCCACCGCTTTTGTGGCAATTGCTTACTGGTTAATAGGTATACCTGTTGGTTACTTTTTATCTTTTACATTAAATATGGGAGCATCAGGTATATGGCTTGGGTTTGTAACTGGGCTGACAGCTTCTTCAATTCTGTTAAATGCCAGGTTTTTGAAGAAAAGCAGAGTAGTAATATAGGCAGTTCTCTGAATTTATTTTTTCTTTAGAATAACAATCCTAAACCTTTCTTCTTTAGCAACACGTAAACAAATATTGCACATAGAAAAAAATACATAAATCCTACGTTTCTGTGTTTTTATTAAACTGTCTGAAGAGCGGAAATTCTTTTTGCAGGCCAGCTTTCTTTCACAGGTATCATCCAATTGTTGAGCAGTTAGTCTTAGGACAAGAATTAGGTAAAAAACCTCCTTTGAACTTTAAAAGGAAATTACTCTCGTGAGGATCTTTGCAATTAAAAAAGATACCAAAACCACCACTAAATGAGTCAATCAGATTAAAAGTTTAAACTTAATTCCTTGCCATTTTTTCTTAAAAACTGAAATTAAAACAGAAACTCTGAAAAAAATTCAGGCATTTGGCTACTGGCATTTTGCTTGATTTATACCTGTTGTAAAACTTAATTAACTCAAATTTTTAAAAGGAGGAAATTATGACACTCACAAAAACAAACGGAAGCTTAATCAATTCTCTTCCAACCATTTTTGATGACTTCTATACAAAAGATTTGTTTGATTGGAGCAATTCAAATTATTCTATGACAGGAACTACATTGCCTGCAGTAAATGTAAAAGAAACACCTGAAACCTTTGAAGTAGAGATGGCTGCGCCGGGAATGAAGAAGGAAGACTTTAAAGTTGAGCTCAATAACAATGTACTTACCATCAGCTCCGCGCAAAAGAGTGAACACGAGGAAAAAGACAACAACGATAAATATACCAGGAAAGAATTCAGCTATCAGTCCTTCCAACGCAGTTTTCAATTATCAAGAGAAGCTGTAGATGCAGATAAAATACAAGCTAAATACGAAAATGGAGTTCTTCACCTAACCATTCCTAAGCGTGAAGAGATTAAACAAAAACCATCGAGACTAATTAATATTTCATAAGTTTTAGGATTTCAGAAATTAGTTTAAAAATAAAAGGGCCGTCAAAAAAAGATGGCCATTTTATTTGATTTAATAATAAATTGCTTCAATTGATTCATATACTATTTTACTTTATGAAATAAACTTGCTTTAAAAACATCTATCCTAAATAAACGTACGAACTTTCTAAGAAAAGCTTTGTGTGATTGTTTTTTTCTTTTTCGCTCCTTTTTCTAAACTTTCCTTGATTCTAAACTTCACAATTTTGGTAATTAAATTTAAAGGCATTGGTTTATCCAGCGGAAATTGAATTGATCCTTTTCCTGTTTTGTATTGAGAAAGTTCTTTTTTAAAAGCTTCATTCCCTGAGGGTAATGCATAAAAGCCGATATGATTTTTAAATGCCGCAAAGTAAACCAGGTAAGCTTTATTAAGTGTGAAAGTGGGCATTGCATAACTGATTGTTTCTTCAGCATCGGGAGCTGCCTTTTTAATTGTCGCTCTAATTTGTTCCAAAACTTCCTGAATGTCTTTTGGAAAACCAGCGATATATTCGTTGATATTGTTAGGTTTAGTAGTTATCATAAAATGCTATCTTAATCAAGCTAAGCTTAGTAATAGTTCTAATGTGCTTTAATATTAAAAGGTTGATAATGTTTGTGATAGTATTTATAAGACAGAATGCCAAGGATAAAAGGCAATAGCATAAAAGATATTTGAGGTAAAAAGCCTTCTACAGATAATTGCGAGTAAGTTGCCCCTATTAAATCAAAGAACAAACCGGCATAAGCCCACTCCTTTATTCTTGGGTAACCTGGAATCAGAATTGCCAGACTGCCTGATATTTTGGCAACTCCTATAAATGGAGTAAAATATTTGGGGTATCCTAAACGGGTCATAAACTTAACAGCGTCTTCCGAATTTAATATATCGGGAATAGCTGTAAATGTCATAAATGCAGCAAATAATCCGGTAAGTATCCAATAAATTGTTTTTGTCTTTTTCATCCTTAATTCTTTAATGTTTCCCTGTACTTCTATCATGTTTATTTGTTCAAACAAAAATACACTCAAATTTGAGGTTTTTCGGGTTATTTATGCGACATTTTAAAGGGTCGATTACGACAAGCATTAAATTTGTCCTTGTACGTATAGCATTTAAATCCTTAATTTTATCCATGCCTGCATTAGAACAATTAGCCATTTATAGAAAGTCTCTTGAGAAGTTTGTAGTCTTTACTAATGATGAGTGGAATACTTTTTCTCAGCATCTTTATATACGACAGTTTAAGAAGCGACAATTGTTTATTGCTGATGGTAAAATATGCAATGAAGTTGGCTTTATACTGTCTGGCTCTTTCCGTTTTTACCTTAATAAAGACAGTATAGAAATAAGTAATTATTTCTGTTTTGAAGGCGAACTTATTAGTTCTTATAAAAGCTTCTTAAGAAGAGATGCAAGTTGTATTAATATAGAAGCAATGGAAGATGCTGTTGTAATATGTTTCTCTCATGCTACCCTTAAGGAATTATTAAATGATGAACGTGTTGCATATAAAATGGAATGTTTTGGACGGCTTGTAGCAGAATACCTGGTATGTTGCTACGAGGAAAGGTTGGTGTCTTTTGTAACACAAAGGCCTGAAGAAAGATATTTACAATTACTTGATAAACAACCTGATTTACTTCAACGTATCCCTCAATATTACCTGGCTAATTTTTTAGGAGTTACTCCTGTATCTCTTTCCCGTATCCGGGGAAGAATACATAATGAAGCGACCTTTAAAAAGGAAAAAGTATAGTTGACTTTGTCTCAACTTCTTATCTTATGTTAACGGATTTTGCTTATCGTATTAAGTAGCTTGCAGCAACAAAATTAAACTATATGCATACGATATTAGGTGCCGGCGGACCGGTAAGCAATATATTAATGAATGAACTTTTACAACGTGATTATCCGGTTCGTCTTGTAAGCAGGCGAAAAATTCAACCTCCTTTTAATGCAACATGGACAGGTGCCGACTTGAAAGATAAACCACAGGTGCTTGATGCTGTAAAAGGCTCAACAGTCATTTATATGTGTGCAGGCCTGCGTTACGATAAAAAAGTCTGGCAGCAGGACTGTCCGTTAATCATGCAAAACATTATTGATGCTGCAAAGGAGAATAACGCACGTTTAATCTTTTTTGACAATGTATATATGTACGGACGTGTACAAGGTGCAATGAAAGAAGAGACTCCTTATCATCCGTCTTCCATAAAGGGAGAAGTAAGGGCTAAAATTGCAGAAAAATTAATGAACGAAGTGAGTGCCGGAAACATCAGGGCTTCTATAGCACGGGCAGCAGATTTTTATGGAGCAGAAAGTCTAAACAGCTTTTACGATTCTATGGTGCTTTCTAAATACGCTAAAAAATCAAAAGCTATGTGGCTGGGCAATCCTGGCAGTAAGCATTCTTTTACCTATGTACCTGATGCCGTTAAAGCCGTTGCATTGTTGGGAACGCATCGGGAAACAGATAATCAGATTTGGCATTTGCCTACCGCTTCGGCTATTACCGGTAAAGAATTTATTCAACTTGCAGCCCGTATTTTCAATACAAGTTCTGCTTATATGCGTGTAAATAAATTGATGCTCAACACAATTGGTCTCTTCAATAAAATGATTGGAGAAACATCAGAACTATACTACCAGTACGAGTACGATTATATATTTGACTCCCGGAAATTTGAAGATTACTTCAAAGTTAAACCTACACCTTATGCTGATGGAGTTACAGCGCTATCTCAAACACTTTTCAGGCAATAAGGAGATTTGTAAAATTTTCCCCTTCTTTAACCCACTCCCCGATAGTCGCCTCATTGCTGCCCGCGTTGACCTAATGTACGTGGTTTGGGAAAAACAAGCAATCATGCTCCCGTCTGGATTGAACTAGCCCGTCGACTAAGTGAGCGACAAGATAAAGTGAATTTAAGACACGAATGTCGGCTCCAAAAAATCTTTGCTTATTAAACAATATTCTAAGAGCATGTGTTTTATGTTTGTATATAAATTGTTTTACCATGTTCAATAAATTTTTCACTCCTGTTATTATTTCAAGTTTGCTTGCCATCGGCTGCAAGAACGAACCATCGAAAAAAGAACAGAATGCAGGCAAAGAAGATACAGTAGCAACCGCGGCAGGGCAACCAGTAGATTTGCCTGCTCCTTATGCCACAAAATCTTTAACAAAATTCAGTGACGTAATTGGTTGGCCTGAAGGCAAAACCCCTGTTGCACCAGACGGTTTTACGGTAACGAAGTTTGCTGATGATCTAAATAATCCTCGTTGGATCTACACTGCACCTAATGGAGATATTCTGGTTGCCGAAGCAAGCACAGATCCGGGAGCCATAAAAAAAGTAAAAGGAGCTATCAGTGGTAAAAACAAATCGCAAAACCTTGGCAACAGTGGCAACAAAGTAATATTGTTTAGAGACAAAGACGGTGATGGTAAGTTTGAACTTCGCCGCACTTTTGTCGAAAACCTGAACAAGCCTTTTGGCATGTTAATTATTGGTGATAATTTTTATGTTGCCAACACAGATGGACTGCTTCAGTTTCCTTACCAGCAAGGCGCAACTAAAATAAATGGTACAGGTAAGAAGATTTTGGAATTGCCTGCAGGCGGATACAACAATCATTGGACAAGAAATTTGATTGCGAATAAAGACAATTCAAAAATCTATATTTCTGTTGGTTCAGGTAGTAACAATGCAGAACATGGAATTGAAAATGAAATTCGGAGGGCAAATATACTTGAGATTAATCCTGACGGTTCGGGTGAAAGAATTCTTGCAAGTGGCTTGCGCAACCCTGTAGGTATGGGTTGGGCTCCCGGCACCAGTACTTTATGGACAGCCGTGAACGAAAGAGATGCTTTAGGAGATAACCTGGTGCCAGATTATATTACGAGTGTAAAAGAGGGGGGCTTTTATGGCTGGCCCTATTCATACTTTGGTCAGCATGAAGACCCTACAATGAAAGACAAACAAAAAACTGAACTTGTTAAGAAAGCCATTGTTCCGGATGTGGCTCTTGGCGCTCATACGGCATCTTTAGGATTGGCTTTTGATGAGAAAGGTGTCTTTCCAGGCAAATTTAAAAATGCGGCATTTATTGGTCAGCATGGCTCCTGGAACCGTTCAGAGTTTGCAGGTTACAAAGTTTTATATGTTCCTTTTAGTAACGGCAAACCTTCCGGTCCTCCGCAGGATTTCCTTACAGGTTTTATAACCGGGGAAGAGAATAAAGTTTATGGCCGCCCTGTTGGAATTGCCTTTACCCAAAATGGAGCAATGCTTGTTGCTGATGATGCCTCTAATACAATCTGGAGGGTGAGTGTAAATAACAAGTAACAGTATGAATAACAGACTCCCGGTTGTTCTAAGGTTCCTGTTCATCCAATTTAAAAAGTGTTGCACATTCGATTTAAAATAAAGCTTGGTTTTTCCTTTTTATTGGACAAAAACTTTTCAAAAAAATGGGATGGATTAGCAGATGTACAGATGTGCCACTCTAAAAAATTAAAATGTATTGCAGGAGGTAAGATTTTTGCAGCAATTTATCCTTTGACTTATAAACTTAAAACTATTATTATGGTGTATTTAAAAACTTCTTTCAAAAATACATTTACGGCAATTATAGCCATGTCCGCTTTTGCAATTGTTTCCTGCGGAAATAACGAAACCAAAACATCGGGTGAGAATAGTGATACAACTGCTACCAATACCAACAATCAAACCGGTAGCGAAAGTGGCGGTACCGTGGAAGCTATATTAAGTGGTACACAACCTGATACTGCTGTTACGGGAACTGTACGGTTTAATGAAGACAATGGAAAAGTAAAAATGACACTTGATATCACTGTACTCAAAAAGGCAAACCAAAGCGTTGCTGTTCATATACACGAGCATGGTAACTGCGGTGATATGGGTAAAGAAGCTCATGGCCATTGGAATCAAACAAAAGCTAATCACGGCAAATGGGGTTCAGCAAGTTTTCATCGCGGCGATATTGGGAATGTAGATCTTAATGGAGAAGGGAAAGGAACCCTGGAATTAGAAACAGATCTTTGGTCAATTAGTGGTTCTGATTCAACCAAAAATATTTTGAACAAGGCAATCATTGTGCATGGTGGTGTAGATGATTTTAAAACACAACCAACAGGCAATGCAGGTTCAAGAATTGGTTGTGGTGTTATAAAAAAAGGATAGTGGAATATAGACAAACTTGCGAAGTAATAGGTTAGTTCTTCTTGTTGTAGGCTAACTGCGTTGTTCGGGGTGTTTCACAAGACACCTTGAACTTAATGATGTTGTTCTTAAAAATTAAAACGTTTGCAAGCTCTATCGATAAAAGTGATAAATGCCTTCAATAACACAAGGAGACTTTGACGGCAAAAATATCAGTTGTTGGTTCTTTGTTTTTTTATCCTGCATTGTTATAAGCTGTTTTTATCCATTCAATCACTTCCTTGTCAATGTCTTTTATATCAGTAAGATTGATTTTGTGAGAACACATTGCATTGGATGAATTTATGCCTTCCAATTTTCCTTTTGGTTCTTGTCCTTTCAAGTTAATCCCAATTTCAAATCGTGTCTTTGTGATTGGTTGTAAAATTGCAAACTGCTTTTTTCTTCTTAAACTAACGTAGGCGTTTTTAGGGGCTATCTCAATGTCCTTACCAAATTTTTGAATTTCAATAATCAATTTTTCGTAAAGGGGCTTGAAGTGTTCTTTCCCCTGATACTGCTTTGTTACTAAATCATCTTGATTTTCGACAGAACCTGCGTCAGAGCCTTTGGCCTTTAGAGCAATAAGATTCGCAAATCCGTGTGTAAGAGAGTGTTGATTTTTTAGAAACTGGATTATCTCTCCATGTTTTGCTATGCTCGCTTTTTTTACAATTTCAGTCCATTCTTCTAATGTTTTACCTGTGTTCTTATGCAGGTTATCGATCATTGTCTGGGTTCCTTTGTCCATCTTGAATAAAAGTTTATTTGTTTGTATTTATTTTAGTGCTTTAAAGTTTACAAATTTTTTTGATATCTCAAATAGTATTTTGTCATAAAAAGTCCTGCTACTATGTTTGGTTTAAGTCGTCCTGACGCAAGACTCAACTAACAGGTATGATAACTTCGTCTGCTGATAAACGAAATGCAAAATTTGTTTTCAATTTGATAAAATGGCTTTATTGAAAGAAAAGCACCTCTGCAAAGAATGATGATTGTTTTAGATGTCCTATTGTAGATGCAGAAACGTTAAAATCAGTTCCTCATCCACCTGTGCAGTAAAATGACTTGTACTCGCGCCTGATTTCAGTTCAATTTTCAGTATATTTATTTTCTGAATAAAAGCTTATAATCATGGTATTAAATGTAAATGGTGAAAAGCATGAAGTTTCGGTGGAGCCTGATGTTGAACTTTTAAGTGTATTACGCAACGAACTCGATTTAACGGGTAGCAAATATGGCTGCGGAGAAGGGGCTTGCGGCGCCTGTATGGTGCTGATTAACGGCGCACCTTCGCCCTCGTGTATCACACCTGTAAATTCAGTTATTGGAAAAGAGATTACCACAATTGAGGGTCTTGAAAAGAATGGTAATCTTCATGCTGTACAGGAAGCATTCCTTAAAACCGATCCCTTTCAATGTTCATACTGTGCATCGGGCATGATCATGTCTGCCGTTGCGCTGCTTAAAAATAATCCCGCTCCAACAGAAGATGCAATCATTAATGCAATGAACAGGAATATCTGCCGGTGCGGAACCTATGCCTACATTATAAAGGCCATACAATTGGCTTCAAGATCATAAAAAAAGCTGATGATGAACAATTCTAACAATTTACCACATCCATTTGAGCCAACACAGGATGAACTGCCGCCAAAACCCGAATATCATGGGCTTAACCGCAGAAAGTTTTTTAAAGTATTTGGCGGTGGTTTGGCTGTCGCCTTTGTTTTGCACGACCTGTCTTCGTTTGCTGGTGAAACTTCACCACCCGGATCTGCCTCGGTACCAACAAGCCAGGTAGGCGCATGGATACATATTGGAGAAGATGGAAAAGTAAGCGTTTACACAGGTAAAGTTGAAGTAGGCCAAAACATACGTACTTCTTTATCTCAGATTGTAGCCGAAGAACTGAAGGTGCCTGTTTCGTCTGTTACAATGATTATGGGCGATACGGACCTTGTGCCATATGATGCCGGTACTTTTGGAAGTCGTACCACTCCGCAAATGGGAACACAATTACGTAAGGCTGCTGCAACAGCGCGACAGGCTTTGATACAAATGGCAGCTAAAAACTGGAACATAGAAGCTGGTGCTTTACAGGTTAACCAGGGAATGATTATCAATGCTGCTACCAATAAAAAAATTGGTTATGGTGAATTAACAAAAGGCCAGCAACTGCTGCTGCCTATATCTGAACAGGTTGAAGTTATTGACGCAGTTAATTGGAAAGTTGCAGGGAAAACGGTGCCAAAAATCAATGGGCGATCTTTTATAACAGGGAAACATCCTTATGTTTCTGATATGAAATTACCGGGCATGCTGTATGGAAAAATACTGCGCCCGCCTTCGTACAATGCTAAACTGGTTGAAGTGGATGTTAGCAAAGCTAAAGCCCTTTCAGGTGTAATTGTAGTGCATGACGACGACTTTATTGGCGTAGCTGCGCCAGATATAAGAACAGCAGGTAGAGCATTACATGCCATCCGTGCAAAATGGGAAGAAACTGCTCAGCAACCTTCCACGGCCAACATATTTGATTACCTCGTTAAAAATGCATCAGCCGGTGATGGAGGCAGAAATGCAGGCACCACAAAGGGTAATGTAGAAGATGGGTTAACATCAGCTGACTATAAACACAATAAGACTTATAACATCAATTATATAGCACACGTCCCGCTTGAACCAAGGGCGGCGCTGGCCCAATGGGCTGATGGAAAGCTTACTGTATGGACAGGAACGCAGCGACCTTTTGGCGTTCAGGAAAACCTTGCAGAGGTTTTTAAAATGCCTAAAGAAAAAGTGCGGGTACTGATGCCTGATACAGGGTCGGGCTATGGAGGAAAGCACAGCGGTGAAGCTGCAGTAGAAGCTGCACGGCTGGCACAGCAGGCAAAAAAACCGGTAAAGGTGGTGTGGACAAGAGAGGAAGAATTTACCTGGGCTTACTTTAGACCCGGAGGCGTAATTGAAGTAAACAGCGGGGTTAAAAAAGACGGAACCATCACTGCGTGGAAATTCAACAACTATAATTCAGGCGGCTCTGGCCTGGGTACTCAGTATAAAATCAGCAACCAGCAAATTGCATATCTACCTTCGGATACCCCTTTGAAACAGGGTTCGTACCGGGGGCTCGCCTCTACAGCCAATGTGTTTGCCCGTGAAGCTCATATTACCGACTTGGCCCGCCTGGTTAAAATGGATCAGCTTGCCTTCAGACTAAAAAATATAGAAGACGACCGGCTTATAACGGTACTGCAAACAGCAGCAAAGTCTTTTGGATGGAACAGTGCTGCCAAAAAGCCGGGACATGGCTATGGAATTGGGTGCGGTTTTGAAAAAGGCGGCTATGTAGCTACCTGTGCAGAAGTAATGGTAAACAGCGATAAAGAGGTAAAGGTGCTTCGCGTTACACAGGCTTTTGAATGTGGCGCTATTGTAAACCCGCGGCATTTGGAAAACCAGGTGATGGGTTCAATTGTGCAGGGTTTAGGCGGCGCTTTATTTGAGTCCGTTGATTTTGCTGATGGGAAAATTTTAAACTCCAGCCTGTCCGCATACAGGGTTCCGCGCTTTAGCGATATACCTAAAATTGAGATAGTATTGATGGACCGTAAAGACCTTCCTTCCGCCGGTGCAGGAGAAGCAGCTATCATAGGTATTGCACCTGCCATTCGCAACGCCATTGTGGATGCGACCGGTATAGAGTTGACTACTTTACCATTACTGCCTAACGGAATAGTGGCTTAGTTTCGCTGTTACTTGCCTTGGTTTTTTGTCGACCAAATTTCGAAGGTTGGATTTAAACATCGTTGTGCCGGGTTAAGGAGCAAAGCAATAATTTTTAGTTACTCCATTGTACGGCATTACTTTTTTCACCGCGCATTTTTTTTGATATCCTGCCGATAGCCAAATGTCTGCAACAAAAGATTTAAATGTTAGACAGGTTGGGTCTGGAACTCGTTGTACTTTAAATTGATCTTAAGTATATGCTGCTGTAAGAAGTTACAAAAGATTAAATAAATAGCAGCAGTTTTAAATACCAGACACAATGTAGCTTTTCATTTGTCTGAGTAGTCGCAACTTGTCCCACTTTAATGGTAGACATATGGAGAGAGCAGCGAACATTCTACAGAGAGCAGGAGGCAAAGAGAGGTGTCGACAGGACGAAAGTTCAGGCATTGCAGGTTAAAAATTAAATAAGGCAGAAATGTAAACATTAAAACAAACCTGATAATAATTTGTAGCCCAACCACACAATTGCAGCTAAAATCAGGAACAATACTATTAAAACAGGAATTATTAATTTCCAGGCGGTACCTCTATGCCTGCCTTCTATATAGTGTTCCTGCATCAACCGTAAATTGCGCATATTTGCCTTAAAAGCTACATCAAACAGATCGCCTAAAAAAGGTATCATACCTACTACAGCATCAATCAGGACATTCAGGATCATACGGGCAAGCAAAAAACCACTGGCGCCGTTTCGTGCTAAAATTATCAACATATACCCCGACACCGCGAATGTAGAAAGATCTCCTGCAACCGGTATCAGTCCGATGATACCATCAAGCCCAAATCGAATATCAGTACCTGGAACACGAAACCTGGAGTCCATCAGCTTTGCCAGAAACTCAATTTGTTTTAATCCTCTTTTATGTGAAGATGATTGTATCATTGAACATAAACAATAAAATTATCTTGCCATATTCTTTTATCAGTTATAGGTGGAAATAAATTGAGATGACCATTGCTGCCGGTCTTGACCGTTATATTCCTAATGGGAAATACAAGCAATCATACCTGGGTCTGGATTGACTGGCCGACCACTAAAAGGACGGCAAAACCAGGGCACTATCTCTAAATTATTTTGGGATATTCTGCTTATAATTCACGTTGTTATAAGTGATTCCCGAAGCCGTAAAAGATGCACTAACAAAATCTCTCTATTATTGTTGGTTCTGATTGATATACTTAACTGTTAAGCTATTACTAAGCTCGAATCCAATAATTAGCAACTATTGCATTAATTAATTTTTTTTTTTACTTTGGCGGCCTAAACCCCAAAGATTTTCAAACAATATCTTTGATTTTACATTGCTGCTACCTTAAATTCCTGTAGTTATGTTCAAAAGACCTGTATTCTCGCTGGCAATTGCAATTGTGATAGCTGCCATCGTTTTCATTTTTTCCTGGAAAATTTTTCCAGCTAATTCAGAACAACAACTCGAAACACGAAATACAGAAATAGCTAAAAGCCTTTTACAAGTTTGCGTAACAGTTGTTATTGGTGGAATTCTTAAAATGATTATAGATGATTATCAGCAAAAACAGAAATTAATTGCAGATGAAAAACTTAAGAGGATTGAACAAGATAGAGAAAAAAGAAAAACCATCAATGATTTAGAGACGAAATTACGAATGTTGGTGGATGATATAGAACTGGCACGAACAATAATAACTGCCCATGGATCAGCTAAAACTTATGGTGAAAAAATGCGTGAAGCTGTTTTACCAGCCATTGCAAATTTGTTTGATTTAAAAAGATCAGTGAAGAAGTCACAAATATTTTCTGATGAAATTCTTTCAGAATTTCGGGTAAGTATTCACTATATGATTGCTTATCTTAAAGCGCTGGCGGATGAGTATAAATTGCAATATCACAAAATTTCCCTGAAGCAATATTCATTTGATTGTATGAAGGAGGCATATAATAAATCAATTACCAATATGTTACAAGAAAAATCTTTTAAAGAGATATTGGAAACAGACATTGAAGAAAATGAAAAGCAATTAGCAACTTTTAGCGAAAACATTTCTGTACAAATATTCAATCTTCGTATTATGAAAGATTTTCTCCCAAATAATAATTCTGAAAGTAAATATTATAAGGTCTTTCTAAATCATTTTGACGTTTGTAAAGCGATATTGAAAGAGCAAATACCTGATAAATTAAACGATGATTTCTATGATCAATTGGTTAAAGAATTACAAGAAGATAACGCAGAGCTGAAAAATTACGTAAAAGAAATTATGAGAAAGTATGAATTAATATCATGAGATGTGGAATTAAATAATCCATAATATTTAATCGCTGCATCAAAATTTTTCACAAAGCTTAAGGTTTCCTTTGTTGTTGTTTGGACATCTAATGATATCTCGATCACCCCTTCTAAATAACGGTCATTTGAACCTCCTGCATCGTAGCATATGGATGATTTTTTTAGAAGCGCCATAGTATACAGCAGCAAATAATGTTGCACATTTGCCAATAAAATCATTATTAACCCACGTTTTGACTAAGTTCTAAAGTTGCTTATAGTTGAATTTATCAAAGAAACTACATAAACGAAAATGAAAGTTGCGTAGCAAAAGCTTTATTATTACCTCTTAATTTAAGATTTTCAGTATCACAAATATAATATACTGCAGTCTCTTCAAATCTCGACGCCACAATCATTTTAACTCCGTCCGCGTGTTCATTAAATAGCTGCTGTACGAGATTTGGACAGTTATTATTTTTTGAAAGATGAGATAAAAGCAGGTGACTCATAAAAGCAGGCTTATGTGTTTTAAAAAGCTCAAGTGCCTGTTTATTACTCAGGTGCCCCTTTTCACCCCTGATACGGTTCTTTAAGTAATAAGGATAATTACCTTTGTTAAGCATTTCTTCATCATAATTTGCTTCAAGGAATGCAGCATGACATTGTTTGAAATGATTGATCACATGTTGGCATGGTGTGCCTATATCTGTAAATACGCCAACCTTTATTTCATTACACGTTACAATAAAGCTATAGGGGTCAGATGCATCATGCAGCTTTGGGAAAGCTACAGTAGCAAGATTACCTGTTAAGACAGGTTCATTAGCAACAAAAGGCCTCACAAGGGGTGTATCGGGAATACATCCGCTATAAGAAAGTGTAGCTGCAGTTATATATATAGGAAGTTGATATTTTTTAGCTAAAGCCGGTATGCCTTTAATATGATCGGTATGTTCATGTGATACAAAAACTGCCTTTACTTTTTGCATACTTAACCCAAGCCGTTTCATACGCTTTTCTATCTCCCTGCACGATATGCCGGCGTCTACCAGCACTGCTTCACATTCATTGCCGATATAATAGCAGTTGCCGTTGCTGCCCGAGTTTAAGGATGCAATGTATAAAGACATATAATGGCAAAGTAAGCAGGTTTTGAGGAAATATTGACGTGAGATTTGGAAAGCTTTCAACTACTCTTTAGTAAAGCTTTTATCATATCCAATAGAATTCGTTTATTGGTTTGTCATCCCCTAATTGCCGAAACATAATACCACCGAGATTATTTTCTGACCCATACTTTGCTTTTAGCATCATTGATCTTTCAGCTGCAAGAAGCATTTGCAACCTGTAAAACAAGAATGTGGCGTTGTACAAATAAGGGAGGAAAGTACGAAAAAAGCGCCTCCGACACTTTAGTGCCTACTGGTAAAGCCGGCAATAATAGCGGAAGCGCTTTGTTTGTAATTAAACCATATCACTATAAAATTCCAATTTTTTTTGCAATATCCTTAAACATCCCCTGGTCATAATCTTCTGCACCCGGGGCATTCAACTGTGGCTCTTCATGCAAGTCAGGAACAGGAAATCCTTCAGGTGCACCGAATACTACTTCCAACGGCTGTCCGTCTTCAGGGTGTACACCGTTCCATATTTCACCTACGCGCTGGTAATCATTGGGGCTGAATGTATACAGCTTAAGATGTAGTCCTTTTTGCTCCAGTTTTTTTGCTTCCGGAAAAGCTTTATTACTTAACTCTGGCACCGGTACTAATTTGGTAACCTGTACACCTGTCAAATGCTCAAGTGCACGTGCATAAGCGACTACGTGCAAACCACCACGAACAAGTAAATAACCAATCAATTCTCTTGCTGTAGGGTCTGTTACCATTTCGTAAACACGCATTTTGTTGCCCCTGGCACCGCACTCTAAAAAGAAATTGTGCAACAGATCAAGCTTTAGATTTCCACTGCTAAAAACGTTTTGACCTGTCCACCAGTCACCCATAGAGTCCATAGGGAGAGCTCCTTGTCCGCTTGCAATAAAATGACGTGCATTGCGGGCATCTACCACACTCTTCAAAGGTCCGGGTTCCGGATCATGACCTCTTTTAGTAGTACCGGTTAACAATAAATTAATTGCATACGCTACCAATTCAATATGGCCGTATTCCTCACCGGCAATGCTTGCTATAACATCGTAAAAAGGACGTAGTCGTTTCCTTCCCCTGAAGTTAAAAGATTGATAGGTATAATTCATTAACGTAGACATTTCTCCGAACTTACCACCTAATAATTCCTGAACTGCCGCCGCATCATTTGGCGATGGATTGTTAGGCGTAGGTAGGTCATGCAATAAGCGATCTAATTTTAAAATCATAACTTTTGTTTTAAATAAATAATTCTTTACGTTCCTACAATACAGCTAAGACGATAAATAGTTGTTTAAATTGATAGAAACATTATAATTCAGTTTCGCAATAGTAACTACCGGCAGACGGCCTGTATGACGTACAGCCTGTTAACGAATGCAAAGTGGCGTAAGTCGTAATAGTCCCTATTTTTCCCCGTAATAATAAATATTTGTTTTTAATGAGGCTGGTCTTGAAAATAGAGCAATAGCATTCTAAAGAAAGTAAGGTAAGTTAGTGAATCGTTTTAGCTTTTGGAACTCTATTTGTTGACTTTTTGGGAAGTCAGGAGGTATAGTACCTAAGTTTATCTTGTGTTTGGGGTCATTCTGTAAATAAACGCGTTAAGTAAAATAATAAGTATAATCATTGAAAGTTTCGTCTGATTTAACAGCGCCTGTGGAACTAAACAAACCCTGCCCTTCTGCATTGTCAACCGCCGTACCAAGCCATAGTTCTCTTACTCCGTCAGGTTGTAAATGTTCAATCAATGTTTTAACTAAAAGTCGTCCAATTCCTTTTCTTCTATAAAATGGTAATACCTCAATGTCATATAAATATGCCAAAAATTCTGCTGCATATAAAGAAGGAAACCTGTATGCAAGTGTGAAGCCAACAACAATGCCGTCAGTCATTGCGGCTAAAAGGTAAGTTCTGTCATCAGTAAGAAGCTTTTCTAAATAGCTTGTTGCAGGTAATTCACCCTTCCTGTTGGAATCATCAATTAGATTAGTAATAATATATTTGATGACGTCCAGGTCATTTTTTCCAACTCTCATTACTTCCATTAATGCTTATGTTTAATAAATAAATAATAATTTCCGTATTTTCAAATTTTTATAGTCATCTCACCTTCCTCCTTCCAGTTACTAAAAATACTTTATTGATTAGTTTTTTTTATATAAGGTTATGGATAGTAACATAATCTAAGGCTTAGTCCAAAACTTGTGGCTTTTACTAATTTTTCTGCCATGTTTAAGATAAATATAATTAAAATGTTATGTAATACTCTTTATTAAAAGAAGACAATTGAGGAAAAAGAGAAGAAATAAATTTTTCTATTGACTGTTATTATGACTGTAGAATATAAAATTTAGAATAAGAAATACTAATTAAATACGCCAGTAATTTATCCTCGCTTCGACCCGCCTTGCACCAATAAAATTCCGATCTTATTTTTCATTACTTTTAAAAAAAATTCAAATCAAACTAATGAAAAAGGCTTTTTTGACAACATTTGTTTTTTTCTTATACCTGATTACCAATGCGCAATCGCTGCTAACTGTTTTTGAAAAATCAAATGGAAAAGAGACCGCTACTTACTTTGAGGCAATTAAATACTATAAACAACTTGATAAAAAATTCAGCGATATTTCTATCAAAACCTTCGACACAAGCGACAGCGGTTATCCTTTACACCTTGTACTTTTTTCGACTGATGGACATTTCAACCCATCCAAATGGCATGAGCAAGGTAAGATTGTAATACTTATAAATAATGGCATACATGCAGGTGAACCCGATGGTATAGATGCAAGTATGATGCTTTTGAGAGACCTTGCAACGGGCACACTAAAAGCGCCGCTCAATGTGGCACTTGCAATTATACCGGTTTATAACATAGGAGGTGCATTCAACAGGAATACTTTTTCGAGGGTAAACCAGCAAGGACCTGTAAGCTATGGCTTCAGAGGTAACGCGCAAAATCTTGATTTGAACAGGGATTTTGCAAAATGCGATTCAAGAAACGCAAAAGGTTTTGCTAAAATCTTTCAATACCTGGATCCTGACCTATTTATAGACAACCATGTAAGTGATGGAGCAGATTACCAGCACACTATGACATTGCTTACTTCCCAGCATGATAAGTTAGGCGGGCCCGTAGCTGCTTTTTTAAAAAATGAATTTGAACCTGCTCTTTATAAAAGTATGGAGCAAAAACAATGGTCACTTACACCGTATGTAAATTTCGAAGAAGGAAATCCTGATAAAGGATGGGCAGCTTATTATGACCCGCCGAGATATAGCAGCGGGTATGCTTCATTATTTCAAACCATAGCTTTTGTACCGGAAACGCACATGCTTAAGCCATTTGATCAAAGAGTAAAATCTACGTATACTTTAATGCAAACAATGATAGAGGAAAGCTCGAAAAAAGCATCTTCCCTTAAACTTAGCAGACAATCGTCTGTTAGAGCAATTACCAGACAAACTGAATTTCCTCTGTCGTGGAAAGTTGACACCGCACACCATGACCTGATACATTTTAAAGGTTATGAAACAGGGCTAAAAACAAGTGAAGTAACAGGAATGTCACGAATATTTTATGACCATACTAAACCATACGAAAAAGAAGTGAAGTTTTGCAACACTTTTAAAGCTGATAGAGTTGTAACGGCACCAAAGGCATACATAATACCGCAGGGATGGTGGAATGTAATTGAATTGTTGCAAATTAATAAAGTTGCAATGAAGCGGCTTAAGACTGACACTACTATAGAAGTAGAAGCTTACCGGATAGAAGATTATAAAAGTTCTCCCAAGCCTTATGAAAAGCACCATAAGAACAGCGATGTGGTAACAAGCAAAAGCAACCAGGCCATACTTTTTTTAAAAGGTGATTATATTATTTATTGTAACCAGAGAGCTAACAGGTATATAGTTGAGATGCTTGAACCGACTGCAGATGACAGTTTTTTTTCCTGGAATTTTTTTGATGCGATCCTCCAACAGAAGGAGGGTTATAGCGACTACCGGTGGGAAGATGTAGCGGCAGTATACATAGCAGAACATCCTGAAGTAAAACAATTATTGGAGAATAAGAAAAAAGTGGATCCTAAACTCGCAGCATCAGCAAGTGCCCAGTTGAATTTTGTTTACAAAAATTCGCCTTACTATGAACCAGTTCACTTGCGTTATCCTGTGTACCGGGTTATGAAGTAAATATTTTTAGCAAACCGCGAACTGAGGATAAATGTTGTCCTTAGAACAACTGGCTGGAAAAGTCATAAAGGCTAAATTATATTCAAGTAAATGTTGTTTGTACAAAGTTCAATAAAGGTATTTTTTCCAAAAGTATATAAATGCAAAAGCAATATATATAATTAAGTAAAAGAACAGCACACTAGGCAAGCCTTGTATGACATTGCGGAAAGAATAAATTTTTATGGAGGGTTTATCTGCATTTTTCAAATTGTGCAATATTGATAATCCCTGAGGCCTGTATTTCGAATTGATGTTGAAAAGTTTCCATGCACTTTCATCTATTACCTCGTTCGCATCTTTCTTTATCAGCATTTTTCTACGCCTTGGAAGCCAAAACCAATAAACAGTGGTGTAAGAATTTATTATTCTGCCCTTATCAAACTCGCTGATCTTAATTAGAGGAGGTTCATTCAAAGGCCGGCAGCTTCAGCCTTATCAAACAGCCATTGCAAAGCTATATTATTAAGACCGGAGTCCTTATAACCACCGCCTACGTTTGAATGTACCCTGGAAAACCATCGTTGTTCTAATTGCTGTTCATGCTTCTTGTTTGCCAAAACGCTATTGGCCTTTGTCCAAAGTGTCGGCTCAAATAATTTACGTTTTTCATCAATTGCAAGTGCATGATAAGCATTTTTAATATAGCTGCTAAGCTTAACATCATGAAACTTGTATTTTTTTGTGTTTACTAATTTATACCATGGCAGGGGAATACCTAATGATCCAACTGTATCCCAAACACCAATGAAATGAATAGGTGTATTTTCTTCTGTTGCATACTCCTTTCTAAAGGATCGCATGAGATCCGAATCCGGAGAGGTATAATCATTTTTATCACGGTAAAAGTCGTATGCTTTATCTACTAAATAAAGGTATTGTTGTTTTAATAAGCCTGAATTTCTAATCAAACCTGCAACACTTCTTGCCGTATAAGCGCCCCTGCTAAATCCAAAAAGAAAGATATTATCTCCCGGTTCATAGTTAAGCATGATAAAAACGTACATATCTTTAATGTTTTTATCTATGCCCGAACCCGTCGCACCTCCTAATATTTTATCTTTTAATGTATAGCCTGTACCTACACCTTCATCATATAATTTTTACTGTAGAACCTTATTTCCTTTATTATCAACACCTTCTTTGTAAATGCTGTTATACATTTTAACTACGTTGGTACTGGTTTCCGGATTTATTTTGTTCCATGTTCCGTCACTACAAGTGATAATTCTTTTCATACTTATTAATTACAGCTAAAAATAATAATTTAAGGTAAAAAAAGCAATAGCGAGGTTGTGCTTTCATGAAAGCTGATTTTTAGCCAATGATTAGGACACTTCGTCGGAGGTCATCCTGTGGAATACATTCGAACAACTCCAGCGCTTTTATTTCACAGACGAACATTTGCCCAGGACATGGAAATAAGCTGTACTAATTAGCACGAATTCAAAAATTCTTTTTGAAATTGCTAGTTAATCATCTAAAAGCCTTTTAGTAACAAAAGACAAAATTTTAGTTATGGAAAACTTTTGGACTTTGATCGACTCAAAAATTTCATGCGAAATACAAAAAATATTATTGTGAAAAGTACTCTCGTAATTCCATTCGTTTTATTAGCTGGCCTGATTTCCTGCAAGACACAGAGACAAAATTCAACTGTGTTGAATCAGAGAACTGAATTTGTAAGAATAAGTACAAAATACCCGGCATATTTTGAGACAACGGACAATCAAACCTGGGTGCCTGTTATGATTAATTATGTTGTTCCCGCGAGGCAGGATGAGCTTGCTGCTTTCACAACAATAGAAAATTACTTCAGGAATTTTTCTACTAATGGTGGCAACGCGATGAGAATATGGATCAGTTCTCCCTTTTTAGAAATTGAAGATAGGAAGGCAGGGCAATACAGCGCAAATAAGTTTGCCCGCATTGATAAGGTTTTGCAGTTGGCTGAAAAATATGACATAAGAATAAAATTTACTTTACAACATATCAGAACTATTACTGCCGGTGAGGCTAAGCAGCCCTGGGCAAACAGTACAGTATTGTCAGCAGATAACGGAGGTCCATTTAAAGATATTAAAGAATATATCAATACAGCAAGAGGGAAAAAATATTATCTGGACCGGGTAAGGGTCCTGGCGGAAAAATATAAAGATAATAAACAAATATTTGGTTGGGAACTGTGGAACGAAATGGATGCAGTTGATAGTAAAGACTGGTTCGCATTTACAACAGAAGTTTTGGATTCAGTAAAAGCGTTATTTCCGCATCACCTGGTAACACAAACATTAGGAAGCCTCCATTCTAAAGATGCTGCAGACAGGTATGAACAATTTTTTGGATTACAAAACAATCCTTATGTTTCACTGCATCGTTATATAGACCCTGGCAAAGACTGGAGTCAGTACGATGATATAACCCGCCCGGTTGACTCCATGATTTTTCACGCAATGCAGTTCGCTCAAAGTAATGTGCAGAATAAACCAATTGTGGTTAACGAAATTGGCGCAGTTGAGGCTAATCATGCAGGTCCTTCAAAGTTGTACCAGGTTGATACCGCAGGTGTACTTATTCACGATATGATTTTTGCTCCCTTCTTTTGCGGAGCCGCGGGAACCGGTGGAATGTGGCACTGGGACAGTTATGTAGAGCGTCAACATTTATGGTATCATTACCAAAGATTTCAAAATGCAATTAAAGGAATTGATCCCGCAGAAGAGAGGTTTACTCCTTTCACACTTGCCAGCCAGGGGGTAAGAGCATACGGACTAAAAGGAAAAAATCAAACAATAATCTGGTGCAGGAATGCTGAAAATAATTGGAAAACGGAATTCCTCCGGCACATTACTCCTGCTTTGAAAACAGGTTTTTCAATTAGCCTGGAAGAAATGGGTAGAACTAATGCTCATACTGCCGAAGTATATGATCCCTGGAAAGATGAATGGACAACTGTGGCAATTAAAGATGGAAGCATTTCTATGCCATCTTTTTTAAGGTCTGTTGTAGTAGTAATAAAATAAATCAGAAGGAGCAATTGTGGATTATAATATAAATGGTGAAACCTAAAACCACTTGAACAACTCCGCCGCTATTTAAAACGGGAGAACATCTTCTACAGCAGCAGTTAAATTATACTCCGTTGCGCCTGTCACTTGAACTCCTTATTCTTCAATCAGCCTTCATTACCCCTGGTAGAGTTCGTAAAAGAATCCTGGAACTGATAAGAGTTTATTAAGTCAGTATGGCGTGAAAATAAAAAGGATTTAATAATATTCAATAATTGTCTTATTCTTAATTAATTCTTCATTCAGTTGAGCAAATTGTTTTTCAGTACCTTTTACTTTTAAAATCGCAAATAATTGCCCCTTGCTTTTACTCATCATTACCCGTTTACTTTTTATCTTTTTGCCTTTTAAAAACTCTTCAAGCAAATAGACATTATTATATCTGTATCCTTAAAAGTCAGGTTTATTGTTTTACTGTGATTTAGTTGGTCAATTAAATATTCAACTTTACCAAATAAGGATAGAACTATTATTGTAAAGATGGTTAAACTGAATGCTAAGATATGATACCCAATACCTGTTGCCATTCCAATGCCGGCGGTAGTCCATATTACTGCTGCCGTCGTTAAGCCTAAAACTGATAGCTTGTCTTTAAATATTACACCTGCACCAATAAACCCTATACCTGTGATAATATTTGCTGCTATCCTGTCATCACTGCCGCTACCATGCTTAGAAACTATGGTAAAGATGGTTGAACCAAGACTTATGAGGATTATAGTACGAAACCCTGCTGACTTATTATTGTATTCACGTTCAAAACCAATTATACTACCGCATAAAATTGAGACAGCAATGCTTATCAAATCGTCCCGCTCAAGTAAAAATTGCATAAGTCTGGTAATTATTTATTGTTGAGCCAATCATTGAAACTATTATTAAAACAATAATAATGGTGATTGAAACAAAGATAGGCTGGTATATTGATAAGAGTTATATAGTCAATGGAACCCTATTTTATTAATTTTTAATTACAGCTTATTAAACCTTTGAGCCTTAAAGGTTTTATAAAAAAGGTGTTGATGAGCTTAGTTGCTTAACGTATTATCCTGTAAAACTCTCTTGTACTGTGTTAATTTGCAGCAATGCCGGCGCTATGTTGAACACCATCTATCGGCCAGCTGTAAGACCGGCAACAGCAGAAGAACTAATGTTTAGGGTTAAATTCAACCTCAATAGTAGCCTGGTGAAATAAAAGTGACCACCAAATAAATTAACAAGAATAGTGGCAGATAGTATTTTAAAATGATGCTCACGTTACAGTTTAAGTTTTATTCCTCCGTTTACCACAAATCCTTCAGTATGTGTCCATATTTCATCAAATGTCGGAGTAAGATGTGAACCGTTTACAACATTCTTATATCGGCTTTGCCTTGTATTGGTGAAGTTTTCAAAGTTGACATACAAAGAGAAGTTTTTAAATATCTTCTCTGCCATAAAACCAAACTCTGAAAATGCCGGTGTTTGTATACCATTACTTAAATATTGTCTCCCTGTGAAATAACCTTCCAATCCTAATTTAATTACACCTTCCTTCTCGTAGATTAAAGCACTGTTCAATTTATTCTTTGGCACTAACGCCAGGAACTGATTACCTGTCAAATACTTTGCTTTTGTATCAGTGAAGGTGTACCCCAAAAACAACTTAAAATTGGTTTTGTAAATAAACTTTGCATTTGTTTCAAAGCCTGCACTGTGTACCGGCTTTGCTGCATTTACAAAATTGTGCATGCCTAAGTTATCTGTTCCTAATACAAGTGGTTTATCAATCGTTGTATAAAAGAACATGTGATTTAAAGTAAATGCAAGGTCTTCGATTATATTGGTTCTGAAGTTTATATCTGCAGTTCCTCCGTAACTCTTTTCAGATTTTACATTGTTCAACTGTGCTACATTCTGATACTGTATTGTTTCTGTTATCTCTGTAAATAAGGTTGGCGTTTTATATCCCATACCTGCACCAATTCTTGATGACCATTGAAGATTATACTTTACCAGTAATGATACTCTTGGCAAAATAAACACTTCAGTATTTGCATAAATTGGATTTCTGTAATTAGCTATATCAATCCGTAATCCGCTTTCTAATTTTAAATTATCAGTAGCATCCCAGGTATGTTGACCATATAACCCTCCTGTTCTCGAAGTATTACCTCTATTACCGCTGCTGTTGTCCTTTTCTCTAAATCTGTTGTAAATAAGATTGCCACCTAAAACCAAAGCATGTTTGTTGGCATTGGTAACATAAGAAACATCTGTGAAAGCACTGTAATCAATACCTGCAAAAGTGTAGGACGGTATATTAATACTCCTGTCAAATACACTAAAACTTTGCCTGGCTACAAATCGCTTTCTGTCTCCTGTTTTTTTATCCAGCTCAAAAGTGCTTATGTTTCTAAGTGTTTTATTTTTTTCAAAATATTGATGTGCTGCATCGGCTTTGTCTTTAATTACCTGAATATCGCCGCCTGTTCTTTCACCTTTTGTAAAGCTGTTACCAAGGGTAATAGTAGTGCTTTCACTTGGGTATAAAAACAATTTAGGATGTAGTGTAAATTCATTTGATTTTGGCACTTCTGTAAATTCATCCTTGTCTGCATCATAAGGCTTTTGCCTGTTGTAAAGAGCAAGCATTGTGTAGCCCGCTTTCTTTCCTCTGCCAGAGGCAAAGCTTCCAATATTGCTTTGACCTATGTTTGACTCATTAAAAATAAAACTGTACTCGGGATTAAGTCGCGGTGTTTTGGAAATGAAATTGACAACACCTGCTATTGCACCACCACCAAAAAGAGGCGAAGCGGGACCTTTAATAATCTCTACCTGCTTTAAATCTAATGGTGGTATTTCCAATACACTTAAACCGCTGGAAAAGTTGCCAAAGTTTGCAAAGCCATCTTTTAAAAGCTGAGTATACCTGCCATCTAAACCTTGTATTCTTATACTTGCATTGCCTGAAGTAGCAGAAGTTTGCTGAACCTGTATGCCTGTGCTTTCATGTAAAATCATAGCAACGTTGGCAGGTCGCATATTACTCTTTTCATCTATTTCTTCTAAACCTATGGTTTCAACTCTTGTGGGTACATTAGTTATTGTTCTGCTTGTCCTGGTTGATTGTACTATTACTTCATCCATTTCATGCTCACTGCTTTCAAGCTCAACTTCTAAAGTATCAGAAGTGTATGGTATTGTAATCTTTGTTTCCTTTTCTTCATAACCTATAGCAGAGGCAACTAAAGTATAATTGCCATTTGCAGGAAATGAAATTGAAGCTGTGCCTAGTGCGTCTGCTGAATAACCTTGAGTTGTGCCTTTAATTGTAATACTGGCTGCTATCGGAGTTTTGTTTTCTCCTCCTGTGACTTTTATATGCAGCGTTTGTTGTGCATAGCTATAAATGCTAATTCCTGATAATAATAATATTATAAATAGTCGCATGACTTTTTTTACTAAAATGATTTAGTGAATAAATAGATACATTAGCCTGGAAAGCAGACTATCAATAAAAAGGGGAATTAGCAAGAACGTGGCGGCTGCCAGAAAGATGCAGCGAAAGAAGTGAGATTAAAAAATACAATAGTTCCATGATGGATTTGGTTGTCAGTAACAGGCTGAATTATCACAACCGGCTTTGACATTTCAGCAAATCCGGGACAGGTAGCACAAGCAAAGAATGGTGAGCAATTACCTGCGGGCTGTTGCTTATTTTCCTTTTGTGCTGTAGCAAATTCTTCATCATTGCATTCATCTATAAGACAACATGGAAAGAATGTGCCTGTAAGGGTTATTAGCAATAAAATGAATGCGAACCGTTTTTTCATCAAGCACAAAGTTAAATTATGGGGTTAGGTAAAACAAAACAATGTTTGTATCAATGTTGCAGGAAGCAATCAAAGTGTATCTTAGGCTGTTCTTTTATTCCACTATGTAGTTCATTTATAACCCAACCAATTTTAATATCCAGCAAAAGGTTATGTAACATTAACTCAAATAATAATTCAATATTAGAAAGTACGATAAGTAAAAATTCAAAGACCTATTCAAGTATCCAAAATTCAAAATACATCTAATCTTCAGAAACAATAAAAAATAAAACGAGAAGAGTTAACAACTGATTATGGAAAAGCCAAAGGCTAAGTTATATTCAAGTAAATGTTGTTTGCACGGGGGGGGTCAATAAAAATACTTTCGCTTTGCCTGCTGTTTGGCAAAAAAATAATCTGCCGCACTATAGTAAATTTATTCTTCTGCGTTATGCACCACATCAGCTTTTACCTATTGTTATACATGTACTCAAGCCTTTGCCACAAAAAATTAAACTAGTCGCATTATTCTGATTTTTTTAAAGGCAGTATGTTAAGACCTCCATTTTATCCTAACTTCATTTGAAATACCTGAACTATGAAAGAACGCTTACTCTACCTGTTGATAATATCATTTAGCTCCTGCGCTATTCAACAACCAATTACAACTGAAAAATCTGCTAATAATCAAACATATACAGTAGAATATCTTTTTGAGCATGAAGGTTGTAAAGTATACCGGTTTTATGACAGAGGTAACTATGTTTACTTTACCAATTGTAAAGGAGAAGCCATTGCAAAAAACGACAGTATAGAAATAAGAAATGCAACTAAAGTAGTTGAAAACAATAAGTAAAAGAGATAACACGTTTTCGTCCTGCCGGTGTCTCCTTTTGCAGCTTACGTGCGAGATTAAGCGCCTTTGCAGATGTCTCCGCCTTCAACATAAGATAAGCAAAAAAAGCTTTTCGTGAGGAACACAAAGCGAGACGAAAAAACTAAATAGTATGATACTTATAGTTTAATTAAAAATATTTAAATAAAAAAAATTAATGACCTATGCAGCTTTATTTTTACCTTTTTTGTCTGATTTTTAGTTATAAAGTTTAGTTTTTTTATAGTTTTTTAATATTTAATGAACCCACGACTCCCTGCTTATTTAGTGCATAAGATGCACTCAAACAAACAGACCCTGCCAGCCAGGGTCTGTTTAATTTAAATTATCAGATTAGATGCTTTGTTCGCAAAGGCCTTATCAGCCCCGGTCAACACTCAAGTTCTATGGCTTCGGCTCTTGCAACAGCGCTGCAATAAACTTCTTTCATAAAACTGCTACGCATTTTATTGAATGCCTTCCTATTCACTCGAACCTAACCTAACCTTCCTGAAGAGCCTAATGCAGAAACTATTGTCGCGATTTCTAGGGTAGTTATTAGGTATATTAAGATGCTAAACTTTTATCTAAACGCATAATAGTGTAAGCATTACAAGAGAAAGTACATAAAATGGATTTTAAGAAATAGCTGAATTCCTTTTTTAATGTTGTTGGTATAAATATTATGTTGCTGGTATATGAATTGCAGTAGTAAAAAGAACTTAATAATTATTGCATGAAAAATATTCTGATTTTTGCAGGCATTGCGGGTATTGCTGCTGCTATTGCCATTTATATTGTAACAGAAAATGATAAGAATTCATACGAAGAGGATGACTCATATGTAACTGACGAAGATGTTGCTGAATATGATATGAGAGAAAATACCGGGCCTGCTTACACTGTAGACGAAGGTTTTAAATCTGGATATTAGCATTAAGGGATGGCTGAATATACTATAAATGTAAGTGAAGTAGAAGATTTGCAAATGGTTAGCAATGTTGCTGAGCTAAATCAAATGTTTACAAGAGCACAAAGTACAGTAGTACAGGGCGGAACGGTAACGTTGGTTCGCCGTACTTCTGACGGCTCTGTATATAAATTTGCTGAAATAACTACCGAAGCTGAGATTGAGAATTATAAACAAACAGTATTTAAATATTTGTAGTTGGTGTTTTATTCACTTGTCCCTTTTTCACAAACTACTCTACTTATACTCCTTTTAAACGGGCATTAACCAACAGTTATAGGCTGAGCTTTAAATATATTTGCTTGCTTTAACCAAAACAAATACTTAAAGTATTCCTTTCTTATACCTGGTATTTTTCGGTAATAAGCCCTTACCCTGAATTTTTTCCAATACTTCTTTATCATTATTCTCTAAAGATCAGTAGTGCGGAATATCTGTTTGTTCCGTCTATCTAAAGGTTTGTAAGAAGAACTTTACCAAGTTTCAGCTCAATGCTAAAAAAACTGTTCTTGTATTAAGAGTGCACCGGTTTGCTTGTCTGCTGTCATAAATTCCTTCTATAATCAGTTATCGGACATATTATTCCGTTGCTGATAAAGACTTAGTACATTTCCTGCTGGGTCGCTGAATCTTGCGGTAATTTCCGGTGCCTCCATCCCCACCGGTTGCAGTATCTTACCTCCGTTCGCAATAACGGCTTCGATGGTAACTTCGATATTGTCAACCATGATTGAGATTAACAAACCAGGCTCTGTTGACGCTTTCCTGCCAGTCAGCCAGGTGCCGCTCACCTCACCCACTGTATCGTCAAAGGAGGTACTGCCATCGCCACCTTGCCTTATATTCCAGCCAAAAACGGCTTTGTAAAAAGATGCTGAAGCATTGATGTCAATAGCAGGCATTTCAATGTAACATATTTTTCCATTTGCATAAGTAGGAGGTTTAACATCTGCCGTACTGTTGTTAATTTAGATTTTCTATCTGAACTATATATTTCTTTTTATAAGCATTAATAATTGGTACTTTTCTTTTTATTTTTTAAGTTTTTGCCTTTACCGGTTTTATAAAATAAATTTAAAAGTTGACCATAGAACAAAAAGATGAACGAAATGCGTCGCAACAATGATGCATGAAGAATAACTGCAGGTATCAAAAAATAAATTTTAACCTGCCTCTTATCATTGTGATAAAACAGAAAGAAGGAAGAGAAATACCTGAAAAAATGGTTTTAATACTTAACTTGTAATAATATTAACAGTGCTGCTGCCAATTTTTTTTGAAAAGCTTAAACTGGCCTGATTATATTAGCAAAATAAAATTAATAATAGGATTTGTTTAATTAATTGGTAATTGAAAAACCAGCATTTAAATAAGACAAGTCCAACTACTTTAGAAAGTACCGTAACATTTTTCCGATCCTTGCCATTTTTAACCAATTTCTATTTCAAAAGGTGCTTATCGTTTTCATTACATGTAATTGCTTAATTTTGCGCCTCATTATGAAGAAACCAATAATTTCATAATACTGCTTAATAGAAAATTTAAAGAACTATAGTATTACCATGACGACAAAAGTTTCAAAGCTAGCTGTTTTAACTTCCGGCGGAGATAGTCCGGGAATGAATGCAGCAATAAGAGCAGTAGTTCGAACTGGTATCTATCATGGTCTGGAAGTATATGGTGTAATGAGGGGATATAACGGAATGATAGAGGATAATATTTTTAAAATGGAAAGCCGGAGTGTTGCCAATATTATACAACGTGGCGGAACAATTTTAAAGTGTGCACGAAGTAATGAATTCAGAGAATTTGCAGGCAGGGAAATTGCCTATAACAACCTTAGGAAAAGGGGAATAGACGGACTGGTGGTAATAGGCGGTGATGGCAGTTTTAAAGGCGCACAGATATTTGCCAATGAATTTGATATTCCCTGTATAGGACTACCGGGAACCATAGATAAAGATATAGCAGGTACAGACTTTACCATCGGATTCGATACCGCAGTTAACACTGCTGTTGACGCAATTGATAAAATAAGAGACACTGCAGACGCTCATGACCGTTTATTTATAGTAGAAGTAATGGGACGCGATGCAGGATATATTGCATTGCATAGTGGTATTGCCACAGGTGCAGAAAATATTTTGATCCCTGAGACTAAGACTGATATTGAGGAATTGATTAATTCTCTTTCTGAAAAAGAAAAAAGAAGAAAACTGGTAAACCTGGTAGTGGTAGCTGAAGGCGATGAATTTGGCGGTGGAAATGAAATAGCACGAATTGTGAAAGATAGATTGCCAAATATTGACACAAGGGTTTGTATATTGGGACATATACAACGTGGTGGGTCGCCTACTTGTCTTGACCGGCTTATAGCCAGCCGTATGGGATATCACGCTGTCCAAAGTTTAATACAGGGTCGTTATAACGTGATGGTAGGGATAGTAAACAATAAACTTTACTACACGCCTCTCGATCATGCTATAAAAGCAAAACAGAAGCTAAGTAACCAATGGCTAAAAATAGTAAAGATTTTAGCCAGTTAAATTAAAGGAATACACCTGTTTCTTTAATTTAAAATGACTTTTATAAAATATTAATATAACATTACCACAATGTCAAAAGAAATTTCTCAATACATGCCCAAGCAAATGGACCGTCAGGCCGGCTTAGACCAACTTACACATCGCACAAAAATAGTTGCAACTGTTGGTCCCGCATGTGATACCTACGAAAAGTTACTTGAGCTTGTACATGCAGGTGTTAATGTTTTTCGTTTGAATTTTTCGCATGGCAGCCATGAAGACAAGGCCCAGATCATTCAGCATATTCATAACCTGAATGAAGCAGAAAACCATAATGTTTCTATTCTTGGAGATCTGCAGGGACCTAAATTACGGGTAGGTGAAATTGAAAATAATGCACTGAAAGTCGAAGCGGGAGATATTCTTACATTTACTAATGAAAGATGTGTGGGAACAATGGAAAGGATCTACGTTTCGTACCCGAACCTTGCAGGTGATGTAAAATTAGGAAACATCATATTAATAGATGATGGAAAACTGGAAGTTAAAGTTGTAGACATAATTCGAAACGGAGATGTAAAAGTAGAAGTGACCTTGGGTGGTGTTTTATCATCTAAAAAAGGGATCAACCTTCCTGATACAAAAATTTCATTACCGGCCTTAACTGATAAAGACCTTGAGGACCTTACTTTTATTATTGATCAGCAGCTTGATTGGGTTGCACTATCATTTGTAAGAAACGTAAAAGACATTGTGATTTTACGCAGTAAACTTGATGAAAGAAAAAGCAAGGCAAAGATAATTGCAAAGATTGAAAAGCCTGAAGCTGTAGCTAACATACGTGACATTATAGTTGAAAGTGATGCTATAATGATTGCCCGTGGAGACTTAGGTGTTGAACTGCCGGTGGAAAAAGTTCCGATGATACAAAAAAGCATTATCAGAAAGTGTTTGCACCGGGCAAAGCCTGTTATAGTAGCTACCCAGATGATGGAGAGTATGATAGACCGGGTAAAACCAAACAGAAGTGAGATTACAGATGTAGCCAATGCGGTTTTGGAAGGAACAGATGCAGTAATGCTAAGTGGTGAAACTGCTACTGGCCAGCATCCTGCTCTCGTGGTACAGACAATGGTTAAGATAATTGCTGAAGTGGAGAAAGAGTACAGGTACAACAGGGAAGAAGATTTGAAACCGCAGGCACACTCACCTTCTTTTCTTAGTGATGCTGTATGCTATAATGCCTGTAAAATAGCACGTGATGTAAATGCTGATGCTATAATAGGTATGACCAAAAGCGGCTATACAGGTTTTGTTTTGAGCAGCTACAGGCCAAAATCACCTCTTTTTATTTTTTCGAAAGAAAGATCGCTGATCAATCAGCTTACTTTGAGCTGGGGAGTAAGAGCGTTCTTTTATTCAGAAGAAGAAAGCCTTGACTCAATAATTAACGATCAAATAGATATTTTAAAGCAAAGAGGTTTTTTGAAAACCGGGGATACCGTTATTAATACCGGAAGCACGCCTGTTCAGATGCATTTACCAACAAACGTTTTGAAGATCTCGAAAGTTGAATAAGAAAGAAAATTACAGTAAAAATCCCCGATAGTATTTTTATTATTGGGGATTTTGGTTTAGAGAATGATTTAAAGTGACAGAGTTTTAATTCTTTTTCATATTTACAATTAACATACAGTAAATTTTCTTGTTTGCTTCAATCCTTTTTAAATGGTTATTCCTCAATTCTTCTTTGCACCTTTGCCGCTTTATAAAAGCAAAACCAGTATAACTAATGCCTTCCCCTGTATTAGAAAGACGCCTTGGCCTTGCACAGGCTACTGCAATCAATATGATTGATATGGTTGGCATTGGCCCGTTTATCACCTTACCAATGGTAATAGGTATGATGAATGGCCCATGGTTTTTGTATGCATGGGTAGCAGGTGCTTCATTATCGTTTATAGATGCAATGATATGGAGCGAATTAGGAACAGCGTTTCCAAGAGCAGGGGGCAGCTATAACTTTCTAAAAGAAGCATATGGAGCCAATGGTGCAGGCAAACTAATGAGCTTTTTATTTGTCTGGCAAACTATGATACAGGCACCGCTTGTAATTGCATCTGCAGCAATAGGCTTTGCTTCTTACTTTTCATACCTGTTGCCATTAAGACCATTAACTTCTAAAATAGTAAGCGGAAGTGTAGTTATCTTAATTGTAGCATTACTATACCGTAAAATAGATGCCATTGGAAAGATAAGTGTATTCCTCTGGACAGGAGTTATCATTACTCTATGTTGGATTATTGGAAGCGGGATTGCACATGGCAACTTTGTTTCTCCCATAAAACATATTAATGATGGCCTCACAGCAAACTCTGCCTTTGTAACTGCGCTCGGTTTTGCCAGTGTAAAATCGGTGTACAGTTATCTTGGTTATTATAATGTTTGTCACCTTGGAGGAGAAATCATCAATCCTTCTAAAAACATTCCGCGCAGTATGTTTTTGTCTATTGCAGGTATTAGTGTTTTATACCTGCTGATGAATGTGAGCGTAGTAAGTGTGATATCCTGGCAGCAGGCGAAAGAAAGTGAATTTGTTTTAAGTATTTATATGAGAGAATTGGCAGGAGGTACTGCTGCTAAAATTATGACCTGCCTTATCTTATGGGTGGCATTTGCTTCAGTATTTTCAGCAACTTTGGGTTATAGCCGCATTCCCTATGCGGCAGCGGCGGATGGTGCATTTTTTAAAGTATTTGCAAAGCTACACCCCACCAAACATTTCCCTTATGTTTCGTTATTATTTCTTGGCGGCGTGGCTTTGGTTTTTAGTCTGCTTTTTAAATTAGGGGAAGTTATAAGCGCCATCCTTGCCATGCGTATTTTAATACAATTCATAGGTCAGGCCATTGGTTTATTGTTATTGAGAAAAACAAGAGATAAAAACGATTTTCCCTACAAAATGCCATTTTTCCCCGTGCCTGTTTTTATGGCAATAGCTATATGGTTATACATTTTATACTCAACAGGAATAAAAATGGCTGCTTATGGTTTGGTTGTTATTATATTGGGAATAATTGTTTTTTTTATAAAAGCAAAAGTTAATAAAGAATGGCCATTTGTAAATACACTACGAGATAATCCAGTAATAGAGGAAGCTTAAACATAAGAATATTTCTATTATCCAAATCCAATAGTTTTTTCTGGTTATAAAGTATTTTAGAGCGACGTCAATTACAACTATAGCTACGAAAAAAACTAAGGTACCCGATATTGCAGAATATGTCCATTCTTTTAAGGATCTCGTTGCTATCATCAGCATATAAGAAATACAGGTAACGCAATTACAGAAAGTATTACAAAAGGGGTTGTCCTCTTAAACCATTCTTTAATCATATTTAATAGTTATAAAAAAACCTTCCCGAAGGAAGGTCAATTTCTTTTTCTCCCTTTCGGGGAGTTAGATAGGTTTATATTTATATCGCTTCTGCCATTGCCGGAATTTCAGCGACTTTATATTCACCTTTATCCAGCTTCTTTTTAGTTTCCTCAAAAGCTTTTAAAGTCAGATCAATATCTTCATCACTATGAGCGGCAGTCGGTATAATTCTGTAAAGGATATCTCCTTTCGGAATAACCGGGTAAACTACTATCGAACAAAATATATGGTAATTCTCTCGCAAATCCATTACCATTGCTGTGGCTTGAGGTACATCGCCTTTCATATAAATAGGTGTAACAGGCGAATTTGTACTGCCAATATCAAAGCCTCTCGCTTTCAATCCTTCCTGCAGGCGGTTGACATTGTACCAAAGCTTTTCTCTCAGTTCAGGCATTGTTTTTACCATATCCATTCTTGCCAGCATACCTTCTACCACAATCAAGGGTAAACTTTTTGCAAAAATCTGGCTGCGTGTGTTGTAACGTAAATAATTAAGCACCACCTTAGGACCGCTAATAAAAGCACCAATACTTCCCATGCTCTTTACAAAAGTAGAGAAGTACAAATCAATTCCATCCTGGCAGCCTTGTGCAGAGTCTGCACCTGCACCATTTGGCCCCATATATCCAAAACCATGTGCATCGTCTATCAATATCCTGAACTCAAATTTGCTCTTCAGATCTGCAATCTCTTTTAATATTCCCTGCTCACCATCCATACCAAAAACTCCTTCGGTAATTACAAGAATGCCGCCACCATTTTTATTAGCCATGTCAGTGGCACGTTGCAGTTGCTTCTCGCAATCCTCCGCATCATTGTGTTTGAATGCGTACCTGTGCCCCATGTGCAATCGCAAGCCATCAACTATACACGCATGTGCTTCTGCATCATATACAATCACGTCACGGCGGTTAACAAGGGCATCTATACAGCTCATGATTCCCTGGTAACCAAAGTTTAAAAGCATTGTATCTTCACGACCAACAAACTCACTTATTACTTTTTCAAGTTCATCATGTTTAGATGTATTTCCACTCATCATACGTGCACCCATTGGGTTACCCATTCCATATTTGACAGCAGCTTCTGCATCCACTCTTCTCACTTCCGGGTGATTTACAAGCCCCAGATAGTTATTCAGACTCCACACAATCATTTCCTTTCCCCGAAAAGTCATCCTCGACCCCAACTCACCTTCGAGTTTAGGAAAAGCAAAATAACCATGAGCCCTGTTCATATGCTGGCCTAGCGGGCCGCCATCTTTTACAAGCTTTGCAAAAACGTCTGCCATTTGAATTTACAATTTTTAGTTTTTGGGTAACAGGCATCTGAAATTCTATTAAGCATCGTTGTGTCACTCACTTGTACAATTAGCTCGTAACGCAGCATAACCAATAAAATATAGATTGCCTGAAGTGGGGCAAAGGTAATGGAATGGACATGAAATTGATTTGTAAGCAAAGGCTTTATAGTTTTTTATATGATAATTTTAAACGCTTTAAAAATTTACAGGATTATCTCTGAAAAAGCTCTCAACATCGAAGCATATTCTGTTTCATCTAATTTGCTGTCATTAGAATATTTCTCAACTACTTCTCTTGCTTCTTTTTTTAAATCAAATTTGTGTCAGGATAACCTTTTGCTAAATCATAAATATTTCTAATTGTATTGAACATTTTCCTTCTTTGTTCATTTAATAATTCTCTGTCTAAACCAAGTTTTAAAATAGTTACCTTCCCTCTTACATTTCCATCAACTGATACCGGAATTTCTTCTTTAAAGGTGATGAAATTTTCAGAATTCTCATTAGCAGGATGTATAATTACAGGTTGTTCATCTTCAATATTATTATGATGAGATAAAGCTCTTTGAGAATTATTTAAGAGAGGAAAATAATTTTTTTTTCCGCTGATTACAAATCTGGCAAGAGAGTAAGAGATTATCTCAGTCATATGCCAGCCAATAATAGCCTGGCTTATTAATCTTCTCATTCTCCTGAACCCATCCCGCTTTTGGCCGGTAATGTTCTACATCACCATAACTGATATGACCTATTTTAGATTCGCAAAAACAGCATTTGTAATTTTGTATGGTGATAAGAGCATCCTTAACTCCTTTGCTACCATATATACTGCTTTTAAATCTTTACCGGAAAAGTTTGTTTCTCCCTTGTCGTATCTTGACTTTAAAGTCTTTATTTGCTGCCTGGCTTTTGTTTTCAATATAGAAGGTATCGCTGCAGCAGCTTTCTTTCTAATCTTTATCATACTAAGACTATGCTTTCTGACTTTTAAAATATTCTGCTGCTTTACGAGTTATTTCCATAGCCTTGATGTCTTCCTGGTTGTCTGCGGTTGGTAAAGAATGAGCCTTTTTATTTAGCTCAGTTAACCTTCTTTGTTCAACTGTAGATAAAGATTCTTTTTGCAAAAGTTCTTTACGCTCTTTTAGCCACTTTTCAGTTTCAGGCCCTCTTGCACTTTCTATGTCAAATAAATCACTGCTCATAATCTGGTCAAGCCGCCAGTTTTGTACGGACTCTACATCGTTATCTATTATCACATGATCCCCTTTTTTCCTCAATACAACTATATTAGCATCTTTAGGTGCAGATTGCACAATCAAAGGGCTATGTGCAGTAACAATAAATTGAGTTTTTGGAAATTTCTCTGATAAATAATCAAAAATTTTACGCTGCCATTTGGGATGCAAATGCAGGTCAATTTCATCAACCAAAACAATAGCAGGTTCAGCCAAAGGATTATCACTATCAGGATAACGTTCAAACATTCTGGCTGCCAAATCTACCATCCATGCTACCATTGTTTTATAACCTAAGCTAAGTTGATGAATGGTAACCCAGCCAAAAGGTGTTTTAAACTCAACTGTGGATTTTAAATTTTCTTTAGTAGGAGTAGTAAATCTAATTTCTTCAACATCTGGCAGTAAGTCTATTAAAATTTGCTTTACCTGGTTTCTTTTATTTATCACAAACTGTTGTATCAGGGACTCCTTACTTGCTGCATAATCTAATTGGAGTAGCCATTCTTCAGCGTTTATCAGTTTAGCATCGTCAGTAAAAAGACTTTCTGAATTTTCTGATTTACTTTCTGTTAATGAGTTTTTACTCATTACTCTGGCTGCTCCATAGCCAAAACAATAAAATTGATATATGCCAATTTCGCAAAAATTGTTCAAAATATGCCCTCCATTTTCCAGAATTTCAATACTCATATCTGGGTGACTTTCAACATAGACCTGATTATACTTTTTTATATTAAAAAGTATCTTTACTATTGCTTTTAAATTATGATTAATATTCCTGAACTCTATTCCATAATTATTAAAAGCCGCTTTTAGTTTCGTCTGAAAAACCATCTTATTTCCTTTAGCATCACTATACATAATTGTTTCATCTTCTTCTAAACCTGCAATTAGCTGAAGTAAAGTAGTTTTCCCCGTTCCATTATCACCCAAAATAACTGTCCACTTTCTCCAATTGCCATTGCCATCACTTAGATCAAGTGTTGCCTTGTCACCGAAGCATCTTACATTTTCCAATTGCAATTCTAAAAAATAAACAGGTTCTTTCATAATAACTAAATAACTAACTCTAAAGTTAATACTTAAAACCTAACAACAGATAATCTAATCTATAACCGTGCTATACCCTCTTAGGTGTCAGGCGCTCCACTCCCATCTTCTCTCCCACCCTATTTAAATCCTCCACGACAGAGGCAAACAAAGGAATACCATCTTTACTTCTTTTTATTTCCATTTCTCTTTCAATATCTCCGGGTATCAAAACCTTCTCATACCCTGGTGCAGGCTTTGCTGTACGAAATCTTCTTATCCAGTTATCTATGTGCTCTTCAAACTCGACCAATGGCCTGAAAGCATCTACACGCATTGCTCCAAAAAAATGTCCGAGACCTTCACCTGGCATATTAACCGGCATAGGAACATAGGCAGGAAAAGGTGGCGCCCAGGGGCCATAACTTGCGCCGCTTAATACAGCAGAAAAAATATCAACAATACTTCCTAATGCGTAGCCTTTATGACATCCGTGTTCTCTGTCGCCTCCTAATGGCAACAATGCACCGCCTTCTTTCAATGCATTTGCGTTCGTTGTAGACTGTCCGTTTGCATCCTGTACCCAGCCTGCCGGGGCTTCTTCCCCTTTTCTTTGCAAAATTTCAAGCTTTCCGTTAGATGCAGTTGTCGTAGCAAAATCTGCTACAAATGGGGGTTCGTTATGGGCTGGAATAGCAACTGCAATAGGATTAGTTCCCAACATTCTCTCAACAGAAAATGTTGGTGCTACAATAGCGCTCGCATTTGTCATTGCTATGCCAATCATGTTATGCTCTAAAGCTATCATGGCGTGATAACCTGCAATACCAAAGTGATTGCTGTTTTTTACTGCTACCCATCCTGTACCTGCTTTTTCTGCCTTTTCAATAGCTACCTGCATGGCAAAAGGTGCAACTGCCAATCCAAGTCCGGCATCACCATCCACTACAGCAGTCGAAGGTGTCTCATGAACAACTCGTATGTTTGGTGTTACATTAATTCTTTTGGCTTCCCACAGCCGAACATAACCATTCAGTCTTGCTACACCATGACTATCCACTCCACGCATGTCTGCTGATAATAAAACCCGTGTTGCTAAAATTGCATGTTCTTCAATGCATCCCATTTTCAAAAAAACCTGGTAAACAAAATTGAATAACCGCTCGTACGAAAAAGTCTGAGTCATTGTTTATAAAAAAATTTTGGTTATTGCCCTTATGGTTTTATAGTTTGATCCGAATAAACTTAAACTATTAAAAAAAAATCGCCATTAGTATCATTGTTCATATTTTCCTCTTAATCCATTTTTAATCAAAAAAATCGTGGTTCTAAGTATTTCTTCTTAATTCATTTCGGGATCAAAATAATCCTGGCTCTGCGCCTCACCCCAACCACTCTCCTCACGAAGAGGTGCAAAACCAACAAAACTTCTGCAAATCACAGTTCAGACACTTTCCTCACAATCCTTTTTTAATCAAAAAAATCGTGGTTCTATTAAGCCCAGGTAAATGCATCATTGGAAGGAATATGTGTTACGTGTATGCCAGGTATTTGTGGTTGCAGCCATTTCACCAGCCATTCAAGTCCGGGTTCCTCACTTACAATATGCCCCAAAACAATAAGAGATGTCTGTAATCCCATGTAACGCAGATCCCTGATGTACTCACTGGTTTCCCACTCATTCAGTTCGCCGCAGATTAAAACATCTGGTTTTTCTTTTTGAATAGCTTCAATTTGTCTTGTGCCGCCTGCTGCTCCCGGAGCAAGCACTATACGGCTGCATGATTGAGACATGTCTCCGATCACTTTTACATGTGGAATGCCAAGTTTATTCTTTACAAGTCTTACAATAGATTCAAAAGATGCGGAAGGAAGCGTAATTAAATGGGGTTTTTCTGTATCATAATATTTCTCCCAGCCCATTTTTGTTAGCACACCCGTCATTACACCGTCAGGTTTATGTGCATGTATATAATCATGAAAACGCCAAACAACCATTTGATGCTTCTTCAAAAGATCGCGTTTGTACTTATACACTTCATCATTCTCAAGCCAGCCCGTATCATCTGCGTGATTATAAAAAGTAGGCTCGTGTGCAATAATAAAATTGGCTCCAAGTTTCGCAGCTTTTTCAATAACCTGGTCTGTTGCAAACATAGTAGTTACAATGCCTGTTACCTTTTGCCGGGAATTTCCTGATTTTATAGTGTCAACTGTTTTTTCAAAGGGTGTATTGGGGATACTTTTAAGAATCAAATCTATTACCTGTTGTACCGTTAATTCCTTTTCCGGTTGCCACAACTCTTCTGCTATTCCAGTGCCCGGAACCATAAGCAATGCCGATCCGCTTAGAGCTGTAACAACAGTACTAACAAATTCTCTCCTTTTCAAAATGTGATCATGAAAGCGCTCATTTAATCTTGTTTTGTTCATATAAGAATTTTATAAGTAAAGGAAAGACTTAACCTATTGGGAAAATAATTTTCTCTGTAAATTTCTAATTTTTCAAATCTAATTAATAGTAGTAATAGTTTGAATCTTTCTTAAAAACAAGAACATAGAATTTAGATTATTTACTGGCAAGAAAATTGAAACCAGAGAAGAAGCTTACATAGCATTAAATATAAAGCAAATAACAAGATTATTTACATTTTCCAAAAAACAAGATATGAAAACTTTATTTTTTGCAGGCGTATTATTTTTTTCAATTGCCTGTGGTTCCGGGGAGAGTTCAAGTACACCTGCAAATAGCGAAAGTAACACCCCTGATAAAGGAAATTCCGGAGGATCAGATATTATAGGAATGGATACAATGCATATGGATACAGGCAGTCAGGAACCGACAGATAGCAGACAATAAATCATAAAAGCTGTATCTGCCAGGATTTAAAATAAATATTAAGTTAATAACATTGGTATTTTAGCTTAAAATGTAAGCCTTTATCTTCGTATTTTATGTCCCTTGACAGCATAGTATGCAATAAAAAGATAACAGGGTACTAAAATCCAATAAGCTTGTGTTGCATTAAAAACATCAACAAGTCGTCCATACAATAACGGCAGCAAAGCAGCTCCAGCTATTGCCATTATTAAAAGTGAAGAGCCGATCTTTGTAAACCTGCCGAGATCTGCAATAGCGAGTGGCCAGATAGCAGGCCACATCAATGAATTTGCAAGTCCGAGCAGAGCAATAAATGCTACCGAAACATACCCGTGTGAAAAAATTGCACCAAATGAAAAAATAAGACCTACTATAGCAGAAATTCTTAAAGCCTTAGCCTGTGTAATATATTTTGGTATAGATATAATTCCAACAATGTATCCTGCAATCATCGCTACCAGGGTAAATGTAGTAAAAAATTTGGCAGTTGATAAAGGTATGCCTTGTGATGCTCCGTAGCTGATAATTGTATCGCCTGCCATTACCTCTACTCCGGTATAAAAAAACAAAGTTGCAACTCCTAATAATAAATGCGGAAACTGAAAGATACTGGTTTTACGGGTATTGGCTGCTGCAACAGCTTCGTCTTCATTGTCAGTATCAATCTCAGGCAGACTTGATTTATATACAAGAAAAGCCAAAGCTGAAAGAACTACAATGATTAAAATATAAGGAACAATAACACGACTTGCTAAAGCATCTAACTCACGCGCTTTTTGTTCCGGATTCATTGTTTTAAGACGATTGACCAATGAATCAGCATTTTTTAAAGTGATTGCTCCCAAAGCGATTGGTGCAATTGCCCCGGCTACTTTATTGCAAATACCCATAATACTAATCCGCTTAGCCGCACTTTCCCTTGGACCAACTATAGTAATGTATGGATTTGAAGCTGTTTGTAAAACAGCAAGACCAGTACCCTGAACAAATAATCCTATAAGGAAGAGAATATATGTACGGGAAATAGCTGCGGGTATAAATATCAGAGCTCCGACAGCCATAATGAAAAGTCCTGCCGCCATTCCTGCCTTAAAGCCCGTAAGTTTTAATAACCAGGCAGAAGGAATAGCCATTACAAGATACGCAATATAAAAAGCAAATGCAACCAAATAAGATTCGAAATTATTTAGTTCACATGCAATTTTTAAGTAAGGGATGAGAACAGAATTTAACCAGGTTACAAAACCAAACACAAAAAATAAAGAGCCAATAATCGCAATCGGACTAAGACCAGCTTTTTTCTTAGGTTGTTCAGTAACTGAAGTTTTTAAAATTGAAGTGTTTTCCATTTTTTTAATGTAATTTATATAACCTTTTTTATTATGTTGTCGTTAATTGCTTAAGATCTATGCCTAATTATTAGTATGCTAATACTTTCATTATTTTTATCCATTCTTCGTTAATCTGCCCTCTTTGTTTGCCTACATTTTCTAATGGAACATAGTTTAATTTGTTATTAAGAATTCCGACAAAAACATTATGGCGACCTTGAATTAAACATTCAACGGCATGATAACCCATACGGCTTGCAATAAGCCTGTCGAGGGCAGAAGGTGAACCCCCCCGCTGAATGTGACCTAAAATGCATACCCGGGCATCAATATGAGGTAATCTTTCTTTTACAAATCTGGCGACTTCATTCGCTCCGCCAAACTCATCACCTTCGGCCACCACGATGATATTTACCAGTTTTTTTCTTCTTTCCCGTTCCATAAGAAAAGCTATTACCTCTTCCATATCAGTTTTTCTTTCAGGAATTAAAATATTGCCGGCTCCTGTTGATATGCCGCTGTAAATAGCTATATACCCGGCATCACGCCCCATTACCTCAACAATAAATAAGCGGTCATGGGCATCAGCAGTATCTCTTATTTTATCAATTGCTTCTACTGCTGTGTTCACCGCTGTATCAAAACCAATGGTAAAATCTGTACCTGCAATATCTTTATCAATTGTGCCGGCAAGCCCTACACATGCAAAACCAAACTCCCTGCTTAGCAAAGTAGCGCCTTTGAAAGAACCATCCCCTCCAATTACTACCAGCCCATCAATCCCTCTTTTTTTCAGGGTATCATTTGCTTTTTTTCTTCCCTCGTAACTATAAAATTCCTGGCATCGCGCTGTTTTCAAAACAGTGCCACCACGTTGGATAATGTTGGCTACAGAGCGGGATTCCATTTTAAAAATATCTTCTTCAATCAATCCCTGGTAACCTCTCATGACTCCGTAAACTTCCAATCCATAGTAAATACCTGTACGCACAACAGACCGGACTGCTGCATTCATTCCCGGGGCGTCACCACCTGATGTTAATACTGCTATGCGGTTAATTTTCTTTTCCACTAATACTCTTTTTCATATTATTTTTCAAAAATAGAATCACACTATTTATAGTTTTATAATAATTATTCTAACTATAATTTACGGAAGGTAAACAAGGAATTTTAGGTATTCAAAAATAAAAAAGATTTTATTAAAGAGATAATGCTTTAAGGCATGCAGAATACGAAAGTAACAAACAGATGCAGGAACTTTTCAGGATTTCAAAAAAGAAAAAAGTATTGCTGCTATAGCTGCTCCAATGAATGGGCCAATAATTGGAACCCATGCATACTTCCAGTTGCTGCCGCTTTTTTGCTTTATAGGCAGCAAGGCATGCACAATGCGCGGACCAAAATCTCTCACCGGATTAATTGCATAACCGGTAGTGCCTCCTAATGAAAGGCCTATAGACCAAACAAGGAATGCGACAGGTATAGCCCCTACAGATCCCAAACCGATAGGTGTTTTTTGACTGGTTATTTCTGCACCGGTAAAATAGAAAATAACAAATACCAGCACGAAGGTACCAACAATCTCACTTAGCAAATTGAACAGCAGGTTTCTGATAGCAGGAGAAGTACTGAAGACTGCCAGCAAAGTATCCGGATCTTCAGTGAAACGGAAATGATCTATATAGACTAACCATACCAGAAATGAACCGATCATAGCACCAATAAGTTGTGCAAAAAGGTAAGTCCCTACCTTTGCCCAGCTAAATTTTCCAACCAGGGCGAGGCCGATGGTTACAGCAGGATTAAGATGTGCACCACTAAAAGGCCCTGCAATCACAACTCCTACAAACACGGCAAGCGCCCAACCAGTAGTAATTACCATCCAGCCTGCATTGCTGCCTTTAGTGCCTTTTAGTATAACGTTGGCTACCACGCCATTCCCAAGTAAAATAACAAACATTGTCCCAATGAGTTCTGCTGTAAATTCACTCATAAATTTTATTATATGCTTTATATTAGTTGAGAATATTTGAACCACAAAGACACAAAGACACAAAGTTGCACGAAGAAGTGCTTTTTTTGCCATCTGTCAGCTATCATCATTTCTCACCCTTCTGCCCATGCTTTAGCAGCTTTTACCGCTCTGTGCCATCCTTGTATAAGTGCTTCATTATTTACATTGCCGGCTTTAAATAACCTGTTTACTTTCCACTGTTTCTCCAGTTCTTCTTTGCTTCCCCAGAAGCCTGTTGCAAGTCCTGCGAGGTAAGCTGCACCTAATGCTGTCACTTCGGTTATTTCAGGTCTTACCACTGTCGTATTAAGCACATCAGCCTGTATCTGCATGAGTAAATCATTTGATACAGCACCACCATCAACCCGCAGTTCAAGAATTTCTGCACCTGCATCTGCTTCCATTGCTTTCAGTACATCCATTGTTTGAAAGGCGATACTTTCCAATGCGGCACGGCCGATGTGAGCTGCAGTGGTTCCTCTTGTTATTCCAACCATAGTACCGCGTGCATGCTGGTTCCAGTGAGGAGCACCAAGACCGGCAAAGGCGGGCACAAGGTATACGCCTCCGTTGTCTTGTACCTGTTTACATAGATCTTCTACTGCCGGTGCCGTAGGTATAATGCCTAACTCATCTCTTAGCCACTGCACAACGGCACCTCCTATGAATATGCTTCCTTCGAGCGCATATGAGACTTTATCTTTTATCTTCCATGCAACTGTTGTTATCAGGTTATTTTTTGATATTACCGGCTGGCTTCCTGTGTTCATAAGCATGAAGCATCCGGTACCATACGTATTCTTAACCATTCCGGGTCTTGTACACATCTGACCAAACAGTGCTGCCTGCTGGTCTCCGGCTATTCCTGCAATAGGAATTTTATGGGCAAGAATATTTCCTGCAGTTTCACCTAATACCTCGCTTGATGAGCAAACCCGGGGAAGCATACTTTCGGGAATATCAAAAAGTTCGAGCAGGTTTTTATCCCATGCAAGTGTATGAATGTTAAAAAACATGGTACGCGAAGCATTGGTAACATCAGTAGCATGTACTGCTCCACCTGTCAGGTTCCAGACGAGCCAGCTATCTACCGTACCAAAAGCAAGCATTCCTTTTTCTGCACTTTGCCTCGCTCCCGGAACATTATCCAATAACCATTTAATCTTGGTTGCCGAAAAGTAAGCATCAATGATCAATCCTGTTTTCTCCTGTATCATTTTGCTGTGACCTGATTCTTTCAACTGATCACAATATGCAGCAGTGCGGCGGTCTTGCCAGACAATGGCATTATGAATAGGTTTACCTGTTCGCCTGTCCCATACTATTGTAGTTTCTCTTTGATTGGTTATACCAATTGCCGCAACATCTCTTGGTGCAAGACCTGCTTTTATCATTGCTTCGGTGGCCACCCCCACTTGTGTTGACCATATTTCTGCAGGATCATGCTCTACATGACCAGGAGAAGGATAATACTGTGTAAATTCTCTTTGGGCAAGAGAAACAATACTACCGGCGTGATCAAAAATAATAGCACGCGAACTGGTAGTTCCCTGATCGAGCGAAAGAATAAAATTTGGCATTTATGTTCAAAATTAATTTTGGGGTATCATAATATTTGCTGGTTTGCACAGGTAATTAGCAGCAATCTTATTAAACTGTATCAATTGATCCTTTTTCCAATCTTCATCATAGTTTAATTCCATTTGCATCAGTTCCGCAACGCGTGGTGCAGCTTCGATAGCTGCATTGGCATCAAGAAACAAAATACGAAGTCTTCTTGCCAGAACATCTTCAACCGTTCTGGCCATCTCATTTCTTACTGACCAGATAACTTCGGCTTCTATATATGAAAATGTGCTTATTAATTTTTCCCCAAGAAAAGGATGTTCCCTCACCAATTCCCATATATTTTCCTCATTACTGCCATAAACGGCTAAATGACTTTTTGAAATAGCCTCTGTGGATCCATTTATTTTCAAATCTCTTGTATTGCAATTCACTTTTGGTAATTTACCCACCTCTATAATTTTTTCCAGCGTTTCTTCTGCCATTTTTCTGTAAGTTGTCCATTTACCCCCGGTAATAGTTACGAGACCAGAGTCACTTACAAGAAGTTTATGACTTCTCGAAATCTCTTTTGTTTTAACCGTATTATCAACAGGAGCAGCAAGGGGTCTAAGGCCGGCAAAAACACTTAAAATATCTTTTTCTTTGGGAGGATCTTTTAAATATACTTTAATGGTATCCAGAATGAACTTAATTTCTTTATCAAGGGCCAAAGGTTCCATGGAGTATTCGTCAATAGGCGTATCGGTTGTTCCGACTATGATATGTTCATGCCATGGTATTGCAAACAATACCCGGCCATCAACGGTTTCCGGAATCATAAGGGCACAATCACTGTTTAAGAATGAACTCCTGATAACAATATGTATCCCCTGGCTCGGTTTAACCATAGGTTTTTTATCAGGTACATCCATCCTGAGAATATCATCAACAAAAACTCCTGTAGCATTGGCAACCACTTTAGCCTGAAGCGTATATTCAATACCCGTTTCAATATCTTTTGCTTTTACTCCTTGTACTTTTCCGTCATTTTTAATTAAACCTGTTACTTTAAAATAATTTAAAACAACACCGCCGTGCTCAACACACGTTTGGGCTAAATTAACAGCAAGCCGGGAGTCATCAAACCTGGCATCATAATATTCTACTCCACCCACCAGCCCTTGAGTACTAATGCCGGGGAAAAGTGCAGTAACCTCCTCACGATTAAGTGCCTCAGATTTACCGAGGCTATAACTCCCGGAGAGCAGATCATAAAATTTTAAACCAAAGTAGTATTTAAACTTTGAAAAAAAGCTATAACAGGGAATTACAAAGGATTGACGTTTGACAAGATGAGCAGCATTGTGCTTTAAAATTCCTCTTTCCTGTAAGGCGTCATACACTAATCTTAAGTCACCATTAGCAAGATACCTGACACCGCCATGAACAAGTTTTGTACTTCTGCTTGATGTTCCTTTTGCCAGGTCAGATTGCTCTAACAACAAAGTAGTATAGCCGCGACTTGCAGCATCCAAAGCAATACCTAAGCCTGAGGCACCGCCACCAATAACAATAACATCCCAAAGGGTACCACTTTTAACCTTATCCAATAAGGATGTTCGCTGAAATACAGAAGTCATTTCTAATGTTTTAGCAGTATTTCATTTTTCATTTGCAGTACAACTTAGTATAACTTTTGAGATAAAAAAAGTTTTTGTGCTTTTTGTGTTTTAAAGAATTTAAAAAATGTTTTTAATCATAGATATTGGAAGTGTTTTATTCTACTGTTTTACCTCAGAAGAACTACAATAAGGAGTTAGCCGAAAAAGAGCTATAACAATGACAGCCCTTCGGGCTTGTGAATTGTAATTTAAAAAATGATAAGTTACTTCGCGGCAGTAATTCTTCTGCAGATTACTTATGATGTTTATGATTTAATTATAATTGTAATTCCGGTTTATCTTACTTTCAACTTTTAATTTTTGACCTGATGGTAAAATATTTTTTATGCGCCTGTTTTTTTGTGATTAGTGTTCAAGGCGTTAAGGCACAAAAAACATCTCCTTCGTTTATTTTGGATAGTTTGGATTCTTTTATTACTCAAGGTTTAAAGGATTGGAATATTCCGGGGCTTTCGATTGCAATTGTAAAAGATGGTAAGACTGTGGTGATGAAAGGTTATGGTGTGAGAGATTTAAAAACAAAAGAGCCGGTAGATGAAAATACGTTGTTTATGATTGCAAGCAACAGTAAACTCTTTACCGGAACTGCTTTGGCTCAACTGGATTATAACAAGAAACTTTCACTTGATGACACAGTGGGCAAATATATAAAAGGCTATACGCTCTATGATAAGAATACCTCAGAACTTGTAACCATTCGCGACCTGCTTAGTCATCATCTCGGTACCAGGACCTTCCAGGGCGATTTTGTTTTCTGGAACAGCAATCTTGGCAGGCAGCAAATTATAAACAGAATGAAATTGCTGAAACCAAGCGAAATTTTCAGGCAGAGTTACGGTTACTGCAACAGTTGTTTTGTTACTGCAGGTGAAATAATACCGGTAGTCACCGGCAAGCCATGGGAAGTATATGTTTATGATAGCATAATTATGCCTTTAGGAATGACAAATACACACACCCTTGCACAAGGTATGTCTCAACGGCCTAATGTTGCAAAGCCATATACAACCAGCTTTACAGGTAAGCTTACCGAAATACCTTATGATAACGTTGATAATCTCGGGCCTGCCGGCAGCATGGTAAGCAATGTAAAAGACCTGAGTCGCTGGCTTTTGATGCAACTGGATAGCGGCAGGTATGAAGGAAGAAGAATTTTGCCGTGGGAGGTTTTGAAAAAAACGAGGGAGATGAGTACCATAATCAGAAGCCAACGCTCAGCGCGTTATCCTATACATTTTCAAGCCTACGGTTTAGGTGTTTTTATGAGTGATTACAATGGAAGACAAATATATTTTCATACAGGTGGTGCAGATGGTTTTGTAACAAACACTTGTTTTGTGCCTGAGGAGAGTCTTGGTATAACAATTCTTACCAATAATGATAATCAAAGTTTTTTTGAAGTATTAAAATACCAGATCCTGGATGCTTATTTAGGTGTCCCCTATACAAACCGGAGTAAATCAACATTGCCGGGTTTTGCAAAAGAGCAGAATGAAATGGTGAAAACCACAGAATCTTTACAGGCAAGAGTCAAAGGAAACAAGCCTGAACTGGCATTAGATGCCTATACAGGAACTTACGAAAATGAACTGTACGGCCCAATTACAATAGAAAAAGATAAAGAGGGAAAAGGTCTTGTAATAAACTTTAAAGGTCACAACAACTTGCTTGGCAAAGTGCAATACATGGATAATGAGCAATGGCTTTTAACTTATAATAATTTAGCTTTTGGTATATTTCCTGTTGAGTTTAAAACAGCAAACAAAAAGGTATTGTCAACTGAGTTAAGGGTTAATGAATTTATTGACTACGACTCGTACGTTTTTATAAAAAATAAGGTTCTTTGTCGGGTAGCATGTACTGCCGCAGATTGTGCAGATAAACGCAGAAAAGAATTTTTATCTGCGATAAAATCAGCGATATCAGCGAAATCAGCGGGAAAAAACTTTTGTAAATTTTAGCCATAGAAATTGTCATAGAGCTAAAAATAATCTGCTTATAACTTACAACATGAGGAAAAATTTTTTACTGTTTTTTACAGTCTTGACAGGAATAGCACAGGCACAAAATATTAGTGCTGAGATCAATCAAAAATCAGAAGCCATAAAAGACAGTGTAATTGCCTGGAGACGGCATTTACACCAATATCCTGAACTATCTAACAGGGAATTTAAAACATCAGCTTTTATAGTTGAACACTTACAAGGTCTTGGACTTGAAGTAAAGCAGGGTGTAGCGAAAACCGGGGTTGTAGCTATATTGAAAGGCGGAAAGCCGGGACCTGTTGTTGCTATCCGGGCCGACATGGATGCATTGCCGGTGACAGAAAGAGCAAACGTTCCGTTTGCATCTAAAGTAACCGCAGAATACAATGGACAAAAAGTTGGCGTAATGCATGCTTGCGGACATGATTCTCATGTTTCTGTTTTGCTCGGCACTGCTTCGGTTTTGTTTCAAATGAAAAAGGATGTACCGGGAACTGTCGTATTTATTTTTCAACCTGCTGAGGAAGGCGCACCTGAAGGTGAAGAAGGCGGTGCAAAGCTGATGGTGAAAGAAGGAGTGTTAGACAATCCCAAAGTAGATGCAATTTTTGGATTGCATATAAACTCAGCAACAGAGGTGGGAACGATTAAGTATAAAAGTGGTGCTATGATGGCATCAGCAGATGCATTTACCATAAAGGTAAAAGGTAAGCAAACCCATGGTTCACAACCCTGGCTTGGAATAGACCCTATTATGGTTTCTGCACAGATAATCGAAGGATTACAAACCGTTGTCAGCAGGCAAAGTGAATTAACAAAAGCTCCGGTAGTTATTTCTGTAGGCGCTATACACAGTGGCGTACGGTTTAATATTATACCTGAAGATGCAGAAATGATTGGTACGATAAGAACATTAGATGCAAAAATGAGGTTAGATGTTTTTGAAAAAATAAAGAGAACCGTCACATTAATTGCTGAAAGCGCCGGAGCGACCGCTGAAATCAAATTTGATAATAAAACCCTTGTTACCTACAACACTCCGGAGTTATTAAAACAAATGCTTCCATCGCTGGAGGTTGCAACAGGCAAAGGAAAAACGTTTGAAATGGAATGGGTAACAGGTGCAGAAGATTATTCATTCTTTGGTCAAAAGGTTCCTTCTTTGTTTTTTTATCTCGGGGGAATGCCAAAAGGACAAGATCCAAAAACAGCACCCCCGCATCATACACCTGATTTTTATATTGATGACAGTGGATTAGATGTTGGAATTAAGGCTTTCTGCCAATTGGTATTCGATTATGGCAGGGCTAAAAAGTAGGTTAATGATCATAATTTACTGCATTAATTTTTCTAACTTTAACAAGCAAATAATTCATTATGAAACTTCTGATTTCAACAGTTCTTACTTTTCTGTTATTAGCTGTTTACGCACAATCTGTACCGGTACAACCGGTAGAGGAACGATATCATATTAGCTATTGGTGGTGGGTATTGGGAGTGCTTCTTGCAATTGGTGCAGGAATCGGACTGTATATGTTGATAAAAAAAGACCCTAAGCGTGATGCCGTTCGATAACATCACAGAACCACGATTTATTGGATTTTGATAGGCGTTGCTGGTCGTCTGTTATATAATCTCCTACAATTTTAGCAATGGGTGATTAAGAGGAAATATAGTTAGAATTTATATAAGCTATTTTATTAATTGCTAAATTTTTACAGCAAAGTTAGAAATGTATTTATATTTATAAATGCTTATAATCTAATTTATAAATGCTTATAATCTAAATCATATCAGACAGGCAGAAAAAGCAGCCTCAACCATAAAGGAAGCAGGTGAATTTTCATTTTAGGAACCGGAAGTATAAATCTCAAGCAAGCCCTCAGGCAAGTTCACATACACCTGTTTCTTCTTTTTGTCAATTTTTTCCAGGCTTTCTTCATGAATTGGAATTAGTGCTTCGTTGCCTTGATACATAATTTTGCAAAGAACCTGTAAAGGTTGCTCAATCACTTCAATTATTTCACCTATTTCTTCTCCTGCGTCTATTATCATATATCCAAGAAGCGAAATAGGTGAAGATTTAGCTGCAAACTTATCGAAATCAGCTTTAAGTATCCAGACTTCTTTTTGAGAAAGCCTGCGTGCACTTTCTTTGGTGTTAAAACTTTCAAGTTTTATATAAACTTCTCCTGCATTTTTAATACTGGTGCTTTCAACAAAATAAGGTAAAAAAGAATCCTTTTTATCTTCAATAAATATGGTTTGCAAACCTTTCAGATCTGTTTTTTTACCAAGTGCATGTTGCAAAACTACTTCCCCTGAAAGACCATGGGTCGCTGCAATTTTTCCTATGCTGAAATAATCTTTCATAAAAAAGGTATAAGGTTGAAGGGAGGTAAGGTTGAAGGTTGAAACATGCACCAATACTTACAAAGGGGAGAACTTCCTGAAAATAATCGTATTGCTGCGGCTCCATCTGTAATGGTCGAAAAAAAAGCTCAACAGCGGTTTGCTGATGAAGTGATTGCGACGCAACGATGATGCCACAAAGAACTATTGCTGGTACCATAAAAAAGGTCTCTGACAATGTCAGAGACCTTACATATCTGTATTACAACCTCTGATAAGTTAAGCAGGTGCATTACCATCGGCAGCAGCATCACTACTTCTTTCAACACGTCTTACCACAGGCGGGTTTCTTCTGGCTCTTTGATTTCTCCGGTTTTCCTCAGTACGCTTTTTAAGCTGGGCCTCGTGGTCTGTATGCCAAACCTGGAATTTTTCCATAGCAGTAGCATCATCAAACAAACCTAATTTAACACCACGCAACAAGTGTTTCAGGTAAAGGACTCCTTTGAATGAAAGAATGCGGCGAACCGTATCAGTTGGCTCGGCGCCTTTGTGCAGCCAATCTAAAGCCTTTTGACGATCTAATTGTACTGTAGCGGGTACAGTTAATGGATTGTAAGTTCCAATTTTTTGGATGAACTTACCATCTCTTGGTGCACGGGCATCAGCAACTACTATAAAGTAGAAAGGCCGCTTTTTACTGCCGTGTCTTTGCAGTCTCATTTTTACTGGCATCTTAAATAGAAATTTAAATGCGTGAAATAATTAATTTATCAATGGCAAAGGTAAAACATCGTTAGGGAAGTTCCAAAGGAAAAATATAAAGCAATGTTATACTATTTACCTAAAACTTTCCTTAACTTTTGCAACTACACCTATATAAATCAGGGCAAACGCATTAAAATTTGCTGACTCCCTTAAGGATGGTTAGGAGGTAATCATTGCTCCATCCACATTTCTTTCGTTTTGTTTTCATGCTTATCTTTTTTGCACCTCTCCTGTCATCATAAT
>JAABUN010000441.1_pt1 | contig 108493 bp, 97 predicted proteins | sample 5559311 | NCBI WGS metagenome assembly JAABUN01 (sample SAMN10711877, study PRJNA513370) | rock metagenome | isolation source: Antarctica rocks | place: Antarctica: Victoria Land, Siegfried Peak sud | reverse complement strand
CTCCGAGCCGGTGCCGCGACGAGACGTCGAGGGCTCGGGCGACGACGCGGAGGGGGTGGTGGTGGTGGGGCTGCTCATGAGGTCTGCTCCTGCTGGTCGGGTGGGTCGGTCGGTGCGTCCGGTCCCGGGGGGACTGTCCCGCACACCTGGAAGACACACCCGCGGCGGGATCGTCACGCCGTCTGCGGGAAGTTCTCGACCGGAACCTCCCGACCTCAGCGGTCGTCGAAGGCCTCGACCGTCAGCTCCGCCACGACCAGACGCAGCGGCACGTGCTCCCAGCCGGTCCCGGCGAGGGCGCGACGCGCGGCCTCGCCCGCCTGCTGCAGCAGCGGCGGCAGCGGCAGCCGGTGGGCGACCAGGCGGACCTCGACGAGGTCGTCCCCGGCACGGACTGCCAGGCTCGAGCCTGCGACTCTCAGCCGGAGCGCCTCCTTGCGCAGCGGGACCAGCAGCGACAGCCCGGCGACCTCCGAGACGGCGCCGGCGACCAGGTCACGCACCTGCGACCTGCTCGACCGACCGGCCGCGGGCACCGCGGCCTGGCCGAGCGTCGGGCTCACGCGCCGGCCGCCGCGGTGTCGATGTGGAGCACCGACACCGACACCGCCCGTACCTGCAGCCCGGCGTCACGCCGGACGGCCTCCGCGACGGCCGACTGCACCCGGTGCGCGACGTCGACGACCGCGTCACCGGGGTGCAGGGCCAGGTCGACGTGCACCGTCGCCGCTGCACCGTCCAGCTCCACCACGACCCCCTCGGTGGGCGCCGGCTCTCCGGCGGCACCGGGGCGGACCTGATGACGCGCTCGCGCAGCGATGTCGCTGAGGAGCCCGCTCATGCCGGGCTCGAGCCGGAGCACCCCGGGCACACCCCGCGCCGCGTGCGCGGCCACCGCCGCGGCGACGGCCCCGTCGACGACGACCTCGAACGCCACGGCGCCCGGGGCCTCGCGGGCGTCGTCGTTCACCGCTCGGGGTCCCACAGGTCCTCGACCTCGATGTCGACGCCGTCGACGTCGAGCCCGACCTGCGCGGACGCCGCAGCCGTCACCCGTCGGCGGACGACCTCGACCGTCGCCGTGCTCGTGCCGGGACCGAAGCGCAGCGAGAGGCTCAGGTCGACCCGGACGGCACCGCCCTCGACCTCGCGCAGGCGGCAGCGGCGGGCTCGGACCCCGTCGACGGAGTCCGCCGCGAACCGCAGCACGACCGCGACGGCCTGCGCGCTGACGTCGACCGGGCCGTGCGGCCCCGGCTCGAGCGGAAACCGGTTGCTGCGTCGGACCTCGGCCCGGACGGCCGACATGATCCGGCCCTGCAGGGTGGGCGGCGGGGCCAGGGACTCGTCGTCGTCGTAGACCGCTCGGGTCGCCGCGGCGAGAGCGTGCAGGCTGGACCGGGCGGTGCGGCAGTGCGGGCACTGCCGAGGGTGGGCGTCCCGGCCCCGTGATGCCGCCGCGTGGTCCCCTGTCGACCCGCCTGACCGGTCGTCCGTCGGCTCGTCCGTCGGCTCGTCCGTCAGGTCGTCCCACAGGTCGTCCCACAGGTCGTCGAGGGTGCGTCCGCAGGGCAGGACGTGCGCAGCGGTGCGACTCCTCAGCGCCATGGCTGCATCGCCTCCGCCAGCTCCGCCCTCGACCGGGCTATCCGACCCCGCACCGCTGGGACGCTGGTGCCGAGGGTAGCCGCGATCTCGGCGTAGGAGCGGCCGTGGAGCTCGCGCAGCAGCCAGGCGGCCCGTTGCTCCGGCGTGAGCTGCTGCAGCGCGAGGGTGAGCGCAGTGATCTGCTCCGCGGTCTCGGCCGCCCGTGCCGGCTCGCCGGCGGCGATCGTGCTCACGGTGAGGTCCAGGTCGATCTCCGCGCGCGGGCGGCGGGCGCGGAGCACGTTCAGGCAGCGGTTGGTGGTGGTCCGGTACAGCCAGCCGGACAGGGCCGCGCCGTCACGGACCTCGGGCAGGCGCCGCCAGGCGGTGAGGAAGACCTCCTGCACCACGTCCTCGGCGTCGGTGCGGTCGACGAGCATGCGGACGGCGAGCCGGTACATGGGGGTCTGGTACCGCTGCAGCAGCACCTCGAAGGCGGTGACGTCCCCCTCCGCGGCACGCACGACGAGGGTCGCGTCGTCCAGCGTCGGGGTCGACGGCACCCCGTCTACCGCGATGGAACCCTCGAGCTCGGCGGGCAGCTCACCGGTCGCCGTCCGGGTCTCGCGGCCCGAGGTCGGTGTGCTCACCGGGTCATCGCTCGCTCTCCGTCGTGCTGGGCGGGTCGTGCCGGACGGCACGCCTGGAAACCTACTGCGACGGACCTGGCAGCAGGTCCCGACCGACAGCCCCCTACGGGTGCCGACCGGGACACAGGTCACCCTGCCGCGTCGATGCGGCCCCAGCTGCGGAAGGCGTCCTTGACGTCCTCGCCGGCCTTCTTGGGACCGGCATCGCCGTGCTCGGCCCGGCCCTCGGCCCGCAGCTCCTCGTTGCCGGTGTGCTCGCCGGTCGTCTTCTTGGCCTTGCCCGCGAGCTCCTCGGCCTTGCTGTGGATCTTGGCGCCGATACCCGTGTCCTACCTCCGTGGTGCTGACCGGGCGGACGGTCCACCGGCAAGGGTCGACCGGACCAGGTGGCAGCGGCCACGCCGGAGGAACATCGGTCGACACACCTGTCAGGACACACGCCGGGTCGGAACGTCACGCACCCGCGCGAGACCGGGGCCGGCCGTACCTCTCACCGCGTTCCTGGTGCCTGCGGTGCACGACGGCCTCGACGGGGCGGTCGAGATCGACGACGGCCGCACCGAGGTGTCCGTCTGCGGTGACGACGACTGAGCCCCGCGCGGGCCACCGGTGCTCCGTCGCAGCGCCCCGACCCGGCTCAGCACGGGGCGGGGGTACGGCCGCGGGAGTCACCCGAAGGCGGAGAGCAACGTGCCGAGCAAGTGGGACGCCAGGGCTAGTCCGTCCACCTGCTCCAACACCTGGACGGGCGTGCCGGAGCCCGCGACGTCACGACCGCCCCCGGGGCGGCGGTCCACGACGGTCATGCCTCGCACCGGGCCGGGACCCGTCTCGACGGCGACGTCGCGGGTCACGGCGCGCAGGAGGTCGGGCCGCACCAGCGCGGCGACCGCTCCGACGTCGCCGAGGCAGCCTGTCCCGAGCCTCCTCGCCCTGCCGCCTGGGTGCTGGCCAGCACCTGCGCGAGGCCGGCGTTGCCGCCGACGCAGGTCACCGCGCGCAGGTCCAGCACCGGCGGGGCGAGGGCGTAGAGCAGGGCCAGGGCGTCGTCCACCCCGGTGTCGACGTCCAGGACCGCCGGCAGCGGCGACCCGGGTGCAGCGGCCACGGCCGGGGTCCGCTCCGCTCACAGCCGGGGCATGACCTCGTCGGCCACCAGGCGCAGATGGTCGAGGTCGTGCAGATCCATGACCTGCAGGTAGACCCGTTCACAACCGATCTCGGCCCAGCGCCGCAGCGTCGCCACGGCCTCGGCCGGGGTGCCGGCGACACCGTTCGCGCGCAGCTCCGCCGTGTCACGGCCGAGGCGCTGCGCGCGGCGGCCGACCTCGGCCTCGTCGGCCCCGACGCACAGCACCAGCGCCGCGGACATCGTGATCGAGGCGGGGTCGCGGTCGAGCGCCTCGCAGGCGGCGCGGACCCGGTCGAGCTGGGCCCGCGCGTCCTCCAGCTGTGCGAAGGGAATGTTGAACTCGTCGGCGTAGGTCGCCGCCAGGCGGGGGGTGCGCCGCTTGCCACCTCCACCGATGAGGACCGGGACGTGCTCCTGGGCGGGCTTGGGCAGCGCCGGGCTGTCGGTGAGCGTGTAGTGCTCGCCCTCGTAGCCGAAGCGCGCGCCCACGGGCGTGGACCAAAGCCCGGTGATGATGGCCAGCTGCTCCTCGTAGCGGTCGAAGCGCTCCCCCAGGGCCGGGAACGGGATGCCGTAGGCCGCATGCTCCTCGGCGAACCAGCCGGAGCCGAGACCGAGCTCCACCCGACCGCCGGACATCGCGTCGACCTGGGCCACTGCGATCGCGAGCGCCCCGGGGTGGCGGAAGGTCGCCGCGGTGACCAACGTGCCCAGCCGAATCGTCGAGGTCTCCCGCGCCAGGCCGGCCAGGGTGACCCAGGCGTCCGTCGGTCCGGGCAGCCCGTCGCCGTCGCCCATCGCCAGGTAGTGGTCGGAACGGAAGAACGCCCCGTAGCCGCAGTCCTCGGCCGTCCGGGCGACAGCCAGCAGGTCGTCGTAGCCGGCACCCTGCTGCGGCTCGGTGAACACGCGAAGCTCCATGGCGGCGACCCTAGGCGGCTGCCGCCGGCGACGGCGCGCTGGCCTGGTTCTGTCGCGGGCGACCTGCGGGCGTACCGTGACCTCTGTGACTCTTGCTCCCGAAGGCCGCCGCATGCTGCGCATCGAGGCCCGGAACGCCTCGGTCCCGATCGAGAAGAAGCCGTCCTGGATCAAGACGCGCGTCCGGACCGGTCCCGAGTACACCGCGCTGCAGAAGCTGGTGAAGGACGAGGGCCTGCACACGGTGTGCCAGGAGGCCGGCTGCCCCAACATCTTCGAGTGCTGGGAGGACAAGGAGGCCACGTTCCTCATCGGCGGCGGCCAGTGCACCCGCCGCTGCGACTTCTGCCAGATCGACACCGGCAAGCCCGAGCCGCTGGACCGCGACGAGCCGCGCCGGGTCGCGGAGAGCGTGCAGAAGATGGGCCTGCGCTACGCCACCGTCACCGGCGTCGCGCGAGACGACCAGCCTGACGGCGGTGCGTGGCTGTACGCGGAGACCATCCGGCAGATCCACGACCTCAACCCCGGAACCGGCGTGGAGATCCTGGTGCCGGACTTCAACGGTGAGCCCCACCTGCTGCAACAGGTCTTCGACGCCGCCCCCGAGGTGTTCGCCCACAACGTGGAGACCGTGCCGCGCATCTTCAAGGCGATCCGGCCCGCGTTCACCTACGAGCGCTCCCTGGACGTCATCACGCAGGGCCGCAACGCCGGTCTGGTGACCAAGTCCAACCTGATCCTGGGCATGGGCGAGACCCGCGAGGAGGTCCACCAGGCGCTCGTCGACCTGCACGAGGCCGGGACCGACCTCATCACGATCACGCAGTACCTGCGCCCCACCCCCCGCCACCACCCTGTCGAGCGGTGGGTCAAGCCCGAGGAGTTCGTCGAGATGGAATCCGAGGCCCGCGAGATCGGGTTCGCCGGTGTCATGTCGGGCCCGCTCGTTCGCTCCAGCTACCGCGCCGGTCGGCTGTACCGCGAGGCGCTCGCGGCCCGGAGCACGACCCGCTGACGGACGCGGTGGCCGTTGTCGCCGTGACGTCCGCCGGCTGAGCAGGCGTCTCCGCTGGTTGTGTCCGAGGTCGCACGTATGTTCGAGCGATGACGTCGACGGGCGCAGGTGAGCAAGTGGCGGTGCTGGCTGCTGCGGCGGCCGGGCTGCACGAGGACCTGTCTGCCGGCTCGGCGTGGCGGTTGGGCGAGGACGAGCTGCTGCGGGTGACGGGGTCGTTGGTTCGGCTGCGTTCGTCGGTGGAGGCGGTCTACCTGCGGGCGGTGGCGGAGGTCGACCGGCGGCGTTCCGCGGGGCTGCTCTGCGCTCGGTCGGTGGACGGTCCGCGGGGTTCGGGCAGCGGGATCGGGTCCTCGACGGAGTCGTGCCTTCGGACCAGCACGCCGTTGACGCCGGGTCAGGCCCGTTCAGACGTCGCGGCGGCCCGAGCACTGGGCCCGGCCGGTTCGTTGCGGGAGCTGGAACCGGCCCTGGCCGCCGGGGACGTCACCCGCGCCCACGTGGACGTGGCGACCCGGTGCCTGGACCGGATCCCGGTGCACCTGCGCAGCAAGGACGAGGACCGCGCCCCGATCGCGAACTATTTCGCGACCTTGGCGCCCACGCGCCACCCGCTGAACTTGAAGCACGCGGCTACGGCGCTGCTGGAACGGCTGGCGCCGGAGGTCCTGCAGCGCTTCGACCCCCACAACTACGAACGACGGTTCCTGGACCTCACGACGGACACCACCGGCATGCTGCTGGGCCACTTCGCCCTGGACCCCGCCGCGGGTGCGACGCTGCGGGCCGCGGTCGACGCCGCCGCGGCCCCAGCGCCCTCGACCGACGGGGTCCGGGACGACAGGACCGCGCGGCAGCGCCGTGCCGACGCCCTCGTCCTGATCGCCGACACCGCGTCCGGGGTCAGCGGGCCGGTGCGGGGCGAACGGCCCCGCGTGGTGGTGCACACGAGCGCCGAGCAAGCTCGCGGGCGTGCTGGCCGGCCGGGCCGGGTGCGCCGCCGCTCGGGCTGGCTCGCAGCGACGCAGGCACCCGGTTGCACCCGCACGCGGTGCGGCGGTTGGCATGCGACGCGGTGCTGCAACGGGTGGTGTGGGACCGCGACGGCCGGGCGCTGGGCTCGATGCCGCTGGACCTGGGACGCACAGCACGGCTGGCCGACGTGCACCTGCGCCGTGCGCTGGCCGTCCGGGCCCGGGGCTGCATCATCCCGGCTGCGGCGCGCAGCCTGGGCACTGCGACGTCCACCACGTCGTGCCCTGGGCCGACGGCGGCGCGACCTGCCTGGGCAACACCGTGCTGCTGTGCGGTTCCCATCACACCGCCGTCCACGACGAGGTCTGGCAGGTCCGGATGCGGGCGGACGGGAACCCCGAGGTCATCCCACCCGCACGCATCGACCCGCTACGACGACCCCGAGCCGCCCCCCACCACGACCTCGCCGACCTTGTCGGCATCATGTACCCCCACCCGCGGCAACGCCCGGGTGCGCATGCCGCAACGGACAGCGGCGGTGATGGCGGCGGTAATGGCGGGGGCGGGCGCGACAGCCCGCTGTTCGCGTGACGTCCGGCCGACCTACCGCCTCGGACACCTCCGACAGCGGGGCGCCGTAGCAGTCCCGCTGCTGGGACGTCGTCCGTCCCACCCCGGGCTCCACGCGCGTCACTGCCGTTACCGCCCCCCGTATCCTCAGCCCATGGCACGCACCGGCAGCAGCACCCCCGTCCCCGACGCCCCCAAGAAGCAGGGGCGGCTGAGGCAGTTCGCGCAGGTCTACAAGCTCACGACGCAGTACGACAAGCCCGCCCCGCTCTGGGTGTTCGGTTCGGCCGCCCTCGTGCTGCTGGTCTCGGTCGGGCTCGCGTTCCTGCTCACGGACAGCCTGTTCGGCCGCATCCTCGGCGTCGTCACAGCCGTGCTCGCGGCTCTGCTCGTCGGCCTGGCGGTGCTCACCCGCCGGGCGGACCGGGCGTTGTTCGCACAGGTGGAGGGCCGCCAGGGCGGCACCGCGATCGTCCTGCAACAGCTGCGTCGCGGCTGGAACTCCTCGCAGGAGCCGGTGGCCGTCGACCCCCGCAGCGGCGACCTGGTGTTCCGCGCGGTCGGCCGGCCCGGGATCGTGCTCCTGGTCGAGGGCGCCCTTCCCCGCGCGCTCCGCCTCGGCGAGAACGAACGTAAGCGCCACTCACGGGTGGCCTCCGGCGTGCCCGTGCACCTGATCTACGTAGGCACCGGTGAGGACCAGACCCCGCTGCGCAAGGTCTCGCGACGCATGATGCGGCTGCCCCGCGCCCTGACCAACAGCGAGGTGCTCGCCGTGGTCAAGAGGATGCAGGCCCTCGGCGGCCTGCGGGCGCCGGTGCCCAAGGGAATCGACCCGTTCCGAGCTCGTGCCGACCGCAAGTCCATGAAGGGCCGCTGAGAGCACCCATCCTCACCGTCGGACGACGACGGTGCCCGCCGCCCGGTCGTGCAGACCGCGACCGTCGTCGTCCATGACGGCGGCGGGGATCACGAGCACGAGCAGCGCCGTGCGCAGCAGGGCGGCCAGCGGGCCTGCGGGGCCGCTGTCCAGGCGCACCACGACCAGGCCGAGCAGCCGGTGACCGACCGAGAAGCCGATCGAGCCCACCAGCAGGACCTGGACCACACCGAAGACGACCAGCGGTCCGAAGGACGACAGGTCGGGCAGCAGCGTCCGCCCGACCAGCAGCGCAAGGCCCCAGTCGAGCCCGAGCGCCAGGGCGCGGCGGGTGAGCGATGCCACCGAGCCGGGACCCGAGGGCGGCCGGCCGAGCCGCTGGCCGGTGAACTCCTGGGTGGGTTCGGCACCTCTGCTGCTGTCGTCACCCACGTACGCAGAGTACGTGCCGCGCCGAGGACACCTCCCCGTGACCTGCGTCGGGGCGTCGTCACGAGCGTGAAACACGCGGGACACCGACGCGACACGACCTGGACCTAGCGTGCCCTGCGACGCGCGGCTCCGTACCGTGCCCTCCGACCCCGCCGCGGCGACCTGCCGCGGCACGTGACAGGCCCGAGCACAGCGAGCGACAGGAGAATCGATGTTCAGCTCCGCGGAAGAGGTCCTCAGGTACATCGCCGACGAGGACGTCAAGTTCGTCGATGTCCGCTTCATCGACCTCCCTGGCGTCATGCAGCACTTCACGATGCCGGCCGAGGCGTTCGACATGTCCGCGTTCGAGGACGGCCAGATGTTCGACGGCTCGTCGATCCGTGGCTTCCAGGCCATCCACGAGTCCGACATGAAGCTCATCCCGGACCCGACGACGGCGTTCATCGACCCCTACCGCGTCGCGAAGACTCTGGTCGTCACGCACTCCATCGTCGACCCGTTCACCAGCGAGCCCTACAGCCGCGACCCCCGCCAGGTGGCGGCTAAGGCCGAGGCGTACCTCAAGGGCACCGGCATCGCCGACACCGCGTACTTCGGTGCGGAGGCGGAGTTCTACGTGTTCGACGACGTCCGCTTCGAGACCAAGCCGAACACCGGCTACTACGAGATCGACTCCATCGAGGCGCAGTGGAACACCGCGCGGCAGGAGGAGGGCGGCAACCGCGGCTACAAGACGCGGTACAAGAGCGGCTACTTCCCCGTCAGCCCCACCGACCACCAGGCCGACCTGCGTGACGAGATGGTGCAGACCCTGCAGCAGATCGGGCTGGTGATGGAGCGCGCGCACCACGAGGTGGGCGCCGCCGGGCAGGCGGAGATCAACTACAAGTACAACTCGCTCCTGCACGCCGGTGACGACCTGATGAAGTTCAAGTACGTCATCAAGAACACCGCCTGGAAGAACGGCAAGACCGCGACCTTCATGCCGAAACCCGTCTTCGGCGACAACGGCTCCGGCATGCACGCCCACCAGTCGCTGTGGAAGGACGGCAAGCCCCTGTTCTACGACGAGGCCGGTTACGGCGGCCTGTCGGACATGGCGCGCTGGTACATCGGCGGCCTGCTCGCCCACGCCCCGGCGGTGCTGGCGTTCACCAACCCGACCGTCAACAGCTACCACCGCCTCGTCCCCGGCTTCGAGGCCCCCGTCAACCTCGTCTACTCCGCACGCAACCGCTCCGCCGCGATCCGGATCCCGATCACGGGTTCCTCGCCCAAGGCCAAGCGCATCGAGTTCCGCGCGCCGGACCCGTCGGGCAACCCCTACCTGGCGTTCTCGGCCATGCTCATGGCCGGCCTGGACGGCATCAAGAACCGCACCGAGCCTCCTGCGCCGGTCGACAAGGACCTGTACGAGCTCCCCCCGGAGGAGCACGCGAACATCCAGCAGGTGCCGACCACGCTGCCGGAGGTGCTCAAGGCCCTGGAGGCCGACCACGAGTTCCTCACCGAGGGCGACGTGTTCACCCCGGACCTGATCGAGACCTGGATCGACTGGAAGATGCAGAACGAGGTGCTGCCGATCCAGAGCCGGCCGCACCCGCACGAGTTCGAGCTGTACTACGACATCTGATCCACCGCGCGATGCACGACCGCACGCACACGTCGGCTGCGCCGATGAGGAGGCGGGTCCCTGACGGGGCCCGCCTCCGTGCGTGTGCGGCAGCTGGACCGACCCGGCGCCGTCGCTCAGCTGCTGGGGTCGGCGGCCATCGGCTCCCCCGTCTCGAGCAGGGTCTTCAGCCCCGACAGGATCGACACCCAACCGATCTCGAGGCCCGCGGCGACCGCGGTGGCCGGCAGACCGGTGTGCACGCACGACAGGAACGTCACCCCCGGCATCGGCATGAACGGCTCGCTCACCTCGAGGGTGACCGTCGAGGTCGGCAGCTCCGCGACGTCCGGCGCCCACGAGCCGTCGAAGGTCGTGACCAGCCTGCGACCGGGCACCACCTCGAGGATCTCCCCCGTGATGACGTCCCCACCCCCCGCGGTGTAGCGGTAGCCGCTGCCGACGCTCAGGTCTCCGTACTCGGCGGTGAAGCCGAGGTAGTACGCGGGGGTCACGGAGCCGTCGGTCAGCGCCCGCCACACCTGCGCGGGCGTCGCCCTGATGGCGAGCTGGACCTTCTGGGTCGTGTCCGCGGGGTTCGTGCGGCTGGTCGGGCCGGTCGTGGTGCCAGGGCTGGTGTCGGTGGTCATGTCGGGCTCCTCGGTCGCGGTCCCGCGGCGCTGGAGGTCGCGGTGACACCTTGGAGACGCTGCAGGGAGCCCCTTTTCGACACCCCGACCGCAGATTTCTCCGGCGGAGCTCGACGGGACTGCCGGTGCGTGTCGAAATCCGGCCCCCGCCGACGTCTACTAGGTGACGGACCGGGCACGGGCCCGGGGCGACCCAGGAGGCACTGATGCGTTACCTGCTCATGGCGATGGAGGACCGGTCGGCCTTCGAGGCACGGGATGACCCGGGACGGGCCGAGGGGTACTGGCAGTCCTGGACCGACTACATCGCCCTGCTGACCGAGGCCGGCGTCCTGACCGCTGCCGGCGGGTTGCAGCCACCGTCCACCGCGACCACCGTCCGCGCCGGGGACGGCGCTCGGACGGTCCAGGACGGTCCGTTCGCCGACACCAAGGAGCAGCTGGGCGGGTACTTCGTCATAGAGGTCGAGGACCTGGACGCGGCACTGGCGTGGGCGGCCCGGTGCCCGTCGGTCGACAGGGGCTCCTGCGAGGTCCGCCCGCTTATCCCGCCCCAGCCGTGACCGCCGACGACGCACCCCCTACGGGCCTGCCCGACGTGCGGGCGGGCATCGATGAGGTGGCACGGTCCTCCTACGGTCGTCTCCTCGCCTACCTGGCCGGCGCCAGCGGTGACATCGATGCGGCGGAGGACGCGCTGGCGGACGCGTTCGTGGCCGCGCTCACCACCTGGCCGGTCAGGGGGGTGCCGGACCGGCCGGACAGCTGGCTCGTCACCGCCGCCAGACGGAACCACGCCGCACGCCGCACGCCGCACGCCGCCGCGACACGGCTCGCCGGGCGATGCCCGAGGTGGCCCGGCTGCCGGAGCGTCCCGGCACAGGCACCGGCAGCGGCATCCCCGACGTCCGGCTGCAGCTGCTCTTCGCCTGCACCGACCCCGTCGTCGACCCCGCGGTGCGCAGCCCCCTGATGCTGCAGACCGTGCTCGGGCTCGACGCCGCCCGCATCGCGGCGTTGTTCCTGGTCCCGCCTGCCACGATGGGTCAACGCCTCGTCCGGGCCAAGACCACGATCAGGCGTGCCGGCGTCCCGTTCACCATCCCCGGCACCGACGAGCTGACCGGACGCGTCGACGCGGTCCTCGACGCGGTCTACGCCGCCTACACCACGGCCTAGGACGACACCGGACCCGGACCTCGGGTCGAGACCGGGCCTGGCGGGGTCGACGGCGCAGGCAGGGCCTGCGCCGCAGGCAGGGTCGACGGCGCAGGCAGGGTCGACGGCGACCTCGCCGTCGAGGCGGTCCGGCTCGCACGCCTGGTCGTCCTGCTCCTGCCCGAGTACCCCGAGGCCTCTGGTCTGCTCGTGCTGCTGCTGCACAGCCACGCCCGTCGGGACGCGCGACGGGATGCCGCCGGCGCGTTCGTGGCCCTGCAGCAGCAGGACACGTCCTCGTGGTCACGAGAGCTCGTCGAGCAGGCGGAGCTGCACCTGGCCCGGGCCGCGGCGGCGCGGCGGCTCGGGCCGTACCAGCTGATGGCGGCGATCCAGTCCGTGCACAACCGGCGCGCGGTCACCGGGACCACGGACCACCACGCCGTCGCCCTGCTGTACGCGGGCCTCGCCCACCTCACCCCCACCACCGGCGTCCTCGTCGCCCGCGCGGCCGCCACCCTCGCGGACGGGCGCCCCGAGCAGGCGTTGCGACTGCTCGAGGACGTGCCCCCCGACCGCGTCAGCCGGTACCAGCCGTACTGGGTGACCCGCGGCGCCGTGCTGGCCGCCTCGGGGCGCCCCGGGGCTGCCGAGGCCCGCGCCACCGCGCTGCTGCTGACGACCGACCCCGCCCTCAGGGACCACCTGCTCCGCGACAGGTCACCGCAGTACCCCTAGGGGGTACTGCTTACTGGTCGAAACCTGGGTCCAGGCTGCCGACCCGAGCGACACGGACGCGACCCCGGGTCAGGTCCTCCTGGCGGGCGGGCGCGGCGAGCCCCGCCACGCGGTCACCACCGGGGGTGTCGTCCAGACCCCGGCACGACCGCGGGACCGGCCCTGGATCGCCTCGACGTCGACCAGACCGGCCACCCGCCCGGTCGGCATGGTGCCCGTGCGCGCGAACCCCGCCCAGAGCCTGCGCAGCTCGCGACCGGCCGCCTCGACGTCCTCCCAGCGGGCCCCGGCCACCAGTGGCGCCGGCCCCCACGTCCGGCGGTCGCCGAAGAGCAGCGGCAGGTCCACGGTGTGGGCGCCCGCGTACGGGTTACCCGGGGCACCCCAGGTCAGCCGGTAGCGGTAGCCACGACCCCCGGCGGCCGCGTGACGGCGGGCGAACGCCCGGGCGCCGGCACCGTAGATGCGTCGGGTGGTGGCTGCCACCACCGCCCTGCGGAGCGGCCGCCCCAGCACCGGCAGCCCCACGAGGCGCTCCAGGGCGGGGACGGCCGAGACGTACAGGGCGGTCTCCCGGGCGGTGCAGCCGATCAGGACCTCCACCTTCCCCGCCACGTCACGCCAACGCTCCTCCGCCTCGGCCTCCGGTGGCAGCGGGTCGTGGCCGTACTGGGTGCCGAACGGCATGGCGGCGTTCAGCCCGAACCGTCGCGACGCCCTGACCACCGACGCCTGCGCTGCGACCAGCTCGCGCGCCGGGGCGTCGGCGGGGACCCGGCGTGCCGCTGCTGCCATGGCGGCGGTCATGGCGGCGCGACCCAGGGTGAGGCCCAGCGGGGCGCTCTGGATCACCGCGCGGCGGAACAGCCCCGCGGCGCCGTCGGCGATCATCAGGTGCGCGACGGCGTCGGCGCCCGCGGACTGCCCGAAGAGGGTCACGTTCCCCGGGTCGCCGCCGAAGGCCGCGATGTTGCGGCGCACCCAGCGCAACGCCTCCAGCTGGTCCAGCAGGCCCAGGTTCGCAGGTGGCCCGTCGGGCCCGCCCAGGTAGCCGAACAGCCCGAGCCGGTACGTCACCGAGACCACGACGACCCGCTGCTCCCGCACCAGAGCAGCCGGGTCCCAGATCGGGGCGTCACCGGCACCGGAGGTGTACGAGCCGCCGTGGATCCACACCATCACCGGCAACGCCTCCCTCGGGTCCGCGCCGACCGGCTCCGAGCCTGTCGGGTCCGGGCCGGTCGGGTCCGAGCCTGTCGGTTCCATGTCGGCGGGCACGGTGATCGACAGGCGCTGGCAGTGCTCGTCGTAGCTCAGGTCCCCCATGGGGTCGTGGAGCACGGCCTCCAGCAACGGGACGGACGGCTGCGGGCACGCCGGCGACCACGTGGTGGCCAGCACGGGCTCCTGGGCGTCCGGCTCGGCGACCGGGGCCTCGTGCCGACCGGCACGGGCGTACCGGACCCCCGTCGCCCGCAGCACCCCGTCGTCGCGCCGGCCGAAGATCCTCCCGGCAGGGCAGAGCCACACCGGTGCCCCGGCGACCTGGGAGTACGTCGGCGCGCTCACGGTCCACAGTTCTGCAGACCCGGTCCGGGCGTGCAACTCGGCGAGGTCCGGGTCGAGGGTCAGGTGCACGTCGGTCGAGGGCGCGCCTGGCCTACGGTCGGGTGGATGAGCCCCCTCCCGCCGCCCTTCGTCACCGCCACCGACCTGCCGGGTCGGCACCCGGCGCCGGTGCTCGTGGACGTCCGCTGGTACCTCGACGGCCGGTCCGGTCGCGACGCCTACGAGGCAGCACACCTGCCGGGGGCGGTGTTCCTGGACCTGGACCACTGGCTCGCCGCCCCGGATGCCGGCCCCGGTCCCCGCTCCGGGGCCGGAGGCCGGCACCCGTTGCCGTCGCCGGAGACGTTCGCGGAGGGCCTCGCCCGAGCGGGTGTCGCCGACGACGACCACGTGGTGGCCTACGACGACCTGGGCGGGGTGGTCGCGGCGCGCCTGGTCTGGCTGCTGCGGGCGAGCGACCGTCCCGCGTCCCTGCTGGACGGCGGCCTGCGCGCCTGGGACGGCCCGGTCGAGGCCGGGGTCCAGGAGCGTGCACGCGCCGTCCGCGAGGTGAGGCCCTGGCCCGCGGCACGGCTCGCCGACCTGGACGAGGTGGCCGACCTCGGTGCCACGTCCGGGGTCGGCGGTGGGCCCGTCCTACTCGACGCACGTGACGCCGGCCGGTACCGCGGCGACCACGAGCCGGTCGACCCCCGTGCCGGTCACGTCCCGGGGGCCGTGAGCGCCCCCGCCTCGGCCGCGCTGCTGCCCGACGGGCGGCTGCGTCCGGTGGCGGAGCTGCGTGCGGCCCTCGCAGCCGCGGGCGTGGCGGAAGGGACCGACGTCGTCGCGTCCTGCGGGTCCGGCATCACGGCCTGCTTCACGCTCCTGCTGCTCGAGCACGCCGGCCTGGGGCAGGGACGGCTGTGGCCGGGGTCCTTCTCCGCCTGGTCACGCGACCCTGCCAGGCCCGTGGTCACCGGTGACCGCCCGCACTGAGCCGCACCGACCCCCACTGAGCCGCACTGAGCCGCACTGAGCCGCACTGAGCCACCCCGAGCTGCCCCGACCCGCCCCCGCGACACTGCTGCGGTGCACCGCGTCTACCGTCGCGGGGTGGACGAGCTGCCCGAGGCCGCGCTGGACGTCGTCGTGGTCGGCGGCGGCCCGCGCGCGGTGTCCGTCGTGGAACGCCTGGCCGCCCGGCGCGACCTCGAGGTCACGGGCGCGCGGGGCGACGGCGCGCGGGGGTACGGCCCCGTGCGGGTCGCCCTGGTCGACGCGGTGGAGCCCGGTGCCGGTGCCACCTGGCGCACCGACCAGTCCGGGCTGCTGCTGAACAACACCTACGCGGGGCACACGACCACCTACCCCGACGCCTCCACGCCCATGGCAGGGCCCGTCGTCACCGGTCCCGACCTGCTCGCGTGGGCCCGCTCCCCCGCGCCGGCCGGGCGGCCCGGCTGGGTGGGTGAGGAGGTCGCGAGGCTGCAGCCGTGGTCGTTCCCGTCCCGTCGGCTGCAGGGCGTCTACTACGGCGAGCAGGTGGACCGCGCGAGCGGCACCGGGCTGGTCGAGGTGGTACGGGTGAGTGGCGTCGTGGTGGACGTGTCCTCGCGGGACGACGTGCGCGAGGTGCGCCTGGCCGACGGGCGGCGGCTGCTCGCCCGCACCGTCGTCCTGGCTCAGGGGATGGTGCAGTCCAGGCGCAGCGCGTCGACGCGGGCGTTCGCCGCGCACGCAGCCGCGGCGGACCTGGTCTACGTCGAGCCGGGCATGCCGGCCGAGCGGGACCTGTCGGTCGTCCCCGCCGGTGAACCCGTCCTGGTCCTCGGCCTGGGCGCCACCTTCTTCGACGTGCTGGCCCTGCTGACCCTGGGCCGCGGCGGCCGGGTCGAGCCCCTGGACGGCACCGCCGGCACGACGGACCCCTCGGTTCGGACGACCGACGGCTGTGCCCGGTCCACCGGCGGGTCCCAACCACGGTTGCGGTACCTGCCCGGCGGAGCAGAGCCGCTCCTGCTCGTGGGGTCACGCCGCGGCCTGCCCTACCGGAGCAAGGCTGCCTACCCCGACGGGTTCCCGCCGGCCTACGAGCCTGACCTGGCGACCCCGGCCTGGTTCGCCTCGGTCGCCACGACACAGCTGCAGGACTTCCGCGCCGACGTCTGGCCCCAGCTCGCCCGCGAGCTGGTGTGGGCGCACCTGCGGACCGTCCTGGAGCACCACCCCGGCGCCGTCCGCGCGGGCACGACGGCCGGTCCCCTGCTGGCCAGCGTCGCCGCGACCACGGCAGGGGACCTCGACGACCTGGTCGCGGACGTCGTCACCGACCCCCGCCACCACCTGCGCGTGGACCGTCTCGACCGTCCCGACGCGGACGTCCCGCTGTCGGAGCAGCAGTGGCAGGCCTGGCTGCTGGGGTGGGTCGAGGCCGAGCACGCGTCGCTCGCGCACCCGGCGACCAGCCCCCGCAACGCCGTCAACCGCGCCATGGCGGCGCTGCGCGGACCGGCGAAGGCCTTGGTCGGGCAGGGGGCCGTCGCGGGCCGGTCCGTCGTCGGGGACGTGCACGGCTGGTTCGACGCCCTCGGTCTCTCGCTCGCGTCCGGACCGCCCCCGGACCGCTCGGCCCTGCTGCACGCCCTGCTCCGAGCGGGGGTCGTCCGGCTGCTCGGCGAGGGGACCGCCGTCACGGCCGAGCCGGGCGCGTTCGTGGCCCGCAGCACGGGGGTGCGCCGTGACCCGGTGCGCGCCCGCGTGCTGCTGGAGACCCGGATGTCCAAGGGCCGGGTCGACACGACCGACGACCCGTTGCTGCGCTCGTTGCTGGCCACGGGCCGGGCCCGGTTGCACCGGTGGCCGGACCCCGACGGCAGCACCTCGACCGACACCAGCCTGGACGTCGACCTCGACGCGTTCCGCCTTGTCGACGCAGCCGGGACGGCGGACGACGCGATGGTCGTGCTGGGCATCCCCGCCGAGGGCCTGCAGCCCGGTTCGGCCATCGGCGCCTCGCCGGGGGTGCCGTCCCCGCTCATCGCGGGGGCCGACATCGCCGCCGCCCACGTGCTGCACCGCAGGGCCACCTGGCGCTGACCCGACCTGCCCGCTGAGCACGACCCCCGCCACCGGTGAGGGCGGCTGCCCACGGCGGCGTGGGTAGGGTCGCGGTCATGACGACCACCGCGGGACGCCCCTGGCTCAGCAGCTACGCCGAGGGCGTACCCGCGGAGGTCGACGTGCCGGACGGCTCGCTGGTGGACCTGCTCGGCGAGGCCGCCCGGAGGTTCGGCCCGCGGGTGGCGCTCGACTTCTACGGTGCCACGACGACCTACGCGGAGCTCGAGGCCCAGGTGTCCCGGTCGGCGTCCGCGCTCGCCGGTCTGGGCGTCCGGGCCGGGGACCGGGTCGGGCTCGTGCTGCCCAACTGCCCGCAGCACGTCGTCGCGTTCTACGCCGCGCTGCGACTGGGGGCGGTGGTCGTGGAGCACAACCCGCTCTACACCAAGGCCGAGCTCACCCACCAGCTCGCCGACCACGGCGCCCGGGTCGTCGTGGTATGGGACAAGGTCGTCCCCGCCGTGACCGCAGGCCGTCCCGGGACCGCGGTGGAGACGGTCGTGTCGGTCGACCTGACCAGCGCCCTGCCCCGGCTGAAGCGTCTGGCGCTGCGGCTGCCGCTGGCCAAGGCCCGTGCGACCCGCGCCGCCATGTCCGCACCGGCGCCGGACGCCACGCCGTGGGAGCGCCTCGTCGCCTCGGCGGCCCCGCTGCCCGCCGGGCACCCCCGCCCGCTCGCCGGGGACACCGCGCTGCTTCAGTACACCGGCGGCACGACCGGCAGACCCAAGGGCGCGGTCCTCAGCCACCGCAACCTGCTCGCCAACGCCACCCAGGGCCGGGTGTGGGTGCCCGGCCTGCGCGACGGCGAGGAGACCATCTACGCCGTCCTGCCACTGTTCCACGCCTACGGGTTGACGCTGTGCCTGACGTTCGCGATGTCCATCGGCGCGACGCTGGTGCTGTTCCCCCGCTTCGACGTCGAGGCGGTGCTGGCTGCCGTGTCCCGCCGGGCGCCGACGTTCCTGCCTGCCGTGCCGCCGATCTACCGGGCGCTGGCCACGCAGGCCCGCGAGCGGGGCATGGACCTGACGAGCATCCGGTACGGCATCTCCGGGGCGATGTCCCTGCCCCCGGCGGTGGTGGACAGCTGGGAGCAGGTCACGGGCGGGTTGCTGGTCGAGGGCTACGGCATGACGGAGACCTCCCCGATCACCCTCGGCAACCCGGTGTCGGACGCGCGGCGACCGGGCACGGTGGGGGTGCCGTTCCCCTCCACCGAGATCCGCATCGTCGACCCCGACGACCCTTCGGTCGAGCGCGGCCCCGGTGAGCCCGGCGAGCTGCTGGTCCGTGGGCCGCAGGTGTTCTCCGGCTACTGGCAGCGCCCGGAGGAGACGGCAGAGGTGCTGCTGGCCGACGGCTGGCTGCGCACCGGCGACGTCGTCACCATGTCGCCCGACGGGTTCGTCACCGTGGTGGACCGCATCAAGGAGCTCATCATCACGGGCGGCTTCAACGTCTACCCCTCCGAGGTCGAGGACGCCCTGCGCCGCCTCGACGGCGTCGCCGACGCGGCGGCCGTGGGCATGCCCGGTCCTGACGGCGGCGAGCAGGTCGTCGCCGCGGTGGTCGTCGAGGAGGGCGCCACGCTGGACCCCGACGAGGTACGTCGCGGCAGCCGGACGCACCTGGCCGGCTACAAGGTCCCCACACGCGTCGTCCTGGTGCAGGAGCTGCCCCGGTCGCTGATCGGCAAGGTGCTGCGCCGCGAGGTCCGCGACCAGCTGTCGCAGGACTGACGCCCCGGGTCGACCGGCCGTCCCCGTCGGTCCAGGGGACGGCCGGACCTCAGCCCTCCAACAGGCTGAGGTGCACCTGGCGCAGCGGGTTGTCGGCGTTGGTGTCCACCAGCACGACCGACTGCCAGGTGCCCAGCTGCATCCGACCGGCCAGCACGGGCACGGTCACCGATGGCGCGACGAACGCCGGCAGGACGTGGTCGCGGCCGTGGCCGGGTGAGCCGTGGCGGTGGCTCCAGCGGTCGTCGCCCGGGAGCAGGTCCGCCAGGGCCGTCACCAGGTCGTCGTCGCTGCCGGCCCCGGTCTCGAGGACCGCCACCCCCGCGGTGGCGTGCGGCAGGAACACGTTGAGCAGGCCGTCCCCGGCGCCGGCGCAGAACCGGGCGACCTGCTCGGTGAGGTCGGTGACGACGCGGGACCCGGTCCGGACGCTGATCTGCTCGTGACGCACGGGCCAACGGTAGCGGCGGGCTCAGGTCGACGGCCCGAGGTGCCGATGGAACCCCGTGGGCAGGAGACGGACACCGGCCGAGGAGCAGATCGCCGACCTGCTGCGCACCGCCAAGGAGTCGCTGCACCTGAGCGTGGCGTTCCTGTCCCGCCTCGACGGCACCACCCAGCACCTGGACGTCGTCGAGTCCTCCGTGCCGTTCCTGTTCCAGGAGGGCGTCACGCAGAAGCAGGAGACCAGCCTCTGCCAGGCGGTCCTGGACGGCGACCTGCCCCCTGTCATCCCCGACCTGCGCCTGTTCCCGGCGGCGATGAGGCTCCCGGCCGCGAGGTTCCCCCGGATCCGCAGCTACGTCTCGGTCCCCGTGGTGCTCAGCGACGGCACCCTGTACGGCACGTTCTGCGCCGCCGGCCTCCGCACGGACAAGGGCCTCGCCGACCGCGACAAGGGCCTGATGGACGTGCTGGCGCGCGCCGCGTCCGTGGTCATCGAGCCGCAGGTGCGCGAGCGCGCCCGCCGCGACGACATCGACGGCCGGCTGGACCCGCTCGAGCGGGCCGGTGGACCGCGCGTGCTGCTGCAGCCGATCGTCGACATCGTCACCGGCGTCCGCACGGGCGCGGAAGCGCTGAGCCGCTTCCCGCTGGAATGGGCGAAGGCCCCGGACGTCGTGTTCGCGGAGGCCCACAGCGTCGGCCGCGGCGACCTGCTGGAGCTGCTGGCCCTGCGCCGTGCCGCCGGGCTGCTGGAGCGGGTGCCGGGGTACGTGTCGATGAACGTCTCCCCCGCCACGCTGCTGCGCCCGGAGATGGTCGAGTTCCTGGGGTCGCTGCCGCTGCCGCGGATCCTGCTCGAGCTGTCCGAGCACGACCAGGTGGAGGACTACGACGCGCTGCGCGCGGTGCTGGACCCGTTGCGCGCTCGCGGCATGCGCCTGGCCATCGACGACGTCGGCGCCGGGTTCTCCTCCCTGCGGCACATCGTCGTCACCGAGCCCGACGTCATCAAGCTCGACCGCAGCATCGTCGACGGCCTGAGCCGGGACCGGGTGCTGCGCAGCCTGGTCCGCTCCCTCGTCGACTTCGGCGCCGGCCTCGGTGCCCTCGTCGTCGCCGAGGGCGTCGAGACCGCGCCCGACGCCCACGTCCTGCACGAGCTGGGCGTGGGCTACGGCCAGGGCTGGTTCTGGGGAAGGGCCGTGCCCGCGGACCTGCTCGAGGACCGGTACACACCGACGGTCCCCGAGGCACCCGGAGACACCCCGTCCCCACCCGTCGCGTCGCTGCTGCCGACGCAGCTGCGGCGTGCGCAGCGCGTGGCCCACATGCCCCCCGTCGAGGCCTGAGACCGCCCGGGGCTCAGCTGCTGCCCGAGCCGACCGTGGCCGTCGTCGCCGTCATGACGGCGACCGTGCATCGAGGCCACCCAGGACGGGCAGACGGCCACCTACGAGGTCACCGACACCCGGTGCTACCCCGGGGGCAGCCTCGCCGAGAGGACGTTGTCCGGGCCAGGGTGCTGGCTACCACCGCCCCCGAGGCAGGTGACCCGGTCAGCGCCGGCCTGCCGGGCTCAGCGTGCGGCTGAGCGGGGGGTCTCGGCCCAGCCGAAGAACACCCGCTCGACCACGGCCCGGGCGTGCCGCGCAGCCCGCAGCCAGTCCTCCTCCAGCTGCGACGCCTCGCCCGCCCCGTACCCCATCAGCCGGGCGATCCCGTCCAGGTCGCGGCGGTCGGTGGGCAGCTGCTCCACCGCCCGGCCGCGCCACAGGGTCATCGCGTCGCGCAGCCGCGACCCCATCCGCCAGGCCGCCTCGAGGGTGTCCGCGTCGTGGTCGTCGAGCAGGCCGAGCTCGCGCGCGGCGGCCAGCGACTCCAGCGTCGAGGCGGTGCGCAGCTGGGGGTGGGCGTGCGCGTGCTGCAGCTGCAACAGCTGCAGGGTCCACTCCACGTCGGTGAGCCCGCCCCGGCCGAGCTTGATGTGCCGGCGCGCGTCCCCGCCGCGGGGCAGGCGCTCGGACTCGATCCGCGCCTTGATGCGACGGATCTCCATCACGGCCTCCGGCCCCGGTCCGCCCCGCGGGTAGCGCAGCGGGTCGATGACCTGCGTGAAGCGCGCCGCCAGTCCCGGGTCGCCGACCAGCACGTTGGCCCGCAGCAGGGCCTGGTGCTCCGAGGGCACCGACCAACGGCCGTAGTAGGTGCGCATGGCGTCCAGGGTGCGGACCAGCTCGCCGTTGCGGCCCTCGGGGCGCAGCCCGGCGTCGAGCTCCACGGGGGGCTCCGAACCGGGGGCGCGCAGCAGCGCCCGCGCCCGGGTGACGACTTCGCGGGCCACCGACGTGGCCTCGTCACGGTCGCTGCCCGGCTGCGGCTCGTGCACCAGCACGACGTCCACGTCGCTGCTGTAGCTGGACTCCCCGCCCGCCAGCCGGCCCAGCACGACGACCAGCAGCCGGGTCGGCAGCCGGTCCATGGCGTCGACGACGTCGGCGCTGCCACCGCGCTCCCGCACCACGTCGCGCGCCACGGCCTGCAGCGCGACTGTCACGACCACGGCCGCGCTCGTGGCCAGCGACCGCCCCGCGGTCTCGCCGTCGACCAGACCGGTGACGTCGGCGACACCTGTGCGCACGACCTCTCGGCGGCGGATCGCGCGCAGCGCCAGGATCGCCTCCTGGGCGTCCTTCGACCGCTGCGTCACGGCGACGGCCTCGGCCAGGAGGGACTCGTGGGTGGGCGGTCGCAACCGGTCGTCGGAGTCGAACAGCGCCGTGGTGTTGGGGGCCCGTTCGATCAGACCGCCGAGCAGCCGTCCCGAGGCGAGCACGAGCGAGAAGCGCTCGGCGGCCCCCGCGGAGTCGCGCAGCATCTTGAGGTACCAGTGGGTGGACCCGAGCTCGTCGCTGATCCGCCGGAACGTCAGCAGGCCCGCGTCCGGGTCGGCGGCGTCGGCGAACATGCCCAGCATGGCCGGGAGCAGGGTCCGCTGGATCGCGGCACGTCGGCTGACCCCTCCCGACAGGGCCTCCATGTGCCGCAGCGCACCGGCTGGGTCGCGGTAGCCGAGCGCTTGCAGCCGGGCCGCCGCCGCGTCGCTGGTGAGGCGGACCTCGTCGGTGGACAGCGACGCGATGGCCGTGAGCAGAGGCCGGTAGAACAGCTTCTCGTGCAGGCGCGTGACGACCCGCACGGTCTCGCGCCAGGCGCGCGTCAGGTCGTCGGCGTCGGCACCCGGGCGCAGCAGCAGCCGTGCCAGCCGACGCCAGCCCTCGGGGCGGTCGGGCAGCACGTGGGTGCGCGCCAGCCGCTGCAGCTGCAGCCGGTGCTCGAGCACCCGCAGGAAGCGGTAGGCCCGGTCCAGCTCCGCACCGTCGTCACGACCGATGTAACCGTGCGCGGTCAACGCCTCCAGCGCGACCAGGGTGCTGGCGGCCCGCAGCCGGGTGTCGCTCCGGCCGTGCACCAGCTGCAGCAGCTGCACGGAGAACTCGACGTCGCGCAGCCCGCCGCGACCCAGCTTGAGCTGCCGGTCGGCCTCCTTGGCGGGGATGTGCTCGACCACCCGCCGACGCATGGCACGGGAGGACTCCACGAACCCGTCCCGCTCGGTGACCTGCCAGACCATCGGCCAGATCTCGTCCCGCCACCGACCGCCGAGCTCGGCGTCGCCGGCCGCGACCCGGGCCTTGAGCATCGCCTGGAACTCCCAGGGCTCCGCCCAGCGCTGGTAGTAGGCGACATGGCTGGCCAGGGACCGGGTGAGCGGGCCGCCCTTGCCCTCGGGGCGCAGGGCGGCGTCGACCTCCCACAGCGACCCCTCGGGCGTGACACCGCCGCAGACCTGGCCGATGGCCGCCGCGAGCCTGGACCCGACGACCTGGGCGCGGGAGTCGTCGACGGAGTCCTCGGCGGGCTCGCAGACGTACAGGACGTCGACGTCGCTGATGTAGTTCAGCTCCTGCGCGCCGGTCTTGCCCAGGGCGATCACCGCCAGGCGGACCTGGTCCGCCCCCGGCACCTCGGCCACGGCGACGGCGTGCGCGGCCACCAGGGCGGCGTCGGCCAGGTCGGCGAGGGCTCTACCGACCCGGGGCAGCAGGGCCTGCGCGTCCTCGGCGCACAGGTCGGTGGCGGCGATGGCGACGAGCTGGTCCCGGTAGGCGACCTTGAGCGCGTCGCGGGCCGAGGGACCGCTCACCCCGGCCACCGCGGCCAGCAACCGCTCGCGGCGCTCGTCGGCCCCCACCGCCAGCCCGTCGACCATCACCTGCTGCCACGAACCGGGGTGGCGCACCAGGTGGTCGGTCAGGGCCCGGCTGGCACCCAGCAACCGGACCAGGCGACGCAGCGGCCCCGGACCGCCGTCCGGCACCTCGCGGTCGTCGACGACCACGTCCCGCAACCGGTCGCTCAGGTCACCGTCGACCTCCTCCGCCAGGCGGACCAGGCCGAGCAGGGCGGCGTCCGGGTCGGCGGTGTCGCCCAGCAGGTCGGCGAGCGCCAGCGCCCCCAGCTCGGACCGCGCCAGGTCGTGCAGGCGACCCAGCGCGACGTCCACGTCGGTGAAGCCCTGCCGCGCGACCCGGGAGCGTACGGACGCCTGCCGACCGCGCTCGCCGTCCGGTGCCGCCCGGTCCGCCCCCCCGCTCACAGCATCGGCAGGTAGCGGCGCCGTTCGAACGGGGTGATCTCGCGCCGGTAGTCCTCCCACTCCGCGCGCTTGTTGCGCAGGAAGAAGTCGAAGACACCCTCGCCCAGCGTCTCGGCCACCAGCTCGGAGCCCTCCATCACCGTCACGGCCTCGGCGAGGCTTCCCGGCAGAGGCTCGATTCCCAGCGCACGGCGCTCGGCGTCGGTGAGGCTCCAGACGTCGTCCTCCGCACCCGGCGGCAGCTCGAGGTCCTCCTCCACACCCTTCAGGCCCGCGGCGAGCATGACCGCGAAGGCCAGGTAGGGGTTGGCGGCAGGGTCGAGCGCGCGGTACTCCACCCGGGTCGACTGCCCCTTGCTGGGCTTGTACATGGGCACCCGGACCAGGGCGGATCGGTTGTTGTGGCCCCAGCAGACGTAGGACGGGGCCTCGCTGCCGCCCCACAGCCGCTTGTAGGAGTTGACCCACTGGTTGGTGACGGCGGTGATCTCGCGGGAGTGGCGCAGCAGACCGGCGATGAACGACCGGCCGGTGCCCGACAGCTGGTACTCGGCGCCGTCGGCGTGGAACGCGTTGGACTCCCCCGAGAACAGCGACAGGTGCGTGTGCATGCCGGAGCCGGGCAGCCCCGCCAGCGGCCGGGGCATGAAGGAGGCCTGGTGGCCCTGGGCGGAGGCGACCTCCTTCACCACCGTGCGGAAGGTCATGATGTTGTCCGCGGTGGACAGCGCATCGGCGTAGCGCAGGTCGATCTCGTTCTGGCCGGGGCCGTTCTCGTGGTGGGAGAACTCCACCGAGATGCCGAGCGCCTCGAGCATGGTGATGGCCTCGCGCCGGAAGTCGTGGGCCACCCCGGCGGGCACGTGGTCGAAGTAGCCGGCCTGGTCGACGGGAACGGGCAGGCCCTGCGCGTCGAGGTCCTTCTCGAACAGGTAGAACTCGATCTCGGGGTGGGTGTAGAAGCTGAAGCCGGCCTCGGCGGCCTTGGCCAGCGTCTTCTTCAGCACGTAGCGCGGGTCCTGGTGGGCGGGCTCCCCGTCCGGGGTCAGCACGTCGCAGAACATCCGGGCCGTGCCCTTCCGCCCGTCCGCGCCGCCCCGCCAGGGCAGCACCGCGAAGGTCGACGGGTCGGGCCGCACGAGCATGTCCGACTCCACGACGCGCGCGAGGCCCTCGATGGTCGAGCCGTCGAAGCCGATCCCCTCGGTGAACGCGGCCTCGAGCTCGGCCGGGGCCACCGCGACGGACTTCAACGAGCCCAGCACGTCGGTGAACCAGAGCCGGACGAAGCGGACGTCGCGCTCCTCGACGGTACGGAGGACGAACTCCTGCTGACGGTCCATGCGAGCACGGTAGTGGCCCGACGCGGGCCGCGCTGCGACAGCCGTAGCCTTCTCAGGTGCCTCGACTGAGACTCGCGCTCGCCCAGGTGGACACCGTCGTCGGCGACCTCGACCACAACGTCGACCGGGTCCGTGCCGCGGTGGCCGAGGCCGCCGAGGGCGGCGCGCACCTCCTCGCCCTGCCGGAGATGTGCCTGACGGGCTACCCGGTGGAGGACCTGGCGCTGCGCCCGGCGTTCGTGGCCGCCTCCCGCGCCGCCCTGCTCCGCCTGGCGGAGCAGCTGCAGGCCGACGGGCTGGGGCACCTGGTCGTCGTGGTCGGCTACCTCGACCAGGACGTCGACGCCGCGGGCGCGGACGTCCACCGGACCGGGCGTCCGACGTTGGCGAGCCAGAACTGCGCCGGAGTGGTCCACGGCGGTCAGGTGCTGGCCAGCTACGCCAAGAACCACCTGCCGACCTACGGCGTGTTCGACGAGCGCAGGATCTTCACCCCCGGGACCCACGGCCAGCGCGTCAACGTCCGCGGGGTGGACGTCGCCCTGCTGGTCTGCGAGGACCTGTGGCGCGACGGGGGGGTGACCGACCAGCTCGCCGAGGCCGAGCACGACCCCGGGCTGGTGCTGGTCATCAACGCGAGCCCGTACGAGCGCGGCAAGGACGACGTCCGCCTCGAGCTGTGCCGCTCCCGCGCCGCCGCGACAGGCTGCGCCGTGGCCTACGTCAACCTGGTGGGCGGTCAGGACGAGCTCGTCTTCGACGGCGACTCCATGGTCGTCGCCCCGGACGGGACCCTGCTGGCACGCGCGCCGCAGTTCGTCGAGCACGTCCTGCTGGTGGACCTCGACCTGCCCGAGGGGGCGTCCGAGGCCGGGCCGGGCCGGCTGTACGACCGGGTGACCGTCCCGTCGTCCCCGTCGTCCGGTGCAGAGCCGTCGACGGCCGACGCGCCGCTGCTCGGGACGGTGGTCGCGCCGTTGGAGGAGCACGAGGAGGTCTACCGGGCCCTGGTGCTCGGCCTGCGCTCCTACACCCTCAAGAACGGGTTCTCCTCGGTGGTGCTGGGCCTGTCCGGCGGCATCGACTCCGCCCTGGTCGCCACCCTGGCCGTCGACGCGCTCGGCCCGGACGCGGTGCACACGGTTGCCATGCCCAGCCGGTACTCCAGCGAGCACTCCCTCGCCGACGCCGCCGACCTCGCCGACCGGCAGGGCACCCACCACCGGGTCGTCCCCGTGCAGCCGATGGTCGACGCGTTCCTGGGCGCGCTCGACCTCACAGGGCTGGCGCAGGAGAACGTGCAGTCCCGCGTTCGGGGCGTGGTGCTCATGGGGATCAGCAACAGCGAGGGCCACCTGGTGCTGGCCCCGGGCAACAAGAGCGAGCTGGCGACGGGCTACTCGACCATCTACGGCGACGCGGTCGGCGGCTTCGGCCCGATCAAGGACGTCCCCAAGACGCTGGTGTGGCAGCTGAGCCGCTGGCGCAACGCGGAGGCGCAGGCACGCGGCCGGCGGGCGCCGATCCCCCCGACGAGCATCGACAAGGCCCCCTCGGCCGAGCTGTCACCGGGGCAGATGGACTCCGACTCCCTGCCGGACTACGAGCTGCTGGACGCGGTCGTGGACGGCTACGTCGTCGGCGACCTGGGCCGCGCCGACCTGTTGTCCCGGGGCTTCGACCCCGAGGTCGTCGACCACGTGGTCCACCTGGTGGACCGCTCGGAGTGGAAGCGGCGGCAGTACCCGCCGGGCACCCGGATCAGCCCGAAGGCGTTCGGGCGGGACCGCCGCCTGCCCGTGACGACCCGCTGGCGCGAGCCCGCCGCGGACCCCGACCAGGCCTGAGGCCAGGGGCCGGGCCCGCCCGGCGGGGTTCAACCGGTGAGGTCCGCCCAGGGGGTCCGCCCGGCGGGGTCGTCGCCCCGGGTCTGGGAACATGGCCGACCATGACTGCGAACGCGACGAGGCGGCCGTCCCGGGTACGGGTCCCCCACCTGGCCCGCTGGAAGGCCGAGGGCCGGCGCTGGGCGATGCTGACCGCCTACGACGCCACCACCGCCGGGGTCATGGAGGAGGCCGGCATCCCGGTGCTGCTGGTCGGGGACTCCGCCGCCAACGTCGTGTACGGCTACGGGTCGTCGCTGCCTGTCACGATGGCGGAGATGCTGCCGCTGGTGGGTGGGGTCGCCCGGGGCACCAGCCGGCCGCTGGTGGTCGCCGACCTGCCGTTCGGGTCCTACGAGGGCTCCGACGAGCTCGCCGTCGGCTCGGCCGCGGCGCTGATGAAGGCCGGCGCCCACGCCGTCAAGCTCGAGGGCGGGGTGCGGGTACGCCGCCGGATCGAGGCCATCGTGGCCGCCGGGATCCCCGTGATGGGTCACATCGGGTTCACGCCCCAGGCCGAGCACGCCATCGGCGGCTACCGCGTCGCCGGCCGTGACGACGCGGCCGCCGAACGGACCGTGGCCGACGCGCTCGCCGTCGCCGAGGCCGGCGCGTTCGCCGTCGTCCTGGAGATGGTGAGCGCCCCGGTGGCCGCCCGGGTGCAGGCGCTGCTCGACATCCCGACCGTCGGGATCGGTTCAGGCCCCGACTGCGACGCGCAGGTGCTGGTCTGGCAGGACATGGCCGGCCTGAACGACGACTCGCGGCTGTCGTTCGTCAAGCGGTACGCCGACCTCCGCGCCGAGCTGCGGGGCGCCGCGGAGACGTTCGCCCGCGAGGTCGAGGACGGCTCCTTCCCCGACGCCGCCCACAGCTTCGACGCCTGACCCTCCGCACGTGGCGGCGCCAGCCGGGCTAGCGTCTGGCCATGGCCTACCGGAACCTGTCCGACGACCTCGTCGGCTACGCGACCATGCTCGAGCAGTTCCACCCGAGCGAGGCGGTCGAGCTCACGGCGCTGGCCGAGCAGCACGGCTTCGTCGGGTCGATGGTGGCCGACCACTTCCAGCCGTGGGTGCCCAGCCAGGGGCAGTCGGCGTTCGTCTGGAACGTGATCGCCGCGCTCGGCGAGCGGACCCGGGGCGACATGGGCCCCGGGGTCACCTGCCCGAGCTTCCGGTTCCACCCCGCGCTGGTCGCCCAGGCCGCCGCGACGACCGAGGCGATGTACCCGGGCCGGCACTGGCTCGGGCTCGGCTCGGGCGAGGCGCTCAACGAGCACGTCGTCGGCGGCTACTGGCCGGAGGGCCCGCAGCGGGTGTCGATGCTGTTCGAGGCGGTACGGCTCATCCGCCAGCTGTTCGACGCGAGCATGGCCGGCACGGACACCAGGTTCTCGGGCGAGTTCTTCCGGATGGAGAGCAGCCGGCTGTGGACGATGCCCGAGCAGGCGCCGCCCATCTACGTGGCGACCGCCGGCCCGGTGAGCAGCAAGCGGACGGGGAGGTACTGCGACGGCCTCATCACCGTCGGTGCCCCGCTGGACAAGATCGACATGATCCTGACGAAGTTCGGCGAGGGGGCGCGCGAGGAGGGCAAGGACCCCGACACCATGCCGAAGATCCTGCAGCTGCACCTGAGCTGGGCCGAGACGGACGAGCAGGCGCAGGCCAACGCCCTGGAGCAGTGGCCGAACGGCGGGATGAAGTTCCCCAAGGCGGACATCCGCTCCCCCCACGACTTCGCTGCGATGGCGAAGCTCGTGCGCGCGGAGGACTTCGAGGGGCGCATGGTCATCAGCGCCGACCCCGACACCCACCGCGCCTACGTCCAGCAGTTCTTCGACGCAGGCATCGACAAGGTCTACCTGCACAACGTCGGCCGGAACCAACGGGAGTTCCTCGAGGTCTTCGGTCGCGACGTGCTGCCCGCCCTGCACCGCTGAGCCCACCAGCACCCCGCCGCACGGCTGATCCGAGGAGGTACCGATGAGCGACGACCGCGACGAGGACCAGGAGTTCTGGTTCAACACGCAGACCAAGAAGGTGGAGCAGGGACGCCAGTCCCACTACACCCACCTGATGGGGCCCTACCCCACCCTCCAGGCGGCGGAGCAGGCGCTGACCACCGCCGCCACGCGCAACGACTCCTGGGACGACGAGGACGACAGGTGGGACCGGCCGCGCTGACGGGGCGGGCCGCGCAGGGCCCGCGGCACGCGGGCTCCTGCGGGACAGCTGGCCTCACCTAGACTCCCCGCATGCCGACGACGACCGAACGTCCTCCGGTGCGGCCAGGCCGGGTCGGCCCCCGCCGCCCGGTGCCCGCGCACATCCGCCGGCCCGACTACGTCGGTCTGCAGCGTGCCCCCCGCCACAGCGGCCCCGAGGTCAAGGACCAGGCCACGATCGCGGCAATGCGCCTGGCAGGCACGCTCGCGGCCGATGCGTTGCAGGCGGTCGGTCGTGCGGTGGCCCCAGGGGTGACGACCGACGAGCTGGACCGGGTCGGTCACGAGTTCCTCGTCGCACGGGGCGCCTACCCGTCCACGCTGGGCTACCCGGGTCACGGCGCCCCGGCGTTCATCAAGTCCCTGTGCACGTCGGTGAACGAGGTCATCTGCCACGGCATCCCCGACAGCTCCGTCCTGCTGGAGGGCGACGTCGTCAACGTCGACATCACCGCCTACCTCGACGTCGACGGCATCGCGGTGCACGGCGACACCAACGCGACGTTCTGCGTCGGCGAGGTCGCCGAGCAGGTCCGGCTGCTGGTGGAGCGGACCCGCGAGGCCACCATGCGCGGCATCAGGGCCGCCGTCCCCGGGCGTCAGGTCAACGTGATCGGCCGTGTCATCGAGAAGTACGCGGACCGGTTCGGCTACGGCGACGTCGCCGCGTTCACCGGCCACGGCATCGGCACGTCCTTCCACTCCGGACTCGTGATCCCCCACTACGACGCGGCGCCGGAGTACGACACCGTCATCGAGCCGGGTATGACGTTCACCGTGGAACCGATGCTCACCCTGGGCGCCTCCCAGCACCGGATGTGGGACGACGGCTGGACGGCGGTGACGGTCGACGGCTCCTGGACGGCGCAGTTCGAGCACACCCTGCTCATCACCTCCGCCGGTCCCGAGCTGCTGACCGTGCCCAGCGACGGGCAGCTCGCATGAGCGCCGCACGGCTGGCCGTCGGGCTGGACATCGGCGGGTCCGGGATCAAGGCCGCCGTGGTCGACGTCGAGGCGGGCGAGCTGGTCGCCGAGCGCGTCCGGATCCCCACGCCCGAGGGCGGCCGGCCCGACGACGTGACGCTCGTGGCCTCGGCCGTCGCCGCGAAGGTCGAGCTGTCCGGACCGGCCCCGACCGTGCAGACCGTCGGCGTCGGTTTCCCCGCCGTCGTGCAGCAGGGCATCACCCGCACCGCGGCCAACGTCCACCACGACTGGATCGACGCCCCCGCCCGCACCATGCTGCAGGACGCGCTCGAACGGCCCGTCGTCATCGCCAACGACGCAGACGTGGCCGGCCTGGCGGAGGTCCGCTTCGGCGCGGGCCGGGACGTCAAGGGGGTCGTGGTCGTCACCACGCTCGGCACCGGGATCGGCAGCGCGCTCTTCGTGGACGGCGTCCTGGTGCCCAACACCGAGTTCGGCCACCTGGAGATCGACGGCGTGGACGCCGAGAGCGTCACCGCCGACAGCGCCCGGGAGCGCGAGGACCTGTCCTGGAAGGACTGGGCCAAGCGGCTGCAGCGGTACTACACGCTGCTGGAGACCATGCTGCAGCCGGACCTCATGATCGTCGGCGGCGGGGTCAGCAAGAAGCACGACAAGTTCCTTCCGCTGCTGGAGCTGCGGTCCACCATCGTCCCGGCCGAGCTGCGCAACGAGGCCGGGATCATCGGTGCCGCCGTCATGGCGGCCGAGAGCGAGGACGCATGAGCGAGCAGCCCACCCCCGGGCCCGGGCAGATCCGGGTCAACATGCCGGACGAGCTGGCGGGCGGCGACTACGCCGACTTCGTCCGGGTCTGGCACGGCAAGGACATCTTCACGCTGGACTTCGCCGCGCTCGTCGCCCCGATGAGCCCCGAGGGGACCACGGCCCGCGTGGTGTCCCGCGTGCGGATCCCCCCGAGCCAGGTGTTCGAGATCATGAAGGCGCTCGAGCGGTCCCTGACCGCCTGGGAGAACGAGCACGGGCAGGGCGGCTGAACGGTCCACCCGGACCCAGACCCGGGACCGGCACGGTCCCTCCTGACAGGACCCGACCCTAGCGACGGTGGCTGTGACGGGGGCTGTGACGGTGTCAGGTCTGGGATATGCCCGTTCAGCCGTACGCCTCCCTCGTTGCGCCAGGAGGTGCCCCCGTCGGCACCTGGACGAGGCGCTGGACCGGGACGCCAGCACCGCACGCCGCCGCCTGGACCGGGCCGTCACCAGCGGGGGCCGGATCCCCCTGCTGGAGCCCGCCCACACCGCGGCCAGTCCTGGACCGGTCCGCTGCCCCTCTGCTGCAGCCGGTCAGCCGGGCCCCGCCCCGGTCGCCCCCGACTGACGAGCCGGGCGAAGCGTGACAGGCTGGTCCGTTGTGACCGACCTCAGCACGGCGACGCTGCCCGACGACAACCCCTTCGCCGCCGCCAGCGACCTGCCCTACGGCCTGCCCCCGTTCGACCGCATCCGCGAGGAGCACATGGGGCCCGCCCTGGCTGCCGGGGCCGGGCAGCAGCGTGAGGAGTGGGAGTCGGTCGCCGTGCTGGGCGCGGCCCCGGCGACCTTCGCCGACACGATCGAGGCCCTCGAGCGCAGCGGCCGCCTGCTCGGGCGCACCCGAGCCGTCGTCGACGCCCTGGCCAGCGCCCACGCCACCGCGGGCGTCCGGGCCGTGGACGAGGAGTTCGCGCCCCTGCTGGCCGCCCACGCCGACGCCCTGCACCTGGACGGGCGCATCTTCGCCCGGGTCGACGACCTGCACCGTCACCGTCACGAGCTGGGCCTGGACCCCGCCGAGCAGCGGCTGGTGGAGCGCTACCACCGCGACTTCGTCCGGGCCGGGGCCGCGCTGGAAGAGGCGAGCAAGGACCGGCTGCGGGCCATAAACACCGAGCTGTCGACGCTGCAGCAACGCTTCGACGCCCTCGTCACCGACGCGTCCAACGCCGCGGCGCTGATCCTGCACGATCCCGCCGAGCTCGACGGCCTGGGTGAGGCCGCCGTGGCCGCCGCCCGAACCGCCGCCGCCGACCGGGGTGCGGACGGCTGGCTCATCAGCCTCGTCCTGCCCACCCCGCAGCCGGCGCTGGCCTCGCTCACCGACCGGGACGTCCGGCGTCGCCTGCACGTGGCCGCCGTCGGCCGAGGCCTGCACGGGGCGACCGACACCCGGCCGCTGCTGACCCGGCTGGCCGCGCTGCGGGCGGAGCGGGCGGGCCTGTTCGGCTTCGGCAGCCACGCCGACTACGTCCTGGACGACCAGACCGCCGGCAGCGTCGAGGCGGTGGACCGGGTGCTGGCCGGCATGACCCCCGTCGCGGCCGCCAACGCCCGGGCGGAGGTCGACGAGCTCGAGGCGGCCCTGCACGCCGACGGCCACGACGGCCCGCTGCAGCCCTGGGACCACGCCTACTACGCCGAGCGGCTCCGCCGGGACCGTTTCGACGTCGACGCGGCCGACCTGCGGCCCTACCTCGAGCTGGACCGGGTGCTGCGCGACGGCGTGCTGCACGCCGCCACCCGGCTGTACGGGATCACGTTCACCGAACGGCCGGACCTGCCCGGCTACCACCCCGACGTTCGGGTGTTCGAGGTGTTCGACGTGGACGGGCGCGGCATCGGGCTGTTCGTCTGCGACTGGTTCGCGCGCCCGACCAAGCGCGGCGGGGCGTGGATGACGACCTTCGTCGACCAGTCCCACCTGCTGGGCGACCTACCGGTCGTCACGGTCTGCCTCAACGTCCCGCGCCCGCCCGACGGCGAGGCTGCGTTGCTGAGCCCGGGCGAGGTCGACACGGCCTTCCACGAGTTCGGCCACGCACTGCACGGGTTGTTCTCCGACGTCGTGCACCCGCGGTTCTCCGGCACGTCCGTGCCGCGGGACTACGTGGAGTTCCCGTCGCAGGTCAACGAGCTGTGGGCCTGGCACCCCGAGGTGCTGGGCCGCTACGCCCGCCACCACGTCACCGGTGAGGCGCTGCCGCCGGAGCGGGTGGCCGCGCTGGCGGCGGCGCTGGCCTACGGCGAGGGCTTCCGCACCACGGAGTACCTGGGCGCGACGCTGCTGGACCTCGCCTGGCACGCGCTTCCCGCCGGCACTCAGATCGCCCCCGAGGACGTCGAGGCGTTCGAGGCCGACGTCCTGGCCGGCCAGGGCCTGGACCTGCCGAGCGTGCCGCCCCGCTACCGCAGCACGTACTTCTCCCACGTGTTCGCGGGCGGCTACAGCGCCGGGTACTACGGCTACATCTGGAGCGAGGTGCTGGACGCCGAGCTGGTGGGCTGGTTCCACGACAACGGGGGCCTGGACCGCGGCCTCGGCGACCTGTTCCGGGAGCGGCTGCTGTCCCGCGGGGGCTCGGTCGACCCGATGGCCGCGTTCGTCTCGGTGCTGGGCCGCGAGCCCCGCCCGGAACCGCTGCTGCGCCGGCGCGGGCTGCTCGTCGACGCCGGCGCAGCGGGCGGGGGTGACGCGGCCCCGTGAGCAGCGAGCGCGTGCGCGTCGCAGACACCCGCACGGACGACGTCCGGCCGACGACGGCGGGGCCGGTCGACCCGGCCACCCCCCACGTCCACCGGGGCGACGTCGAGGGCCTGCGCGCGGTCGCCGTGCTCGCCGTGGTGGCGTTCCACGTGGGGCTGCCGGGCATCACGGGCGGTTACGTGGGCGTGGACGTGTTCTTCGTCCTGTCCGGCTTCCTGATCACGGGCCTGCTGCTGGCCGAGGTGCGCCGCACCGGCTCGGTGTCGCTGCCCGGCTTCTGGGGGCGCCGGGCCCGGCGCATCCTCCCGCTGGCGACCCTGGTCTCGCTGGTCACCCTGGCGGTGGCATGGCTGACGACGTCGCCGCTGGCGCTGCGCCAGACGGCCACCGACGCCGTCTGGGGTGCGCTGTTCGCGACCAACATCCAGCAGGCGCGTCAAGGCGTGGACTACCTGGCCGGCAGCGAGCCGTCGCCGTTCCAGCACTACTGGTCCCTGGCGGTCGAGGAGCAGTTCTACCTGCTGTGGCCGCTGGTGGTGCTGGGTCTCGCGCTGCTCGCCGGGGCCCTCGGCCGCCGCAGGCGGGCGGGCAGCAGCGGCATAGGTGGTACCCACCGGGTGCCGCTGGCGCTGTTCGGCACGGTCACAGCCGTCCTGGTGGTGGCGTCCTTCACCGCGGGGGTCCGGCAGACCGTGGAGTCGCAGCCGCTGGCCTACTTCTGGCCCTGGACGCGCGGCTGGGAGCTCGGGGTGGGCGCTCTGCTCGCGGTCGGCGCCCCGCTGGCCGCCCGCTGCCCGCGCGCGCTGCGGGAGGTGCTGGCCGTCGGGGGGCTCGGCGCGGTCGGGCTCGCGGTGCTGGTGCTGGACGACGGCACACCGTTCCCCGGCACCGCGGCCCTGCTCCCGGTGCTGGGCACCGCGGCCGTGGTCCTGGCCGGGACCGGCGGCTCCAGCTGGCTGGGCGGCGCCCTCGCGAGCGCACCGCTGCGTGTGGTCGGTCGGCTGTCCTACGGCTGGTACCTGTGGCACTGGCCGGTCCTGGTGCTCGGACCGGGCCTCATCGGTGACACCGGGGTCCTCGGCCGGGTCCTGCTCGCCCTGCTCGCGCTGGGCCTCGCGGCGCTGTCCTACGCGCTGCTGGAGGACCCGTTGCGCCGTCAGCCGTCGCTGGTGGCCTCGGCCGGTCGTTCCCTGGTCGTCGGCGGGCTCTGCGTCCTGCTCGCCGCCGGCGCCGGCCTGGTGGCCGCGCAGCTGGTGCCGACGGCCCGCAGCACCGGCCCGGACCAGGTCCCGGCGCTCTCCCTGAGCGGGACCGGGGCGCAGGAGCAGGTGACCCGCGCGGTCGCCACGGGCGAGGACCTCCTCGTCGTGCCCGCCAACCTCGACCCCACCCTGGAGGACGCCGCGACCGACGTCGCCCGCGCCCGCAACGACGACGGCGTGTCGTGCATGGTGGCGGTGGAGCACAGCGGCATCACGCGCGAGCCCGGCGGCTCCTGCGTGTTCGGCGAGCACCCCGACGGCGAGACGACGGTGGTGCTGATCGGTGACAGCCACGCCTACCAGTGGTACCCGGCGCTGAACCGGATCGCCGACGAGCGCGGCTGGCGGCTAGTGGTCATGACCAAGGCCGGCTGCCCGCTGTACGACGTCGAGCTCGTCAACAGCACCCTGCGGCGCGACTACACCGAGTGCTACGACTGGCGCGAGGCGGCGCTGGACCGGGTCGAGGCGGAGGACCCCGACCTGGTCGTGACGACTGCGGCGGTCTTCTCCGCGCGCGAGGGTGATTTCACGGAGCGCTGGAACGCCGGGGTGGCACGCAGCGTCGAGCAGCTGCGGGCCCGCTCCGCCGGGTCCGTCGTCCTGCTGGAGGACACCCCCAACCCCGGTCGCGACGTGCCCCGCTGCGTGGCGGAGAACCTCGACGACGTGCAGCAGTGCGCGACACCGCTGGAGCTGGCGCTGACCGACGTCGAGCGTCGGGAGGGCACCAAGGCGGCCGCGGCCGGCGCGGGTGCGACCGTGGTGGAGACCGTGCCGTGGTTCTGCGGCGACAGCTGCCCGGCGGTGATCGGCAACACCCTCGCCTACCACGACGAGGACCACATCACCGCGACCTACGCCGAGGTCCTGTCGCCCCTGCTGGCGCAGCAGCTCCAGGCCGCGCTGGCACCGGCGTCCCCTGGCTGAGCGGCGCTGAGCGACACTGAGCGGCACGCTGGGCCGGGGGCGGCCGCTCAACGCTCCTCGTGCAGCGCCCCGCCCTCCACCCGGACCACCCGGCTGCAGGAGCGGGCCAGCTCGGCGTCGTGGGTGACCAGGACCGTGATGCGCTCCTCGCTCCGGTTGCCGACCAGGGCGAGGAACCCCGCCCGGGACGCGGTGTCCAGGGCGGAGGTGCCCTCGTCGATCAGCAGGACCCCGGCCTGGCGGTGCAGCGCCCGGGCCACCGCGACCCGCTGCCGCTCCCCCCCGGACAGCGAGCGCCCGTCCTCGCCGATGCTCGCCCCTGCCAGGCGCTGGACCACCGGGGCCAGGCCCACGGCGTCCAGCGCCGCGGTCACCCGGGGACCGTCGCTGGAGCGGCCCGAGGGGTCGAGGGTGACGTTGACACCGACGTCCGCGTCCAGCAGGTGCACGTGCTGGGGCACCATCGCCACCTGCGTCGCCCAGACGTCCTCCAGCTCCGTCAGCGGCGTCCCGTCGGCGCAGACCACCCCTGCGTCCAGCGGCAGGACCCCGGCGATGACGTCGACCAGGGTTGACTTGCCGGCCCCGTTCGGTCCCACCACGGCGACCACGTCACCGCGGCGCAGGAGGAGGTCGACGCCGTCCAGGACCGCTCGCCCGGTGCCGGGGATGCGGACGGTCGCCCCGCGGAGCTCCACGGTCGCCGGCGGCGAGCCGGGCCGGGCGGTACGACGCCCGGCGCGGATCAGGGGTTCGTCCGCCAGCACCGTTCGCAGCGCCGGGCCGGAGTGGGCGACGGAGTGCGCCGTGCCGACCAGCCCGATCAGGTGCGGCAGCACCCGCAGCGCCGCATAGGCGAACAGCCCGATGGTCGGCAGCACCGCCTCGGCCTGGCCTGCTGCGGTGGCCACGGCGACGTATCCCAGCACGAACGCGACCAGCGTGGTCTCGCCCACCAGGCGGGGGAAGGCCCGCAGCACCTCCTCGGCGCCGCCGGCACGAGCCAGCTCCCGGCGGACGACGCCGAAGCGGGCGGCGAAGTCCTCCGAGCGGCCGGCCGCACGGATGTCCGCCGCCAGGTGCAGCGTCTCGGTGGCGACCTGCAGGCTGCTGCCGAGCGCGCTCTCCGCCTGCTGGCCGAGGCGACGCGCCGGGCGCCGCAGCCCGCGTGAGATCAGCACCAGGACGGGGGCGAACAGCAGCGCGGCGGCCAGGGTCGGCACCGGTGCCACCAGGAGCATCACGCTCAGCACCGCCACGGTCTGCAGGACGCTGCCGACCGCCAGCACGACCGGGACCAGCCCCTCCTCCACCACCGTCATCACGGTGTCGTGCACGTTGCGCACGAGCTGGGCCTGGCCCCGGGCTCGGATCCGGCGGGGCGGCAGCGTCAGGTAGCCGCGCAGCAGCGCGGTCTCGACCTCGGCGCCCGCGCCGTAGCAGAGCCGGTACAGCAGCCAGTCGTGGAGCACGACAAGCGCCGCCCGCACCAGGAACACCGCGATGACGGCCGCGGCGAACCCCGGCAGGTCGCCGTCGGCCAGGCTCGCGGTCCCCAGCAGCGGCAGTGCGACCGACCCCGTCGACAGCAGTCGGACGAGGGCGAACACCGACGCGGCGGCCAGCGCCTCCACCGCGCTGGTCAGGGCCACCAGCAGCGACAGCAGCAACCAGGGGGCCCGCCGTCTGCCGAAGAGGCCCCAGAGGGTCCGGACCGTGATCAGCACACCGCGGACTGTACGGAACCGCCGTCAGGCGAACGGGTGATCCGGGCCCCACGAACGCAGGGTTCGCCCGTACGCGCCGACATAATGTCGGTGACCACTCCTGCGCGCTGCGATCATCGTCGCGTGCCCACCACCGTCGCACCACTGCTCGGCGCTGCTCTGACGGGTCCCCGGATTGCCCCCCCGGTCCGCGGGCTCGGGCACCTGCTGGCCGGCGCGGCCGCCGTCTCCCCCGACGCCGAGGCCCTGGTGGTGCTGGCGGCCGACGGACGAAGCACGCGGTTGACGTACCGGGCGCTCGAGGCCGACGTGGTGGCGCGGGCCCACGGGCTGCTGGCTGCGGGGTTGCGTCGCGGTGACCTCGCCCTGCTGCTCACCGCCCGCACCGCCGACCTGGTCCCGACCCTGCTGGCGATGCTGCGGGTGGGGGTGGGCTACGTCCCGGTGGAGCCGTCCGCCCCGGAGGCCCACCGGCGCCTGGTCGCCGACCTGGCGGGCGCCGCCGCGCTCGTCGGCCCGGCCGCCCTGCTCCCGGGGGTGGCCGCCTCGCTCGCCCCCGGGACGACGGTGCTGGGCGCCGGCGCCCTGGCAGGTTCGGGCACCGTCGGCAGCGCCGAGCCACCGCTGCCCGTGGTGCCCGGGGACACGACCGCGTACGTGCTGTTCACCTCCGGGAGCACGGGGACCCCCAAGGGGGTGGTGGTCAGCCACGGCAACGTCGGCCACCGGCTGGTGTCCTACGCCGCCCTGACCAGCGGGCGGTGCCGGTACCTGCTGCACAGCTCGCTGACCTTCGACGGCGCCGTCGGCGGGATGTTCTCCACCCTGGCCCGCGGTGGCTGCCTGGTGCTGGTGCCCGACGAGGTCGCCGCCGACCCGGCCCTGGCCGCCAAGGCCGTGCGGGCCGAGGCCGTCACCCACCTGGAGCCGGTGCCGTCCTGGTACGCGGCCCTGCTGGACCTGGCCGCCCCCGGCGACCTGGCCGAGGTGCGCACCGTGATCCTCGGCGGTGAGGTGCTGCCGCCCGAGCTGGCCGCACGCTCACGCCGCGAGCTGCCGGGCGCACGCCTGTTCAACGACTACGGGCCGACCGAGGTGACTGTCGCCGCGACGGTGTTCGAGGTCATCGACGACGCCCCGGACGGCGGTGACCAGGCGCGTCCCGGCTCCGGCGCCGACGTGCCGATCGGTCGCCCGCACGCGAACACCGAGGTCCTCGTCCTGGACGCCGACCTGGCGCCCGTGGCCGTCGGCGGCACCGGGGAGCTGTGGGTGGGCGGTCCCTGCGTGGCGCAGGGGTACCTGGGCCTGCCGGACCACGAGGCGTTCCGCGTGCTGGTCCCCGGGCAGGGTCGCTGGTACCGCACCGGGGACCTGGTGCGACTGGACGAGGCGGGCCTGCTGCACTTCGCGGGCCGTCGCGACCGCCAGGTCAAGATCCGTGGCCAGCGGGTCGAGCCCGAGCAGGTCGAGGCCGTCCTCGGCGGCCTGCCCGGTGTCACCGCGGCCGCGGTCGAGGTCGACGGCCGCGGGGACACCGCCCGGCTGGTGGCCTACGCCTGCGCCGCCTCGGGCACCGTCCTGGACGCGGCCGCCCTGGCCAGGGAGCTGGCCGACCGCCTGCCCGGCCACCTGCGACCCGCCGTGGTCATCGTGCTCCCCGAGCTGCCCCTGACCGCAGGCGGCAAGGTGGACCGGCGGGCGCTGCCCGCCCCGCCGCGCGCCACCGGCTCCGGCGAGGCCCCCCGGGACGACCTCGAGCGGTCGGTCGCCGAGGCGTTCGCCGAGGTGCTCGGCGGCGCCGTCGACCGCACCACCGACTTCTTCGCCGACGGCGGGCAGAGCCTGGGCGCCGCCCGGGTCGTCGCCCGGCTGCGCACCGGGCTCGGTGTCGAGGTGGGTCTGCCCGACCTGGCCGCCGCCCGCACGCCCGCCGGGCTCGCCGACCGGCTGCGGGGGCGCCCGCAGGCCGACGACGAGGCCCCGCTGCAGCGGGCGCACCGAGACCCCTCCGAGGTGTGGCGGGAGCAGGCGTCCCCCCGGCAGCAGTCGTTCTGGTACCTCGAGCACGTCCCCGGCGGGCGTGGCAGCTCCAACCTGGTCGAGGTCCTCTCCTTCCCCCACGGCACCGACCCGCTGCTGCTGGAACGTGTCGTGGCGACGCTCGTGGCCCGGCACGCCAGCCTGCGCACGGGCTTCGAGGTGACCACGGACGGTCTCGACCAGGTCGTCCGGCCGCACGCCGACGTCCCCGTCGCGGTGCTGCCGCCCACCGCCGACGAGCATGCCCTGCTGGGCGCGGCGGACGCGTTCGGGGCGCAGCCGTTCGACCTCGGCCTCGCCCCGCTCCTGCGCGCAGCCCGCACCACCTCTCCCGCCGGTCCGGCGCTGCTGCTCGTCGTGCACCACGCCGTGGCCGACGGCTGGAGCATGGACCTGCTGGTCGAGGAGGTCCGCCACCTGGTGGCCACCGACCGTGACGACGGCGCCCTGCCCGCGCCGGCGGTGGAGTACGTGGACCTCGCCGCCTGGACGGCCGCCCGCCCCGCCGGGCGCCGTGATGCCGCCGTGACGCACCTCAGCGACCTGCTGCACCGCTCCGCCGTGTCCGGTCCCCGGATGCTGCCCTTCGACCGGGCGCGGACCGCGACCCCCGACGTGCGCGCCGGGCTGGTCCGCACCACCGTCGCGGCGGCCACCATGGACCGGCTCACCGCCCTCGGGCGCGAGCTGGGGACGACCGCCTACGCCGTGCTGGCGGCCAGCTTCGGGGTCCTGCTGGCGGTCGGGTCCGACCAGGAGGAGGTCGTCCTCGGCGGCCCGCTGTCGGGCAGGGGCGACCCGCTGCTGGACCGCGTGGTCGGCTGCTGCATCAACACCGGCCTGTTCCCCGTGGCGGTGGGTGGGGGCGCGACCTTCGCCGAGGTCGTCGCCCGCACCAGCGCAGCGGCCACGGCCGCCGCACCCCACACCTGGCTGCCGCTGGAGGTGCCGCTGCGCCCGCTGCCCGAGGGTGTGCGTTCCCAGGTCGTGCCCGTGCTGCTCAACCTGCTGGAAGCACCCCGGGCGCCGGGTGGCACGGAGGCCGCGGTGGTGCGGCGCAGCCGACCGAGCACCATGGCCTACGCCGAGCTCGACCTGTACCTGGAGCAGCGGGACGGCGGGCTGGTGGTGGATGCCGTGCACTCACTGGCGCGTCTGGACCCGGGCACCGTCGAGCGGCTGCTGCGACGCTGGCTGCTGGTCCTGGACGCCGCCCTGGCCGACCCGTCGACGCCCGTGCAGGACCTGCCCCGGCTCACCGCGGCGGAGGACGCCGAGCTCGACCGGCTCGAGGGCGACGCCGGCCCCGGGCAGCCCTTCCACGTCCTCGAGGAGGTGCGTCGGCTCACGGCGGCCGACCCGCTGGCGCTGTCGGTGGTGGACCCGACGGGGCCGTGGACCCGGCAGCGGCTCTGGGACCGCGCGGGTGCGGTCGCCGCCCTGCTGCGACGCCGTGGCGTCGTCGCGGGCCAGCGGGTCCTCGTCGCGCTCGACGAGGAGGCCGACGCCGTCGCCGCCCTGCTGGGCTGCTGGCGGGCCGGCGCGGTGCCCGTGCCCGTCGGGGCCAACCAGCCCGGCCCCCGGGTCGCGGCCGTCGCGACCGCCTGCGACGCGGGCGCGGTGCTCGACCCGGCCGCCCTGCGCGCCGCCGCACCCGGCGAGACGTTCCACGACGTCGAGGTGGACGCGACCTCGACCGCCTACGTGCTGTTCACCTCCGGCAGCACCGGGGAGCCGAAGGGCGTCGTGGTCAGCCACGCCGCGCTCGGTCACTCCACGCGCGCCCGGCTCGTCGCCTACCCGGGGCGTCCTGAGGTGGCCCTGCTGAGCCACGACCTGGCCTTCGACGCGGGCATCGGGATCATCGCCTGGTACCTGGGCACGGGCGGCACCCTGGTGATGGCGCGCCACGAGGAGCGCCTGGACCCCGCCCGCCTCGCCGCCCTGGTGCGTCGCCACGGCGTCGGTCAGCTGGACGTCGTGCCCTCCCACCACGCACTGCTGCTGGAGCTGGCCGGCGCGGAGCAGCTCCGCAGCCTGCGCCTGGTCACCCTGGGCGGGGAGGCCTGCCCGCCCTCGCTGGTCGCGGTGCACCGCACGCTGCTGCCCGAGGCGGTGCTCGTCAACGAGTACGGCCCCACCGAGAGCACCGTGTGGGCACTGGCACACACCTGCGACGCGGGGGACGAGCGGGCGCCCCGGGTTCCCGTCGGGCGCCCGGTGACCGGTGTCCTCGCCCGGGTGGCCGACGAGCGCGGCCGGCGCCTGCCGCGGGGTGCCGAGGGCGAGCTGCTGCTGGCCGGGCACCTGCTCGCCGACGGCTACCTCGACTCCCCCGACCTGACGGCTGCCCGCTTCGTGCACCACGACGGGACCCGCTGGTACCGGACCGGGGACCGGGCGCGCTGGAACGCCGTGGGCGAGGTCGAGTTCCTCGGCCGGGGTGACAGCCAGCTGAAGGTCCGCGGGTTCCGGATCGAGCCCGGCGAGGTCGAGGCTGCGCTCGCCCGCCTCGACGACGTCGCCCGCGCCGCGGCCGGCACCGTCGAGGTGGTCGCCGGCGCACCCGTCCTGGTCGGCTGGGTTCAGCTGACACCTGCCGCGGCAGCCGCCGGGGCCACCACGGCGCAGCTGCGCGAGCAGCTGCTCGAACGGCTGCCCGACTGGTTGGTCCCCGGCGTCCTGGTCCTCGTGGACGTGATGCCGGAGACCACCGCGGGCAAGGTCGACCGGGCGCGCCTGCCGCTGCCGCAGGAGGGCCTCGACGACGGCGGCGCACCGCCGGTCACCCCGACCGAGGTGCACGTCGCCGCGATCTGGCAGGACCTGCTGGGGCGGCCCGTGGGCACCGACCAGTCGTTCTTCGCCCTGGGCGGGCAGTCCCTGCTGGCCGCCCGCATGGTCGCCCGGGTCCGCGACGAGCTGGCAGCCGACGTCGACCTGGGCGCGGTGCTCGCCGCGCCGCGGGTGCGCGACGTCGCCGCCATGGCGGACGCGCAGCACGCCGACCGGGCCGCCGTCGCCCCGAACGCCGCGCACGCAGGTGCCGACGTCGACCTCGCCGCCGTGGACCTCGCCGAAGTGGACGACCTGCTCGCCCGGATCGACGAGCTGGACGACGACGAGGTGGCCGCCCTGCTGGCCCGGATGGAGTCGTCGTGAGCCAGCACGAGCGGGTCCCGCCGGTCGAGGCGGGCCGGAGCCGGCTCGCGGCCGCGCTGCTGGCCCGCAAGAGCGCGCCGGCGCCCCTGGCTCCCAACCAGGAACGGCTGTTCGTGCTGCAGCAGCTCGAGCCGACCTCGACCGCCTACACCGAGACGGTGGTCGTGCGCCTGACCGGCGACCTCCGGCGCGAGGACCTGCTCGAGGCGGTCCGGTCCCTGCCCGAGCGGCACGAGTGGCTGCGCAGCCGCGTCGAGGTCGGTCCCGACAGCCCGCTGCAGGTGCTGGACACCGGCCTGAGGGCGCGGCTGGACGTCGTCGACCTGGGCGTCGGCAGGGTACCGCCGAGCCGCTACGAGCTGGGACCCCACGCCTCTGCCTGGCTGGACGCCCTCGTGGGCGAGCCGTTCGACCTGCAGGTGGGACCGGTGTGGCGGGCAGGCCTGGCGACGCTCGGCCCCGACGACCACCTGCTCGTCCTCACGGTCCACCACGTGGCCTGCGACGCGACGTCCCTCGGCGTCCTCCTGGAGGAGGTCGGCGACCGCTACGACGCCTCCGTGACCGGCACCGCCTACCAGGTCGAGCGCACGCCGTCGCCCCGTGACCTCGCCCGCACCGTGCGCACCCTGCAGTCCTCCGCCGCCGCCCAGGCAGCCGTCCAGCGGCACGCGGACGCGCTCGCCGGCGCCGATTTGGGCGCGCGCTGGCCCGGCGGGGACAACCGGGCGGACGGGGCCGCAGAAGGCACCGAGGGGGCGGCCACAGACACGGTGCTGCAGCACGTGCCGGCGCCGGTGGTCCGCCGGCTGCGCCGCGTCGCGGCGGAGCACGGGCTGACCCCGTTCGCCGTGGTCTCGGCCGCGATCGGCGCCGGCCTGGCGGACCGCCTGCAGGTCGGCTCCCCCGTGCTGGGCGTCCCGGTCGACCTGCGCGCGCACCTGCCCGGCAGCGAGGACGTCGTCGCGTTCCTCGTGGAGACGGTCGCGGTCGCCGTCCCCGACGTCCGGGCCGGCTCCCTGCTGGCGGCGGCACGGACCGTCCGCGACACCGTCACCGACGGCCTGGCCCAGCCGCCGCGGTTCGACGACGTCGTCACCGCGCTCCGCGCCCGGGGTGCCCTGCCGGTGACGGGGACCCCCGTTCAGGCCTACGTCACCTGGCTGGACGGGGGAGAGACGGAGACCCTCGGCGAGCACGGCCCCGCCGTCGAGCACGTCGACCGTCCCGGTGTCGACGCCAAGTTCGACATGGCGTGGACGGCCGTCGAACGCGGCCAGGCCCTGGACCTGCGCCTGGAGTACGACCGCACGCAGCTCGGCCGCGCCGACGTCGAGGGTCTGCTCGATCACGTGGTCCGTGTCCTCGACGTCGCCACAGCCTCCCCCACCACCCCGATCGCGGCCCTGGAGCTGCTGGAGGGCACCGAGCTCGCCCGGTTGCAGGCCTGGGAGGGCGGGCCCGGCCCCGTCCCGCAGCAGGACCTGCTGTCCCACGTCCTGGCGGGCATGGCTCCCCGGGAGCAGCCCGTCCTGCTCACCGGCACCGACACGCTCACCGCGGGCGACCTGCTGGGCCTGGTCGAAAGGCTCGCGGGGGCGCTGCGGACAATTGGGGTCGGACCGGGCACCCGGGTCGCCGTCGCGTCGCAGCGGGTCCCCGGCATGGTGGTCGCGCTGCTCGCGGTGCTGCGTGCCGGAGCGACGTACCTGCCGGTGGACCCGGCTCACCCGCCGGCCCGGCAGCGGGAGCTGGCACGGGCCGCGCGCGTCGGTGCGGTGGTCGGGCTGCCCGCCTGGGCGGGACCGCTGGCAGGTGACCTGGGGGTGCCCGCCGTCGTGGCCGACCGGCACGGTCGACCCGTCGGGCCGCAGACCGCACCGGGTGCGGGGCCCGGGTCGGAGGCCGACGCGCAGGCCCGCGCCTGGCCGGTACGTGACCCCGGCGACCTCGCCTACGTGATGTTCACGTCCGGCTCCTCCGGCACCCCCAAGGCGGTCCGGGTGCACGACGCCGCAGTGGTCGCCCGGGTGGAGTCCTACCGCGAGGTGCTCGCCGCGGGCGGGGTGCGGTTCCTGCTGCAGTCGACGCTGACGTTCGACGCGAGCACCTACCTGTTCTGGGTGCTGGCGACCGGGGGCTGCCTGGTGCTGCCCACCGACGAGGAGGCCGTCGACCCGACCGCGCTGGTGGCGGCGACCCTGCGCCACGGCGTCACGGACGTGTTCTTCGTGCCGCCGCTGTACGAGGCGGTGCTGCGGGTCGCCGCTCCCGGGTCGCTGGCCAGCCTGCGGCGGGTGTGCGTCGGCGGTGACGTGCTGCCGCCCGAGCTCGCGCGGCTGCACCACGACCTCGTCCCGGACACCGTCCTGCACGACGCGTACGGGCCCACCGAGGTGGTCGTGACCGCCGTCTCGACACCGGTGTCCGGCTCTGACGCCGCGGCGGGTGGCTCGGTGCCCATCGGTCGGCCCCACCCGGGGACCACGGCCCGGGTCGTGGACCGGTCCGGCCGGCGGGTGCCCGTCGGAACGGTCGGGGAGCTGCACCTGGGCGGCCCCGCCGTCGCCGACGGCTACGACGACCCGGCGACCGGCTCGCGCGTCGCCAGCGCGTCCGGGGACGTCACGGCGAGACCCTTCTACGCGCGTGACGCGGGGTCGGGCGCGCTCGTCGCCTGGTACGCCACCGGTGACCTCGCGCGCTGGCGGGAGGACGGTCGCCTGGAGTACCTGGGCCGCCGCGACCGGCAGGTGAAGCTGCGCAGTCAGCGGGTCGGGCTGGACGAGGTCGAGGCGGCGGTCCGTGCGCTGCCCGGTGTGGCCGAGGCCGCGGTCGAGCTGGTCGGTGCCGGTGCCGCGCGACGGCTGGTGGCCGTGCTGGCACCGCAGGCCGCAGCCGCTACGGTGCGGGACGCCTTGTCCGACGTCCTGCCCGAGGCCTGGCTGCCCGACCTGGTGGTCGGCGTCGCCGCCCTGCCGCGCACTGCGAGCGGGAAGCTCGACCGCGCCGCCCTGCGCGACCCCGAGGGTCTCCCCGCGACCTCCACCGGCACCGACCGCGGTCCGCACGGCACGCTGATGGGCGACCCCGGTCCCGCCTCTGTCCACGAGCGGACGGTCCTGTCGGTGGTGCAGGACCTGCTCGGCGTGAGCGATATGGGCATGGACGACGACTTCTTCGCCTCGGGCGGCAACTCGTTGCTGGCCGCCCGGCTGATGGGCCGGCTCAGCACCGTTCTCGGCGTCACGGTCCCCCTGCACGAGCTGGCCGACGGTTCCAGCGTCCGGGCCATCGCCGCCCTGACCGAGCAGGCCGCCGGCCACCACGAGGCCGCCCCGCAGGACACCATCCGTCTGGTGCCCGTGCGTCGCAGCGGCACCGGGGCGCCGGTCGTCCTCGTCGCCCGTGACGGCGCCACCAGCCTCGTGCTGCTGCACGTGCTCAGCCGGCTGGACCCGGAGCGGCCCGTGTGGACGCTGCTGCGCGCGATGCCCCCGCTCGGGCTGCAGGTGCCCGACCTCGTGCGCGACGGCGAGGCCGCGGCCGCGGTCCTGACCGGCCAGTTCCCCACCGGGCCCGTGCACCTGCTGGGCCACTCCGCGTCCGGGCTGGTGGCGCTGGAGGCGGCCCGCGCGCTCGGTGACCGGGTCGGGGTCACCGTCCTGCTGGACACGGTCCCACCCGCGACCTGGGCGGACCCGCTGGCACGGCTCCTGGACTCCGGTCGCGTCCTGGTGCGTGGCCACCGGGTACGTCGCGCGCTGCGCGCGGCCGGGCCCGCCGGCCTGGACTCCGGGGGGGTCCGTTCGTTGCGCACCTACCAGGACACCGCGGCGAGCCACCGGACCCGGCTGCGCGCCGTCGACCTGCCCCTGACGCTGCTCACCTCCACCGAGGCCCGCGACGGACAGGGCAGCGACGACCTCGGCTGGGGCCGCTGGGCCGAGCACCTGACGACCGTCCCGCTGGCCGGGGACCACCACCAGCTGCTGCTGCAGCCCGACGTGTCCCGGACCGCAGCGCTGCTCGTGGCCGCGCTGCGCCGATGACCGTGCGACCGGCCGCGGACCTGCTGCCGGACCGGGCGGTCCCGCTGCCCGCCCCCGACGGCGTCCGGCTGTGGTCGCTGCGGCTGCTCCCCCGCGCCGACGACGCGGGGCGGGCGCTGCTGGACGACGCGGACCGCGCGCTGGCGCGGGCTCTGCCCCACCACCTCGCCGTGCAGCTGCTCGCCCGCCGGGCCCTGCTTCGGCAGGTCATCGCGTCGGTCGCCGGCTGCCCGGTGGAGGAGGTCGGCCCGCTGCGAGGACCGGGCCCGCGCTCGGTCGGCCTGGCCGACGGCAGGAGCTGGTTCGCGTCCACCTCCTCGGCGCTGGACCACGGCCTGATCGCCCTGGCCGACCGAGCGGTCGGGGTCGACCTGGAGCCGGTGCCCGGGCCCCCCGACGCCCTCCTGGTCAGCAGCCAGCTGCTGCACCCCGCCGAGCACGCCTGGGTCCTCGCCGACCCCGGTGGCGACGGTCGCCGGTTCCTGCGGGCCTGGGTCCGCAAGGAGGCCGTGGTCAAGTGCACGGGCGAGGGGATGAGCCGTGAGCTGCGCAGCTTCGCCGTGGACGCCGCCCGCCGCGACGCGCCCGTCCTGGACGCAGCCGGCCACCCGCTGGGGCTGCGGACGGTCGGGGTCCGGCTGCCCGGCCATGTCGCCGCACTCGCCCTGGCCGACCCCGCCTAGGGTGCGCCATGACCTCTGCCGCACGGGTGCCGCGCACGGTGTACGAGACCGAGCTCCTGCGCCTGCAGGCCGAGCTGGTGACGATGCAGGAGTGGGTGCGCTCCACCGGTCAGCGGGTGGTCGTGGTCTTCGAGGGCCGGGACGCCGCGGGCAAGGGCAGCGCGATCGAGCGGGTCACCCAGTACCTGAACCCCCGGGTCGCGCGGATCGCCGTGCTGCCCGCCCCCAGCGACCGCGAGCGCGGGCAGTGGTACTTCCCGCGGTACGTCGCCGAGCTGCCGGCCGTGGGAGAGATCGTCCTGCTCGACCGGTCCTGGTACAACCGCGCCGGTGTCGAGCGGGTGATGGGGTTCTGCACCGACGACCAGTACCGCCGGTTCCTGCACCAGTGCCCGATCCTGGAGCGGCAGATCGTCGAGGACGGGATCCTGCTGCGCACAGGTTCTCCGTCAGCGACGCCGAGCAGGAGGCCCGGTTCCGGTCCCGGCTGGAGGACCCGATGCGCCGCTGGAAGCCGTCCGGGACGGACCTGGAGCCGATCACCCGCTGGGAGGAGTACTCCCGCGCCAAGGACCAGATGATGGTCCACGACGCGCCGTGGTGGGTCGTGGACAGCGACGACAGGCGACGGTCACGGCTCAACACGATCAACCACCTGCTGTCCACGGTGCCCTACACCCGCGGCGAGGCACCGCGGCTCGAGCTGCCGGACCGCCCGCCGGCCGCAGGCTACGAACGCCCGCCGCGCGACACCCAGCGCCTGGTCCCCGACCTCGCCGCGACGCTCCTGCCGTGAGGCCCGGGCACCTGACCGTTCACCCGGCGCGCGAGCGGGCCGACGCGTCGGGGAGCAGCACGGCGTTGAGCTGACCGCCCAGCAGCAGCGCCAGGCTCAGCAGGTACACCCACACCATGACGATGACGCCTCCGCCGAACGCCCCGAGGATCGGGTTGCCGCCCGCCGCGACGAGGAGGTAGAGGTGGAACCCGGCGCTGCCGCCCAGCCACAGCACGGCGGTCAGCACGGCGCCCGGCACGGAGTCGCGCCAGCGGGTCGGCCTGTTGGGGGCGACGTGGAACAGCACCGTGGCCCAGACGACGACGCCGAGCACCATCAGGGGCAGCCGGACCACGTCCCACGCGAACGTGAACACCGGACCGAGACCCACCACGTCGGCCAGCCGCTCACCCCGACCGAACAGCGGACCGACGACCAGCACGGTCAGCGCCAACGCGACCATCGCCAACGTGCCGACCGCCAGCCCGAGGCCCAGCAGCCGACGCCGCCACCAAGCGCGGTCCTCCTGCGTCGCGTAGGCGGTGTTCAGCGAGTCGATCAGCACGGCGAACGCGGTCGACAGCGTCACCACCCCGCCGAGCCCGGCGACGGTCAGCAGCTGGCGGCGGCTGTCCTCGAACAGGTCCTCCACCGACACGACGGCCGCGGACGCGTCGTCCGTCAGCACCACGCGGAGCGCGTCGACCACCCGCTGCTGGGCGGCGTCGGCGACACCGGCCCCGGCCACGACGTCGAGGAGGCCGAGCAGGCTCGCCGCGATGAGCAGCGCGGGGAACACCCCGAGCACGACGAAGAACGCCGTCTCCGCGGCCAGCCCGAGCAGCCGGTTGCGGCCCGTCTCGGCGGCCAGGTGCGCGAGGACCCGCCGCGAACGACCGATCACGGCGAGAGCGGCCGGCGTGGCCCGTCGGCCCTCGCCACGAGGTCGCAACCGTCGTCGTCCACGCCTGAACCGTACGGGCGCAGCTGTCCTCGCCCCACGGCGCCACGCGCGAAGCGGCAGCGGGCCTTGTGAGCAGGGCCGGCGGTCTCCGACGTGCAACCTCATGGTGGTACGTCAGCTGGACCAGGACGAGGTGGACAGGGTGTTTGCCGCTCTGGCCGACCGCACGCGGCGTGACATCGTCGCCCGGGTGATGACGGGCGAGGCGTCGGTGTCAGCGCTCACCGAGCGGTACGCGATGTCCTTCGCTGCCGTGAAGAAGCACGTCGCCGTCCTCGAACGTGCCGGCCTGGTCCGCAAGCACGCCCGGGGCCGGGAACGCCTCGTGCGCGGTGACGTGGAGACCGTCCGGGCGGCCACCGGCCTGCTCGAGCACTACGAGGAGATCTGGCGCGGTCGCATCGACCGGATCGACGCCCTCCTCGCCGCCGACCCACCAGGAGGAACCCCGTGACGGTCGCCCGCAGCACCCTGGACAGCACCGCCCTCACCCTGACGATGGTCTCCGAGCTCGCCGCACCGCCGGAGCGGGTCTGGCAGGTCTGGGCCGACCCGCGCCAGCTGGAGCGGTGGTGGGGCCCGCCGACCTGGCCGGCCACCTTCGAGCAGCTCGACCTCGTCGTGGGCGGCACCGCGAGGTACGTCATGACCGGGCCCGAGGGCGAGGAGGCCGGCGGTTGGTGGCGGTTCACCACCGTCCAGGAGCCCCGGCTGCTGGAGTTCGAGGACGGCTTCACCGACCGGGCCGGCGAGCCCGACCCGGCCATGCCGGTGACGGTGGCCCAGCTCGAGCTCGAGGGGACGCCCACCGGCACCCGCATGACGATCACGTCCCGCTTCGCCTCGGCCGAGCAGTTGGAGCAGGTCGTCGCGATGGGTGCCGTCGAGGGGATGACCGAGGCGATGGGCCAGCTCGACACCCTGCTGGCCTCGGGCTGAGGACTTCACGGGGTGAGGGTGCTGGCACGGGCTCAGCCCCTCGCTCCCGCCAGCGCCTCGCCCAGCACCCTTGCGCCGGTCTCGAACCCCGACGGGTGCTGGCCCGAGTAGTTGAGCCGGACGAAGGGTCCGGCCGGCTCGGCGGGGAACCACTCGTCCCCGGGGGCGAGGAGGACACCGGCCAGCTCGCACCGGCGGACGACCTCATCGACGTCCGTGCCATCGGGCAGGCGCGCCCACAGGTTGAGACCACCGGCGGGCACGACCTCCACGCGTGCTTCCGGGGCGAAGGTCAGGAGGCTGGACAGGAGGAGGTCACGGCGGCCCCTCAGCTGGTCGCGGACGTGACGCAGGTGCGTCCGCCACCCGGGTTGGGTGACGACGTCCAGGGCAGCCGCCTGCAGCAGGCCGCTGACGTACATCCCTTCCGCCGCACGGTCGGCGAGCAGGCGTTCCCGGGCGGGCCCCCGGGCGATCACCGCCGCGACACGGAGGGCGGGCGAGACGCTCTTGGTGAGCGATCGCAGGTAGACGACGTGGCCTGCGTCGTCCAGGGCGGCGACCGGGCGGCAGGTCGAGGTGATCCCGAAGTCGTGGGCCCAGTCGTCCTCCACGAGGAACGCACCGTGCCGGCGCACGGCCTCCAGGACCGCCTCCGCGCGTCCGGCCGACCACTGCACCCCCGTCGGGTTGGCGTAGCTGGGCTGGGCGTAGAACGCCCGTGCACCAGTCTCCTCGAAGGCGCGCTCCAGGTCCGACGGGTCGGGACCGTCCAGCCCCGTGGCCACCGGGACCAGGCGGACCCCCGCGTTCCTGGCGGCCGAGATGGCACCCCAGTACGTCGGCGACTCCACGACCAGCGGCTGGTCCTCACCGACCAGGGCGCGGAACACCGAGGTCAGCCCGCTCTGGCTGCCCGGCAGGACGATGGTGTCGCCGGCCGACGGGGGTGCCACCCCGGTCGGTGTGGTGCTGCCGAGCTCGAGCGCGAACCACGCCTGCAGCTCAGGCAGACCGGCGACCGGTGGACGGGCCAGGGCGGTAGGACCACGTGCCGCCCGGGCGAGGGCCGAACGGACCAGGCGCTCGGGCAGGAGCTCCCGGTCGGGGTAGCCCGAGTGGAGGGCGACGACGTCGTTCGAGGCGCTGCGCATGGTGGTGGAGGCACGGGTGCGTGGACGAGGGGAGCGCAGCGCCGCCGTCTGCCAGCCGTAGTCCGGCGGCTTGACGGTACGACTGGCCCGTACGAAGCTCCCCACCCCTGCCCGGCTCTCGACCAGGCCCTCCCCGGCGAGGCGGCGCAGCGCGTGCTGCACCGTGACCGGGCTGGCCCGGTGCTGTGCCACCAGCGATCGTGTGGTCGGTAGCCGTGCTCCGGGCTGCGCGGTCGCGACCCATTCGCGCAAGGCCTGCGCGATCCTGGTGCTGCTATCGTCGTTCATGATGGAGGATAGTAGCGCTACTACCCGAGTCACGACCGCGCTACCCCGAAGTGGCGTGGCGGGCCTCGGCTGGGGTGCTCTGGGGGTGCTGGCCTTCTCGTTCACCGTGCCGTTCACCCGGGTCGCCCTGGACGGGCTCTCCCCGTTGTTCATCGGATCAGGACGGGCGGTCCTGGCGGCTGTGCTGGCCGGGACGGTCCTCGCCGTCACACGGCAACGGCTCCCGCGCGGGTCGCAGTGGCTCCGCCTTGCGGTCGTCGCCGGTGGCGTCGTGGTGGGGTTCCCCCTGCTGACGTCGTTCGCGCTGACCACCGCCCCCGCCCAGCACGGCGCCATGGTCATCGCCCTGCTGCCCGCGGCGACAGCAGTCACCGCGGTGCTCCGGGCAGGTGAACGACCGCCGGCCGCCTTCTGGCTGGCTGCGGGGCTCGGTGTCGGCGCGGCGGTCGGGTTCGCGTCCGCCCAGGACGGCGGACCGGGCGCGCTGCACCGCGCCGACCTGCTGCTCCTGGCAGCCGTCGTGGCGGCAGCGGTCGGCTACGCGGAGGGTGGGCTCCTCGCACGCGAGCTCGGTGCCTGGCAGACGGTGTCGTGGGCGCTCGTCCTGTGCGCGCCGCTCATGACGGGCCTGACCACCCTGTCGGTCCTGCATGAGCCGCCCACGGCGACGGCCGAGCAGTGGTGGGCGTTCGCCTACCTGGGTGGGGTCAGCATGTTCCTGGGCTTCTTCGCCTGGTACCGAGGCCTGGCGATCGGCCCGATGACGACCGTGAGCCAGGTACAGCTCGTGCAGCCTGTCCTGTCGATCGCCTGGGCCGCCCTGCTGCTCGGGGAGCAGATCACGTGGCCCACGGCCGTCGGCGGCCTCGCGGTCGTGGTGTGCGCAGGCACCGCCCTCCGCTCCCGGCGCCGCCATTGACTCACTCATACCAGACTGCTTGACTGCGCCGCACCGGCCGATGCCCCGGCCGCCTGCGAGGGGACCAGCCATGCCACGCACGCTCCGCCATACCCTCACGGCCGTGGCGACGTCGGCTGCGCTGGCGCTGACCCTGCCGACGGGCATCGCGACGGCGTCGACCACCCCGTCGGTGCCGCCGGGCATCGAGGTGCGCGACGGGCTCAGCCAGCCGATCCATGACTTCGCGACCGCGGTGACCGAACGGATCCGGGTCGAGACCGACGTCGACACCGACTCCGACGGCACACCGGACCTCGTCGTCATCGACGTCTCCCGACCGGCCGCGACGCAGGCCGGGCTGAAGGTCCCCGTCGTGCTGGAGGCGAGCCCGTACCGCTCGGGCACCTGGAACGACGTGCCCTACCACTCCGACCTGGACCCCGACCGGCTTCCCCAGTCGCAGCTGTCCGCGACGACGAGCGCCGCCCGCTCCTCGGGGGCCGCGAGCCTGTCCGCCGAGGCCAGGAGCGCCGACCTCCCGGGCAGCCTGGACAACTACTACGTGCCGCGCGGCTACGCCGTCGTGCTCGCGCAGGCCGTCGGGACCGGGCAGTCCGACGGCTGCCCGACCACGGGCGACGACTCCGAGACCCGCAGCGCGAAGGCCGTCGTGGACTGGCTCGGCGGACGTGCCCGGGCCTTCGACGCGGCCGGCGCGGTGGTCGAGGCCGACTGGACCACCGGTGCGGTCGGCATGACCGGTGCCAGCTACAACGGCACCCTGGCCAACCAGGTCGCGACCTACGGCGACGAGGTCCCCAACCTCAAGACCATCGTGCCCGTCGTCGCGATCAGCGACTGGTACGGCTACTACCGGGAGAACGGCCTCGTCGTCGCCGCGGGCGGGTACCAGGGCGAGGACGCCGACATCCTCGCCCGGTACGTCGCAGGGCAGGAGCGCTCCACGACCCAGTGCCTGGGCGAGATCGCCGACATCGAGCGTGAGCAGGACCGGGTCACGGGTGACTACAACGCTTTCTGGGCCGACCGTGACTTCGTCGACCGGGCGGACGACATCACCGCCAGCGTGTTCCTCGTCAGCGGTCGCAACGACTGGAACGTCAAGCCGCTGCAGTGGGGTCGCTGGTGGGACGCGCTCGCCGCGGCCGGTGTCGAGCGCAAGATCTGGCTGCACAACGGTGGCCACAGCACGCCCGGCGCCAGCGCCGCGTACACGCTGGCCGACGGCCGCACCTGGACCTACCAGCAGTCGGTGCACCGCTGGTTCGACCACGAGCTGTGGGGGGTGGACAACGGCGTCCAGGACGAGCCTCGGGCCATCCTGCAGCGGGAGGCAGGCGGTGCCAACGTCACCTACCCGGACTGGCCGGTGCCCGGTTCGCAGGACGCCCGGCTGAGCCTCAGCGCGACGACGGCCACCGCACCCGGCGGGTTGGGGACGACCAGGTCCCGCTCGCCCGAGCAGTCGTTCCTGGACGACGGCCGCAACCGTCCGACGTCCTCGCTGATCGCGGCCCCGGACGTCGCCGACCGCAACCGCCTCGTCTACACCACTCCTGCGCTGGCGGAGGCGGTCCACCTGTCCGGGACGCCGTCGGTGGACCTGCGCGCCGCCGTGGACAACAGCGACGCGGCGAACCTCACCGCCTACCTCGTCGACTACGCGCCCTCGGGCGCCGCGACCATGGTGACGCGCGGCTGGACGGACGTGCAGAACCGCCAGGACCGGGCACGGACGACGCCCGTCGCACCCGGCAGGGACTACCGCTTCCGGTGGGACCTGCACCCCGACGACTACGTCTTCGCCGCCGGGCACCGGGTCGGGCTCGTGGTGCTGTCCACCGACGTGGACTTCACCCTGCGCCCCCTGCCCGGGACCCAGCTGTCGGTGTCGCCGGCGAGCAGCACGATCACCCTGCCGGTGGTCGGCGGGCGGGCCGCGTTCGAGGACTGATGGCCCCTGACGGGCGGTCGGGGGACGAGCCGGCCTGTAAGCCGGGTTCTGTACCGCTGCGAGCAGCGGCGGCGACCATCCATCTACGAGCGCCGTTGCCGACGCCCTCCTGCGGTCTACCCGGACGCTCGGGCGGGCAGCCCTCGGGCGCGTCCTGTCTGACCTTGCTCCAGGTGGGGTTTACCTAGCCGCACCGGTCACCCGGCACGCTGGTGGTCTCTTACGCCACCCTTTCACCCTTACCGCCGTCCCGGTCGCCCGGTCCGTCGGCGGTCTTCTCTCTGTGGCACTGTCCCGCGGGTCACCCCGGGTGGGAGTTACCCACCACCTCGCCCTGTGGAGCCCGGACTTTCCTCGGCGGGCCCGGGGGCCCGACGCGGTCGCCCGGCCGACTCGTCCGCGGTCAGGATAGGACGCCGGGGCTGGTCCCGGCGACCGTCGCGGTGCACCTCAGAACAGGACCGCGAACACCAGCACGGCACCGCCGATCGCCAGGGACGTGCGACCCGCACGCCGAAGCTGCTCCGCCGCCGCCTCGTCGGGGAGGTCGCAGGCCCGGCGGAACGACCGGAACCCGGACACCGCGAAGTAGCCGACCGCCGCGACCATCAGGACGTCGAGCCAGATCACCCGGACCTCCGTTCGCCCGGCAGCAGCAGGACCGTAGGCCGCGACATCAGAACAGCACGTCCGGCCCGCCCGGCGGCACGTGCAGGCCGACCCCGTCGACCTCGGCACCACCGTCTGGCCAGTGCCGCGTGGTCGTCAGGCTGCCCGGGGCCACCCGCAGCCGCCAGAGCGCCTGGTCCCCCGCGCCCAGCAGGCGCCGCACGACCGAGCGGATCGGCGTCATGTGGCACACCACGACGACGGTGCCGCCGCGGTGCTGCTGCAGCAGGTCCGTGAGGCCGGCGTGGACCCGTTCCTCCAGGTCCAGCATCGACTCCCCGCCCGGCGGCTGGACGCTCGCGTCCAGCAGCCAGCGACCGAACAGGTCTCTGTCACGGGCGGACACCTCTGCCGCGGTGAGCCCGTCCCACTCGCCGAAGGCGACCTCGGCCCAGCGTTCGTCCACCGCCGCCCGGGGCCAGCCGAGCCGCTCGCGGAGCAGGTCACCGGTCTGCCGGGCCCGCAGCAGCGGTGAGGTGACGACGGCGTCCACCCTGACGTCGAGCAGGAACGGCACCGCGGCCACGGCGTCGAGCCGACCGACGTCGGTCAGCGGTGCGTCCTGTCCCCGCACGCCGGAGAACCTGCGCTCCTGCGTCATGCGGGTACGACCATGCCGGACCAGCAGGACCGTCGTGGCCTCACCGAGGTCCGGCTGGCTCGCGCCGCTCGGCACCGTGGTGCCCGCGCGCGTGGGTGCCCGTGAGGGCATGGGGTCCGGTGCCGGGTCGACCGCGCCGACCGGGTCGGTGGTGTCGCCGGGGTCGCTCGGGTCGGGGTCGGCAGCCAGCGCGGCGACCACGTCCTGCACGGTGCGCTCGACGCCGTCCATCGCGTCGTTGGCGAGGCGGTCCGCAGCGCTGTTCTGAGCCCGCGGCACCCAGGTGTAGCGGACCAGCGCCGGGTCGAACGCGGCAGAGGCCTGCGCGGCGATCCCGGCGAGGCGACGGTCCTTGATCTTCCACCGGCCGGACATCTGCTCCACGACCAGCTTGGAGTCCATCCGGACCTCCACGCGCGCCGCGGGGTCGACCGCGTGCGCCAGCCGCAGCCCGGCGAGCAGGCCGGAGTACTCCGCGACGTTGTTGGTCGTCAGCCCGCACCGCTCCCCCGCCTCGGCCAGCAGCCTGCCGTCGGCCGCGCGGACCAGCGCCCCCCAGCCCGACGGGCCCGGGTTGCCCCGGGACCCGCCGTCGGCCTCGACGACGAGCCGGCGTGGGCTGCCGGCCGGGCTCACGCGCCCGTCGCAGCGGGGCGGACCAGGACGCGCTCGCACTCCGGGCAGCGCACCATCTCATCCGCCGGGCGCGCCATCAGCACGTGCACGTCCGACGGGGACAGCGGCATGCGACAGCCGTCGCACCTGCCCTCCGTCAACGCGGCGGCCCCGCTGCCGAGCCGGCCGCGCAGCCGGTCGTAGACCTTCATCATCGGCTCGGCCAGACCGGTCGCAGCGGCTCTGCGGTCGTCGGTGAGCGCCTCGTGCTGGGAGTCGATCTCGGCGAAGCGGGTGTCGCGGACGTCGACGACCGCCTGCAGCTCGGCCCGGGCGGCGTCCAGGCGGGCCTGCGTGGCGCTGAGGAGCTCCTGCTGCTCCTCCCGGCGCTCCATCACCTCGAGCTCCACGTCCTCCAGGTCCGACTGCCGACGGGCGAGGCTCTCCAGCTCGTGCTGCGTCGCGAGCAGGTCCTTGGAGCTGCCGGTGCCGGCCTCGAGCCGTGAGCGGTCGCGCTCGGAACGGGAGCGCACGGACTGCACGTCGTTCTCGGCCCGGGTGACCTCGCGGTCCAGGTCGGACACCTTGGTCTGCAGCAGGACCACGTCGTCGCGAAGCGTCGCCACCAGCGCCTCGAGCTCACGGGCACGAGCCGCCTCGGGCAGCTGCTCCCGGCTGTGGGCCACCTGGTCCAGCCGGGTGTCCAGCGCCTGCACCTGCAGCAGCCGGTGCTGGTCGGCGGGGTCGACGGTCACCATGGGCAGGACTCCTCGGAGCTGGGGGCCGGACGACCCGGTCGACTGGACGGACCGGACCCGCGCGGCGCCGCTGCGGGCGTCAGGCGCGGGAGGTCCACGGGTCCGTCACGGTACGGGACACCACCACGTCCAGGTGCTCCCCCAGCGGGTCCAGCGACGACAGGACCCGCTCCCGCGCCCCCATCAGCCAGGGCCACTCGCTCGCCCAGTGCGGCACGTCCACCAGCCACGGCCCGCCCGCCGCCATGGCGTCCGACACCGGGTGGTGGCGCAGGTCGGCGGTGACGAAGACGTCGGCCCCGGCGGCGCGCGCCGCACCGAGGAGCGTCTCGCCGGATCCGCCGCACACCGCGACCCGGTGCACCTGGGCGTGCACGGGACCGGCGAGCCGGATACCGCCGTTGGTGCGCGGCAGCACCTTGGCGACGTGCTCGGCAAAGGCCTGCAGGCCCATCGGCTGAGGCAGCATCCCCACCCTGCCCATGCCGCGCGTGGTGGCGGCGTCGTCCTGCCCCGGGTCGGCGCCCTTAGGGTCGTCGGGGCGGGGGTCCAGCGGAGCCAGGTCGGTCAGGCCTATGGTGCGGGCCAGCGCGTCCGACACGCCGGGCGCGGCGACGTCGGCATTGGTGTGGGCGGTGAACAGCCCGCACCCGCCGGTGATGAGGCGGTGCAGCAACCGGCCCTTGTCGGTGTCGGTGCCGACGCCGTGCACCGCGCGCAGCAGCAACGGGTGATGCGCGACGACCAGGTCGGCCCCACAGGCGAGGGCCTGGTCGACGACGGCGTCGGTGACGTCCACCGTGAGCAGGACCGAGGACACCTTCGCCTCGACGTCACCGCAGACCAGACCGACCGCGTCCCAGTCCTCGGCGTAACGCCTCGGGTACGCGTCGTCCAGGACGGCGACCACGTCTCTCACTGTGACCGGCATGAACCGGAGGGTAGTGCGTCTGTCCGAGGAGGTGGGCCCGGCCGGGCTCGAACCGGCGACCCCCGCGGTGTAAGCGCGGTGCTCTGACCAACTGAGCTACAGGCCCTCGGACCGGGCAGCGCACGGCTGCCCGGACCGTCACAACGCGGCGACGGCGTCCTTGTAGGCCTGCGGGTCGCGCGGCTGGCCCGGGCCCTGCACCAGGGCCCAACGAAGCACCCCCGCGCTGTCGACGAGGAACGACCCTCGGGCCGCGAAGCCGAGGCCGGGCATGAACACGCCGTAGGACCGGGCCACCTCACCGTGGGGCCAGAAGTCGCTGAGCAGCGGGAACTTGTACCCCTCGGCGTCGCCCCAGGCGCGCAGCGCGTGCATCGGGTCGCACGACACACCGACCACCTGGACGTCGTCGTTGGCGAAGGAGTCCAGGTCGTCGCGGATGGCGCACAGCTCGCCGGTGCACGTGCCGGAGAAGGCGAACGGGTAGAAGACCAGCAGCACCGCCCGGTCACCACCGTCGCTGGCAAGACCGGAAAGGCTCACCTGCTGGCCGTGCTGGTCCTTGAGGTCGAAGTCGGGGGCGGGGGCGCCGACCTGCGGCACCGCACCCTCGGTGGGGATGCCGATGTCGGTCACTTGCGTCCCTTCGGGCTGGCGAGCCTGGTGCCGGACCAGTCCGGGCAGGCGCTCGTGCTGGAGGTGACGTGCAGGCCGGACGTGGGTGCGGCCTCCTCGATGTCACCGGGTTCGACGTGGTCGGGCCGGCCGAGCTTGGGCGTGAGCAGCCAGACGACGCCGCCCTCCCCGAGGTTCGTCAGGGAGTCCACGAGGGTGTCGACGAGGTCACCGTCACCGTCTCGGAACCACAGCAGCACCATGTCGGCGACCTCGATGGAGTCCTCGTCCTCCATGGCCTCGCCCGTCGTGGCCTCGATCGAGCCCCGAAGGTCCTCGTCGACGTCGTCGTCCCACCCGAACTCCTGGACGACCTGGCCCTTGACGATCCCCAGTCGGCGGGCCAGATCGGTGTCCGCCGGTCTGTCGGCGGTGGCTGACATGCAGTGAGCTCCCTCGTTGTGGCCGGTCCGGCCGTCGGTCGGCGCCGGAGGCCGACGTCGCTGCCGACAGTCCACCCCACCCCTGCCGGGCGGCGCAAGCAGAGACCCTCGTGTTGGCCGGTGGGACCTTACGGGCCAGGATGGACGTCGGACCCCGGGAGACCCCTGCGGGACCGTGCAGGACACCTGCGAGTACCCGCTGGAGGACACGTGGCCAACGCCGACGACGCACCGATGCTCGACGGACTGCTCGCCCAGCTCCCGGACGTCGACCCCGAGGAGACCGCGGAGTGGCGCCAGTCGCTCATCGCGGCCGTGGAGGCCGGTGGCAGGGAGCGAGCTCGATACCTCATGCTGCAGATGCTGCACGCGGCGCGCGAGCAGCACCTGGGGGTCCCCGCCCTCACCGCGACCGACTACATCAACACCATCCCGCCGGAGTCCGAGCCGCTGTTCCCGGGCGATGAGGAGATCGAGCGCCGTTACCGCCGCTGGATCCGCTGGAACGCCGCCGTCATGGTGCACCGCGCGCAGGCGCCCGGCATCGGCGTAGGTGGCCACATCTCGACCTACGCCTCCTCCGCGACGCTGTACGAGGTCGGCTTCAACCACTTCTGGCGCGGCCGGGACCATGCCGGCGGTGGCGACCACATCTACGTGCAGGGCCATGCCTCCCCCGGCATCTACGCCCGCGCCTACCTGGAGGGCCGCCTCACCGAGGAGCAGCTCGACGGGTTCCGGCAGGAGAAGTCGTCCCCGTCCGGGCTGTCCAGCTACCCGCACCCGCGGCTCATGCCGGACTTCTGGGAGTTCCCGACCGTGTCGATGGGTCTGGGCCCGATCAACGCGATCTGGCAGGCGCAGTTCGACAAGTACCTCCACAACCGTGGCCTCAAGGACACCTCCAAGCAGCAGACCTGGGCCTTCCTGGGTGACGGTGAGATGGACGAGCCGGAGAGCCGCGGCGCCCTGCAGATCGCGGCGGCCGAGGGTCTGGACAACCTGAACTTCGTCATCAACTGCAACCTGCAGCGCCTCGACGGCCCGGTCCGGGGCAACGGCAAGATCATCCAGGAGCTCGAGTCGTTCTTCCGGGGGGCCGGCTGGAACGTCATCAAGGTCGTCTGGGGCCGTGACTGGGACCCGCTGCTGGCGGCGGACCGCGAGGGTGCGCTGGTCAAGCTGATGAACGAGACCCTCGACGGCGACTACCAGACCTACCGGGCCGAGAGCGGCTCGTTCATCCGCGAGCACTTCTTCGACCGCGACCCGCGCACCAGGAAGCTGGTCGAGCCGATGTCGGACGCCGACATCTGGAACCTGCGCCGCGGCGGGCACGACTACCGCAAGGTGTACGCGGCCTACAAGTCCGCCGCGGAGCACACGGGCACGCCCACGGTGATCCTCGCCAAGACCGTCAAGGGCTGGGGGCTCGGCACCAACTTCGCCGGGCGCAACGCGACCCACCAGATGAAGAAGCTCAACCTCGACGACCTCAAGAACTTTCGCGACGGCCTGCGCATCCCGCTGACGGACGAACAGCTTGAGGCCGACCCGTACCGCCCGCCGTACTACCGGCCCGAGGACGGCGACGAGACGCTGGAGTACCTGCGCGGTCGTCGCAAGACCCTCGGCGGGGGGCTGCCGTCGCGCAAGGGCAGCCGCGGACCCATCACGCTCCCCGGTGACGAGGCCTACGCCGTGGCCAAGCGCGGCTCGGGCAAGCAGCAGGTCGCGACCACCATGGGCTTCGTCCGGGTGCTGCGGGACCTGATGCGCGACAAGGAGTTCGGCAAGCGCATCGTGCCGATCATCCCCGACGAGGCGCGCACGTTCGGGATGGACTCGTTCTTCCCGACCGCGAAGATCTACAACCCGTCGGGCCAGCAGTACGTCAGCGTCGACCGCGACCTGATGCTGTCCTACAAGGAGGCCAAGGACGGGCAGATCCTGCACGTCGGCATCAACGAGGCCGGCTCTGTGGCCGCGTTCACCGCCGCGGGGTCCTCGTACTCCACGCACGGCGAGCCGATGGTCCCGATCTACATCTTCTACTCGATGTTCGGGTTCCAGCGGACCGGCGACGCCATGTGGGCGGCCGCGGACCAGATGGCGCGCGGGTTCTTCCTGGGGGCGACGGCCGGGCGGACCACGCTGACGGGCGAGGGCCTGCAGCACGCCGACGGGCACTCCCCGCTGCTGGCCTCGACCAACCCGGGGTTCGTGTCCTACGACCCGGCCTACGTCTACGAGATCGGCCACATCGTCCGCGACGGCCTGCGCCGGATGTACGGCGAGGCCGGTCCGGACGGCACGGGCGAGAACGTCATGTACTACATCACCCTCTACAACGAGCCGTACGTGCAGCCCAAGGAGCCGGAGGGCCTCGACGTCGAGGGCGTCCTCAAGGGCATGCACCTGGCCCACCCGGGCTCCGGCGACGGCCCGCGGGTGCAGCTGCTCGCATCCGGGGTCGGTGTCCCGTGGGCGCTGGAGGCCCAGCAGCTGCTCGCCGACGACTGGGGCGTGACGGCCGACGTGTGGTCGGTGACGTCGTGGTCGGAGCTGCGGCGCGACGCCATGGCCGCCGACTCCGAGGCCTTCGACAACCTGGGTGATGAGCGGCGGGTGCCGTTCGTCACCCAGAAGCTGGCCGAGGCCGAGGGTCCCGTCGTGGCGGTCACGGACTACATGCGGGCCGTCCCGGACCAGATCGCCCAGTACGTGCCGGGTGAGCAGGGGCGCTTCGTGTCGCTGGGCACCGACGGGTTCGGGTTCTCCGACACCCGCGCCGCCGCCCGCCGGTTCTTCAAGGTCGACGGCCCGTCGGTGGCCACGCAGGCACTGGCGTCGCTGGCCCTGCGCGGTGACGTCGAGAAGGACGTGCCGGCCAAGGCGTACGAGAAGTACGCCCTGGACGACGTCAGCGCCGGCACCACCGGCAACGCGGGCGGCGACGCCTGACAGCTGCGCCCCTGCTCCGCCCGACGAGCCCGGTCCCGGGTGGGGCCGGGTTCGTCGGCTCGGCGGTGGCGGCGGCGGTGGCGGCGGCGGCGGCGGCGGACCATCCGGACACCGCCGAGCTGGCACCATCGGGCAGAGCCTGAACCGCACCGACACCCAGGCCGTCACCGAAGGGGGCGGGTCAGTGGCGGCGGGCCCGTTCCGCCTGACTGATGGCGCGCTCCATGTCGCGGCGCATCTCGGCTACGCCGGTGGCGTCGGGGTGCTCGCCGAGCACGTCGAGGTGCCGACGGGCCTCGGCGAGGCGGTGGGCGTCGACGGCCGCGGAGACCATCGCCCGACCGGCCGCCAGCGGGTGCTCCGTCGGACGCCAGTGGCCCATCCCCAACGACAGGGCCCCGTCATTGTCACCCGCCTCGCGCAGCAGGTCCAGGCCATAGGCCAGCGCCGTGCCGGACGGGTCGCGCTCGGCCGCGATGCCCAGCCGGCGCAGCGCGGCCTCCCGGTCGTCACCGAGCGACAGCCGTGCCAGCTCGACCAACGGGTACCAGGCGCGCTGGTCGTGGGCGAGCTCCTCGGCGAGGGCCCACACCGCGTTCTGCTGCGCCCTCACCGGGTCACCGGCCTCGTGGCCCTCCGCGGCGCGGCGCCGCACGACCGACGCCAGCTCCAGGAACCGACCCTCGTTGTTCGGGTCCTCCCGGAGCAGCTCGTGCAGCCGCTCCTCGTCCACCGACTCGTGAACCGTCGACACGGACTCGTGCACCTCGGCACCCGGCTTCCCCAGCGCGGGCACCGTCACGGCCTCCGCGTAGTCACCCTTGCGGAGCAGGCGGTCTCGCCAGGATCTGTTCTCAGGCATGGTGCCTCCCCTCGTGGTCCGCCGCCACCATAACGAAGGCCCCCGTCACGCACCCCCGCTCGCGCGTCGGGGGGTCGCGGCCCCGACTACCGTGGCGCCATGAGCAGCGACGTCGCCGCCCCCGCGGTGCTGTCCGAGGACTCGCTGCGTGCCCTGGAGTGGGCCAGCGCCAGCATCTCCTCCCACGCGCTGTCCCGGATGGACGACGAGCTCGACTGGTTCCCGGCCCTGGCGCCAGAAGCCCGCTCGTCGGTGGGTCTGGTCGCCCAGACCGGCGTGTCGGGGTTCGTCCGCTGGTGCCGCTCCGGGGCGCCGGTCGGCTCCTCGGTGCGCAGCGTCGACCTGTTCGGCGCCGCACCCCGTGACCTGACCCGCCTGATCAGCCTGCAGCAGACCGTGACGCTGGTCCGTACGGCCATCGACACCTCCGAGCGCCTGCTGGAGGACACGCTGCCACCGCAGGAGCTGCCGGCCGCGCGGCTGCTGCTGCTGCGCTACGCCCGCGAGGTGGCCTTCGCCGCCGCCGAGGTGTACGCCCGCGCCGCGGAGACCCGGGGCGCGTGGGACGCGCGTCTGGAGGCGCTGGTGGTCGACGCCCTGGTGCGTGGGGACTCCGACGACGGCCTCGCCTCGCAGGCGTCGGCGCTGTCCTGGCCGGTGGACACGCCCACCACCGTCGTCGTGGCGACCGGCACGGCGACCACCCAGCCGCCCGCGCTGCGTCGGGTGGCCCGCTCCCACCGGGTCGAGCTGCTGGTGGGTCACCAGAACGACCGGCTGGTCCTGGTGCTCGGCGGCGCCGCGGACGCCTCCGCCGTGGTGGCGGACATGCTCGCGCTGGTGGGCGACGGCCCGGTGGTCATCGGTCCCACCCGGGCCGGTCTCCCGTCGGCGCCCCGCTCGGCACGAGCGGCGCTGGCGGGGGCGACGGCTGCGCGCGCCTGGCCCGGTGCCCCCCGACCGGTGCTCGCGACGGCGCTGCTGCCCGAGCGGGCCCTCGCCGGTGACGTCACCGCGCGCCGCGCCCTGGTCGACCTGGTCCACACCCCCCTGGTCGCGGCGGGCAACGACCTGCTCGCCACGGTGCAGGCCTACGTCGACACCGGTGGGGCGCTCGAGGCCGCGGCACGGACCCTGTTCGTCCACGCCAACACCGTGCGCTACCGCCTCAACCGGGTCGAGCAGCTCACGGGTCTGCTGGCCGGCGACCCGCGGGAGCGTTGGACCCTGCAGATGGGGCTCGCGCTCGGCCGGCTCGCGGAGTCCCCGCGCACGCACCGCCCCTGAGGTCAGGGGCCCGGCCGCACGACGGGACGGTCCGTCTTGTAGGACTCCTACAAGACCCGACGGAAAACGTCGTGCCCGCCGCAGCGGCACGACGGCCACCGCGTCCGCCACTGTGAGCAGGTGCTGATCGTCGTCTGCCCCGGCCAGGGGTCCCAGTCCCCCGGTTTCCTGTCCCCGTGGCTCGAGCTCCCGGGCTTCGAGGAACGGCTGCAGTGGCTGTCCGCGGTGGCCGCGGTGGACCTCGTCGCCCACGGCACCACGTCGGACGCCGACACGATCCGTGACACCGCGGTCGCCCAGCCCCTGATCGTCGCCGCGGGCCTGGTGTCGCTGCTGGAGCTGTTCCCCCACCCCTCCGACGCGTTCCGGCTGACGGCCGCCGGCGCCGGTCATTCCGTCGGGGAGATCACCGCGGCTTCGGCCGCCGGGGTCATCACCGCCGAGCAGGCGATGGTGTTCGTCCGCGAGCGGGGGAACGCCATGGCCCGGGCGAGCGCGGCCACCCCGACCGGGATGAGCGCCGTCGTCGGTGGCGACCCGGCCGAGGTGGATGCCGTGCTGCAGCGGAACGGGCTCACCGCTGCCAACCGCAACGGCGGCAACCAGGTCGTGGCCGCCGGCACGAGCGAGCAGCTCGCGGCCCTGACCGCGGACCCGCCAGCGAAGGCGCGGGTCATCCCGCTGCAGGTGGCCGGTGCGTTCCACACCCACCACATGGCCCCCGCGGTCGAGGTGCTCGAGCGTCACGCCCGCGCCATCACCACCCACGACCCGCGAAGCCGGCTGGTGTCCAACGCCGACGGCACCGTGGTCCACGACGGGCGCGAGGTGCTGGCCCGGCTCGTCCAGCAGGTCTCCCGCCCGGTCCGCTGGGACCTGTGCATGGACACCTTCCGGGACCTGGGGGTCACCGGCATCGTCGAGGTGCCCCCGGCGGGCACGCTCGCCAACCTGGCCAAGCGCAACCTGCCCGGCGTCGACGTCGTCGCTCTGCGCACCCCTGACGACCTGCCCGCCGCACGGGCGCTGGTCCGCGAGCACGGTCAGGCCGCCCCCGTCGCGCTCAACCCGACCTGGCGTCTGGTGGTCGCCCCCGCCAAGGGCGTGGTGAGCATCGGCGACCTGCCCGAGGGCGCCACGGTCGAGCCCGGTCGGGTGGTCGCCCGGGTGGCGGGCCTGCGGGACTCCTACGACGTCCACGCACCGCACGGCGGCACCGTCGTGGAGTGGATCGTGCACGACGGCGACCCGGTGTCCCCGGGCCAGCCGCTGGTGCGTCTGCACCCCACCGTCCAGGGGAGCCGCGCATGAGCCCGACCCTCACGCAGTCCACCGGTGCCGCGCACACCCGCATCCACGGTGTCGGCGCCATGCGGCCGGCGCGCGTGGTGGACAACGCGGAGGTGTGCACCTGGATCGACTCCTCCGAGGAGTGGATCCGGGAGCGCAGCGGCATCCTCACGCGTCGGTTCGCCGAGCCCGAGGAGACCGTGGTCGACATGGCCCTGCCGGCCTGCCGCGACGCCCTGGAGATGGCCGGCCTCACCCCCTCCGACGTCGACGCCGTCGTGGTGTCCACCGTCACCTGGTACCTGCAGACCCCGTCCGCCGCCGCGGTCCTCGCCGAGCGGCTGGGCGCGACGCCGGCCGCGGCGTTCGACCTGTCGGCGGCCTGCGCCGGGTTCTGCCACGGCGTCGGCCTCGCCTCCGACATGGTGCGGGCGGGCAGCGCGCGCAACGTGCTCGTCGTCGGTGTCGAGAAGCTCTCGGACTTTACCGACAAGCACGACCGCGGCACGTCGTTCCTGTTCGGGGACGGGGCCGGCGCGGTCGTCATCGGCCCGTCCGACCACCCGGGCATCGGCCCGACCCAGTGGGGCAGCGACGGTGCGCAGTGGGAGGTCATCTCCCAGACGGAGCCGTGGACCGACATGCGCAGCGAGGACGGGCGCAGCATCAACGGCACCTGGCCGTCGCTGCACATGGCCGGGCAGACCGTGTTCCGCTGGGCGGTGTGGCAGATGGCGCCCGTCGCCCAGAAGGCGCTCGACGCCGCCGGCGTCGCCGGGAGGGACCTGGGTGCCTTCATCCCCCACCAGGCGAACGTGCGGATCATCGACGCGATGGTCAAGCAGCTCGGCCTGCCCGACGACGTCCCGGTCGCCCGGGACATCATCGACATGGGCAACACCTCGGCGGCCTCGGTGCCGCTGGCGATGGAGCGGATGCTCCGCGAGGGCACGGCGGCCTCCGGCTCGCTGGCCCTCCTCATTGGTTACGGCGCAGGCCTGGTCTACGCCGCACAGGTGGTCGAGCTGCCCTGAGCAGCACGACCCCCGAACGCACCACGACCGACAACCAGCAGCACCACCAGCAGTAGGGAGCACCACCATGGCAAGTGAGCAGGAGATCCTCAGCGGCCTCGCCGACATCGTCAACGAGGAGACGGGTCTGCCGACCGACGCGGTCGAGCTCGACAAGTCCTTCACCGACGACCTCGACATCGACTCGCTGTCGATGATGACGATCGTCGTCAACGCGGAGGAGAAGTTCGGCATCCGCATCCCCGACGAGGACGTCAAGAACCTCGCCACCGTGCGCGACGCCGTCAACTACATCTCCCAGGCCCAGGGCTGAGGCGGGGCCGGGCGCCCACGAAGCGCCCGGCCCGCACCACCCGTCAACACCGCACCACCCGTCAGCACCGCACCACCTGCAGCACCCGGCGCCACCGCGCCGTCCCCCACCCTCGCGACACCCCCCACCCAGCGGGTGCACCCGCACGACCTCCGGGAGAGCTAATGAGCACCACCGTCGTCGTCACCGGTCTCGGCGCCACCACGCCCATCGGGGGCGACGCAGCCTCCACCTGGCAGGCGGCCCTCAAGGGCACGTCCGGTGCAGCACCTTTCCACGGCCCCTGGGCCGAGGAGTTCGACCTCCCCGTCACTTTCGGCGCGCAGCTCGCCGTCCCCGCCTCCGACATCCTCACCAAGGTCCAGCTCCGCCGTCTCGACCCGTCCAGCCAGTACGCGCTCATCGCCGCGCGCGACGCCTGGGCCGACGCCGGGTCCCCCGAGCCCGAGCCGACCCGCCTCGGCGTGTGCCTGGCGAGCGGCATCGGTGGCCTGTGGACCCTGCTCGACAACTGGGACGCCATGCGCTCGCACGGGCCCCGCAAGGTCTTCCCGCTCGCCATCCCGATGCTCATGCCCAACGCCCCGGCGGCCACCGTCAGCCTCGAGCTCGGCGCCCGGGCCGGCGCGCACACCCCGGTGAGCGCCTGCGCGTCCGGTGCCGAGGCGATCGCCATGGCGATAGACATGATCCGCCTGGGCCGGGCCGACATCGTCGTCGCCGGCGGTACCGAGGCCGTCGTGCACCCGCTGCCGGTCGCGGCGTTCGCGGCCATGCAGGCGCTGTCCACGCGCAACGACGACCCCGCGACCGCCTCGCGCCCCTACGACGTCAGCCGTGACGGGTTCGTCCTGGGCGAGGGCGCGGGTGTCGTGGTGCTCGAGTCGGAGGCCCACGCCAAGGCGCGCGGGGCCCGGATCCACGCCGAGGTCCTGGGTGCGGGCATGAGCTCCGACGCGTACCACATCGCCGCCCCCGAGCCCGAGGGCATGGGCGCGGCACGGGCCGTGCGGCAGGCGCTGGAGGTGTCCGGCCTCGAGCCGTCGGACATCGACCACATCAACGCCCACGCCACCTCGACCCCGGTCGGCGACACGGCGGAGGCGCGCGCGATCCGGCGTGCGCTGGGCACCGCGGCGGACTCGATCCTGGTCTCGGCGACCAAGTCGATGACTGGCCACCTGCTCGGCGCCGCCGGTGCGGTGGAGGCCGTGTTCTCCATCTGTGCGGTGCGGGACCGGGTCGCCCCGCCGACCATCAACATCGGCGAGGTCGACGCCTCCGTCGACCTCGACGTGGTGCGGGACACCGCCCGCACCATCGGCGACGGGAAGCGTCCGGTCGTGGCGCTGAACAACTCGTTCGGCTTCGGTGGGCACAACGTGGCGCTCACCTTCCGCAGCGCGTCATGACCACGACCACCTGGACCGGTGTCGACGGCCTGGGCGTGCAGAGCCCGGGGGACGACGCCCCGGGCGACCCGCGCGACCCGTTGCTGCGCCTGCAGGCGTTCGCCGACCCGGGCAGCATCGAGCTGCTGGGCGCGGTGGACGACTCCGGCATGGTCGCGGCGCGGGTCCGGGTGGGGGGCACGGCTGCGGTGGTGTTCGTGTCCGACCCCCGGGTCATGGGCGGGGCGATGGGCGAGGCCGGCTGCAAGGTCGTGCTCACCGCCTACCGGCGCGCCCTGGCCGACCGGGTCCCCGTGGTGGGGCTGTGGCACTCCGGCGGCGCGCGCCTGGCCGAGGGCGTGACGAGCCTGCACGCCGTCGGCGAGGTGTTCGCGATCATGACGCGGGCCTCGGGCGTGGTCCCGCAGGTCAGCGTCGTGATCGGGGCAGCGGCGGGCGGCGCGGCCTACGGGCCGGCGCTCACCGACGTCGTGGTGCTGGGCCCGGACGGGCGGGTCTTCGTGACGGGGCCCGACGTGGTGCGCAGCGTCACCGGGGAGAAGGTCGACGCGCTGCGGCTCGGGGGTCCCGAGCCGCACGGACGTCGCTCCGGCGTGGTGCACGTCACGACCGAGACCACCGAGGAGGCGTACCTGCGCGGCCGTGAGCTGGTCACCCTGCTCGGTGCCGTCGCGCGGGTCGAGGTGGACACGGTCACCGACCGGGATCTCGGCCGCCACCTGCCGGAGAACGTCAAGCGCGCCTACGACGTGCGCCCGGTCGTGGCGGACCTGCTGGACGAGGACGGCGAGAGCGTCGAGCTGCACGCCCGCTGGGCACCGAACGTCGTCACGACGCTCGGCCGGCTCGGCGGAGGCACGGTCGGCGTGGTGGCCAACAACCCGATGCGCCTGGGCGGCTGCCTGGACTCGACCTCGGCGGAGAAGGCCGCGCGGTTCGTGCGGATGTGCGACGCGTTCGGGATCCCGCTGGTCGTGCTGGTCGACGTCCCCGGCTACCTGCCCGGCGTCGGGCAGGAGTGGGACGGGGTGGTCCGCCGCGGTGCCAAGCTGCTGCACGCCTTCGCCGAGGCCACGGTGCCGCGCGTCACCCTCGTCATGCGCAAGGCCTATGGCGGTGCCTACATCGCGATGAACTCCCGCTCGCTGGGTGCCACGCGCGTGCTGGCCTGGCCGACGGCGGAGGTCGCCGTGATGGGTGCGGTCGCCGCGGTGCGGATCCTGCACCGGCGACGGCTAGCGGAGGTCGACGACGACGCCCGCGGGCGGGTCGAGGCCGAGCTCGCCGCCGAGCACGAGTGCCTCGCGGGCGGGATCCCGCGGGCCATGGCGATCGGCGTCGTCGACGAGGTGGTCGACACCGCCCGCACCCGTACGGCGCTGGCGGCGGCGGTGGCGGCCGCACCTGCGACCCGCGGGCAGCACGGCAACATCCCGCTGTGAGCACGGGCGGCGTCCCGCAGCTGCGCACGTCCCGGCTGCTGCTGCGGGCGTTCAGCGACGCCGACCGCGCGCCGTTCGCGGCGCTCAACGCCGACCCGGTGGTGATGGAGCACTTCGTGGCCCCCTACGGCCGCGAGCGTTCCGATGCGTTCGTCGACCGGGTCCTGCGCTCCTGGGCCGAGCGCGGCTGGGGCCCGTGGGCGCTCGAGCGCCTCGACACCGGCGGGTTCATCGGTTACACGGGCCTGTGGCCGGCCGAGCTCGAGGCTCCATTCACCCCGGCCGTCGAGGTGGGTTGGCGGTTGGCCCGGGAGCACTGGGGCCACGGGTTCGCCACCGAGGCCGCCCTGGAGTCGCTCCGGTTCGGTTTCGAGGAGGCCGGGCTGGCGGAGGTCGTGTCATTCACCGCGGTCGGCAATGAGCGGTCCTGGCGGGTGATGAGACGCATCGGGCTGGTGCCTGAGCCCGCGGGCGACTTCGAGCACCCCGCGGTGCCGGAGGGCCACCCGGTCCGCCCGCACGTGCTCTACCGGTTGACGCGCGAGCGCTGGCTCACCTCGAGGGCCTGAGGGTCGGCAGCGGAGGACGGCACCACCCGCCGATGCTCCCCTTCGCTACCGCAGATGGACGCGGAGTGGGAGCAAGAGCGACGGAGCCCCCGCGGGCAGGGCCACGACGTGGTCCCCGGGGGCTGCTGCTGGCCGCCGCGGCCACCGGGCACCCGGCCCGGTTGGTCTCCGACCCCCTGATCCCGTCCGGCTGTACCTGGTGTTCTCCAACGGCAGGAGCCTGGCCTGGTGACTGTGGGCGTCGACGGGTGTGCCCCGTGGACGGCTGAGGCCGGACGAGCGAGGACTGGACCGCGGTCAGCCCGTTCGGTCAGCCGGCCAGGCCCTGGACCACCTCGGCGCCGGGCAGCTGCGCCAGCACGGCACCGGGCAGCACCAGCTTGGAGCGCCGGACCCCGGACCCGACCACGACCCACGGCTGCTGCACCACGGCGGCGTCCACCAGCAGCATCGGCCAGTCCGCGGGCAGCCCGACGGGCGTGATGCCGCCGTACGCCATCCCGGTCGCCCCGGTGGCCACGTCCATCGACGCGAACGACGCCTTGCGAGCGTCCAGGCGCTTGCGGACCACGCCGTTGACGTCGCAGCGGGTGGTTGCCAGCACGACGCACGCCGCCAGGGTGGTGACGTCGCCACGACGACCGGCGACCACGACGCAGTTGGCGGACTGCTCCAGGGCGACGCCGTACGCCTCGCAGAACGCCGCGGTGTCAGCCAGGTCGGCGTCGATCTCCGCCACCAGGACCTCATCGCGCAGCATCGTTCCGAGGGCGGCGGCGACGGTCGAGGCGAGCAGGTCCGGCCGGTCGGCGGCGGGGGTGGTGACCAGGGTTCCGAGCACGACCGCAGGCTAGCCGTGGCACGGCTGACCGGCGGTCGTGGCCAGCCTTGTGATCCACGGGACCGGGGCGTGTCGTGGTGGCGCTGCTGGCATCCTCGCCAGCTGCAGCCTGCGCCGCTGACCCGGGCGCTCAGACGTACCGCTCGGACAGGTCTGTCATCCGCTGAAGCCGGAGCCCGACCGGGAGGTCGTGCGCCTCGACGACGACCTGCACCTTGTCGACCCAGGCGATCGCGCCCCAGTGTCGGCCGTGCCGGATCCGGCGAGCGGGGACGGCGCGTGCGTCGACGGCCAGGTCCGCGTCCTGCCACGGTGGGGAGGGGACCGCGGCAGGGTCGTCCTCCAGCAGACGCTGACGCAGGACGTCGGCCACGGTGTCCTCGTCCCATTCGGTCCCCCACTCCCCGGGGACGGAGGAGGTGACCTGCACCCACGGGGAGGTCAGGCTCCCGGGGTCCCCGTGCACCAGCACGACGGAGGTCACGAGGACCGGGCGCCCGTGCCATGCCAACCCCAGCCAGCGGTCCCTGAAGTCCTCCGTCCCGACACCGTCGACCGGGCCGTACACCGCGAACGACGCGGTCTCGGCGAGGGAGACGTCGCGCGCGCGACGGCGGGCGGCCGCGCGGTCCGGAGACACCTCCTGCAGCGCGGCGACCACGAGCTCATCGGCCAGCCCGGGGGTGCTGCTCGCGGTCGACGCGAAGCCGGACCAGCAGGTCAGCGCCCCACCGGCCGCACCAGCTGCGGCTGCGGGGAGCCGATGTACAGGCCGGCACAGCGCACCCACGACGACGCCACCGAACAGGGCGGAGGCGAGGTAGATCCACGGCAAGGGTTCGACGTGGCGGTTGCCCTGAACCGTGCGGACCATCGACCTGACGACGCGAAGCGGTAGCGTCCACCGGCTCGGTCGTGCCCCCGTCAGCACCATCGACCAGTCACCGCCGCTCGCGCGCGAGGCCCCGCAGACCCCGCACACCACCCGGGCCCGACGCCACGGTCCACCGCTGCCCAGCCACTGCATGACCCCGGAGATCGGCGACGGCCGCCGCTGCACCCACGCGTCGGCGTGGCACTGCTCGCAGACCGTCGGTCCGTCGTCCTCAGCGCGGTGCATCGACTGATCCTGCCCGGGCCGGCCGACCGGCGCTCAGTCGAGGCTCAGCTCCACGCCGAGGCCACCGGCTCAGCCGACCCGGTGCAGCCAGCGCACCTGGGCGTCGTCGCCGGCGTGACGGAAGGGCTCGAGCTCGCGGTCCCAGGCCTCGCCGAGGGCCAGCGACAGGCGGTGGCGGACCTCCACGAGGTCGGTCTCGGCGAGGGCCGCTCGGACCCGGTCCTCCGGCACGACGGTGTTGCCGTGCACGTCGATGACCGCGTGGAACAGACCCAGGTCGGGCACGTGGCTGAACCGGGCGCCGTCGCTGCCCCGGCTGGGCTCCTCGGTGACCTCGTAGCGCAGGTCTGCCCAGCCGCGCAGGGCGCTGGCCAGACGAGCGCCCGTGCCCTGCGGGCCCTGCCAGGACAGGTCGGTACGGAACGTGCCGGGCCCGACGGGCTGAGGGGTCCACTGGAGGTCCACGCGCACGCCCAGTGCGCGCCCCGCGGCCCATTCGACGTGCGGGCACAGAGCGCGTGCGGCGGAGTGCACGTACAGCACACCGCGAGTGACGACGGTCATGGTGTCTCCTCCACATCCGAGGGTCGTCTTCCCCAACGGCCTCGTGCGGAGCAGCAGCATCACCGGCTGGTGCCAGTGTGGCCTAGCCGACGCGCCGGTGCCACCCCCGCCGTCATGTCCGTTCGCCTGTCGGCGACCAGCTGTGCCGACCCGGCACGAACCGCCCTGGGGGCTCAGGTCGGAGCCGGCTCCTGCCGATCCCTGCTCCGAGGCCGGGTGCACCGGTCGCCAACCCGACACGGAGGACTGTCATGGACAGCGCCGACCTGCTCGCAGCACAGGCCTACGACGAGGGCGTGATCACCGAGGTGATCCGGCCGGCGGCGATCGTGCCCGAGGGTGCGGCCCGGGCGATCCTGGTCGAGCTCAGCCTCGGTGACGTCACCACGGGTGGGGTCTGGCACTCCACGACGACGATGTGGTCGCGCTACGACCGGCCCTGGAACGGTACGCCGTCCTCGACCGGTGCCGAGCTGATCGGCAACATCCAGGTCGCCTACGGCACGCCCACCAAGTACGAGATCACCCTCTACCGGGTCACCATCACCCGGTTCGGGCGCGAGAACGGCTGGTCGGTGGAGCTGCTGAGCGACGAGGCCCTGGGCTACGGCGGTCTGACGCTGGCCGAGTGCCCCCGGGCCGCGCTCAACGCGCCGCCCAAGCCTTTCCGGTTCTGAGGCCCGTGGGGCGATACTCGCTCGCAACCGGAGCGGAGGAGCCCCATGACTCACGCGTCACAGCACGACCGCCGCCACGGACCGGTCTCGGCAGGTTCGCTGCTCATGCCCCTGCTGGGCTACGGCCTGGGGGCGGTGGACTGGCAGCAGGCGCTTCGGCGCACCGGAATGCCGTTCCGCTCCCCCGCCGCCGACCCCGGGCGCACGGCCCTGGCCCTCGGCGGCTCGGTGGCCGGTGGTCTGGTGGCCACCGCTGCGGCGGGCACCCTGATGGCGGCCGTCACCCGTGTCCCGCTGCCGCGCCTGGCAGGGGCGTTGTGCCCCGGTGCGCTAGGTGCCCTCGCCCCGCTGCCGCTGCTGGGTGCGGGCGTCGGTGCGTTCGTCGAGGCCGCCACCGCGTGGCGGTGCGCGCGGGCGAGCACCACCGACCCGGCGCTCGCTGCGGTCCGCACCGGCACCGGCCTGGCCGTCTTCGGTCTCACGCACGGCCTGGTCACCACGGCCGTCGAGCGGCTCCTGGACAGCGTCGTGCCTGTCCCCGCCCGGCAGCCGCCGGCCCCGCCGCCGAGCCGCCTCAACGTGGTGGGTCCGGACGTGGCCGACACCGACGCCGGACCGGACGGCTACGTGGTCTACCTCGACGGCGTGGGGCGCTGTGAACGACGCACCACCCCGGTCGGACGCGCGTTCGCCGACGCGGTCGCGGAACGGCTGCCGCGCTGGGTCGTCGTGCTGTCGCTGATGCCCAACGACGTCACGCAGGAGCCCGCGTGGCTGCGCCCGGTGACCGGCCGGCTGTGGCGGCGCCTGCACCAGTCCTCGCCCACCTGGACGCTGGCACGCGGGGTGTGGGAGGCGGTCGTGGCCGTCGACCCCCGCTACCGGGAACGTCTCGCGGAGGAGCACACCCGCCATGTCGTCTCCCACCTGCAGGCGGCGGGGTACCGCAACGGGAGCGGGACGCCCGTGGTCCTCGTCGGCCTCAGCGGCGGTGCGCAGACCGCCCTGCGGGTCGCGTCGGAGACCGCCCGCTCGCTCGGCGGCGCACCCCTGGACGTGGTGACGTTCGGGGCGTTCGCGGACGGCTCGGCAGACCTGGACGGGGTGCGACGGGTGCACGCGGTCGTGTCCTGGGCGGACCCCGCCGAGATGCTGCCCGTGCTGCTGTTCCCGTCCCGCTGGACGGCGCTCGGCATCGGGGCGTGGCAGCAGGCCAAACGGACCGGGACCGTCGTCGTCCGCCGCCACGACTGGGCCACCCACGTCGGGGGGCCCGGCTACCTGAGCTCCACGGCGCGTGCCCCCGACGGCCGGTCCCGGCTCGCGCAGGCCGCCGACGTCGTCGCCGCATCGGCTCGTCAGCTGCTCGGCCGCGACACCCAGGTGGCGTCGGAGTGAGCAGCTCCCACCGCCGGCCGGCGTCGCTGTCGCTCGCCGCGGCCAGCTCCATGCCGGACCGCGACCCCGCCGAGCGACTGGAGGCCGCGCACACCAGCGCCCAGGCCGTGGTGACACGGCTGCGGGACGGCTCGGACCCCACCGCGGGTGAGCGCATGGTCGCCGCCGTGGACACGGACGAGGGGCTCGACGCCGCCGCGCGGCTGTGGGCGGTCGCCTCGGCGGTGTCGCTCCCCGGGGCGCTGTGGCGCCTGGTGGCGCTGCGGGCCGGGGTGCGCCGGGCCCCAGCGCTGGCGGCCCGGGAGTTCGACGCCGGTCGGGCCCGGCTGCCGGTGGCCGAGGTCGTCGCCGGAGTCGCGCAGCCGCCCGGACCGGACGAGGTGTCGGCGATGGTGGACGCGGTCCTGCGGGGGGTCGGGGACGGCGACCTCGACGTGACGTTCGAACGGGCCGCCGCCTTCGCCCGGGTCTGTTCGGTGGGTCGCGCGGTGCTGGCCGACCGCGGTCAGTGCGAGGTGGTCGACCCGGTGGACCCCGTGAACGAGCTCGACGCCGAGCTCGACGCCACCCGGCTCACGCGCTCCGCAGCGGCGCTGGTGCAGACCGCGGACGACCTGGAGTCCTGCGCGCGTCGGTGGCGCCGCCACAGCCTGGACTGAGAGGGCCTGAGTCGGCTCGGGCCGAGCCTCGGGCCCGGGGCCTCGAGTGGTCGCGCGGTGCTGAGCTCGGGTGGTGTCGGGACGACGGTCGCGGGCCACAGATGCGGACCAACGGGGCTTGAACCAGCGTGTCGGCGTCCTCATACCTCGTTGCCGCGCAGCAGTGGACAGATCTAGACGACGAGGCGGGGCTGGTGCGGGTGGCCTTTAGGGGGTGCCGGACCGGAAGCGCCTCTCGGCGTGTGGCCGCTCGTAGCGGCATTAAATGGAGCCCGGGGGTTTCGCGGCCCGACACCCATGAATACGGTAACCGACTTCGCCGCCGTCGTGTTCCCCCCGGCGCCTCCTCCACCCGGAGGTACGTGCAGGGCCCCGACCGGGACCCGGTAGCGGTCAGCGGTCAGCGACCGTCCAGCAGCGGACCGGCGGGGTCGGGGAACGTCTCTCCCTCAGCCTCGCGCCTCCGCCTGGCCATGCCCGACAGCGCTTCCAGCACCACACGGTTGCCGAGCGCGGCCGTGATGTCGGCGTGGTCGTAGGGCGGGCTGACCTCGACCACGTCCACGCCGACGACGGGCAGCTGCAGGCAGATCCGTCGGACGGCGTCCAGCAGCTGCCGCGAGCTGAGCCCGCCGGGTTCAGGGGTGCCGGTGCCGGGCGCATGACCGGGGTCGGCCACGTCGATGTCGACCGACAGGAACACGCCCCGGCGGCCGTCGGTCGCGATCTGGAACGACTCGTCGAGGCACTCGGAGAGCCCGCGCGCGACGACCTCGGTCATCTCGTAGGACCGCATCCGCTGCTCCGCCATCCAGGTGAGCGTCTCCGGGCCGGGCCAGTAGCCACGCAACCCGATCTGCAGGAACCTGTCACCGCGCAGCGCCCCCGACTCGATCAGCCGCCGCATCGGCGCACCGTGCCCCCACAGCGAGCCGAACTCGATGTCGCCGGTGTCGGCGTGTGCGTCGAAGTGCAGCATGGACACCTGGCCGTCGCCGTGGGCGTCCGCCGTCCCCCGCCCGGTGGCGTAGGTGATGGAGTGGTCGCCGCCCAGCACCACCGGCACCGCCCCGGTCGATGCGACGGCGGCGACCGCCTCGCGCAGCCGCGCCAGGGCCGTCTCGATGTCACCGGGGGGCATCTCGACGTCGCCGGCGTCGCGCACCACGAGGTCCTTCAGGGCGTCCACCCGCAGCGCCAGGCTGGGGCGGGATCCGTCGTGGCCCAGGTAGTCGGTGGTGCGGATGGCGTAGGGGCCGAACCTCGTGCCCGGCCGGTGGGACGTCCCGCCGTCGAACGGCGCGCCCAGGACCACCACGTCGGCGCCCGCCAGGGACTCGGGGTCCCGCCAGTCGCAGGTCGGGACACCGAGGAACGTGACGTCGGGCCCGAACTGCGAGCCGTACCGGGGCTGGGTCATGGCCAGAGGTTAGACAGGGCCCGCACCGGTCAGGGCGCGGCGCGGCGAAGCACCGACCACCCGACGCCCGTCAGGACCGCCGTGACCAGCATGCAGGCCCGCAGCATCCCCGTCGTGGTCTGCGACCCCAGCCAAGCCAGGAGGGCGACGCCGACCAGGGTGAGCCGCTCCTGCACCGGGTCGTCGACCCGTGGAGCCCGAGCAGCCGGCTGCACGAGCGGTCCATCTAAGGTGTCCACGTGGACGACGGCCGCCCCGAACCGCCCGTCCTCGCCAGACGGCTCGGCACCACCGACGCCACCGTGATCGGGCTCGGCTCCATGGTCGGGGCGGGGGTCTTCACCGCCTTCGTCCCCGCGGCGCAGGCCGCCGGGAGCGGGCTGCTGCTGGGCCTGGGGCTCGCCGCGGTGGTCGCCCTGTGCAACGCCACCTCCTCGGCTCAGCTGGCCGCGCGGTACCCGACCTCCGGTGGCACGTACGTCTACGGCCGCGAGCGGCTGGGGCACTGGGCAGGGTTCGTCGCGGGCTGGGGGTTCGTGATCGGCAAGACGGCGAGCTGTGCGGCGATGGCCCTGACCGTGGCCGCCTACGCAGCCCCGCCGGGCTGGGAGCGCCCGGTCGCGGTGGTCGCGGTCGTGCTGCTCGCGGCGGTGGGGTACCGGGGCGTCACGCGGACGGCGCGGCTCGCTCGCGTCCTGCTGACGGTGGTGCTGCTGGCGCTCGCGGTGACGCTGCTCGCGGCCTCGGCCGGACCTCGCGCCGACGGGACCACGGCGGCCGACGGGACCACGGCAGCCGACGGGACCACGGCGGCCGGCGGGGCGATCGGCGGGCTGCTGGACGGCGGGCTGCTGGACGGCGGGGTCTACGGCACGCTGCAGGCCGCCGGGCTGCTGTTCTTCGCCTTCGCCGGGTACGCCCGGATCGCGACCCTGGGCGAGGAGGTCCGCGACCCCGCCCGGACCATCCCGCGCGCCATCCTGCTGGCACTCGGCCTGGCGTCGGCCCTGTACGCGGTGGTCGCGGTGGTGCTGCTGCGCACGCTCGGCCCGGACGGCCTGGCCGCCACCGCCGCCCCGCTCGCCGCCGCCGTCCAGGCAGGACCCTGGCCCTGGCTGGACGTGGTGGTCCGTGTGGCGGCCTGCGCGGGGGCGCTGGGCGCCCTGCTCGCGCTGCTGAGCGGGATCGGGCGGACGTCGTTGGCGATGGCACGCGAGGGTGACCTGCCGCGCTGGCTCGCCGCTGTGCACCCCGTCCACCGGGTGCCGCACCGGGCCGAGGTCGTCCTCGCCTCGATCGTCTGCCTGCTGGTGCTCACGGTGGACCTGCGGGGCGCGATCGGGTTCTCGTCCTTCGGCGTGCTCGTGTACTACCTGGTGGCAAACCTCAGCGCGCTCACCCAGCCGCCGCAGGAACGGCGCTGGCCGAAGGCGCTGCAGGTGCTCGGCGCCCTCTCCTGCCTGCTCCTGGTGCTCACGCTGCCCCCGAGCAGCCTCGCGGTCGGGGCGGTGGTGCTCGCCGCGGGCGTGGCCTACCGGGCCGTACGACTGCGGACGGCATGACCGCGCCCGCCCGGCCGCCGGACCCCGGGGTACCGGGCTGGGGCAGGTGGAGCGGTCACGGAGCCCACCGGCGCGGCGCGAGCAGACCGGCGGGCACCCTGGTCCCGGCGTCACCCCGGGCCGACTCCACCTGCAGCTGGGTGAGGAACAGGGCCCCGGTGAGGTCGGCGGCGGACAGGTCGGCGTCCCGCAGGTCGGCGCCGAGCAGGTCTGCCACCCGCAGGTCCGCCTCTCGGAGGTCCGCACCGATCAGGTAGGCGCCGCACAGGTCCGCGGCCCGCAGGTCGGCGCGCCGCAGCCGCGCGCCCATCAGGTCAGCACCACGACGCCCGGGCGGCGCAGACCGCTCGCGGCCTCGGACCTCGGCGCTCACCCAAGCCAGCAGCGGACCGACGCGGGCTCGGTGGGCAGGCACGTCGAGGGCGAGCAGGTGCTCCGCGTCCCGACGGGTGAGCTCCTCGGTCTCCTGCAGCAGCGCCTCGACCTGCCGGGCCGGACCCCCCGCCGAAGCCGCGCCATCGCCCGTGATGGCGGACGCCTCGTGCAGGTGCCGGAGCATCTCGTGCAGCTGGCGCACGACCGGGAACACGGCATACATCTGGTTCGCGGTGGCGGGTGCGTCCCGCCAGCTCACCCCGCCGTAGGTGAGCTGGGCGACCTTCTGCCCCGCACCGAAGCAGTCGTACACCGTGCAGCCGACGTAGCCCGCCGGGCGCAGGTCGGCGTGGATGCTGCAGCCGAAGTCGCCGAGCAGGTTGTGGCAGGGGGTCCCGGCCACCTTGTCCACGGGGAAGTCCGCAGAGGCCCGGAACGGCAGCGCCACGCAGCACAGCCCGAAGCAGCGCGAGCAGTCCGCCGTGAGGTCGCTCGGCTCCCGCACCACCCCGGCAGGCTACGCGTCGCCGACCCGACCCCGTCGACACGGGACCGTCAGGAGAACGGTCCACGTTCATCGAACACCTGTTCGATCTGTGCCACCCTGGGGTCATGGCCGGAGGGATGAGCAGACGTCCGCTGCGCTCGCCCAGCCTGGCCGAGCGCACCGGTGGTGCCGCTACCCCGGCCTGGCCGAGCGCGCCTCAGCAGCCGCCGTCACAGGCAGGAGCAGCACCGGAACTGCCATCCGCTGCACCGGCACAGCCACCGCCTGCACCTGCACCTGCAGCCACCCCGACGTCGGCCCGCGCCGCGTCGCCGCACCGGCACTGCTGGGTGACCGACGGCCACGACATGACGCGCGCGGCGGGGCTGCTGGTGGAGTGGCGGCAGCTGGGCGGGACCTGGCAGGGACGCGTCGCCTACGTGGTCGACGTCGACGGCGAGGCGACGTTGGTGGAGGCGTGGGTCCCCGCCGCACAGCTGCGCCGGGCAACCCCCGCCTGAGGCCCGGGGTCCACCCCCACTGCGGCCGGCCACGACCCGGACGGCGGCCCCGGGCACGGTGCGCACACCCGTGTGCGCCATCCGGGTCAAGTCCTGTCCACCACCGGCCGAGACATCCAGGGTGGCCGTCCCCGGCCCGCCGGCCGCCGCACACCGCTGCGCCGGGAACGCAGCCCAGGAAAGGACCCCCATTGCCAAGGTTCTCGTGGTGGAGGACGACCCGGACATCCGCGCGCTCGTCGAGGTCAGGCTCCGGCGTCTCGGTCACCGGGTCATGTCCGTCGGTTCCGGCGAGGAGGCCCTGGACCTGCTCGCGGGACGCGGTGCTCCCGACGTCGCCGTGCTCGCCGTGCTCGACGTGCTCGACGTGCAGATGCCTGGCATGGACGGCCTGCAGCTGCTGGAGGCCATGCGCCTGGACCCCGAGCTGGCCGCCGTGCCGGCGATCTTCCTCAGCGGGAGGGTGCAGGAGTTCGACGTCGAGGCGGGTCGAGCACTCGGTGCCACCTACCTCACAGAGCCCGTGATCCTCTCGGCCCTGTCCGGTGCGGTCGACAAGGCACTGGAACCGACGGCCGCCACCGCCGTCGCGTGGTGAGCGGGAGGGGCTGAGCCGGTGTCGTCACGACCGGTCCTGCCCGAGGCGCTGCCGGACGCCGCCCACCCGGACCCCGCCGACGGTCCGCGCCTGACGGGGCAGTCCCTGACTGGGCAGACCCTGACGGGGCAGCGCCTGACGGTGCGGAGCCTGCTGACGGTGGGGTTCTTGCTGGCCCTGGTGGGCCTCCTGCTGGTCGGCGGCATCGCCTACGTGCAGATCGGCACCCTCGCGCGGCAGTACGCGCCCGTCCTGCACACCTATGAGGTGCTGGACGAGATCGGTGCGATGCGGGCGCTGCTGAACGAGGAGGAGTCCGCGCAGCGCGGCTACCTGCTGACCGGCCAGAAGAACCACCTGGACCGGCAGGTGACCACGCGCCCGCTGCTGGAGGCGAGCCTGGTCGACCTGCGGGCGCTGACCGACGACACCCCCGCCAGCAGGCCACCCTCGACGAGCTCGAGGGCCCGCTCCTGGCGCGCCTGGAGGCGCTCGCGGACACCGCCGAGCTGCGCCGCACCGAGGGGTTCGAGGCCGCACAGGCCGTCGTCGCCACAGGCACGGGGACGCGGGACACCACCCGCATCCTCGACCTGATGGACCGGATGCAGTCTGAGGAGCAGCGCCTGCTCGACGCCCGGCTCGCGGCCAGCGGCGAGGAGGCGATGGCCACGCGCGACGTCATCCTCCACCTGGTGCTCGGCGGCGCCCTGCTGGTCGCCGTGGCCGGGTTCACGGTCGAACGGCTCGTGACCGTGCCGGTGGAACGGGTGACCGCGGCGGCGCTGCGGATCGACAGCGGTGACCTGAGCCGGCCCGCGCGGGTGTCTGGCCCGCGCGAGATCGCGCTCATGGCAGCCGCGGTCAACCACTCGGTCCGCACCATCGCCGCCGCCCGTGACCAGGCCCTGTCGGCGACGCAGGCCAAGTCCGCGTTCCTGGCCGCCATGAGCCACGAGATCCGGACCCCCAAGAACGCCGTGATCGGCATGACCGAGCTGCTGCTGGACACCGACCTGGACGCCGAGCAGCGGGACTACACCCAGACCGTGCACGAGAGCAGCGACGCCCTCCTCGAGGTGATCAACGACATCCTCGACTTCTCCAAGATCGAATCCGGCCGGCTCGAGCTGGACGACAGCCCGTTCGAGCTGCGGGAGGCGCTGGAGGGTGCGCTGCACCTGGTCGCGGTGCCCGCCGCGCACAAGGGCCTGGAGATGGTGGTGGATGTCGCGGCGGACTGCCCGCGGCTCCTCAGCGGCGATGTCACCCGGTTCCGGCAGGTGCTGCTGAACCTGTTCAACAACGCCGTCAAGTTCACCCACGAGGGCGAGGTCGTCGTGACGGCTACCGCCCGGGGGCTCACCGACGCGCCGCACGGCCCGGTCGCGGTGCAGGTCGAGGTGCGCGACACCGGGATCGGCATGTCGTCGGAGGCGATGTCGCGGTTGTTCGAGCCGTTCAGCCAGGCGGACTCCTCCACCACCCGCCGCTACGGCGGCACCGGTCTCGGTCTCGCCATCAGCCGCCGCCTGGCACGGGCCATGGGCGGTGACATCGACGTCAGCAGCGAGGTCGGCGTCGGCTCGACGTTCACCTTGCACGCCGTCCTGACCTCCTGCGAGGACAGGCGCGGTGACGCGCTGCCCCGCGCGGCCGTGCATCTGGCGGGGCGCTCGGCACTGGTCGTGGACGACAACGCCAACAACCGCCGGGTGCTGCACCGGCAGCTGCAGCGCTGGGGCATGAGCTGCACCGACGTCGGGACGCCGCAGGAGGCGCTCGCCCTGCTGGTCGCCGGCAGCGCCTTCGACGTCGCGCTGCTGGACCTGCAGATGCCCGTCATGGACGGCGAGCAGCTCGCGGTAGCGATCCGGGCCCTGCCCGCCGGGCGCACCGTGCCCCTGGTGCTCCTCACCAGCCTGCCGTGGCGTCCGAGCGACGACCGGCAGGACCTGTTCGTCGCCGTCCTCACCAAGCCGGTCCGCAACTCCACGTTGCACAGCCGCCTGCTGGACGTGCTCGGCCCCGCCGGCAGCACGTCGGCGGGCGTGGCCGGCGCCGCAGAGGGCTGGCGGAACCTGGCGCCGACCCCTGCACCGCTGCGGATCCTGCTGGCGGAGGACAACCTCACCAACCAGCGGGTCACCCAGCTGCTGCTGGCCCGGTTGGGGCACGCCGTGGACATCGTCCCTGACGGTGCGGCGGCGGTCGCCGCTGTCCGGGACACCCGGTACGACCTGGTCCTGATGGACATTCAGATGCCGAACCTGGACGGCCTGCGGGCCACCGAGCAGATCCGGGCCGAGCTGCCGGCCCACGCGCAGCCGATCATCGTCGCGATGACGGCGAGCGCCGTGATCGAGGACCGTGCGGCCTGCAGCGCCGCCGGAATGGACGGCTACCTGTCCAAGCCCGTGCGTGGCGCCGACCTGGCCTCGGTCCTGGTGTCGGTGCCGTTGCCACCGGCCGGCCGGCCGGAACCGTTGCCTGCGAGCCACCCTGACGCGGGAGTCCTCGGGTCGGCGGGCGCCTCGGGGGCTGAGGAGGCAGCGGGGCGGTGCGCGGTCGAGACGGCCGTCCGCACCCGCCTCGCCGAGATCGGTGAACCGGGCTGCGACGAGGACGACGCCCTGCTGGCGAAGCTGCTCCGGTCCTTCCTGGCGCGCGCACCGGGTGCGCTCACGGCCCTGCGGGACGCCGTCTCCACCGGGCAGGCGGTCGTGACCCAGGAGCGGGCTCACAGCCTCAAGGGGGCTGCCCTCAACATCGGCGCCGACGAGCTGGGAGCCGCCTGCGCGGCGCTGGAGGCCCTCGGTCGCGCGGGCGACCTGACGTCCGCCGGGCCCGTGCTCGCGCAGGTCGAGGGGGCGTCCGACGCCCTCGTCCCTGTCCTGGACCGGTTGGCCGTCGAGCTCGACCGGACGTGGACGACCCTGCCGGTGTGAGGCCGTGGCCTCAGGCGTCCACGAACGGGGAGGCGTACCCCTCGACCCCTGCGAGCGCCTGCTCCGTCTCGGCCGGCGGCATGCGCGCCGCCTCGGCCGCGACGACGTCGGCGAGCAGTCGCACGTCCCCCGGCGTCGCGAGGCCCGTGACGCCCTCCTGCGCGAGCACCCATGACACGGCCGCGCGTGTCGCGACGGGGTCCACCAGGGGCTCGTACCAGGTGGCGAACGGGTTGTCACCGTCCTTGCCGGGCGGGTCCGGCCAGCCGCGACGGGACACGGCCTTGATGGTGAGCAGCCCCGCGTCCTGCCGGGCGACCTCCTCCCGGAGCGCCGAGAACGCCTCCCTGAACGACGGGTCACGCCACAGCAGCTGGTTGAGCGGGGTGAGCACCGTCGCGAACGGGAACCGACGCAGAGCCTCCAGGTGGGTGGCTGCGGCGTCGGGGCCGTGACCGGTGATCCCGACGGCGCCGACCAGGCCCTCCTCCTGCGCACGGACGGCGGCCTCGAGCGCCCCGCCCGGCCCGGTGACGAGGTCGAGCTCAGCGAGGTCACCGACCGCGTGCAGCTGCAGCAGGTCGACGTGGTCGGTCTGCAACCGCCGCAGCGAGGCCTCGACCTGGGCCCGTGCCGGGTCCCGCTCGCGCAGACCGGTCTTGGTCGCCAGGAACACCCGGGACCGGAGCCCGGCCATGCGGTGACCCAGGCGCACCTCGGCCTCGCCGTAGTCGGCCGCCACGTCGAAGTGGTTGATGCCGGCCGCCAGGGCCTCGTCCACCGCGCGGTCAGCGACGTCCTGGCTGACGTCGCTGAGCGCGGCGGCGCCGTACAGCAGGACCGAGCTGTCGTGGCCTAGCCGGCCGAGTCGTCGAGTCTCCATCACCCAGTCCTACCACCGCCCGCCGGTGGGTGGCGTCAGGCGCCGGCGGAGGTGCACACCGGGCTGTCGACCAGGACCGCCTCCTCGCATCGCGTGCTCACGTAGGCGTCGACGTCGGGCTCGCTCAGCGCTTCGGGGTGCAGCTCCGCGGCGTCGGTGAAGGCGGCGAGGTCCTCGCACACCGTGAACGCCGCGTCAAGGTCCTCCGGTGCGGCCCCGCCCGTCTCGGCGGCCTCCGCGAACACCTGCTCGCACTCCCCCGGCGCGACCACCTCGGCCTCGGCGGTGGCCAGCGGCACACCGGTGTCCGCCTCGGTCGGCTCTGTCGTCGCCTCGTCCCCGGCGCACCCCGCCAGGAGCAGCACCCCCAGCAGCGCAGCCGCTGCCCTCCCCGGCCGTGTCATGCCCAGGACCGTGTCACAACCCGTGTGCGCAGCACACGTGCTCGCGCGTCCTCGCGCTGCAGCTCGGAGGCCCGCCCGTCGAGGTCGTCCTCGGCCGGCGCCAGCTGGTGCCCGGCTGATCCGCAGGGCCTGGGCGGTCGTCGAGCAGATATTGTCAGCGGACGTGCCAGACGTCGGTGAGCCGCTGCGCCGATGGCAGGAGCCGGACCCCCGGCCGGTCGCCGTGGTGCTTCTGACCGGTGGCCTCGGCTGCTGCCTGGTGGTGGGGGTCAGCTCCGTCATCTTCTTGAACTGGGACCTGGTGGTGCTGGTCGTCGTCCTGGGGGCTGCGCTGGCCGCAGACCTGTGGCGCGACGTCCGGCCACGGCAGTACGTCGTCGCGGGTGCGGGCGGGCTGCTGGTCCGGCTGCCGCGACGCACGACCATGACCGCCTGGGCCGACGTGGCGGGGTTCCGCAACCAGCCGCGTCGCTTCCTCCCTGGGCGGGCGGTCCTGCTCCGCCGCGACGGGACCACCACGGCCCTGCCGGTCGGGGTGCCGGTCGAGCGGCTGGAGCGCTGGCGGACGGACCTTTCGCCCCGCACCGACGGCTGATCCAGGCGCGGCGATACCGCGCACGGTGACACGTCGGACCCGCTGCGCGCAACGGAGCATGGACCCGACGGTTCCCGTCCGGCGTTCGGTGGACGCGGCACCGCCCGCGCTGTCGGGAGGCCCCTGTGGCGACGGCGACGGCAGAGGTGCTCGGGCGACGCTCGCTCTGGTGGGCCCTCGGCTAGGCGACCAGCGTCAGCAGCTGAGCCGGCAGGCGTGTACCCCGCACCTCCCCCGCACCTCCCCCGCACCCGGGGTGGAGGAGCTGCGCCACGACCACCCGCCGGGACGGGGCTGGCGCGCGACCGCTGCGGTGTTCGTCCGGTGCGCCGCGGTAGCGGGCGCGGGCGCGGCGCTGGCCGGGGTTCCCGCCCTGTGGGCGCTGGCGTTCCTGTCGCTGGCGGTCGCCGCCCCGCTGCTCGTGCACGAGGGCCTGGCACCGAGGACGGTGACCGCCACCGCAAACTGGCTGGAGGTCCGGGCCCGGTGGCGGCGTCGGCACGTCCGGTGGGACCGGCTGCGCCGTACACGGCCCGTTGGTTCGGCGTCGTGGCTGGTCGGGGGTGATCCGCTCGTGGAGCGTGACGACGGCCACGTCGTGCGGCTGCCGCCGGAGCTGCGGGGCGGCACCGTGGCGCGCTGGCGCGAGCAGGTGGGTGCCGGCCGCCCCGACGACGTGCTGCCGCAGACGTGGCGCCGGTACGACCCCGGACGCCGGACCTTGTTCGTCGCAGGGTCGTGCCTGCTGCTGCAGCTAGGCCTGCGGGTGGTCGACCCAGGGTGCGCGACGTCTGGACCGCCGCCCTCGGTCGGCATAGCCGACATTCTTCGAGCGAGGACGGATCCTCAAGGTCGGGTGTCCAGACAAGCTCTGGGTGGACCCCACCTCGAGAATCCCCGGGGTCCGTGCGAACGGAGGACGGTTACCGGGCACATCTGTGGTCACGGTGCGGGGTCGATGGTTCGACCGGCGTCCAGGAGGTGGGCCTTCACCTCCTGCGCCACAGACGGGCCCACGGGTAGCAGGGGTAAGAGCACAGCCTGGACAGCGTGGTAGAGGTCGGCCTTGCCAGGTCGGATGGTCTCGGACGGGACGTTTCTCTCATCCAGCTCGTGATGCCAGGAGCCGTTCTGAACGTCCACCAGGTGCGCTTCGGCATACGCCCACCAGGTGGCGTACCACCTCCGGTAGCTCTCCTGGCCGGTCACCCGAGCCAGCGTCGCCGCGGCACCGAGGGCTTCGCACAGCACCCAGTGCAACCGGGTCTTGACGACCACGTGTCCGTCCCAGTCCACGGTGTAGACGAAGCCGGGGCGGCCGTCCACGTCCCAGCCGTCCCGGACCGCTGCGTCGAACAGGACGACCGCTGCGTCGAGCAGCCGGTCGTGGACGGGGCCCTCCGGCCCGGCCAGGGCAGCACGGACCTGCAGCACGAGTCGGCTCCACTCCAACCAGTGACCGACGGTCGCGCCGAAGGGCCTGGTCGGGTCCTGCGGCCGGTCGCGGTTGTGGTCCAGCCGTGGCTCCCACCGCGCGTCGAAGTGCTCGGGGAGGCGCCAGCCCGCGTCGCGCGCGAAGCCCAGGACCCGCTCGGTCATCTTCAGCGCACGATCCAGCCACACGGGACGCTCGGTGGCTGCGTAGGCAGCAAGGTATGCCTCAACGGTGTGCATGGTCGAGTTGACGCCGCGGTAGTCGTCGAGCTGGCTGAAGGTCCGGTCCCAGCTGTCGACGACCATGCCCTCGGCCTCTTCCCACACGTGCCGCTCAGAGACCGCCAGGGCCGCCTCCAGCAGCTCAGGCGCCCCCGGCCGCCCGGCATAGGAGGCGCTCGCCCCGGCGAGGATGACGAAGGCGAGGCCGTAGGTCGTCTTGCGGGGGTCGCTGACCTTGCCCTCGTCATCGATCGCCTCGTACCAGCCGCCGTTCTGCATGTCGTGGAAGATGCTGCTCAGCGCAAGGAGTCCGTGGTCGACCAAGTGGTCGCTGCCCGCCAGCCCGAGCAGCGACCCGATGCTGTAGACGTGGGTCATCCGTCCCGTCACGTAGAGCTGGGCCGGGCGCCCCACCGTGACCGCACCGCGGGTGTCGAGCCACCCGAAGCCTCCCGCGGGGAGGGCGGCCGCGCGCCCGAACTGCAGCAGCCGCCCGGTCTCCGACAGGAGGGTGCGACGGTGCGCTGCGGAGTCCAGCTCGACCACGGTCAGTCGTCCTTGCTGTCCTTGACCCGCGCCACCAGCTGCGTCGGGTTCACGAACCGCAGCGCGATGATCAGGATGACCGCCATGGTGGCGGTGTAGACGACACCCATCGACGACACCAGCTGCCTGGCCTCACCACCGCCCGAGGCCGTCATTGCCCGGTAGATGGCGACCACGAGGGTGTCCGAGCCCGGCCCCGAGACGAGGAAGGTCAGCTCGAACATGCCGACGGTACGCACCAGCACCAGCACGGCCGCCGCCAGGATCCCCGGCACGAGCAGCGGCGCGAGGATCCGCGTGAACACCCGACGCAGGTTCGCCCCGGACATTCGGGCAGCGTTCTCGATGGCCGGGTTGATCTGCTCGATGAAGGGGGTCATGGTCAGGATGACGAACGGCACCGATGGCACCAGGTTGACGAGGATCACCGCGACCAGCGAACGACCGAGGCCGAAGTTGTACATGACCGTCGCCAGCGGGATGCCGTAGGTGATCGGAGGCATGAGCACCGGCAGCAGGAACAGCAGCGACAGCGGTCGCTTGAACGGGAAGTTCCGGCGCGCCAGCAGGTAGGCCGTCGGCACCCCGATGATCACCGACAGCACGATGACGACCAGAGCCACCACGACGGTCACGCCGATGACCTGGGCCATCCCGAACCGGTCCCAGGCGCCCACATACCAGGACGTCGTGGCCGACTGGGGCAGCCAGGTGTCGAACCAGCGCTCGCCGAAGGAGTCGACGAGGACGCTGGTGATGAGCCCGAACAGGCAGACGAAGAACGCCGCGACGCCCGCCCAGACGAACCACGTGCTCGGCGAGGCGACGAGCGAGCGCTCACCGGGTGGTCTCGACCCCTGCCGCGGCCGGCGTGGCGCGGGCGGGGTCGGTGGTGTCGTGCCGGCCTTCTCCAGGGGGAACGTCGGTGCGGACATCAGCCCTTGCCTCCAGTCGAGCCCTTGTACATGAACGATCGCCACAGCAGTACCAGGGCGATGACGAGGAGCTCGACGACACCCATCATGATCGCGATGGTCGAGGCCATCGGGTAGTCGTTCTGCTCGCCGAAGGCACGGAACGCCATCAGCGCCATCACGCGCGTCTCGCCCATGGCGTCGCCGACCAGCCGCGCGGACGGGAAGACACTGAACGCCAGGACGAAGGTGAGGATGAACGTCGTCGCCAGGCCCGGTGCGAGCAGCGGAAGCGTGATCCTGCGGAAGCGCTGCTTCCAGTCCGCACCCATCGTCTTCGCCGCGGCCTCGATCGACGGGTCGATCCCCGACAGGTAGGAGGAGATGAGCAGGAAGGCGAACGGGAAGCCGGAGATGACGAGGGACAGGAACACGCCCCAGTAGTTGTTCACGAGCATGAGGGGGGTGTCGATGAGCCCGACCTCGAGCAGGAACCGGTTCACCCAGCCCTGCCGGCCCGCGAAGATCAGCAGGCCCTGGGCGGTGAGCACCGTGCCGAGGGTGATCGGCAGGACGAGCAGGGTGGTCAGGGTGCGCTTGCCACGGAACCTGCCGCGCAGCTTGAACGCGACGGGGACTGAGACGAGCACGTTGAACAGGGCCACGGGGAGCGCGAGCCGCATCGTCAGCCAGACCGACTCGAAGATGAACGGGTCACGGAAGAACGCGACGTAGTTCGCGAAGATGCCGCCGCCCCACTGCTCCTGGATCGCCGCGGACGGCTGGAACGTCAGCCCCACCCCGTAGGAGAACGGGTAGACGAACAGTGCGAGCGCGAACACCGCAGCCGGCAGGAGCATGAGCAGCGAGGCGTCCATGCCCCGCTCCGCGAGCCGGTGCTTGAGGCTCGCCGTGCTTGTCGTCGCCTTGGGCCTGCCGAGCGTCGCCGACATCATCCGCGCACCTCCTCGAGCTCCTTCTCCTCCACCGACGACGCCGCCAGGTCGTCGATGTCGACCGGGTAGGCCAGGACGCGGGCGGGGTCGGCGGTGAGGCCGACCGTGCTGCCGATGACCGGGGCGTGGTCGGATCGGACGTGCAGCGCCCGCCCGCCCGCGGTCCGGACGCCGACCGCGAACTCCCGGCCCTGGTACTCCACGACCGTGACGGTGCCGCTGAGCTCGTTGCCCCCGCGTCCGGGCTCGGACTCAGGGGTGACCACGAGGTCCTCCGGCCGGATCGCGACCCGGACGGTGTCGCCGACCTGGACAGGCCTCGCCGCGGTCCCCCGCAGCTCGATGCCGTGGCCCTCGACCGTCACGGCTGTCCCGTTGACGGACCGGACGTCGAGGTCGACCAGGTTGCGGTAGCCCATGAAGTCGGCGACGTGCCAGTTCACCGGGTCGTTGTGCAGCTCCTCAGGCGTGCCGACCTGCTGCACCCGCCCGTCTCGGAGGACGACGAGGCGGTCGGCCAGGGAGAGCGCCTCCTCCTGGTCGTGCGTGACGTAGATGGTCGTCAGGCCGAGCGTCTGGTGCAGGCGCCGGATCTCGGTGCGCATCTCCAGGCGGAGCTTGGCGTCCAGGTTGGACAGCGGCTCGTCCATGAGCACCAGGCGCGGCTCGAGCACGACGGCCCGGGCGATCGCCACGCGCTGCTGCTGACCACCCGAGAGCTGGCCGGGCAGCTTGTCCTGGTGCTGCTCGAGCTTGACCAGGGCGATGGCCTCGGCGACCCGCTGCTTGATCTCCTCCTTCGGCAGGTTGCGCATCTCGAGGCCGAACGACACGTTCCTGCGCACCGACAGGTGCGGGAACAGCGCGTAGTTCTGGAACACCATGCCGAAGCCGCGACGCTCGGCGGGCACGGTGTCGACGCGCTCGCCGTCGATGAGGATCTCGCCGTGGGTCAGCGGCAAGAGCCCCGCCAGGCAGTTGAGGGCGGTGGACTTGCCGCAGCCCGAGGGCCCGAGCAGGGCGATGAACTCGCCCGACCGCACGCTCAGGTCCAGGTCGACGAGCGCGTCGTGGCCACCGAAGCTGCGTCCGACGCCCCGCAGGTCGAGGGAGTCGAAGGTTCCCGCTGCGATCGCCATCCTCAGCTCTCCTCCTCGAACTTGCCGGCACCGATCTCGCGGTCCCAGATGTCGAAGGCCTGCACGAGCGCCTCGGCATCGAGCTGGGTCGCGACCTCGTGGGACTCGATGGCCCCGTCGTACCAGTCGCGGCCGAACTCCTCGATGATGGCCTGCGACTCCTCGGGGGCCTCCTCGAGCGTGGCGCCCTCGATGGACGGACCCGGGTAGTGGTAGCCGGAGTCGTAGGCCTTGGCGTTCTGCTCAGGGGTCAGCAGGTCGTTGAGGAGGAGGAGGATGGCGGACTGCTTGTCGGCGGACAGACCCCGGGGCACGGCCGCGTAGTGGGAGTCGCTGATCCAGGTGTACTCGTCGAATTCGCCGACCTCGAGCGTCAGCGGTGTCCGACCGTCGGTGCGCGGGTTGATGTCCCAGCCCATCGTGATCGCGGTGAGGCCCCACGTGCCGTCGGCCATGTTGGTGACGACCTGCCCGGTGCCCGTCGGGTAGTTGTCGACGTACTGGTTGAGCTCGCTGAGGAACGCCCAGGTGTTGTCCCAGCCATCGACCGGGTCCATGGGGTCGGAGTCGCCCAGGATGTAGGGAAGGCCCTGCAGGAACGTGCGGCCGGGGCCGCTGTTGGCGGGGCGGGCGTAGCCGAACGAGCCGGGGTTGGCCTCGGCCCAGGCGAGCAGCTCCTCCGGCGTGGTCGGCACCTCGGCCTCGGGCACCTGGTCCGGGTTGTACTGCAGCAGCGGGCCACCCGGGGTCCACGACAGCAGCACGCCGTAGCCCTGAGCGAGCTCCTGCATGTCGGCCGCCGGTTCGATGTAGTTCTCCTGGTTGGACAGCCGGTCGCCGAACTCCTCGACGACGGGGACCCAGATGTCCTCCGAGATGCCCGAGGACAGGCCGTCGTTGCCCGTCAGTACCAGGTCGATGGACAGGTTGCCGGTATCGACCTGAGGCTTCAGTGTGCCGACCAGGTCGGGCGCGCCCCCCGTCTCGACGGTGACGCTCGAGATCACGTCGGGGTTCTCGGCCGCGAAGTCGTCGATCGACTGCTGCATGATCCGGGTGACGCCTCCGACATCGAGGATGTTCAGAGTGACGGCCTCCGAGGGCGTCTCGGGCACCTCCTCGGGAGCCGCGCTGGCAGAGCCACCGGCAGCTCCTCCGGCGGAGCCGGTGTCGGGGGCGCTGCACGCGGCCAGGAGCAGCACGGTGGCGGCGACGGGGAGGTAGGGACGGCTGACAGCTCGCATGGGGGGTCCTTCGTTCGAGGGTGGTGTGGTGCCTCGGGGGCGTGCGGTGGTCATCGCGCTGAGCCGGGTCGGCCGGTCTGCCCGGGCTCAGGTCGGCGACCGCGCCCCCGGTCCGCCGTGTGGTCCGGTTGACCCGCGGACGACCAGGTGCGTCTCGAGCAGGAGCGGTGGCGGTGGCGCCGCACGCTGCTGGACGATGCTGAGCAGGAGGTCGACGCCGGCGCGACCGCTCTCCGCCACCGGGAGCCGGACGGTCGTGAGCGGTGGGTTGGTCAAGGAGGAGACCACGATGTCGTCCACCCCGACGACGCTGATGTCCCCCGGGACCCGGCAGCCGCGCGACACCAGTCGTGCGAGCAGCCCGAGGGCCACCATGTCGTTGAAGGCGACAACCGCCGTCGCACCACTGGCCACGACGAGGTCACCCGCCGCGACACCGCCCGAGACGTAGGGAGCGAAGCAGCCGAGGTCGAGCAGCTCGGTGTCGGGGTGAGCGGCGGTGAGGGTTCGCAGGGCGGCGAGCCGCTGGTCGTTGCTCCACGACCTGGTGGGGCCGCCGACGTAGGCGACCCTGCGATGACCGAGGGCGCGCAGGTGCGAGTAGGCCTGGCGCATGCCTTCATGGTTGTCCACTGCGACTGCCGGGATGTCCCCGCACCGCCGGTTGACCAGCACCAGGTTGCACTCCAGGGCCAGCTCGGCGAGCACGGAGGCGTGGGCCCGGGGTGAGCACAGGAGGATGCCGTCGACCTGCTTCGACAGCGTACGGACCAGCTCGGACTCCTGGTCGGCGTCCTCCTCGGAGTCTGCGACGAAGGTCGCACAGCCGGCCGCACGGGCCCTGCTCTGCACGCCCTTGGCGACGGAGGCGAAGAACGGGTTCTCCAGGTCGGGTACGACCATGCCGAGGTTGCCGGTTCGGCCCGTGGTGAGGCTCCTTGCGAAAGGGTTCGGTCGGTAGCCGAGCACGCGAGCCGTCGCGAGGACCTTCTCAAGGGTGTCCGGGGCCACCTGGTGCGGTCGAGCGAGCGCCCGCGACACGGTCGAGACGGAGACCTGCGCAGCCAGAGCCACGTCACGTGCGCGAACGGTCATGACTCTCCCGATCCGCTCCGGGCAACCACCGTTGGCTGCGGGTGCAACTCTGCAACCGGTTGCAGAGCTACGTCAAGCGGTGTTACGTTCCTGATCCAGGACGTCGACCCACGGACCGTCACCCAGCCGTCTTGTGCGCACCTCCTCCGGAGCGATGTCGCTCGGAGCAGCCGACGAGGGATCAGGACCAGTCACATGGCAGCCCTTCCGTTGGCGGAGATCGCTCTCCTGCTGCGACCCACCGACGACGTCGCCATCGCCGTGCGGGACCTGTCGGCAGGTACGCAGGTCACCGGACCCGAGCGCGACATCGTGCTCGGTGCCGACGTCCCCCGCAGCCACAAGCTGGCCGTCCGGGACGTGGCCGCTGGCTCCCCGGTGCACAAGTACGGGCAGTCGATCGGCCGCGCCACGGTGGACGTCCGCGCCGGGGACCACGTCCACTCCCACAACCTCGAGATGGACCACACGCCGCGGCAGTACGAGTTCGGCACGGCACGGGTCGTGCTGCCCGCGACCGGGACCGGACGCACGTTCCAGGGCTACCGCCGGGACAACGGCAAGGTGGGCACCCGGAACTACATCGGGGTGCTGACGTCGGTCAACTGCTCCGCGTCGGCCGCAAAGCTCATCGCCGACCAGTTCCGCGGTGCAGCGTTGGACGCCTTCCCCGGGGTCGACGGGGTGGTCGCGCTCACCCACCAGAGCGGGTGCGGGCTCGTGCCGGGCAGCGACGGGGCGAACACCTTGATGCGCACGCTCCGCGGGTACGCGCAGCACCCCAACTTCGGCGGCCTCCTCGTCCTCGGGCTGGGCTGCGAGATGGTGCCGGTGCAGTCTCTGGTCGAGGGTCTGGACCTGCCGTCGGACACGATCGTGCAGACGTTGACGATCCAGGACAGCGGCGGTGTGCGCGCGACCGTGCGGGCCGGGGCGGAGCTCGTCAGGGAGATGCTCCCAGTGCTCGTGACACGCCGACGGGTGGCTACGCCCGTCAGCGAGCTGGTGCTGGGCCTGAACTGCGGCGGCTCGGACGGCTACTCCGGCATCACCGCGAACCCGGCCCTGGGCCACGCTTCGGACCGGCTCGTCGCCGCGGGCGGCACGTCGATCCTGGCGGAGACCCCCGAGGTGTTCGGGGCCGAGCACCTGCTCACCCGTCGGGCGGTCTCCGAGGACGTCGGCCGGCGCCTTCTCGCCCGGTTGGACTGGTGGCAGAGCTATGCCGAGTCCGGTGGCGGCACCCTGGACAACAACCCGTCACCGGGGAACAAGGCGGGTGGTCTGACCACCATCCTGGAGAAGTCCCTCGGCGCGGTGGCGAAGGCCGGTCAGGCAGAGCTCACGGCGGTGTACGAGTACGCGGAGCCGGTCCTCGCGCGCGGGCTCGTGTTCATGGACACCCCCGGTTACGACCCGGTCTCGGTGACGGGGATCGTGGCGGGGGGAGCCACCGTCGTGTGCTTCACGACCGGGCGGGGGTCGGTCCTCGGGTGCAGGCCCACACCGTCGATCAAGTTGGCGACCAACACCGAGATGTACGAGCAGATGCACGAGGACATGGACCTCAACTGCGGTCGGGTGGTCGACGGTACGGCGAGCCTCGCGCAGGTGGGCGACGAGATCTTCGAGGAGATCGTCGCTGTCGCCTCCGGCAGGCAGACCGCGAGCGAGGAGCTCGACCTCGGCCAGGAGGAGTTCATCCCCTGGCAGTTCGGCACGGTCACCTAGAGGCCCGGGGAGGATGAGTGTGCAGGCGTCAGGACCCCTACCAGTCGGTCATCGAACCGTCCCGGCGCCTGGCCACGGGCAGGTACGCCGGTTCGTAGGGGAAGCGCGCGGCGAGCGTCTCGTCGATGTCCACCCCGATGCCCGGCACGTCGCCGGGGTGCAGGTGCCCGTCGCGGAAGGTCCAGGCGTGCGGAAAGACCTCCTCGGCCAACGGGTCGTAGCCCATGAACTCCTGGATCGCGAAGTTGGGGGTCGCCAGCCCGACGTGCAGCGAGGCACCGAGGGTGATCGGCGAGACGTCCGACGGGCCGTGCGGCCCCGCCTGGACCTGGTACAGCTCCGCCAGCTGCAGGATCCGACGCAGGTGGGTGATCCCGCCCGCGTGGACCACGCTCGCCCGGACGTAGTCGATCAGCTGCTCGGTGATGAGGTGCTGGAAGTCCCAGATGGAGCTGAACACCTCCCCGATGGCCAGCGGCGTCGTGGTGTGCCGGCGGACGTGGCGCAGCGACTCCTGGTTCTCCGCAGGGGTGACGTCCTCGAGCCAGAACAGCTGGACGGGCTCCAGCGCCTTGCCCAGCCGTGCCGCCTGGCCGGGGGTCAGCCTGTGGTGGGCGTCGTGGAGCAGGTGCAGCTCAGGGCCGGCATGCTCGCGGACCGCGGCCAGCACACCCGGCAGGTGGCGCAGGTACGACTCGGTGTCCCAGACCTCCTCCACCGGGACGGCGCCCCGTCCCGCGGGCTCGTAGGAGGAACCGCTGCTGGAGACCCCGTAGACCGTGCTCAGCCCGGGCACCCCGGACTGAGCACGCACGGCCTGGTACCCGGCGGCGACCATGGCGTCGACCGCGTCCAGCAGCATGGGCAGGTCCCAGCCCGTCGCGTGGGTGTAGGCCATCACGCGCTGCCGCACCGCCCCGCCGAGCAGCTGGTAGACGGGCTGCTGGCAGGTCTTCCCCTTGATGTCCCACAGCGCGACGTCCACGGCGCCGATGGCGCTCATCGTGACGGGACCCCGGCGCCAGTACGCACCGCGGTAGAGGTACTGCCACACGTCCTCGATCTGCTGCGCGTCACGACCGACCAGGAGCGGCGCGACGTGGTCGCGCAGGTAGGACGCGACCGCGAGCTCACGCCCGTTGAGGGTGGCGTCACCCAGCCCCACCACGCCGTCGTCGGTCATGACCTTGAGCGTGACGTAGTTGCGTCCGGGGCTGGTCACGATCACATCGGCCGACACGATCCGCGAGCTCATGGGTCCTCCGGGGGTCCGGGCCCGGCAACCTCCGGGCGCGAGGCCCCAGTCTGGCCGGTCCTGCCGGTCGGCCTCGAACCACCAGACCGCACCTCGAACAGGAAGAAGGAACGACCATGGATGCACTGACCGCGATGCGCGCCGCCCGACTCGTCCCCGTCGTCGTGCTCGACGACGCGGCCCACGCCGACGACCTCGCCGGTGCCCTGGTGGAGGGTGGCCTGCCGGTGGCCGAGGTGACGTTCCGGACGGCGGCCGCCGCGGCGTCGATCGCCACGATGGCCGGACGCGGCGACCTGCTCGTCGGCGCAGGCACCGTGCTCACCCCCGAGCAGGTCGACCAGGCCGTGGACGCCGGAGCCACCTACGTCGTCTCGCCCGGCCTCAGCCGCGCCGTCGTCGAGCGCTGCACGCAGCGGGGCGTCCTCGCGCTGCCCGGTGCGGTGACGGCCACCGAGATCCAGGCCGCGCTCGAGCTCGGCGTCACCACCGTCAAGTTCTTCCCCGCGGGCACCTCGGGCGGGGTGCCCGCCATCAAGGCGCTGGCCGCCCCGTTCGGCGGCGTCCAGTTCGTTCCGACCGGCGGCGTGAGCACCGCCAACGTGCGGGAGTACCTGTCGATCCCGGCCGTCGTCGCGGTCGGCGGGTCGTGGATGGTGCCGCGCGACCTGGTGCGGGCCGGTGACTTCGAGGGCGTGCGTGCGCTGAGCGCCGAGGCCGTCGCGCTGGTCCACCCGGAGGTCGACCGGTGACCGCGTGCACCCCGGACCCCACCGCGCCGGACCCCGCGTCCCGCCCCGTCGAGCCGGCACCGACACCCACCACCCACCACCAGCGAGGGACAGCCATGGCACAGCCCACCGACCCGACGACCTCGGGCACGAGCGGCCCCGTCCTGTCCGTACGGCCCGCGTCGCAGTGCCGCTACGACGTGGTGTCCCTGGGCGAGGTCATGCTGCGGCTCGACCCGGGTGAGGGACGCATCCGCACCGCCCGTCAGTTCCGGGCGTGGGAGGGCGGCGGTGAGTACAACGTCGCCCGCGGCCTGCGGCGGGCCTTCGGCATGAGGGGCGCAATCGTGACGGCCCTGGCCGACAACGAGATCGGTCGCCTGGTCGAGGACCTGATGCTGACCGGCGGCCTGGACACCTCGTTCGTGCGCTGGCTGCCGTACGACGGCATCGGCCGCGAGGTGCGCAACGGGCTTAACTTCACCGAGCGGGGCTTCGGCGTGCGAGGCGCGGTCGGCGTGTCCGACCGTGGCCACACCGCCGCGTCGCAGCTGGCGCCCGGCGAGGTGGACTGGGACCACCTGTTCGGCGAGCTCGGTGTGCGCTGGCTGCACACCGGGGGCATCTTCGCCGCGCTCAGCGAGTCCGCTGCCGACGTGGTCGTCGAGGCGGTCACGTCGGCCAGACGTCACGGCACGGTCGTGTCCTACGACCTCAACTACCGGCCCAGCCTGTGGCAGGCCATCGGCGGCCAGGCGAAGGCGCAGGAGGTCAACCGGGAGATCGCCCGTCACATCGACGTGATGATCGGCAACGAAGAGGACTTCACGGCGAGCCTGGGGTTCGAGGTCGAAGGTGTGGACGAGAACCTGTCGGCGCTGGAGGTCGACACGTTCGCGGCCATGATCGAGCAGGCCGCAGCGGCCTACCCCAACTTCGCGGTGATCGGCACGACCATGCGCACCGTCCGCAGCGCGAGCATCAACGACTGGGGCGCGCTGGCGTGGTCGCGCGCCACGGGGGTCGTCCAGGCGACGCACCGGGAGCGCCTGGAGATCATGGACCGGGTCGGCGGCGGCGACTCCTTCGCCTCGGGGCTGGTCTACGGGCTGCTGGAGGGCGAGCCGCTGCAGACCGCCGTCGAGTACGGCGCCGCGCACGGCGCGTTGGCGATGACTACGCCGGGGGACACGACGATGGTCAGCAAGGCCGAGGTGCTCAAGCTCGCCGGCGGGGGCAGCGCGCGGGTCGACCGCTGAGTAGCGGGCCGGCCCCGCGTGTGGCGGGGCCGGCCCGGCGGTCAGACGGCCTGCAGGTCCTCGGCCGCGCTCACCACGGCCGCGACCACGTCCGGCTCGGCCGCGCTGCCGCCGTCGAGCCGGGCCAGCACCGCCTGCACGGCCTCTGACAGGGCGCCGGCCGCGAGGCCGACGAGCTCGTCCGCGGCGGGGTCGTCCACCGTCGCCCCCGACCCGCGCAGGTGCAGCACCCAGGCTGCGAGCGGTCGTGCGGTCGGCGTCAGGTCAGCGCCGGCCTCGCGCTCCCGACGCAGCACCGGGAGCACCCGGACCGGCAGCTTCTGCGAGCCGGCCATGGCGATCTGCTCGAGCCGGTGCTGCATGCGCGGGTTCGCGAACCGGTCGAGCAGGGCGGCGCGGTACCCGGCCAGCTCGTCATCGGGCTGCGGCAGGTGACGGCTCGCGGCGGCCCACCACTCCTCCATCGACGCCCGGCAGACGGGGTCGGCGACAGCGTCGGCGACGGTCTGCAGCCCGCGCCCGGACCCGACGTAGGCCAGCAGCGAGTGGGCGCCGTTGAGCAGCCACAGCTTGCGCTGCTCGAACGGGTCCAGGTCGTCGGTCAGGGTCGCCCCGGCGTCCTCCCAGCGGGGTCGACCGCCCGGGAACGACCCGCTGATGACCCACTCGCTGAACGGCTCGGTGACCACGGGGGCGCGGTCGATGGTGCCGGTCTCGCGCCGCACGGTCTCCAGGTCCGCGTCGGTCGGCTCCGGGGTGATGCGGTCGACCATGGTGGTGGCGTAGGAGACGGTGTCGTCGACCCAGGCGGCCAGGGACACGTCCAGCGCCTCGGCCAGGCCACGGACCACCCGGGCCACGACCGCCCCGTTGTCGGGCAGGTTGTCGCACGGCACCACGGTGATCGGGCCGCCGCCTGCCTCTCGCCGGGCCAGCAGGCCTGCCACCAGACGGGCGGGGACGCTGCGGACCAGGGCGCGCGGGTCCTCGCGCAGCGCCGCCAGGTCCTCGGCCACGGCGGGCCGGTCGAGGTCGATCCCGCCGTCCGTCCCGCGTACGTAGCCGGTCTCGGTGACGGTGAGCGTGACCACCCGCACCACGGGGTCGGCCAGATAGCCCAGCCACGCCTCGTGGTCGGTCGAGGCGTGGGCGCGGGCGACCGCGCCGACCACCTCGAACACGTCGCCGTCGGCGTCCCGGGTGACGAGCGTGAACAACCCGTCCTGCGCGGCCATGGCATCGGCCAGGTCCGGGCTGCGGCCGGTGAACGCCGCGATGCCCCACTCGGCCGCGTCAGGGGCGTGCGCGGTGTACCAGGCCTGGTGGGCCCGGAAGAAGTTGCCGAGCCCGACGTGGACGGCCCGCACCGGGGGCGCCGGTTCGGTGCGCCGCAACCCGTCGCCCGGTGCGCCGGTGGTGCCTGCGGTGGTCCCGGGCCCGCTCACAGCTTGAACACCTCCGTCGGACGACCCTGCACCAGGTCGACGGCGGTCGCCTGCGCCTCGTCCTCGTCGAGCCGGTGCTCGGCGACGAGCTGCGCGAGGTGGCCGGCGTCCAGCCTGCGCGACATGTCGTGCCGGGCAGGGATGGAGCAGAACGCGCGGGTGTCGTCGATGAAGCCCGAGGTGCGGGAGAAGCCCGCCGTCTCGGTGACCGCCTGACGGAAGCGTCTGATGGCGTCCGGGGCGTCGATGAACCACCAGGGGGCGCCCACGTACACCGACGGGTAGAACCCGGCGAGCGGGGCCAGCTCCCGGGAGTAGGCCGTCTCGTCGATGGTGAACAGGACCAGGTGCAGGTTCGGGTGGGTGCCGAAGCGCTCCAGGAGCGGTCGCAACGCATCGGTGAACTCGACCTGCAGGGGGATGTCGTGGCCGGTGTCCGGACCGAAGGCGTCACGGGTCGGGCCGTGGTGCCCGCGGCGGACCCCGGGGTGCAGCGTCATGACCAGCCCGTCCTCGCTGGACATGCGCGCCATCTCCAGCAGCATGTGCCGCCGCAGCGCCACGGCGTCGTCGCCGTCCGCACGGCCCAGCAGGGCGGCGGAGTAGATGCGCTCCGCCTCCACGGGCGGCAGCGGCGCGGTCCCGACGTCGGTGTGGGCGTGGTCGGCGGACGTCGCCCCGTGCTCGACGAAGTACGCGCGTCGTGCCTCCATCGCCTCCACCCAGCCGGCGAGGCTGCCGGTGTCCACCCCGGCGACCTCGCCGAGACGTCCCACCAGCTCGGGCCAGCCGGCCCCTGCCACCTCGAGGTAGCGGTCGGGGCGGAACGTCGGGACCACCCGACCGCCGAAGGCCGGGTCGCCGGCCAGACCGGCGTGCGCGGACAGGTCGTCGCAGGGGTCGTCGGTCGTCGCCAGGACAGAGATGCGGAACCGGTCGAAGAGCGCGCGCGGACGGTACTCCGGCAGCGCGAGACGCTCCGCGATGGCGTCGTAGCTGTCGTCCGCGGTCTCCGCAGACGGACGCACCGTGATGTCGAACGTCTCCGACAGCTCGCTCTCCAACCAGTAGCGGACCGGGGTGCCGCGGAACAGGTGCCAGCGGGCGCAGAGGTGCCGCCACGCCTGCCGGGCCTGCTCCTCGCTCAGCGGCCCCTGCCCGACGCCGAGGTCCGCGAGGTCGACCCCGCTCGCGTGCAGCAGCCGCGTGACGTAGTGGTCCGGCGTCACGAACAGGTTCGCCGGGTCTCTGAAGGCGGCGTCGTCCAGCAGCGTCCGAGGGTCGACGTGGCCGTGGGGGGAGATGATCGGCAGGTCGCGCACCGACTCGTACAGCCGTCGGGCGATGGTCCGGACGCTCGGGTCTGCGGGGAGCAGGCGGTCCGCGTGCACGGTCAGCGGTGCGTGGCTGGTCATTGCGCCATGCTGGTCGTACGGCCCGCACCGGGCAAACGGGACGCGTCCCCGGGGAAGGCCCGTCCGACACGATGGTCGGATCGCTGGTCAACCGGGCTCACGCCGTTCAGGCTGCACCCATGACCAACTCGTGGGACGTGACCGGCCAGGACGGCGGCGGGGCGCACCTGCTGGGTGGGCCGGCGCAGGTGCTGACGCGCGAGCAGGTCGGCGGGTTCGTCGCCGAACGGCTGGCCGCGGCCGACCTGGACGGCCGCAGCCTGTGCGTGCTCGTCCCGGACGGCACCCGGAGCTGCCCGCTTCCGATGCTGCTGGAGGCGGTCCACCGCGCCGTGCACGGCCGGGTCAGCCGCCTCACCGTCCTGGTGGCGCTCGGCACCCATGCGGCCATGGGGGCCGCGGAGCTCGCACGGCACCTCGTCGGTGGGGACGGCAGCCTGCCCGAGCGCTACCCGGGGACCACGGTGCTGCAGCACGAGTGGTGGGACGCGAGCACGTTCGTGGACCTGGGCCGGATCAGTGCGGAACGGGTGGCGGAGCTGTCCGGCGGGCTGCTCGCGGAGGCCGTCGAGGTCCGGCTGAACCGGGCCGTCGTGGAGCACGACGTGACGCTGGTGCTGGGACCGGTGTTCCCGCACGAGGTCGTGGGCTTCTCCGGCGGCAACAAGTACTTCTTCCCGGGTGTGGCGGGTCAGGAGGTCATCGACCTGTCGCACTGGCTGGGGGCCCTGATCACCAGCAGCGAGCTGATCGGGACGGCGGGCACCACGCCGGTGCGGGCGTTGATCGACGAGGCGGCGGCGCTCATCCCGGCGGACACCCTCGCCCTGTGCGTCGTGGTCCAGTCCGGCACGGGCGCCGTCCACGCGGCGACGTTCGGGGACACGCGCGCCGCATGGGCGGCGGCGGCCGAGGTGTCGGCCGAGACCCACGTCCGCTACCTCGACGCGCCCGTGCGGCGCGTCGTGTCGGTGATGCCGGAGCGGTACGAGGACCTCTGGACGGCTGCGAAGGGGTTCTACAAGCTCGAACCCGTGGTCGCGGACGGTGGTGAGGTCATCCTGCTCGCCCCGCACATCACGCAGCTCGCGGCCATGCACCCGGAGATCGAGGAGATCGGCTACCACTGCCGAGACTTCTTCCTGGAGCAGTGGGACCGGTACTCCCACCACCACTGGGGAGTGCTGGCCCACTCCACCCACCTGCGGGGTGCCGGCACCTACGACGAGGTCCACGGCGAGCGGCTCCGGGTGACCGTGACGCTGGCGACGGGGATCCCCGAGGCCGTCGTCCGCACGGCGAACCTGAACTACCTGGACCCGGCGGACGTGGAACTCGCCCGCTTCGAGGCCGATCCGGAGACCCTCGTCGTCCCGCAGGCCGGGGAAACCCTCTTCCGACTGCGCCAGGGGGCAACGTGAGGTTCGCACTCATCGGCAGCGGCGTCATCGCGAAGACCCACGCCCGGACGATCGGACAGCTGGGGGAGGCTGCCGAGCTCGTCGTGGTCGTCACCAGCGGCCGCGGAGACGGAGAGGCGCTCGCCCGGTCGAGCGGCGCCGAGCTCTCCAGGTCGACGGCAGAGGTCCTCCGACGGAGCGACGTCGACGCCGTAGTCATCTACACGCCGACCGGGCTGCACGCCGACACGGCAGTCGCTGCGCTGGAGGCCGGCAAGCACGACCTGGTCGAGAAGCCGCTCGACGTCACGGTCGACGCCGCACGCAGGGTCCTCGACGCGCAGCAACGCAGCGGTCGTGCTGCAGCGGTCGTCAGCCAGCGGAGGTTCGCAGCTGCCAGCCGGACCGTGCAGGAAGCCCTCCAGGCCGGACGGCTCGGTCGGCTGACGTCCTGTGTGGTGAGCATGCCGTGGTGGCGCGATCAGTCGTACTACGACGGCGCGACGTGGCGGGGCAGCCGAGAGCTCGACGGCGGCGGGGCGCTGCTCAACCAGGGCATCCATGCCATCGACCTGATGACCTGGTTCATGGGTGTGCCGGAGGAGGTCTTCGCCTGGACCGGCTGCCTTGCCCACGAGCGGATCGACGTGGAGGACACGGCTGTGGCAAGCGTGCGGTTCGCCACGGGCGCCCTCGGGGCCGTCCACGCGACGACGGCTGCGGCCAGCGAACTAGCGGTCCGGCTGCAGGTGCACGGGGACAGGGGGACGGCGGTGATGGAGGACGATCGGCTCGTGCTGCTGGCGACGGCCGAAGCAGGCGACGTCAGTTCACCCCGTGGGGTCGGGGGCTGCGGACCGAGCGGGCAGGAGCAGGTGTTCCTCCTGCAGTACCAGGACTTCCTCGACTCCGTGCGATACGGCCGGCCCCCCATGGTCGACGCCAGGGCAGGTGCACAGAGCCTGGCCGTCGTCGAGGCGACGTACCGGTCCGCCTCGACCGGTGCGCCGGTCGGGGTCGAACGCCTGTGAGCGGGCTCGCTACCTCGGCCTGGACGTCCTGGCCCGGCCTCGCGTCACCCTCGTCGACGGCGCCGCTGACGCGTCCCCGCCGACCCCAGCGAAGGAGGTGACCGCCGAGCTGACCGCCCTCACCGCCTGAGCAGGAGAAGGACCACGCAGCCCTGCTGCACCACGCCCCGGGACTTGACCCCGCTCACCCCGACAGCATGCCGTGACGGGGTGGGGCGCGGCGGCCACAGGTGCGGGCCGCGTCGCTCACAGGACCCCCCGGTGCACCGTGCGCTCCGTGTCGTGCTTCTTGTCGTCTGATCTCAAGTTGGCTAACGTGTGACCGGGTTGGACAAACAGCCCACGCGAGAACCTGCTCAGCTGTCCGCCGACGTCCAAGGACCTCGGCCAGTCGAGGTCCTCGACGTGTCACGGCAGCCCGTCGGAGGCACTGTGTTGCAGAACGGTTCAGGCGTCCGCCCCCCATCCGCGAGGTCGGTCGGCGACGACCTTGCGATCCGTGTGGACTCGGCCGTGTCGCATCCGCATGCCCTGCTGCACGTCGCCGGCGAACTTGACCCGGCCACGGCACCGGTGCTGGAGCGCGCCCTGAGCGACCTGCTCGATCGTGACTACCAGCACCTCGACCTGGACCTCAAGAACGTCTTGTTCTGCGACAGTGCCGGACTGCAGGTCCTCATCGATGCGCACGGGCAGCTGCGGGGACGGCAGGGAACACTGGTGCTGCACGACCCGTGCCCGTCGTTGCAGACCTTGCTGAGCATCTTTGGGCTGGACCCGACGTTGCACCGGCGCTGAGACGAGCTCCTGGCCCAACCTCAGCCGGTTCTAGGTCGCCGGCACGGCTCGCCGTGGTTCGACGCAGGCTCCGGGGTCTGCCACCCCGCGCGCGGGGTAGCGGCAGCCCCGTCAGGCTGGCGGGGCTCCTGGTGAATTCGGATTGCTCGACGGGGGGCCGCAGCGGTGACAGATGAACCTTCGGACCTCAGCGGTGGCGTGCTCCGGCCACGAGGTACCCGAGGTGAGGCGTCAACCCACGACACCGGCACATCTGAGGGACAGGACCAGCTGGCGCTCAGGCTGAGCGAGGTCTCTCGCTCGCTCGCGGGCTTCGACAGTCCAGCGACGACGTTGGAAGGCATCGTCGGTGCTGCTATCGAGCTGATCCCTGGGGTCGACGAAGGATCCATCAGCCTCGTGCTGGGACGCCGGCGGGTCTTCTCGGAAGCCCCTTCGGGCAAGCTGCCGCGCACGGTCGACGCGTTGCAGGAGGAGACCGGTCAGGGGCCGTGTCTGGACGCGGCCTACCAGCACGAGACCGTGCGGGTGCCCGACATGTCCCGGGAGCAACGTTGGCCACTGTTTGCCGCACGCGCTGCTGGGGCTGGTGCCGGGGGGATGCTGTCGTTCCAGCTGTTCGTCTCCGGCGAGGACCTGGGTGCGCTCAACCTGTACTCCCACCGCGCCGGCGCTTTCACCGACGCCTCCGAGCACGTCGGCCTGATGTTCGTCTCCCATGCGGCCGTCGCCTACGCCTCGATCCGCCGGCAGACCGAGCTGGTCGAGGCCGTCGCGTCCCGACTCGTCATCGGCCAGGCGCAGGGGATGCTGATGGAGCGCTACCAGCTGGACCCCGCCCAGGCCTTCGCCGTGCTCGTCCGCGCCAGCCAGAGCAGCAAACGTCAAGCTCCGCTCGATCGCCGCGCAGCTCGTCGAGACGGGGGCACTCCCGGACACGGTCAGACCACCACTGCCGGGACCGGACAAGCGGGACGACAGGCCAGCCGAGATCTGACGGCGCGAGAGGGGGGGGCCGACGTGATGTTGGTGTCGATCGCCCCCCGGTGGCCCACGGGTCTGGCCACAGCACGACAGGGCTGCCTGGACGAGCTCCAGCGACGTCACCTCCACGAGTTCACGGGGTGGCTCCACGCCGGCGCCCGCGCTGCGAGAAGACCCCGCCCGGTACGTCAGCAGCAGCACGAACAGCGGTGGCAGCACCCGCGCAGTCACCAACGGCGCTACCACGGACGGCGGTGCCGACAGCGGCGGTGCCGACAGCGGCGGTACCGACGACGGCGGTACCGACGACGACGTGACAGCTCACCGGCCCGACCCCCCACCCGGACGCGGCCCTGGGCCACCATCCCGAACGGTCGTCAGGTTCGTCAGGTTCGTCAGGTTCGTCTGACGGTCCCTCATTCGTTCTCACAGGGTTTACCCAGGTGCATACAGGGGAAGTAACCCCCCGATGCAGGCGGATTGCTGTGTCATTTCACCGCGCACGCGAACTCATCTCGAGTGGACAGTGCGACACCCTGATCTGGAGAATTCATCATGCGTGCAGACCTGAGCGAGGGCCTCGCGGCCTTCTGGGTGTCCTTGGCGACGTTCGTCCCCAAGCTGGTCGCCTTCCTGCTCATCCTTATCATCGGCCTCATCATCGCCAAGGCGATCGCCAAGGCGATCGAGAAGCTGTTGGAGAAGGCCGGCTTCGATCGCGCGGTCGAGCGGGGCGGGGTGAAGAAGGCACTGGAGAAGTCGAAGTTCGACGCCAGCGACATCGTCGCCAAGCTCGTCTACTACACGCTGGTCCTGTTCGTCCTGCAGTTCGCCTTCGGTGTGTTCGGACCCAACCCGATCAGCGACCTCATCGCCTCGGTCATCGCGTTCCTGCCCGGCCTGATCATCGCGATCATCATCGTCATCGTGGCCGCCGCGATCGCCGCCGCCGTCAAGACGCTCATCGAGGGCACCCTGGGTGGCCTGTCCTACGGCAAGGTCCTCGCCAACATCGCGAGTGTCTTCATCCTCGGCCTCGGAATCATCGCCGCCCTGGAGCAGGTCGGCGTCGCCACCGCCATCACCACCCCGGTCCTGGTCGCCGTCCTGGCCACCATCGGCGGCGTGATCGTCATCGGCGTCGGCGGTGGGCTCGTCAAGCCCATGCAGACCCGCTGGGAGGGCTACCTGAGCAAGGCCGAGGAAGAGGCCCCGAAGGTCGCTGCCGAGGCCAGGTCCGCCCCCAGCGCGAAGACCCAGGCCGAGCAGGCCAAGAACAAGGCCCAGGCCAAGGCCCAGCGCTCCGACACGGCACAGCAGCCCGGCACGACCGGCGCCAGCCGGCTCTGACCTCCACATCCCAGGACCTTGAGAACCAGCAGAACTACTCCAGCGACACACCACGATCAAGGAGTCACCATGATCACCACGGACCAGCTCCAGACCCTGTTGAGCAGCGGCGGCACCGTCGTCGGCGACGGCGGGGACAAGATCGGCAAGGTCGGGCAGGTGTTCCTGGACGATGAGACCGGTGAGCCGGAGTGGGTCACTGCGAAGACCGGTCTGTTCGGCGGGGCGGAGACCTTCATCCCGCTGGCGCAGGCCAGCGCTGCGGGTGATGAGATCCGCGTCCCCTACAGCAAGGACAAGGTGAAGGACGCCCCCCGCATCGACGACGCCGGCGGCCACCTCACCCAGCAGCAGGAGGCCGACCTGTACCGCTACTACGGCCTCGACTACTCCGAGACGAGCTCCGACTCCGGTCTCCCGGACGGCGTCGCCACCCCCAGCTCCGGCGGGGGCCAGCGTCGGGACCGTTCCGACGAGTCCGGTGTCGTGGGTCGGGACACCTCCGGTCCCACCACCGACGACGCGATGACCCGCTCGGAGGAGCAGCTGCGCGTGGGCACCGAGACGGTCCAGTCCGGCAAGGCCCGGCTGCGGAAGTTCATCACCACCGAGAACGTCACCCAGACGGTCCCGGTCAGCCACGAAGAGGTCCGCCTGGAGCGGGAGCCCATCACCGACGCCAACCGTGGCGACGCGATGGCCGGTGGTGACATCACGGAGGAGGAGCACGAGGTCGTCCTCACCGAGGAACGCGCCGTGGTCACCAAGGAGACCGTCCCGGTCGAGCGGTTCCGCCTGGACAGGGAGACCGTCACCGACACCGAGCAGGTCAGCGGTGAGGTCCGCAAGGAGCAGATCGAGCTGGACACCCCGGACACGACCCGCCGAAACACCGACAAGCGCTGAGGGTTCACCGACACGAACTTCGACATCGACCCAGTTGGCCTGCTGGGCACGCTGCCCGGCGGCCTCGGCGGCTGATGGCTAGAGACCACCCCGCAATCTCCTGGCGCGCCACGGCCCCCCCCCCGTGGCGCGCCAGGTCCATGTGTAGTGAACGACCGACAACAGGAAACGGCATCCCATGAGCAGCACGGCAGGCAACGACCGTCACGATCAGCCAAGCCCCGACCCGCGCCCGGTCGGCACCGGCACCGGCACCCACGGCACCCACGGCACCCACGGCGCGGTGTCCGCGGAGAGCTTCGGGCAGGACCGTGAGTCCGTCCTGGAGCGGGAGAAGGAGGAGTACGGCGGCGTCAAGATCGGGTCCGCGTTCTTCGGCTGGCTCACCGCCACCGGGACGGTCGTCCTGCTCACTGCCGTGCTCGCGGCGGTGGGGGCGGTGGTGGGCTTTAACGCCGATGCCGGTACGGCGCAGACCGCCGGGGTCGTCGGCGCCATCATCTTCCTCCTCGTGCTGTTCGTGGCCTACTTCTGCGGTGGCTACGTGGCCGGGCGGATGGCCCGCTTCAACGGCGTGAAGCAGGGCGTGGCGGTGTGGGTGTGGGCCGTGATCATCGCCGTGGCCGTGGCGGTCCTCGGCTTCGTCGCCGGTGACCGGTTCGACGTCCTGGCACAGCTGGAGTCCTTGCCGCAGATCCCCGTCAACGCGGACGACCTCACCACCGGCGGCATCGTCGCGCTCCTCGCGGTGGCGCTCACCAGCCTCCTCGGGGCCATCCTCGGCGGCCTGAGCGGGATGCGTTTCCACCGCAAGGTCGACAAGGCCGGCCTCGGCAGCTGACACCGGCACAGCAGCCGTCGGGGTCCGGTGAAAGAGCGCGGCCGGAGCTTTCGAGCGCGAGACCCGCCATCAGCCGTCACCCCCAGGTGACCGGCTCCGACGGCAATCCCTTCGTTCTTCAGCGTGACGTCCGCCGTCCCGCTGTGTCTGTACAGCTGTACCCGATGGTCCCTCCGGGACCGAGGCACAGAACTGAACGCCCGAATATGAGGAGCAGACCGATGAGCAGTCCCACCCCCGACCCGTCCGTCACCCACAAGGGCCCGAGCGAGCTGCGCACGAGCGGCAAGCGCACCGCTGGCACCGAC
>JAABUN010000440.1_pt1 | contig 108611 bp, 96 predicted proteins | sample 5559311 | NCBI WGS metagenome assembly JAABUN01 (sample SAMN10711877, study PRJNA513370) | rock metagenome | isolation source: Antarctica rocks | place: Antarctica: Victoria Land, Siegfried Peak sud | reverse complement strand
AAGAATCCACGCTTGCGACACGGTGACAGCATTGCTTGAAACGTGTTGGCGAAAATGGATTCTTCGACTGCGCGCGACTGCGTCGCTCTCCGCTCAGAATGACAGTTCGGCGGGGGTTCCACGCTCAAATTGAAATGTGTCCCGACTTCAGGCCATAGATATATTTTACCCAAGTATTTAGGTTTTTGCGAGAGAATCGGAGTTTGTGCCACAGTTTGCGGCACAAACCTTAATCATCCACCAAACCGAAAGGCAATTTCTCGCTCGACTCATTTATCGGATGCGCCCCAACGCCCTCGAAACTCAGCGTGACCGGAGCAATCGAACCGTCTTCGCGGAATTCTAATTTTTCCAGACACGTCACGCGATGGTTGGCGTTGGTTTCGCCGAGGGGGCGGCGATGATAGCAGATCACCCAATCGTCGTCGGTGTTGGGCAATTGTATTACCGAATGATGGCCAGCACTCGTCGCCACATCGGGGTTGTTCTGCAAAATCGTGCCGCCATTGACGAAGGGGCCGAACGGATTATCGGCCCTTCCGTAAGCCACACGGTAAGTCGAATCGCCCCAGCCGCCTTCACTCCACATCATGTAGTAAACGCCGCGACGCTTCACCATGAACGGGCCTTCAACGTAATTTTCCGAGGGCGTAATTTCGCGGGGCGCGCGGTTAATCGCCTGCATCGTCGGCGTTAAGGGCGCGACGACGCAGCGCGCGTGACCGCCATAATACAAGTAGGCGCGACCGTCGTCGTCAACGAAGCAATGCGCGTCAATCGGTTGGGCGCCGAAGAAATAATCGCGCACGAGGGGAATGCCGATGCAATCGCGAAATGGGCCGAACGGATTATCGGAAACCGCAACGCCGATTCCGGCGCCATCGCCCGCCGAAAAGTAGAAGTAGAACTTGCCATCGCGCGGATTGCGCGCGCACGAAGGCGCCCACGCCGCGAAGTTGGTTGACCAACGCACATCGCGCAAATCGAGGATGACACCTTCGTTTATCCAGTTGACGAGATCATCGCTGCTCCAACATTCGTAGCTCAGTTGCTCGTTAAAGGACTTGGAAGTCGTTGGATAAACGTAGTATTTGCTGTCGAAGCAATGGATTTCGGGGTCGGCATACCAGCCAGGAAAAATTGGATTGGGCACGCAATTAAGGATAATTCACTGGCGCTTTGCGAAGATGTTTAACTTTGATTCGTGCTTCCCCAAAACTCCGCAACCGGGGTCGAAACCGATCTCATTGCGACGACTCTGGCGAACGATGAATCGTTTCCGTTTTCGCCCGCGCATTCGCGTTTGATTCAGTTCGAGCTGCACGACCAAACCGACAGATGCGCCGAGGTCTACGGCGAGAACGAATGGCTGCTGCATCCCTCCGAAACCCTCGAACTGCGCGGCAACGCGTTCGCCCTCGAAAATACGCTCGATGGGTGCGGCATGGTCTTCCTGAAACTCGCTCCCCTGCCCGACTCGCGCGCCACGCCCAGCGACTTCGATGTGCGCGTTGCCAGGAACGGCGCGGGTCTCGAACTTCAAACTCAAGACGCTTACGAATGGAAAACCGCGAAATATCAGGGAGGCAAATGGAATCGCATCGCGGCGTTTCACGATTTACAACGGCGAATTCGACCTTATAACCCCAATCAAGACGGCCTGTTTCTGACCAATACCTGGGGCGACCGTCATCGTGACGCGCATCTCAATCCGCAGTTTATGGCCGCAGAAATTGAAGCGGGCGCGCGATTGGGCGCCGACATCGTGCAGATTGACGACGGCTGGCAACAGGGCACGACAGCGAATTCGTCGGTCGCGCACGGCGGCGGTGCGTGGGATGGATTCTGGGCCACAGATCCGAATTTCTGGGCCGTCAACTCGACGCGATTTCCCGACGGTTTGAAACCGTTGGCCGAGCAAGCTCGCGCGAAAGATATGAGTTTGGGATTGTGGTTCGCGCCCGACTCATCGAATCAAGCCGCCAACTGGGAGCGCGACGCTGACGCGTTATTGGCGTTGCACCGCGATTTGGGCGTGAACTTTTTCAAGATCGACGCGCTCAAAATTGACGGCCCGCAAAGCGAAATCAACTTCGGCAAGCTCTTCGATAAAGTGCGAACGGAATCGAACGGTGAGGTCTCGTTTGATCTGGATATTACGGCGGAAAAACGCTTCGGCTATTTCGGACAAATTGTGCCAGGGCGCCTGTTTCTGGAAAACCGCTACTCCGATTGGCGTTCGTATTGGCCGCATCAAACGTTACGCGCGGTCTGGCAACTATCGCACGTCGTTGATCCGGTGCGGTTGCGCGTCGAGTGGCTCAACAACGCGCGCAACGACGACAAATACGCGGACGATCCCCTGGGGCCATCGAAATATCGGCCCGATGCGCTGTTCGCGACGACGATGATCTGTTCGCCCCTCGGCTGGTTCGAGACGCAGAAGTTGCCCGACAGCTATTTCGCCGAAGCCGCACCTTTGATTGCAACTTGGAAACAGCATCGCGAGCCGATGCAAAACGGCACTACTTTACCGGTCGGTGCGGCGCCCGACGGCAATGCGTGGACGGGATTTGTCTCGGTCAACGCCGCGCGAAGCGGCGGTTACGCGTTGTTGTTTCGCGAGTTGAACGAATCGGCGGATTTCCGGTTGGAGTTGCCGTTAATCGGCAAGTTAAATACGCCAATTAAAGTTTTAGGCGGCGATGGGGAAGCGACGCTAAAAGATGGCGTTTTGAGCGTGCGGGTGCCGGAGAAATTGCGGTTCGTGTGGGTGAAATTCGACGCCTAAATCAGCCACAGAGGACACGAAGAACACACAGAGGGAACGAAGAGAATAAATGCAAAAGAAATAACCGTAGTGCAACGCGGCTGAAATAACCATGCAGTTGCGGCGACTGTGACAGCGGGGCTAACGCCTCCTTCCAATCTTTGTTTTCTCGACAAAGTAAGATTGGAAGGAGGCGTCAGCCCCGCTGTTAGAATCTCTTCATTTTCACTGCAACTGCCTGATTATTTGTGCCGCGTTGCAGTAGATTGTTCTTCGTGGTTATTGTCTCTTCATTCTCTCTGTGGCCTCCGTGTCCTCTGTGGCTAAAGTTCGATCGCCAAATCTTCGCGTTCGGGAATCGGGCCAATCGCCGCGACATTCACCAAAGCCGGATCGAACATTTCTTGGGCCGCGCTTTGTGCGTCTTCCAGCGTCACGGCTTCGATGGCGGCCAATGTTTCGCGCGGCGAAATCTGGCGCCCGAAATACATTTCGTTGCGCGCTAATCTTCCCATCTGCGCCGACGAGCTTTCTTCCGAAAGCAAGATATTCACCCGCGCCATCTGCTTGGCGCGCTTGAGTTCGATGGGCTTCAAACCCTGAGTTTTCACGCGACGCAATTCGCGCGCGATCAGGTCGGTGGCGCGCGCCGCGTTTTGTGGCGAAACGCTGGTTTCGACGGCCCAGTAACCCGCCGCGCGATAGCTCGCGCTCAGGCCGCCGATGCCGTAACAGAGGCCACGCTTTTCGCGCACTTCCTGAAACAGGCGGCTCGAATAGCCGCCAGTCAACGTCGAATCCAAAATCCAGGCGGCGAAGCGGCGCGGATCGTTATAGGCGTAAGCCTGCGTGCCGATGATCAAATGCGCGCACTCGGAATCGTCGCGCTTGACGGTGTGATGCGCCGCCACAACCGGCGACTTAGGCGTCGTCGGACGTTTACGGCTTTGGCCGGGCAAGTGGGCCAGACCGCGTTCGGCGAGCTTGACGATGCGGTCGTGCTTGACATCGCCGACGGCCACGACGACGCAATTGGACGGCGAATAGTGCCGTTCCATGAAGCTGCGCAAATCTTCGACGCCGAACTTTTCGACGCTTTCGGGCGAACCGGCAATCGGCCTCCCCCAACGCGATTTCGCCCACAAATGGGAGACGAACAGTTCCTCAATGAGCTCGTCCGGCTCGTCTTCGGTGGCGCGGATTTCTTCGATGACGACGCGCTTCTCGATTTCTAATAAATCGGCGTCGAGAATCGGTTCCGTCGCAAATTCACATAACAAATTGAGCGCGGGCGCGACTTGATCGCTCAACACTTTGACGTGATAGCAGACCCATTCGCGTTCGGTGAAGGCGTTCATGCCGCCGCCCAAAACGTCCATCTTGGCGGCGATTTTGGCCATCGAATGGCGGCGCGTGCCCTTAAAAACCATGTGCTCCAAAAGATGCGCCAAACCCTGTTCGCGCGCGGTCTCGTGAATCGAACCGGCCTCGATCCACACGCCCAACGTTGCCGAGGTGACGTGCGGATGATGCTCGGTCAAAACGCGCAAACCGTTGGGCAAAGTGGTCTTCTGGAAATTAGTTGGGTTCATCGGACAGTGAAAGTATGACGCGCGAGCGCGCGGCAAAGCCTCTCGCAAATCGCGGCGGTTGAACACGGCGTGACTCTTGCCGTCTGTGAACGCTTCATACCTCAACAATCACTGATAGTTATTATCAATCCCAAGTCGGGCGACGGCGACGACAACTTCCGCGCCGATGTCGAAAAAGCGCTCAAATCCAGCGGCGCCACTTACGAAATTCGCGAAACCAAAGCCGATTTATCGGGCGAAGAGCTGGCGAAACAAGCCATCGAAGAGGGCGCGACCGATATCGTCGCCTGTGGCGGCGACGGCACCGTGATGGAGGTCGTCAACGGCATCGCTAAAATGCAGGCCGAAAGCGGCGAAGGCGGTTGCACGCTTTCGATTGTGCCGGGCGGCACCGCCAATCTGGTGGCGACGGCGCTGGAAATCCCGATTGATATCGAAGAGGCCGTCGCGTGTGCGGCGGGCGAAAAATGTCGCGAACGCACGATTGATCTGGGGCGCTGCGAGCAGTATTATTTCGTGTTGGGCGTCGGCGTCGGGCTGACCGAACGGGTGATTTCCAAGACCAGCGCCAAAGAAAAAGAGACCATTGGCAAGTTGGCCTACGTCAAATCCATGCTCGAAGATTTGGGCGCGCGGCCCCATCACATCAATTTTAAATTGGACGGGCGCAGCTCAAAACGCGCGCGTGGCGTGGCGATTGTGATTGCCAATTCGGGCACCATCGGCGGCAAACTCGATTTCGCACCCGAAGCTAAAATGGATGATGGTTTGTTGGATTTGTGCATTTTGCATTCGTTCGGCTTTCGCGATTTGGTGCGCATCGTCTGGCACTCGCTGACCGGCAAACTCGACAAAGATCGCAGCGTATCGTTTTATCAGGCCAAACGCATCGAGATTTCGACCGATCCGCCGCTCCGCGTGCAAGTGGACGGCGAACTCGAAGAAGATTTGTCTTTGCCCTTAACCGCCGAAGTCGTTCCCAACGCCCTACGCGTGCGCGTGCCGAAGCAGACGAAGAAGTCAGAAAAAGAAGCAACGAAAGAAGAGTAAAACGGTCACAAGGAAAGCCATTATTGGCGCTTCGTCGTTTCCATGAAAACCCCCTCTTTTTTCGTCGCCGGATTAGCCGTGTTCGCCACCATTAGTTTCGCCGGTTGCGCGTCGAAAACCGCGACAATTGTGGCCGCAACGCCAACCGCGACCAAGCCCGTCCCAACGCCCACACCGCGCGTCATGCCCGCCGAACTGCGCGGCCAAATGATGCCGGGCGTTTGGGTTTTGTGCTACCATCGCATCGTGGATAAACCGGTGCGCTACACCAATTTACAACCCGCCGAATTCGCGCAGCAGATGGATTATCTGGCGACGCATGACTTCAATGTGGTGCCGCTCGTAACCATCGTGGACGCGATGCAGTATGGCACCAAACTTCCGCAGAAAACTGTCGCCCTTACTTTCGATGATGGCTACAAAGATAATTATACCGTCGCTTACCCGATACTCAAAAAGCACGATTTTCCGGCGACGCTGTTCATTTATCCCCAATACATTTCCAACGGCGGCGCGGCGCTGACGTGGGAACAACTCAAAGCGATGGCCGCCGATCCTTCGATTAGCATTCAGTCGCACACTTACACTCATCCAGACCTGGGAAAAGTGAGTCGTCGCGGCGGCGCCGATGCCAAACTCAAACACGAAATCGTCGATTCTAAAAATACTCTGGAGCAGAAATTGGGAATCAAAATCGATACTTTGGCTTATCCTTATGGCGTGTTTAACCCGAAGGTTCTACAACTGACTAAAGCGGCAGGTTATCGCACCGCGTTTACTATTGGCACGCGTCCTATTCCTTATATCGGCGAGAAATCAACTGATATGTGGACGGTGCCGCGCATTATGGTCAATCGCGGCGATTCGTTGGCATTGTGGGCCTCGCGCATGAATACACCAACGCCGAAGAAAAAGAAAACTTCTCCGGCGAAAAAACAGAAGGTTTGACCTCGCGAATTTGGAACAAAGGAAAGGTAACGTAACGCTCTATTCCAGACAGAATGACAAACCGTCTCAACCCGCAACACTGGTTACTATGCAACAAATTATCCTCGCTTCCGGCGCTGATTTTTCGCGTTTGCAAACCCACGAAATTGAAGCGCCTCAGCCCAAGTTCGGCGAAGTCGCGATTCGCGTGCGCGCCGCCAGCCTCAACTATCGCGATTTGCTGACCGCGCGCAATCCGAAAATCGAAAACGTGGTGCCGCTTTCCGATGGCGCGGGCGAAATTATCGCTCTGGGCGAGGGCATCGGCGATGGGGAAATCGGCGACCGCGTCTGCGTCAATTTCTTCCGCGATTGGCGTAGCGGGCGCTTTGCGCGCGGTTACCACGAGGCCGCTCTGGGTGGATCGTGCGACGGAATGCTCTCAGAAATCGTGGTTTTTCCCGCGCATTCCCTGGTGCGCGTGCCCGACGGTTACTCCTACGAAGAAGCCGCGACTTTGCCGTGCGCGGGCTTAACCGCGTGGTGCGGTTTGCGGCGCGGCGACTTCACGGCGGGCGAGAGCGCGTTGCTTCAGGGCACGGGCGGCGTTTCGATTTGGGGTTTGCAAATCGTCGTCGCCTCAGGCGGAACGGCGATAATTACCAGTTCGAGCGACGACAAATTAGAGCGTGCCTGCGAGATGGGCGCGAAGGAAACTATCAATTATCGCGCGACGCCCGATTGGGAGAAAGAGGTTTGGAGGCTCACCGAGAAACGCGGCGTTGACCACGTTTTGGAAGTCGGTGGGCCCGGCACGCTGGGCAAATCGCTGGCGAGCGTGGCCGAAGGCGGACATATCGCGCAAATTGGCGTGTTGACGGGCTTTACGGCGCCCGATGCTTCGCTGTTCCCGCTCGTCAGCAAAAACGCGACGATGAGCGGAATTTACGTCGGCGATGTCGCCTCGTTCGAGAGCTTCGTGCGATTCTTGAACGCGACCAAAGTTAAGCCGGTGATTGACCGCACATTTGCGTTTAGCAAGGCGCGTGCGGCTTACGAATATATGCAGTCGGGCGCGCACTTCGGCAAAGTTGTGATCGCGATTTAGTGCTCCCGCAAGAATAACTGAGCGATCCCGTTCCTCCGCGTTGGAGAGAACCTGAAAACTCTATTCGATGCGAATCGAACCCAGATTGTTCCGCGCGCTCGCCAAAATTTCCAACTCTTCCGGCTCAAAGAAGTAACCCGCGACGCCCGCCCTATCCAACACGACGCCGCGCAATTTTTGCCCGTTTTCTTCCAAGCTTTGCACGATGGTTTCCATCGCGCCGAAGAAATCGGGCGCCGCCTGAATGATGCGATTGAGTTTGTGCTCGGCCCCGAAAAACGCGCGCGCCTGCGCGACCGATGAGAAAATCGACAGCAACATTCCGTCTTCATACGGCTCCAATTCGAGCGCGAAAGAGAGCGGCCCGCCGCCCTCGATTTCGGCTTCTTCGGCGGCGTTGGGAATCAGCAAATAGGCGTTTTGCAGCGTCGCGTAAAACGCTAACACGCTTTCGTGCGAGATTTCACCAGTCACTTTATGCGCGGCGTGAAATTGTTCGAGCGCCGCGAGCATCGGCGCGTTGGCGGCTTGCCAGTCGAGAGGTTCGTTCATTTTTAAGGCGGCAGGTGGCCGTTTTCAGGTATCAGGTAGTAAACGGTAAGCGGATGCGTTTGCTTCAGACATACCTCCCTGACAACTGAAAACTGCCCCCTGATACCTTATTCACAACACGCGATTTTCGCGGCAGACCGCGCTATACCAGTGCGCCGACAGCTTGGGCACCCGCTTTTGCGTCACGAAGTCAACGTGAATCAGACCAAAGCGTTTGGCGTAACCTTCGGCCCATTCGTAATTGTCCATCGCGCTCCAGGCGAAGTAGCCTTTCACGTCGAAACCTTCGGCTGTAGCGCGCTGCAAGCCGATGAGATAATTGCGCAAATACTCGCGCCGATCCAAATCTAAAACTTCGCCGTCGTCGGTCAGTTCGTCGGCAAAAGCCGAGCCGTTTTCGGTGACGTAAAACGATTCGACGCCGAACACTTCGTTCGCCAGCCGAATCTGCCAGTAAAGCGTTTGCGGCGTGATATTAATCCAATCTAAATCGCCCTGCGGAAACTGCGCGGGCAACGGCAGCGACTTCATCGGCTCGTCGGCCTGGACGAAATATCCGGCGTAAAGATTCAACCCCAAAAAATCGCCCGGCTGCGCGATAGTTTCCATATCGCCGTCCTGCACCTTCGGCGCGTCGGGCGAGTTCATCAGCCAATCGGGATACTGGCCGCGAAAAATTGGCATCATCAATGGGCCGTTGGTGCGCTCATAATTGATTTTGGCGGCCTCGATATGTTCGGGCGTTTCGATGACCGGAATCGGCGTCGGCGGGTTATGCACCAGACCAACGCGGCCTTCTGGCACATTGGCGCGCACGATTTCGACGGCGCGGCCATGCGCCAGCAGCGCGTGATGATAACCTTGATTAACCAACTGTTTGGCCTCGGTGCGGCCCGGCGCGTGTTTGCCGATTTCGTAGCCCAGACCGATGAAACAGGGCATCTCGTTGAGCGTGAACCAGTTCTTCACGCGGTCGCCCAAACGTTTGGTGATGGCGTCGGCGTAAACCGCGAAGGCGTCCACGGTCGCGCGATTGAGCCAGCCGTTTTCGTCTTCCAATGCCTGCGGCAAATCCCAGTGAAACAGCGTCGCCCAGGGCGTGATGTCGCGCGCCAGAAACGCGTCAATCAGGCGGTCGTAAAATTCCAGACCGGCTTCGTTCACGGTATTTCCGCCATCGGGAAAAATGCGCGGCCAGGCGATGCTCAAGCGATAATTGCGCCAGCCCAGCGCTTTCATCAGGTCGGCATCTTGTTCGTAAAGATGATAATGATCGCACGCCACATCGAGCGTATCGCCATCCACGACTTTGCCGGGGATGCGGCAAAATTTGTCCCAGATCGATTGGCCTTTGCCATCGGTGAAGGCGGCGCCTTCGATTTGTGCGCTGGCGGCGGCGACGCCCCAGGTGAAGTCGGGCGGAAATTGGTAGCTTGGATTCATCAGAAAATTCCAGTTTGGCAGAATTGGCGTGTGTAGAGACGGCGATTTATCGCGTCTATAAAGTAGAACTTGCCGTTAGGCACAAGTTTGCCCGATATTTTAACGGAGTAATCGGTGCGCCCGCCGAAAGCGCAACACATCGTTGCCGACAACGGCGCCAATGCGCGTCTTGATCGAGCGTTTTACCACGCGTTCTTATGATTGACAGTCCCGCCCCCACTGCCGAATCGCGCGCCGTTTCGGTGTGGCTGGTGGCGCTCGCTCTGGCGTGCGTGCCCGCCGTTATCGTCGGGTTTGGCCGCTTCGCTTATGGCGTGGTTTTGCCCGCGATGAAAGCCGATTTAGGCCTCACTTTCGCGCAGATGGGCGCGCTCAACACCGCCAACGCATTGGGTTATCTGGGCGGCGCATTAGTCTGCGCGCCGCTCACCAAATATGTCTCCGAACGCCAGATGATTATCTGGGGCGTGGCTTTATCGGTCGTCGCGCTGTGGATAACCGGCCTGGCGCGCTCGTTCGAAACGCTTTTGGCGTTGCGCGCGCTCATCGGCATTACGGCGGCGTTTGGCAATATCGCGGCGACCGGCATGGCGACGCGATTGGTCGGCAAAACCGACGCGCAAAGCGCCCTGGCGCTGGGCATCGTCATCGCAGGGCCAGGGTTGGGCGTGATTTTTACCGGCCTCACTTTGCCGTTTCTGCTGGAACGTTCGTCGCACGAGTGGCCGCTCGCGTGGGAGTTCATGGCGATTGTCGGCGCGATTGTGTCGCTTTATATCTTCGCGATGCTGCGCCATGTGCCCCCCGCCGACGACCTCAAAACTGTGCGTGCCCTCGCGCGGCCCAACTTTCGCCCGTTATGGCCCGCGTTCGCGGCTTACTTTCTGTTCGGGCTGGGCTACATCGCCTACATGACGTTTCTGGTGGCCTATGTGCGAAAGCTGGGCGCCTCGCCCGCGACGGTCGCGCTGGCGTGGGCCGTGTTGGGCGCTTCGATGTTTGGCGCGAGCTTCGTGTGGCGCGCGCGCCTGAGCGCCGAACGCGGCGGCACCACTTTGTTTTTGCTCGGTATCGGCGGCGGCCTGAGCGCTTTTTTGCCGTTATTGTCGCCGTCGCTGCTGGTTTTGATGATCTCTGCGGCGGGCTTTGGCGTAACGACGATGGCGGTTTATACCGGCGTGACCATCTTGCTGAGATTGCACTGGGAGCGCCCGCAATGGACGCTGGGCGTGGCTTACGCGACGACGATTTTCGCGCTTGGCCAGAGCGTCGGGCCTTATGGTTCGGGTTTGGCTTCGGACGTTTTCGGGCCCAAGGCGAGTTTGGTTTGGAGCGGCGTAATTCTGGTGGCGGCGGGTTGCGTGGCGCTGTGGCAAAAACCGTCAGTTGAAATTGCGAAATAGTTGCGCGAAACTGAGAGAATGCAACTGCGCCCCGAATTAGAACCGTCCTCGCTCAGTGCCAGTCTCGTCGAGCGCCTGACGTGGCTGGCCGACCACTTGGATGGCGAGCAGAACCCCGCGCAGATCGAACTTTGGTTGACCGAGTTCAACGTCAAAGCCGATAGCAATTTTCGTTGGGAAGATTTCCAGGAAATTTACGGCTATCAAAATCACGATGAGTGGGTGAAAAGCGCGTTACTGCGCCAGCGTATTGCCGTCGTGCCAGACATTTCGCACGACGAATTGCTCGAAATCGTGCGCCGCATCCAATCCAATCCTGGCGGAGAAGCCGAAACCGATTTCTACCTGACAATGCTCGAAGCGAATGTGCCGTATCGGGGCGTTTCGGATTTAATTTTCTGGCCCAGCGTTCATTTCGGTGATGACGATGATTCGCGCGAACTGACGCCCGAACAGATCGTAGATATCGCGCTCAACAGCGAACCGCCGAACAGCGAACCACCGCAAGTCATCGCGCTCTGAGCTGCTCGCTCGCTCACCCTCTTCAATCGCACCTTTATCAATTCGCTTGTCACCAAATTTCACTTTCGTCGCCAGATTTGCTCTGCCAAAAGCATCATGTCAAAAACCGCTCTCATTACTGGCGCTAACAAAGGTTTAGGCCTCGAAACCGCCCGCCAACTCGCGCGCGATCACGGCTTCACCGTTTACCTCGCCTGCCGCAATGAAGGGCGCGGCAAAGAAGCCGAGCAACTGCTGAAAAGCGAGGGGTTGGACGCGCGTTTCGTGCAACTCGATGTCACCGACGCCGACTCGATTAAAGCCGCCGCCGCGCAGTTGGAAGCGCTCGATGTTCTGATCAACAACGCCGGAATTATGCTCGAACACGACTTTAAAGTCGGCGGCGTGCCGTCGGAGAATTGGAAAGAAACCTTCGACGTCAATTTCTTCGGCGCCGTTGACGTGACCAACGCGTTTCTGCCCTTGTTAGATAAATCCCCCATGCCGCGCATCGTCAACCTGAGCGCGATTCTGGGCAGCATCGCCGAGATTTCCAAGCCGCAGATGAAACAGTGGATTCGCGCGAGCTACTCGGCCTCCAAAGCCGCGCTCAACGCTTACACGGTCGAGTTGGCGCAGGAAAAGGCGGGCACAAATTACAAAATCAACGCGGTTCATCCTGGCTGGGCCAAAACCGATTTGGGCGGCGACAAAGCGCCGATGACGGCGGCACAGGGCGTCAAAACCACGATTCAACTGGCGACGTTGGACAACGACGGGCCAACCGGACAGTTTTTGCATATGGGCAAAACGATGAATTGGTAATCGTTACGCAAAGTTGCGCGCGCAAGGTTGTGTAGCACAAAGTTGCGCGCGCAACTTTGCGTAATACTCTGAGGGTGAAGAATCCCTTTGAATTTGGCCGTCCCGTTGGCGAAGTTGAGTTGGTTGACCGGCAGAGCGAGTTGCGCGCGGTCAAAGAGGCGTTGACGCAGGGGCAAAAGCTGTGGGTGATCGGGCCGCGTCGTTACGGCAAGACTTCGATTTTGGTGGCAGCGCAGCAACAGTTGCGCGCGAGTAACGCGGTCGCATTGCGTTTTAATTTGGAGGAGTTTGCAACGCCCGATGCTCTGGCGCGCGCAATTGTTCTGGAGGCGGCGCGCGCTTCATCGGGTTCGGCGGCTCAGGTCGCCAAAGGCATCGCCCAGTTTTTTGCGCGTTTGAAGCCTTCGCTATCGGTTGACCCACTGGGCGGCACTTTTTCGGCGAGTCTGGAACTTTCGGCGGCAGAGAAGAGCGATCCGGCGCTTTTGGGCGAAGCGTTGCGTGGGCTGGAAGAGTTCGCCGCAGACTCCGATTTGACGTGGGGCGTGGCCTTCGATGAGTTCCAGAAAATACTTGATTGGGACGTTCATTTGGAAGCGCAATTGCGCGCCGTCGTGCAGGAACATCGCCATGTCGGCTATGTGTTCGCCGGATCCAAAACGCGCGTTTTAAGCGATATGGTCAATAATGCGGCCCGACCTTTTTATCGATTGGGCGATTGGCTGTGGTTGGGTGAACTGCCGCGAGATGAGTTCGAGCAGTTTCTGCGCGACGGTTTTGCATTGCTCGATGTCACCATTGATGAAGCGGCTTTATCCGCGATTTTAGACCGCGCGCAAGAGGTGCCTTACAACGTGCAACAGTTGGCACGCGCGTGTTGGGAACTGGCGCGCGACGCGGAGCGGCTCGATGTGGCGTTGGTCGAATCCGCGTTCGGCGAGATTCTGCGCCGCAACGACGCGGTTTACACCGCGAGTTGGGCAAATTTGACCGCGATTCAAAAGCGCACGCTCGGTGCCGTCGTCGAGTTCGATGGTCGCAATCTGCTGGGAGCCACAGAAACCGCTCGCATCGGGCGCCCATCCAACAGCGTCAAACGCGCGCTCGAAGCATTGGTTGATCGCGATATTGCGCGCATTCACGAAACGGTCGGGCAACTTCAATATCGACTGGAAGACCCGTTTTTCGGCGCCTGGATTCAAAAGTTTACGCCACCACTTTAAGTTTCATTTCTCAATGGCAATCACGCGCCCGAACACATTGGAGATATGCGTCCAACCGTTGACGTGCCCGTGATTGTTAGAGATTTGCACCTGTTCATCACGAATCGCGGTGACGAGATGCGTGAAAAAGTTGGGGCCAACTTTGCAGAAAACGGCGTCGCCGGTTTTCAGTTCGTCAATCGAAGTAATCGGCTCGTAAGTGCATTTTTCGCGCGACTTGATGCGCGGCGTCATCGAGTTGCCGCCCTCGCGGAAACTCACGGTTTCGCCCGCTTTCAGGCGCGCGATGTAGGCGTCGCGGCCCAGCAATAACGGTTGATTCGGATCGCGCCTGGGTTTTTTCTTTTTCGACATAATTCACCTTTTTAAACGGCACGCGGAGGCGCCCCGTGCAAAGAGGACGAAGAGAATAAAAAATCATCGCTCGATTGTTCTTCGAGTTTTTAATTGCTTTTTCCTCTCTGCGCGGGACGTCTCTGCGTGCCATCCAATTTTTAAAACAGCGTCCCCGCCGCCGCTTTCTTCTCCATTTCGAGCAACTCTTCCCAGCGCTCGAACGCCGTTTCCATTTGGCTTTCGACTTCTTTTAATCGCGCCGTCGTCGCGCCGACTTTGGCGCCGTCGCTGTATAAATCGGGATCGGCCAACTTTTCGACTAATTGGGCTTGTTCGGCTTCCAACTTCTCGATTTGCGCGGGCAAATCTTTCAAATCGCGTGTTTCCTTGAAGCTCAACTTGCGCGCTTTGGGCGCCTTGACTTGCTTCGACGCCGCCTTCACTTCGGGCGCCGTCTCAACGAGGGGACGTTGGCGCAGCCAATCGTCGTAGCCGCCGACGTATTCGTGCAACTGCAAATCGCCATCGGCGTTTGGCTCGAAAACCAGCGTGCCCGTCACCACGTTATTTAAAAACGCGCGGTCGTGACTGACCATCAACAGCGTGCCCTTGAAGTTCATCAGCAGCTCTTCCAAAAGTTCGAGCGTTTCGGCGTCCAAATCGTTGGTCGGCTCGTCCATCACCAGCAGGTTTGCCGGTTGCGTAAACAGTTTGGCCAACAGCAAACGGTTGCGCTCGCCGCCCGATAATACTTTGACGCGGGTGCGGATACGCTGCGACGAGAACAGAAACTGATTGAGATAGCCAACGACGTGAACGTGTTCGCCGTTGAACAGCACGGTTGAATTCTCGCCCGCGACGTTCTGTTGCACGGTCAGTTCGGGGTCGAGTTGCGCGCGCAGTTGGTCGAAGTAGGCGATTTGCAAATTAGTGCCCAACTTCACTTCGCCCGCCTGCGGCTCCAATTGGCCCAGTAGCAAACGCAGTAAAGTGGTCTTTCCCGCGCCGTTTGGCCCGATGATGCCGACTTTATCGCCGCGCATTATCGTCGTTGAAAACTTTTCGACAATCGGTCTTTCGCCTTCGTAAGCGAACGAGATGTCTTTCGCCTGCGCCACCAGAGTCCCCGAACGCTGCGCGCTTTGCAGTTCCATGCCGACGTTGCCCAATCGTTCGCGGCGCTGCGAGCGCTCTTCGCGCATTTTGATCAGTTCGCGGATGCGGCTGTTGCTTTTGGTGCGGCGCGCCTCGACGCCTTTGCGAATCCACACTTCTTCCTGCGCCAGTTTCTTGTCGAATAAAGCGCGTTCGCGCTCTTCGTTGGCCAGCGCCGATTCTTTGCGGGCCAGATATTCGTCGTAGTTGCAATTCCAAGGATACAACGTCGCCCTGTCAATTTCGACGATGCGCGTCGCCAGATTGCGCGTGAAAGCGCGGTCGTGACTGACGAACAAAATCGTGCGCACATGGCGCAGCAGGAACTCTTCGAGCCACTGAATCGAGTCAATATCCAGATGGTTGGTCGGCTCGTCCAACAATAAAACGTCCGGCTCGGAAACCAGAGTTCGCCCCAGCCAGGCGCGACGTTTCATGCCGCCCGATAGAGTTTGAAATTGCGTCTCAGCTTGTAAGCCCAACCGCGAAATTGTCGCCTCGATTTGGTGCGGTTGCGCACCCGAATCTCCGGCGACAATTTCGGCGACGCTACCGACGAAACCTTCGGGCACTTCCTGGGGCAGACGCGCGACTTTCACACCCTTATCAATCACGACGATTCCATCGTCGGGCGCGATTTCACCCGAAATAATGCGGAGTAAGGTGGACTTTCCGGCGCCGTTGCGCCCGACCAAGCAGACGCGTTCGCCGCGCTCGATTTGCAAATCGGCGTTTTCCAAAAGCGGCGCGTCGGCGACACGGTAAGAGATATTTTGAAGACTGAGCAAAGCCATGGGGAAAGGGGAGAAGGCTTCTGCAGAAAGCGCGAACGTTCTTCCCCCACCCACCTTCGCGGAGCTCAGGCACCCTCTCCCGTAGGGAGAAGGAAGTCGGGCGATATGAAGTCGAAGAAAACTCTTTACCGTTACGCTTGCGAACCTCCTTCTCCCTACGGGAGAGGGTGCCTGAGCTCCGCGAAGGTGGGTGGGGGAAGAACGTTCGCGCTTTCTGCAGAAGCCTTCGTCCTTTTGTATAGTTTGGCGGGTTGTGGTAACCGCCGGTTTTCGGGTATAATTGATTTGTTTGAGGGGCTTTAGCTCAGATGGGAGAGCACCTGCTTTGCAAGCAGGGGGTCGGCGGTTCGATCCCGCCAAGCTCCATATTTTCAGAAAACCGGATTCATCGTTGGATGAATCCGGTTTTTTCGTTTTTAACTCTAAGGAGAAACCGCGCCGATATCAACTTTCAGCGCGTTCGACTGCACATATTTGAAACCGATAAAGCGCCTGACCGCGACGTTATAGCTCCCATCTACGCTCATATCCACCATACGGTTGACCACGATGTCGAAGTGCCGCGTTTTGCCGGGTTGTAGAGTAAACTGCCGCGTCGCGCTCGAAGGAGGCACTTCGCCATCGCGATGTTTGTATCCGTAGCGCGTCACCGGTATCACGGCGTTCGTGTAATCTTTGGCGATAATTTCGTAATCGGTGCTCGAAAACGTTTCGGTGAAGGTCACCGGCGATTTCGAGATATTTTGGAGCGACAAGTCAATTGTAACCGGCTCCATTGCGCCAAACTCCGAGCGCGCCGAGTCGCGTAGCCGCGCCGACAAAGTGACGCCAGACGCCGGTTTATTCCAGCTCCTGTCTTCTTCGGGAAGCGCCCGTTTCGTCTGCTGTCCGAAACTTGTCGCGCACCCGACCAGAGCGCCGAATGTTAAAGTTGCCGCGAGCAAAGCCAATTTCAATCGAAGAATTCTCATTAGCGACAGTATAAATGTTGGCGCGACATCCGCTCTCCCATGCGCCAATGAACCCCAATTTTGTGTTGCTCCTCGGTGACGATAGCGAAAGTTTGCGGCAACGCGCCCGCGAAATCGCGCCCAATTGCGAAATCGTCGCGCCCGACGACGAAAACGCTCTGGCGCGCGCTCACGTTATTTACGAAGGCGTCAAACCCGACGACATCGCCCGCGCCGAAAATTTGCGTTGGCTGCAACTGGTGAGCGCGGGCGTCAATAATTGGCCCGTCGAAAAATTGGCCGAGCGCGGCATCCAGATTACCACGACCAGTGGGATTCATGCGGGGCCGATTACCGAACAGATGTTTGGAATGTTGCTGATGAACACGCGCGCGCTCGATATTGCGCTGCGCGAGCAACCCAAGCACGATTGGCGCGGCACCAATTATAACAAGCGCGTGCAGCGCATCGGCGACAAAACGCTGGGCGTTTTGGGCGTCGGCGCCATCGGCGCGCACGCGGCGCACGTTGGCCGCGCCTTCGGAATGCGCGTCATCGGTCTGCGACGCAGTGGCGAGCCGGTGGATGATGTCGAGAAAATGTTCACGCCCGACGAGCGCCTCGATTTCTTCGCGCAAAGCGATGTCGTGATGAACACGCTTCCGCTCACCGACGATACGCACGGTTTCATGAGCGAGGCCGAGTTCGACGCGCTACCCGACGACGCGATTGTGATTAACACTGGGCGCGGCGAAACCATCAAAACCGACGCTTTAATGAAGTGGCTGCAAAGCGGGCGTGCCCGCGCGGCCTTGTTGGACGTGACCGATCCCGAACCGTTGCCATCTGATCATCAGTTGTGGGATATGCCGGGCGTGTTCATCACCCCACATTATAGCGGCAATCATCCCGACTACGGCGCGCGCGCTGACGAGATATTCTTGAATAATCTGCGCCGATTCGCGAGCGACGAACCGTTGCATAACGTCGTGGATGCGCAGGCGGGGTATTGATCCTCTATTCCCGTAAGGTCTTGTCACACAAGCACAACATTATGGCGGGCTTTACGTCGGTCTTGCGCGGCAAACTCCTACAGGCGCAAACCTCACACGCACAAAAAAGCCGCGCTCCCGTTGAGGAAACGCGGCTTTTTATTTGGGCGATGCTGGTATCGAACCAGCGACCTCTTCGGTGTGAACGAAGCGCTCTACCACTGAGCTAATCGCCCGAACAAGGTTTAATTTTAACGCTGTTTGCCGGTGCGGTCAAGGGACAAGGGAAATTTAACCTTTACGGACGCGCCTTGTTTGCGTCAAACTGCCCCGTTCATGAATCCCCTTAAAGTTGGAATTATCGGAGTCGGTGGCATCGCCGGCTCGCACTTCCCCGGCTGGAAAGCCTCCGAGCACGCCGAAATGGTCGCTTTTGCCGATCCGGTCGCGCCCGTTTTAGAACGCGTCGCCAAAGAACACGGCGTCACCAAAACCTACACCGATCCGCAAGATTTGATCGCCGATCCCGATATCGACATCATTGACATCTGCACGCCTTCGGCTTATCATGCGCCCCTGGCGATTGCCGCGCTCGAAGCGGGCAAGCACGTTATCTGCGAAAAGCCTCTGGCGCCCACGCCCGAAGCGATTGACCAGATGATTGCCGCCCGCGACAAATCGGGCAAAATGCTGATGACCGCGCAACACTTTCGCTTTCAGCAGGACACCATCGCGCTCAAAAAAGAGATCGAGACCGGCGTTTTGGGCGACCTTTATCACGCGCGCTCTTGGATGTTGCGTCGCAACTGGCTGCCCGCGCGTCCTGGCTTTATCTACAAGAAGAATTCGGGCGGCGGCCCGTGCATTGACATCGGAGTTCACATTCTCGACCTGACGTTGTGGATGATGGATCATCCCAAACCGGTCGCGGTTTCGGGCATCACGCAGGACAAGCTCTCGCGGATGCCGGGCGCTTTCACCGGTTGGGGCTTAGACCCGATTCCCCAGGACATGGACGTCGAAGAGTTCGCGGCGGCGATGGTGCGTTTCGATAACGGCGCCAGTTTGATTCTCGAAGTTTCGTGGATGCTGCATCACGACACCAACACCGAGGATATGCAGATGTGGCTTTACGGCACCGAGGGCGGCCTGAACTGGCCGTCGAACAAGATTCTCAAAGCGAACAACGACACCAAACGCACCTTCAACATTCAATTGGACAAAGCGCCCAACGGCATGGAAGCTCACGCCTACGAATGCGTCAAGTTCGCCGAAGCGATTGCCGAGGGGTTGCCGTCGCCGGTTCCCGCCGAGAACTCGCGCGACGTGCAGACGATTTTGAACGGTCTGTATGAATCGGCGGCGCAGGGCCGCGAAGTGCGCTTCGATTAGTGATAAGGTGGCAGGGGACAGGTTTCAGGGTTGAGAAATTGAGAGTTTCTCAATAGAATCTTACTCTCTGTTGCTCCCACCTGTTCCCTGCCACCTGCCACCTTGTTATGCCCCGTTGGACTCCGCTCACTCTGACGCTGCTGGTAATTCTAATCGTCTTCAACCTCGCGCAATGCGCGGTGTTGGTCAGGAAGGCGGAAAAAGGCACCGACTTCACAGTTTTCTATAACACCGGCAAACTCTTGGACGCGGGCGCGGGTGCCGAATTGTATCGCGGCAAAGACGAAACGACCGAGTGGTTGCGCACAATTCCGCCGTTCGGTCAGATGGTGATTGCGCCGTTCGGACAGGGCACTATTCGGGCGGCGGCGCTGGGTTGGGGCGTCTTTAATCTGGTTCTGCTGGGCGCGACCGCCTGGACTTTGCGCGCGTTTATGGCGCGATTGGACAGCAAAAGTCGCGCGTTTGGCGCGGTCTGGTCGTGGAGCGTTTTGCTATTGCTGACGATGGCGCCCGCCTCGATTCAGGTCGGACAGTTCAGCGTTTTGTTTACCGCGTGCTGGGTGTTTGCGCTGGGACTTTTGGCGACGCGATTTCGCGCGTTGGCGGGCGCGCCCCTGGCGATTCCCATCGCGATTAAAATTTATCCGGCATTATTATTGGCCATCCCGCTTATGGCGCGGCGTCCGCGCTGGTTGGTCGGCACCTTGGTGTTCGTCGCGCTGTGGAGCGCGGCGCCGTTTTTAGTCTACGGCGCGCGCATGCCGGAGTTGAGCGTTTCGTTCTGGCGCAACGCCATCGCATCGGGCGGCGGGCGCGTGGCCGAAGCGCAAAACGCGAGTTCGCCCGCCAATCAGGGTTTGGACGCCGTCGCGTTGCGTTACCTGACGAGCGGCCAGCCGATCCAAGAGCGCTTTTCCAATCTGCCGCATCTGTCGGTGCCGGTGCCGACCGCGCTGAAGCTGATTAACCTAACGCGCGTCGTGGTTATATTGGTTTCGCTGTGGGTTGGCTGGCGCTTCTGGCGGCGCGGGCAACTGGCGCCTTTGTGGGGACAGGCGATGTTGATGGCGCTGATGTGCGCGGCGCTCTACGCGATTTTGCCAGGCGCCAAAACGCGTTACGCAATTTACGAATTTCCGGCGTTCTGGCCCGTCTTGGTCTGCGCGTTCGCGGCGCGGCGCTTGAACAAAGCGCGCGCGTTGTGGGCGTGGAGCGCATTCGCGTTCGTCTGCCTGATGCTGATCGCGTTTACGCCGTCGCCGTTGCGGCCCTACGGATTGGGCTGGTTCGCCGCCGTCGCGTTGTGGGCGAGCAATTGTCTGACGCTGTGGCGTTGGAGCCGTAATGCGCCCATGCTGGCAAGCAATTCGCTCAATTTGCCACAGACATGAACGATTCCCCTCTTCACATTTCGCGTCGCCAACTGTTGTTGGGCGCCGCCGTCGCCGTGCCCGCCATTGCGCTCACGCGTTTGCCCGCCCAAGCGCAAAAGTTCGGGCAGCAGGGCCGCGATGCCGCTCCCTACGGCGTCGCGCCCCTCCCCTATGCTTACGATGCGCTCAACGATACCATCGATACGCTGACGATGCGGCTGCATCACGATAAACATTACGCTGGCTATACCAAAAAGCTCAACGTTGCCGTGAGCGGTTATCCCGATTTGATGCGCCAAACGCCGCAAGAGTTGATCTCTAATTTGGACGCTCTGCCCGAAGGCGCCCGCACCGCGATTCGCAATAATGGCGGCGGTTACGTCAATCACGCGATGTTCTGGCAGATCATGTCGCCCAAGGGCGGCGGCGCGCCCGGCGGCGCGATTGCCGAGGCCATCAAGCGCGATTTTGGTTCGTTCCAGAGCTTCCAGACCAAGTTTCAAATCGCCGGAGAGAATCGTTTTGGGAGCGGTTTCGTCTGGCTGGTGCGCGATGGGGAAGGCAAACTCTCGATCATGTCCACGCCCAATCAGGACAACCCGATGATGCAGGAATACGGCGGCCTGTTCCCATTAATGGGCAACGATGTCTGGGAGCACGCCTATTATCTGAAATATAACAATCGGCGCGGCGATTACCTCAAAGCGTGGTGGAACGTCGTCAACTGGGACGAAATCAATCGCCGGTTGATGGTCGCGATGTAAAAGGTAGCGCAAAGCAAAAAGCGGGCGGCTCGTGGGAGTCGCCCGCTTTTCCGTTTTCCTTAAAACGCTTGAGGTGAAATTTGCCGCGAATCTACGGGAGGAACGGCGTGCTACCGGTTGTGCCGCCAGCCGTCGCGTTGCCCGTTGTCGTGCTACCAGTCGTCGAACCGGTCGTCGTGCTACCGGTCGTGGAACCAGTCGTCGTGCTACCGGTTGTCGAACCAGTGGTCGTGCCGCCCGTTGTTCCAGCGCTCGTCGTCGGCCCACCCGTTGGAAAGTCGGTGGTGCTGCCGGTCGTTGAACCGTTCGTCGTGCTGCCGGTTGTGGAACCGGTCGTCGTGCTGCCAGTCGTGCCTGAAGTTGTGCTGCCGGTCGTCGTGCTGCCAGTTGTTGAACCGGTCGTCGTGCTGCCGCTTGTCGAACCGGTTGTTGTGCTACCGGTTGTTGTGCTACCAGTTGTCGTGCCGGTTGTGGTTCCAGTGGTTGTCGAGCCTGTCGTGCTACCCGAAGTCGTGTTGCCAGCCGTTGTAGTTGGCCTTGCCGTTGCAGTTGGCCTTGCAGTTGCAGTTGCGGTTGGCCTTGCAGTTGCAGTTGCGGTTGGCCTTGCCGTTCTGGTGGGATTGGGATTCAAAAGGCCACCATTGTTACCGCCGCCGCAACCCGCGAGGGCTACGGACAAGCCGAGCGCTAAAACGCTCAAACCGAGTTTTTTGTGATTCATATCGAAATCTCCTGTAAATTCAGCCGCTTTAAGAAGTCAGAAATTAGCGTCCGCAGCGACAAATGGATGATTGCGATTTAAATGCCAATCAGTTAAGGGTTTGTCAGTTGTAGGTGGGGAGTTTCCCTCGAAAATAACCTGGGCGTTTAGTTCACTCGCCTTCGCTATCATCCCCGATTGGGATGAGCGGAAAGAGACGGAGATGGAAGTGGATATTGACTGATTTTCAATGGTTGTAGGTTTCAACCTGCGGAAGCGGCAATCCGAATCAGTCGGATTCTACAAATCCTGTTTCAGCACGATGCGATAACGCGCCTTGCCCGCTTCCAGATGCTCGAACGCTTCGTTGGCCTGACTCATCGGATACTCTTCGATAACCGGCGCAATATCATGGCGCGCGCAGAAATCGAGCATCGTCGCCGTCGTCTGCGGCGGCCCTGTCGGACTGCCAGCCAAGGTTTTCTCGCCGCCGATCAAATCGAAGGCGCCAATGCCCATCGGTTCCAACGCCGCGCCGACCAAATGCAAGCGACCGCGCGGCGCCAGAGCACCCAGAATCTGGGGCCAATCGAGCGCGACGTTGACCGTAGACAAGATAAAATCGAAGGTGCCCGCCGCCGCTTTGAGTTCCTCTTCGCTCGTCGAATCGAGCGTTTTATGGGCGCCCAACTTCTTGGCTTCCTCAATCTTCGAGGGGCTCGACGTGAACGCCGTGACTTCGCAGCCCCACTTCGCCAGCAGTTGCAGCGCGATGTGCCCCAACCCGCCGATGCCGATAACTGCGACTTTATCGGTCGGCTTCACTTCGCCCATCACGATGGGCTGAAAGACCGTAATGCCGCCGCAAAACATCGGGCCAAACTTGCTCGAATCGAGCGCTTCGGGAACCGCAATCGCCCACGCCCAATGCGCGCGGACTTTCTGCGCGAACCCACCATAACGTCCGACGATGGTGCTTTCCAGATGGGGGCATAAATTCTGATTGCCGCTCAGACACTGCTTACACGCCATACACGAACCGGAAATCCAGCCCAGACCAACGCGGTCGCCGACCTTTAATTTCTTGGCGGCGTCGCCGACTTTGGCAACGGTGCCGATAACTTCGTGACCGGGCACAAACGGATATTCGGTCTGGCCCCAATCATTGTTCCACATTGATAAATCGGAGTGGCAGATGCCGCAGTATTCGACATCGATTTCGACTTCTTCGGCGCCCAATTCGGGCAGTTCAAACTCGAACGGTTCGAGAGGCGCACCAGCAGACTTGGCGGCGAGAGCTTTAATTTTTGACATAGGTTTGGACTCGTGGCAATTTGCTTTCCCAAATTCTTTTTAGACAGGATAGATTTGAGCAATTCAGACTTTCGTTTGGAAACTAAAACTTGGCTTGTGCATCGAGCTTTTATTACGCTCAAACTCATCCTGTTTCATCCTGAGAATCCTGTCTAATTGAGAGATTCCGCCAGTTCCAGCGACGGATAATCGGTGTAACCAACCGCTTTGTCGCCGTCAGGATATTAGTAAAACGTCGCCGAATTTGGCTCGTTTAAGGGCGCGTCTTCTTCCAATCGCGTCGGCAAATCGGGGTTGGCGATGAACAGTTGGCCCCACGAAACCGCGTCAGCGCGGCCACTTTCCAATAACTTTTCGGCCTCAGCTTTGGTGAAGTTCTGGTTGGCGATAGTCACGCCGCCAAACGCCGCTTTAATTACAGGTTGCAGATAATCGCCCTCGCGGTTCTCGCGCGTGAACACGAACGCCAAATTACGTTGCCCCAACTCGCGCGCCAGATACAAAAGCGTCGTTTCCAGTTCGGCCTCGCCTTCGCCTTCGCCGTAGGCATCGGCGTTGGGCGACATATGATAGCCGACGCGGTCGGCGGGCCAAACCGACAGCACCGCGTCGGTCACTTCGAGCGCGAAACGCGCGCGATTCTCTATCGAGCCGCCGTATTCGTCGGTGCGATGGTTGCTGCTCGGCAACAGAAACTCCTCAATGAGATAACCGTTGGCGCCATGAATTTCGACGCCATCGAAACCGGCCTCTTTCGCGTTAAGCGCGCCCTGCCGGTAAGCCTCGACGATAGCGGGAATTTCGCCTATTTCGAGGGCGCGTGGCGTGACGAACTCTTTCTTGGGCCGCACCAGCGAAACCGTTCCTTTGGCGGCGATGGCCGAAGGCGCGACCGGCAAATTTCCATCGAGATAAATCGGATCGGAGATGCGCCCGACGTGCCACAGTTGCAGGAAAATGCGCCCGCCCGCCGCGTGAACCGCCTCGACGACGGGACGCCAACCCTCGATTTGCGCGTCCGACCAAATGCCGGGCGTATCGGGATAACCCACGCCCATCGGCGAAACCGAAGTCGCCTCGGTCAAAATCAATCCGGCACCCGCGCGCTGCCGATAATACTCGACGGCCTCAGCGCTGGGAACACGCCCAGCATCGGCGCGACACCGCGTGAGCGGCGCCATAATGACGCGGTTGGGAAGAGTGAGCGCGCCGACTTGAAGCGGCGTAAAAAGTAAGTTTTGCATATTGTTAAGCTGGCAGTTGGCTGTCAAGGTGGCAGTTGGCAGGGCTCAGGTTTCAGGAGAGAACGTGACCGCAAGTGTTTTGGCGCTTTCGTCATCGCATCACCGCGCCCCTGAAACCTGAGCCCTGCCAACTGCCATTTTAATAACCTACCAAGGCAAATTTTCGCCCAAATGGAAGAACTCGCCGTTCGGCCCATCATCGGGAATTGTCGCCAGAGCGACGCTGGTTTTGGCGCCTTCCTGCACGTCCAATTCGCCGCCAGGATTGAGATCGGTTTTGACGTTGCCGGGATGAATCGTGTTGGCGCGATGCGGCGTGTCCTTCCACTTATAGGCGTAGCCCAGCGTCATCATGTTGACGGCGGCTTTACTCGAATTGTAGGCCAAACCTTTAGAGGCGCCCATCGGCCCGTCGAAGTCGGCGTTACGCGTCAGGCTCCCCAGCATCGAAGAAACGTTGACTAAACGCGCCGCTTCCGATTGCTCCAAAAGCGGCCAGAACGCCAGCGTCACCGCGTGCAAGCCGAACACGTTGAGTTCATAAACCTCGCGCATGGCGGCCACATCAACGAGCGGATTATCGCCGTCCGCTCCGGTGCCCGCGTTGTTGATGAGAACGTCCAAGTGACCGTAGTCGGCCTCGACACGGGCCGCCGCTTTCGCGATAGAGTCGGCGTCGGTGGGGTCAATTATCAACAGATGCGCGTCCAATCCCGCGCCTTTGAGTTCGTTGACGGCTTCGTTGCCGCGCCCTTCGTCGCGCGCGCCGATGAGCACGGTGAAGCCGTGATCGCGCGCCAGTTGACGCGCCGTTTCCAAACCGATGCCTTTGTTGGCACCGGTAATTAAAGCGATTTTTGACATGATGTTTGAGGTGAACTGCGTATTTTATCGGGATATTCGATGGGCTCAAGCGGCATCGTGGGTGCCGCGCACCGGATAATCTTTGGCTTTGAGGAACTGCAAGCTGTCGGGCAAATCGTTCAGATCGGGCCGCAGAAATGGCGCGTTAGCAACGTCAATTAACTGCGCGACGCCGCGCGAATTGACGACGAACAGACCGGGTTCGGCAAAGGGGCGGTCGGTCTCGTCGGGGCGCGGGTCGGAGATGAACAGCCCCAGCGAATGCATCTGTTCCAGCGATAAATCGTAGGCGATGGGAAAAGTCGCGCCGGTTTCGTCGGCCATTTTTTGCGCCTTCTGCTGCGGGTTGGCGCTGACAGCCATCACGTCGGCATTGACGTCGGCGAACTTGCTTTTGAGCGCTTCAAGTTGGGGCAAATACTTCTTGCAGATCGGCAGTGCAAACCGCGATAAACCACCACGACGTGCCAATCGTCCTGCGATTGCGCCTGACCAAGCGTGATCTTGCCGCCGCCGATGGTCGGCAAGGTAATGACGGGCAAAGGCTGCCCGGAAAGTTGAATGAGTGACATAGCTCGAACTTCCAGAGCAATTGTAACGCCAGACATTACAATAGGGAGTTCGGCCCGCAATCCGCCTGTTACGCGCGTTGATGTCCGCTTTCAACGACGCCAAATTTCCCAACACTCGCGAGGCCTCTCTGGGCGCCGCGCGCGCTTTCGCGCCCAACATGAGCGAGCGCTACACCAAAGAACGCAATCGCGTGGTGCCTGGCCATCCCTACGTTTCGATGCTCGCGCCCGCCATCCGCGTGCGGTTGGCGTTGGAACGCGAAGTCGCGCAAATCGCGCTCGACGAACATGAGAAAGTCTATAAGTGCCAGAAGTTCGTGCAGGAAATTCACTGGCGCAGCTACTGGCGTTCGTGGCTCGAAATCCATGCCGCAATGCGCGCGGGCGAAACGTGGAAGGCCGAGACGACGGAGTTTGAGGCCGCAAACTCGGACGAATTAACCGCGCAAATTGGCGATTGGGCGCGCGCCGCGAAAGTAAAAACGGTCGTCGCATTGAAGCCGTTCGTCGGGCCGACTGATGATGCGTTGGACGCGGTTCGCGCGCGTTTGCAGCAAAACGAGATTGGATTGGTGTTGTTGCGCCGTCCCGAAGATGCGGCGGGATTGCAATATGCGACCAAAGGTTTTTTCAAGTTTTGGGGCGGAATTAAGCAAGAGGGCACGTTAGACTGAAGCTCGTGAATTTGAGCGAACTTTTGGAAAATTATCGGCCTTTCGACGCGCACGAAGCGGCGATGGTGGCGCGGCTGAAACTATTTTTGGCGAGCGAAGGCGCGCACTTCGGGCGCGATTTGGCGGGCACGGCGCCCGATTGGGGACACGTCACCGGCTCGTCGTGGATTGTGGATGAAAGCGGCGAAAATGTCGTTTTGGTTTATCATCGCAAACTCGGCAAATGGGTGCAGCCCGGCGGACATTGTGACGATGAAAGCGACGTTCTAAACGTCGCGATGCGCGAGGCGCGCGAAGAAACCGGCCTCGACGTTCGGGCGCACGATACGGCGATTTTCGATGTGGACGCGCACGAAATTCCCAGTTATTGGAACACGCCCGACCATGTTCATTATGACGTCCGCTTTTTGCTGCGCGCATCTGCGGGGCAAGCGCCGGTTGTCAGCGAAGAATCGAGGGCGGTCAAATGGGTTTCGCTCGACGAAGCGCGTAAGCTCAGCGGCGAAAACTCCATCGCGCGCATGATTGATAAAACGCGGCTTCGGTTCGGAGATGTGAAAGTCGTGGCGTGAGCAACTTAATCGTGCGCCGAAGAGATTGACTTTGGACTCGGCGACGAACTGATGATAACGCGCTAAAATAAGTTTCATCATGAGCAAACTAAAATCTTTGGCCGCGCGAATTTGGAAGTTACCTTCCTGGCTCTTCGTGTTGCCCGTTTTTATTATGCTGGGATGGTCGCACTTTAAGGACGCCGAAAAAGAACGGGTAAAACAGCGATGGACGACGCGCATCAAAGCCGTCGGAACCAAAGTTGAGAACACGGAAGCGTTGCTAAACAACTACAAGGCGGACACCAAACGTTTGGACGAAAAAATGGCCGCAGCCAGGGCGCGCGGCGGCGCGACAGACGCGCAAAGGCAAGCGTTTCGCGCGGAGAAAACACGCCTCAAAAGCCAGTTGGCTCTTATTGATAAGCAAAGCGAACAAACGCGAACGATGCTCGACAAACTGCAAAAAGATAAAGACGTCGGTCTCTTTGATAAACGTTGAAGTTGCCCGGTGAAAGCGGAGAAAAGTAAGCGAGCGCGACTTATCTGGCGCGGCTTCGTCGGGTAATGCGAACTATGGCAACGACGCGGCGCGAACTGTTGAAAGCAGCAACGGCGATGACAATCGCGGGCGCTTTGCCCGCCATCGCGCGCGCCGATTCCGCCGACGATAAACGCGAACCAATCGAAGAACTCGTCAGCGACTTCATGGAAGCCCAACACATTCCGGCGTCGTCGCTGGCTTTTGCGCGCCCAAACGCGTTACTGTTGCGGCAAGCCTGGGGCGTCATCGAGTGGGGCGGCGACGCGGCGACGACCGATCATCTGTTTCGCATCGCCAGCGTCAGTAAGCCGATTACGGCGGTGGCGATTTTTGCACTCATCGAGCGCGGTTACCTGAAATTAGACAATACCGTTTTCGGCGACGGCAGCTTACTCAAAGGCGAATTTGGCGCCGATTTGCCCGATAATTTGAACGCGATTACCGTGCGTCATTTGCTGATGCACACCTGCGGCGGCTGGCCAAACGACGGGCGCGGCCCGACTTTAATTCATCCCGAAATGCCGCAGCGCGAGTGGCTCGAATGGGTGTTGCGGCGGCGCCCGTTGCAGGTCGAGCCAGGCACAAAATATATTTATTCCAACTTCGGTTACTGCGTTTTGGGCTGGATTATTCGCAAATTAACGGCGCAATCTTACGCCGATTTCGTGCGCGAAACGGTGCTAAAGCCGTGCAAAATCAGCGCGATGCAACTGGCGACGCGCGAACAAGCGAAGGGCGAAGTGCGTTACTATGATCAGACCGGTGATGATCCCTATGCGCGCAACATGGAGCGCCTGGAAGGTTGCGGCTGTTGGCTAGCGACGCCGACCGATCTGGTGCGTTTCGCGACGCGCTTTCCCGAACTTTTAAAGCCCGCAACGGTTGAGACGATGACGACAGCAAGCGAACTCAATCGCAATGTCGCGTGCGGTTGGAGCATCAACGAGCGCGGCACGCTCTGGCATAGCGGCGGCATCGCGGGCACCAATGCGTTTGTGGTGCGACTCAAAAGTGGGCTGTGTTGGGCGGCGTTGATCAATACCAGCGGCAAAGAAAGCCTGAAGGCGCTCAACGAATTGATGTGGAAAATCGCGGGCCTGTTGGAAAAATGAGCCGCCAACTGGAGAGACAGGCGCCGTCGCGCGCCTGTTAATCGCCGACAGGTTGCGCCAGCCAGCCCAGCGAAACCAGAAATTTATCGCACTGCGCAATGGTTTGTTCGAGGTAAGGCGGGTTGTTAAAGAATCCGTGAATCGCGCCCTCATACAAATGCAAATCGCAGCGGTTGCCGACTTTTTCCATGTCCGCCTTGAACTTCTGCGCCGTTTCGACGGGAATCAGATTGTCGGCGGTGCCCAGAAATACAATCGTCGGCGGAGCATCGGCGCTGATGTTATGCGCGGGCGAAAACTCGCGGTAACGCGCGCCGATGCGCTCATAACCGAAACCGCCGGGGCCGTTATCGAAAACCGGATTGAACAGCAACAACGCCTGAGCGCGAGGGGAAATCGTCAGATCGTCGGCGGGATCGTCCAGACCTTCGACCATGCTGGTAAACGCCGCCAAATGTCCGCCCGCCGAACCGCCGCCCGCCGCGATACGGTTCGGGTCAATGCCTAATTCGGCGGCGTGCGCGCGGACATAGCGCAGGGCAGATTTCGCGTCTTGAACGCACACCAGGGGTGGAGTGGGACTGGCGCCCAGCGTGCGATATTGCACCTGAATGCACACTAGGCCGCGCGCCGCGAAATAATGGCTTTGCGGCGTAAACTGCTGGGCCGCGCCGCCTTTCCAGCCGCCGCCGTGAAAGAAAACCAGCGCCGGACGCTTATCATTAGTCATCCAATCGGACGGATTGGTGATGAAGAGCTTGAGTTCGCGGTCGCCGACTTTTTTATAAACCAGCGCAGGCCGAGCGTCCGCTTTAGCTTGCGCCTGGCTCGTTTCGGGCAGGGCAGCGACCGCCAGAGCGACGACGCAAAGCAGCAGGAAAAGATTCATGGCAACGAACAATTTACCGCATCACGCGATAATGCACCGCGCCGTGACCACTATTGAGGCTGCCGAACAGACGTTTAAACGCGCCGGTTGATAAATCCAAAACGCGTCCGCGCGTGTAGGGCCCAGCATCGTTGACCGTTACGGCGAAACCGCTCGATTCGGCTTTGCCCGCGCGCCAGACCCATAACTTCGAGCCGCGCGGCACGCGCGCCGCCGTCACCATGCTCGAAGTGTGCTGATGATACGAAGCGCGCCCACTGACTTGACCACCCTTTTTCGGTTTGGCGTTGGCCACAGGAACAAACAAAAAACTCGCGCTCAAAACGAAGAGCGCAGCAACTTTGGGAAACAATTTTAACATCGCTTCCGGTAGACGCGAGACTCTCTCGTCGCTTGCATCCGTTGGCTTGTCGCAGCAAATTCACGTTTGATTTAGCCACAAAGGACACAAAGAAGGCACAAAGGGAACAAAGAATTTAACGTGGTGTGCAAGTTCCTCCCACGCTCAATGTGCGCGCGGTTTGTCATTCTGAGCGTAGAGAGGCACGAACGAAGTCGAAGAATCCATGCGTTTAAGCTCCTGCGCACGTTCGACTGTGCCTTGAGGTCATGGATTCTTCGACTTCGTTCGTGCCTCTCTACGCTCAGAATGACAGACAAGCGAGCTTTAGAACTTGCACACTGCGTAAGCTAAATTGAAAAAGAGATGATTTTCTAAATTCTTTAATTTCTTTGTGCCCCTTTGTGTCTTCTTGGTGTTCTTTGTGGCTAAATCAAACGTTAGTGCGCGCCGACTGTCTGCGGCTCGTCTTCCTTGCGATGAACTGCCAACTGATCCAAAATGCCTTCGCTCGCTTCGTTTAGCCCAATAACTTCGACTTCCAAACCGCGATTGCGTTCGCGAATCACGACTTTATCAACCGCCGCGACCGCCGAGCCGTCCCACACATGAGAGCCGCGAAAATCTAACACAAAGCGCTCGGCCTCTTCGTGATCGGCGTCGTAATCGTCAATCAACTCCAGGAATGCCGTCGTCGAGGCAAAGAACATTTGTCCGTGAATCGCGTGCGTTATGGTGCGGGTTTCACCGTTCCAATGGCTCTCGATGTCCATCATCTTGGAGATGCGACGCAGAAAGAACAAGGCCGACAACACCACGCCGACCAAAACGCCGCGCGACAAATCGTGGGTTAAAACGGTCGTGCCGACGGTCGTCAGCATCACGATGGCTTCGCCGCGCGGTTGCCCTTTCAGCTTGGGCAACGATCCCCAATCGAAGGTCGAAATCGAGACCATAATCATCACCGCGACCAGAGCGCCCATCGGCATCATTTTGACGTAAGGGCCGAGGGCGACAATCAAAATCATCAGGAAAACGCCCGCCGAAAAGGTGCTCAAGCGCGTGCGCCCGCCGCCCGCGAAGTTGATCATGGACTGCCCGATCATCGCGCAGCCAGGCATTCCGCCCAGCAAGCTCGACGCGATATTGGCGATGCCCTGACCTTTCGACTCGCGGCTCTTGTCGCTCGGCGTATCGGTCATTTCGTCGAGCAACTGCGCGGTCAACAGCGATTCGATAAGCCCGATCATCGCAATCGTCAGCCCAAGCGGAATGATAATCGCCAGCGTTGTGACGTTGATGGGAATGGTGAAAACGTTCAGCGACGGCAACGACGAGGGAAACGCGCCCATATCGCCGACGGTGCGGATGCCGACGAGGCCCGAATAATGCGCCGAAATCGTCAATACGACGATGGCGATTAACGGCGACGGAATCATGCCCAACTTTTGGCCTGGGCCTTCGGGCAGCAATTTGAGTAGCGCGGGCAAGCCGTAAATAATGGCGAGGCCAGCCGCGACAAAGGCATACATCGTCCAATTGGCATTATGAAATTGCGGCAACTGCGCCATAAAAATCAAGATCGCGAGCGCGTTGACGAAGCCAACCATAACCGGTTTGGGCACATATTTCATGTAGCGGCCCAGTTTTCGCCAGCCGAAGAGAATCTGAAAGAGGCCCGCCAAAATCGCGGCGGCGAACATCAGGTTGATGTTCGCCTGCGTCGGCGGCCCCAAATCGGGGCGCAATAATGGCACCAGCGCGAGCGCGACGGCGCCGGTCGCCGCCGAGATCATGCCGGCGCGCCCGCCGACGAACGAGATGACGACGGCGATGACAAACGAGGCGTAAAGGCCGTATTTCGGATCGAGGCCGCAGACAATCGAGAAGCCGATGGCTTCGGGAATGAGCGCCAATGCGACCAACAAACCGGAGATTAAATTGACGGCAGGATTGGCGAACCATTCCTGTTGCAGACGAGCGGAAGCGGGGGGTTTTGACTTCAAAGGGGAGAAACTCCTGAGCCGCATCGCAATGGTGAAATGTGGGCGCGATTCAAAGGCGCCCAGTGTAGCAGGAGCTTTTTGGCAGACCAACGCGAGTTCGGGCAATGCTCTGAATTGGCGGGTTGTATCACGTTTCTGTGGGCGTTATGTTTACCCCCCACAGAAACATAAGCATTCCCAAACTTCGGCGCCAAAACAGCAACGTTCGCCCTCGCTTTCCTTATGTCACAGCTCGAACTTATCATCGCGCTTTTAGTCGCCGTCGCCGTCATCGTGCGATTGGCTAACGAGTTGCGATTGCCGCCCGCGATTTTGCTGCTCATCGGCGGCATCGCTTTATCGTTCGTGCCGACTCTGGGCAAAGTCGAACTCGCGCCCGAAATCATCTTCACGCTGTTTTTACCGCCGCTCTTTTTCGTGGCGGGCGTGCGGACTTCGTGGCGCGATTTCCGGCAAAGCATTCGACCCATCGGAATGTTGGCGCTTGGCCTGGTAATCCTGACGACCCTTGTTGTTGGTTGGGTGGCGCACTGGGCGATTCCCAATTTGCCCTGGGCGGCGGCGTTTGCGCTGGGCGCGATTGTTTCGCCGACCGATGCCGTCGCCGCCACTTCGATCACCAAAAGTCTGGGCGTGCCGCGTCGTATCGTGACGATTCTCGAAGGCGAAAGTCTGGTCAACGACGCGACGGGCCTGGTGGTTTATCGCGTGGCGGTCGCGGCGGCGCTAACCGGCGCGTTCTCGATTTGGAACGCGAGCGGCAAGTTTTTGCTGATCGGCGGCGGCGGCGTTGTCGTTGGGTTAGGGTTCGGTTGGGCGGTCAAGTTTTTCTTCAAGCGCATTGACGATGCGCCCGTCGAAAACACCATCGCGTTGGTTTTGCCGTTCGCGGCCTACATTTTGGCCGACGAAATTCTGGGCGTTTCGGGCGTGGTGGCAGTGGTGGCGACCGGCTTTATGTTGTCGCGTTCGGCGCTCAATAACAATTCGAGCGAGACCCGTTTACAAGGGCAAGCATTCTGGGATATGCTCGAATTTCTGTTCAATAACGCCTTATTTCTGCTGGTCGGCCTGCAACTGCGTCATATCGTCACCGATTTGGGCGCGATTTCTGTGGGGCAGGCCGTCGGCTATGCCGCACTCGTGAGCATAACGCTCATCGTGACGCGATTCGTCTGGTCTTTTGTGGCGACCTATCTGCCGAAGTTATGGAATCGCCAACCCGCTGCCGACGACCCGTTTCCCAGTTGGCGCTCGGTTTTCGTGGTGGCGTGGACGGGCATGCGTGGCGCGATTTCGCTCGCGGCGGCGCTGGGTTTGCCAATAATTCTAACTTCGGGCGCGCCGTTTCCACAACGCAACCTGATTATCTTCATCACCTTCTTCTCGATTCTGGCGACGTTGGTGGTGCAAGGATTGACGTTGCCCACAATCATTCGCGCGCTTAAACTGGAAGACGACGGCGAAACCGCGCGCGAAGAAGCCGAGGCGCGATTGGAACTTACGCGCGCTGCGTTGAGTCGCATCGAAGAAATCGAGGCCGACGAGAACGAGACGCCGCAACTATTGGAAGCCTTGCGTCGCCGCTATCAACATCAGGCCGAGGCGTTGGAATCCCTCGTCGGCAAGGATAGCGATGCGTGCCGCGATTATTTCCGCGACGACCGGCAGTTGCAGCTCGATATTTTGAACGCCGAGCGCGCGAAGTTATCCGAGTTACGCAAACACGGCGCGCTGCACGAAGACGCGGCGCGGCGCATCGGGCACGATTTGGATTTGGAAGAACAGCGACTGCAAAGCCACGATTGGTAGAAAGTTACTGGCGTTCCCGTAGCGACGACGATTTATCGCGTCTAAAACGTCAAGACTTCCGCAGATTAAACGGGATCATTCACTTTTTAGACGCGATAAATCGTCGTCTCTACGGAGTATTGCCGCCCTACTTATACGCCTTCGCCGCCGCCAGCAAAACGCTGCTTTCCAGGCGCACTTTGTGATTCGGGTTGACGTAAGAGAACTTAATTAGCCCAGTTTGATCAACCAGATACACCGCCGGAACCGGCAGAATATGATGCGTCTCGCCCGACGATTTTTCCAGGTCAATGCCGGAAACCTTGTAGTTCTCCAACGTCTCGGCATCAACGGTGTAGCCCAATCCCATCGCGTCAATTAACTGCGCGCGGGAATCGGAAACGAGGGTGTAATCGAGTTGATTTTTGCCGATAGTTTTCTTCAACTCTTCGGGCGAATCGGGGCTGACGCCGATGATTTGGTAGCCCATCGCTTTGAGTTGGTCGGCAGATTTCGCCAGTCCCGCGAGTTGCGCGTTGCAGTAGGGGCACCAACCGCCGCGATAGAACACCAGAACCGTCGGCGCCCTGGCGATGGCGGCTTTCAGGTCGAACGATTTGCCATCTACGTCGCGTAAGTCAACGGCGGGAATTTGCGTGCCGATGAGCATGGGCGTGACCGCGTCGGCGGTTACGGCGGGCGCGGCGATTGCGGGCACAATGGCGAGCGTCGCGGTGAGGGCGAGCATAGGGAGAATGTTTTTGGGTTTCATGAGTATTTGAGTTTCTGGGCAAGCGATAGGTTCGGCTCCACCCCAGCACTCTCCCGTAATCGGGTAGTCGCCTGGCGGAGCCAAGGCAGTGCTGGGGTGGGGGCCGAACGTAAAGCTCACCTCTATTTCTTACGCGCACTTTTCTGCGGCTCAACCGCTTCCGCCGCAACCGCGACTTCCGGTTTGCGCGCCGCTTCCATCCAGCCGACCACGCGATAACCGCTCGCCTTCGCCGCTTCGTCCAACGGCGCCAAGGGCAGTTCGACGCTCTCGAATTGCGCGCCGCGTTGGAGCGCATCGCGTAGTTCCTGCCAGCCTTCGGCATTGAACCATAACGTGCCCTCGAACCGATTGACGCGCAGACGTTCTTTGGCGCTTTCGTCGGCCAACAGTTGCATCAAAAGCGCGAACGGTTCGGCGCTTTGCAGATGCGCCAACCACCAACCGATTTCCGTAGTCGCTTCAATTTTAGCGCCCAATCCGGCCAACGGTTCGGCCAACGATTCGCCCAATAGCCAATCGTCGAACCATTCGCGGTTCTGAGCAGGGGAAGGCGTGCCAGTCAATTCGCTCACGTCGGCGACCAAAGCATAAGCCAACTGTTGCGCGCGCATCGCGTCGGGCGCGTTGCTTTCGATGGCGCGTTCCAAGCGCGAACGCAAGCCGATGAGCAGTTGCGCTTCGTCGGCCTCCGATTTGGCGAACCGTTTCATCGCGCGCATCGCGCCAAGCCAACGCTCTTCCAGGGTTTCGAGTGCTTTGGCGTCCGGCTCGACAAAACGAACCGCGACGGGCGCCCCAACCTTTTCCGCAGGGGAAAGTTCCCCATTCGCCGATTTCGTTTCGACAACTTTGGGCGCGATGCCCAACACCTGCGCCCACAACTCGGCGTCGCACACTTTCCTGAACGGCACCAAAATCGGTTCGAGCAACATCTCTTTCAGCGCTCGATCCACGCTCGGCACGCCCGCGCCCGCCAACAGGTTCGCCAGGCGCGCATACAATCCGCTCTCGTCGGCGACTTCGCGAAAATCTAAAAACGTCTGGCAACCATATTCGTCCAATTCGACGAATAATCCATTTTCAACTATCTCGCGCGACAAACGGATGAACTCCATTTTTCCCGTATTATCGCGAAATATCGTCCAGTGATGCTGCGTCGGCGTCAGGCCCAACGCCTCGCCCAACGCCCGTTGCCGCATCGTTTTGTCGCCCTGAACGTCTTTTTCGGCAAAGCCGACCGACGATTTGATCCAACCGCTCGTTTTCGCGTGTTTGTTGTTGTAAATCACTAAGGCCCGCTCTTCGCCCGCGCGATTGGAATAGGCGAAAACGTTCTCGTTGACGTGGCCGTCCACCCAGAAATCGTAGAGCGTGAAATTGGCGCTACCCGCGAATAGAGCGCGCCGTTTCAAGAGCGGGAAAATCACCGTTTTATGATGCTCCAAAAACGGTTCGTCTGTGGTTTCGTCCCAATACGCGCGCGGATATTCCATGCCATATTTCTCGGCGTAGCCTTCGAGTTGGCCGTGACCAAACATCGGCAAACCGGGCAGAGTCGCCAGCAAAGTGCAGACGCCGAAGTATTTGTCGCCCTTGCCGAACTGCTCGACGGCGGTCTCTTCGTCGGGGTTGTTCATAAAATTAACGAAGCGCCCCAGAATATCAGGATCGAACTCCAAAGTATTCTTTAAAGTCAAGCGATAATTGGCGTTTTCTTCGTCGCGAAGCATGTGCATAAACGCCGAATTGTAAACGCGGTGCATTCCCAACGTCCGCACGAAATACGATTCCATCATCCAGAACGCCTCGGCCAGCAAGAGCGTATCGGGCAATTCGCGCGCGACCAAATCCACCACTTCGCGCCAGAACTCGACCGGCATCGCGGCATCGAATTCGGCGCCGCTTAGTCCGCGTCCGGCGCGCGAGGGAATATCGCCGCCCTCGCCAGGAGAGGGAAACCACAAGCGGTGAAAATGTCGTTTGGCCAGCGTCATCGCCGCGTCAAAACGGATAATCGGGAACTGCCGCGCGACGTGCAGAATCGTTTGCAGCGCCGCCTCACGCACTTCGGGCATCAGATAATTCAACTGCGCCGTATCGTTCCACGGAATAGATGTGCCGTCATTTCCGTGATAGATAAAGCGCGACTCGCCCGACCAATTATCCACGCGCTTAAACACCACCGAAGCATCAGTTTTAGAATAATAGCCCGCCTCTAAATAAATGCTGACGCGCCCATCGTCGCATAAATCGGGCGTCGCGAAATCGCCGTTGGGAAACGGTTGGTGCGGCAAACTCAAGAACCAATTGGGATGCTCGATGATCCAGCGCGAATCAATCGCCATGTGGTTGGGCACCATATCCGACGCCATGCGAATTCCGCGCTGTCCGGCGCGACTGCTCAAGTTGTCGAGCGCCTCTTGACCGCCGATTTCCCAGGCGACATCGTAGCTAAACAGCGAATAGGCCGAAGCCAGGGCATCGGAATTGCCGGTGATTTGCTTGATATTTTGCGACGCCTTCGAGCGTTGCCACAACCCAATCAGCCACAAACCGGTGATGCCATAACTGGCTAATTCGTCCAATTCTTCGTCGGGCACCTGATCCAATCTATAGATGTGGCGCCCGTATTTTTTGGTCAGTTGGTCGAGCCAGACGTAAGTGCTTTTGGCCAGCAAAACCACGCGCGGCATCCATTCGCGGTCGGGCGAAAAGGCCTCGTGTTCGTCCATGCCAACGGCGCCGCCGCCACGCTTGTAATCGGCGACGTGAGCGGGGCCAGGCCCAAAAAACGTCGGCTTTTCTTCTTCGCGAATCACGTCGAGTTGCGTCAAAATGCGCGCCGCGAACGGTTCAATGATGCGGCCCCAACGCGACAGCATGAATTTTAATTGTTCGTCAATCGAATCGGGATGCGCCGTAATCGGCGCCAGCAGAAAGCGAAGTAGCGGCAGTTCGTCCGGCCCAAATCCAGGCAGGGCCGCGAAATAATTATCCAACGCCGTCCACGATTGCTCCCATGTCGGCGGCAGTTCGGTATCGTCGAACAGTTCGGCGAAAGTGGCAAGCGCCGGATTGAGGTTGGCCAATCGCAAACGCACGCTCATCTCGATGGCATCGGGCCGCGACGCGGGCGCGTCGAACTGCGCGCGGAGTTCGGCTAACAGTTCGGCGATTTCGCGCGCGCCGACGTTCTCTTCGAGAAACGAGGGCGCTTCTTCTAAGGCGTCGGCCTCGACTTCTGCGCAGTAAAGCGCGATGGCGTGAGCGAAAATCTCGTCCAGTAAAGCGGCGGCGGACAGACGACCCGAACGCACGGCGCGCGCGGATTGGGTCTGCAAATCGCGCGTGGCGTTAATTTTCGCGGAGAGTTCGCGAGCCAAAGTGATGTCGGAGAAAGTGGGCGCGTCAAACGAATAGCGGGTGCGCGCATCAAGGCGGAGCGGGAAGCGAAGAACCATTAGCGCAAGTTTGGCGCAAACCGCAAATCGGCGTCAGGTCAGCATCATTCGCAATGCAAATGCGCCCGTAGAGACGACGATTTATCGCGTCTAAAGCGTCTGAATTTTCGCAACTTCAAGGGTTCATTGACGTTTTAGACGCGATAAATTGTCGTCTCTACGAAAACCTACAATATCGGTGTCCGCGCTCACGCTTTTTGAGGCGCGTTCACGCTCGACAAGCGTTGGATATAGGGTATAATTTTCCACAAAAGCGCCCGTTGGAGGCGCTTGAAAATGACTCAAGGAGTAAAAGTAAAAATGAATTCACCTTTTAGTAACAATTCTGGTCAGGGCGCGTTTCAATCTTCGACGCACACGCAGATGGCGGCGCAGGCCTCGACCGATGCGCGCATGGACTTCGTTCGCCTGACTTATGTGCTGTTTTTGGCGGGCATCGTCACCTCAATTTTCGGCGGTATCCTCTGCCTCAATTCGCCTTTGCAAAACGTCGTCGTCGGGCTGTTTCCCTGGTCGATGCTGGCGCTTTTGCCGCTCTCGATTGGCGCGGGCGTCATGTCGCACTCGCCCAACAAAGCGGTCAGCTACGCCGCGCTTTTCGGCTTCACTCTGCTGATGGGCATCATCATCGCGCCGGTCGTGGCGCTGTATGCGCCCGCCGTCGTGCAGCAAGCCGCCGCGCTGTCGGTGCTGATTTTCGGCGCGCTGACCGCCTACGTTTTCATTACGCGCAAAGATTTCAGCTTCATGGGCGGCCTTCTGTTCGTCGGCTTCATCTCGCTGATTGGCGCGGGTTTGCTCAACTTCTTCCTCTTCAAAAACTCCGGTTTTTCCTATTGGATTTCGTGGGGCGTTTTGCTGTTTTCGTCGGGCTTCGTGCTCTACGATACCTCGAACATCCTGGAGCGCTACCCGCTCGACCGTCCCGCCGGTGCCGCGCTGGGCTTGTTCATCTCGTTCTACAATATCTTCATGTCGCTGTTGCGCATCTTGAACGGCAGGAACTGAGGTTTGGTTACACCGAACGCCCAATGCGAAAGTGTTGGGCGTTTTTTGGTTTCTGTGGGTGGAAATTTTGCGGAAAGCGGTGACGTTTTTCCCTCACCCGCCCTCGTTCCTCGGCCACCCTCTCCCGAAGGGAGAAGGTTAATTTAGCAGCATAAATTTTAAGAAAGCTCATAAACGGGCGCCAGCGAACAACCTTCTCCCTTCGGGAGAGGGTGGCCGAGGAACGAGGGCGGGTGAGGGAAAAACGTCGCCGCTTTCTACCAAACTCTAACTTCCCATTTCTGATAAATTCCCATACGCATGAAAATCGCGTTTATCGCCGCCGAGTGCGCGCCCTTCGCCAAAACCGGCGGATTGGGCGATGTCGTCGGCGCCCTGCCCAAAGCCCTCGCCCAAATGGGCCACGATGTGCGCGTCTTTTTGCCGCTTTACGCCTCGATTGACCGCACCAAATGGAAGATTACGCCGGTCGCTCAGGCGTGCATTCACATGGGCGCGGGCGAGGAAAATTGGGTCGGCATCTGGCGCGGCGAATTGAACGCGGAAGTGCCGGTAACCTTCGTCGAATACGACCGCTTTTACGGGCGCGGCGGAATCTATGGCGACCCGAAAGAGTTTATTGATAACGCTTATCGGTTCGCGCTTTTGCCCAAGGCGGCGATGCAGATTTGCAAGGACGAAGGCTGGATTCCCGATGTGCTGCACCTGCACGATTGGTCGAGCGCGTTGGGCGCGGCTTTCCTCAAAACCTGGGATCGCTTTGGCTCGCCCTTATCGGATACGGCCTCGGTTTTGACGATTCACAATATCGGTTATCCTGGCGTGTTCGGCGCCGACGCGATGAAGTATTGGGGACTGAGCGGCGAATTATATCAGCCCGATATTTTCGAGGCGCACGGGCAAATCAATATGCTCAAAGGCGGCATTCACTTCGCCGACGCCATCACGACCGTGAGTCCGACGCACGCGCGCGAACTGTTGGAGCCGAGTGGCGGCATGGGTTTGGCGCCTTATTTAAACAACCGTCGCGGCGATTTGTCGGGCATTCTCAATGGCGTGGATTACGACGATTGGAACCCTGAAACCGACCGTTTCATTCCGGCCAACTATAGCGCCGACGACATGGGCGGCAAAGCGATTTGCAAAGCGGCCTTGCAAGAACGCTTCGGCCTCGATTTCGCGCCGCGCGTGCCGCTCTTTGGTATCGTCAGCCGTTTCGCCGCGCAGAAGGGTTTCGATTTGTTGCGCGAGGCTTTGCCTGGCGCCATCGAAAATATGGCGATGCAGTTGGTGGTTCTGGGCACGGGCGAAAGCGAAATCGAAGAGTTATTCCACGATTTGACGCGGCGCTATCCTGGGCGCGTCGGCAGCTACATCGGCTTTTCGGTCGAGCAATCGCATTTGATCGAGGCGGGCAGCGACTTTTTTCTGATGCCTTCCTTATATGAACCGTGCGGTCTGAATCAATCGTATTCGATGCGTTATGGCACCTTGCCCATCGTGCGCGCGACGGGCGGGTTGGACGATACGGTTCACAACTACGACGAAAGCGCAGGCACGGGGACGGGTTTCAAATTTTGGGATACCAATGCGGCGGCGCTCTACTATTGTATGGGCTGGGCGGTTTCGACGTGGTATGACCGGCCCGCGCATATCAAACAACTGCGGCGCAACGCGATGGCGCAGGAATTTTTATGGAGCGATTCGGCGCGCGAATATGTGAATGTTTATCAGCACGCGATCCGCAATCGGCGTTCGGGCGCGGTGTGATGTGGGCGCTTTCTGCGGAAGTTATAAGCGTTGGTCGGGGACGAACCGAATGCGCCGTTCGTTGGAAATCGTTTGCTCATATCCGTTTCGTCGTTTTGGTCGCAGGCGCGCCCCACTCTTGCTTTAGCTTTGCCCATCATCGCCGGTCAAGTCGCGCAGATGGCGATGGGTTTGGTGGACAGCGCGATGGTCGGGCAAGTCGGCGTGATTCCGCTCGCAGCGGCGGCGTTCGCCAATACGCTAATTTCGGTTCCGCTCGTCTTTGGCATCGGCTTGATGTTGGCGCTTTCGATTCGTATTTCGCAGGTGCGCGGCACGCAAAATGATGACGGCGCCGATACGAAGATCGCCGAACTGCTGCGACACGGAATAGTTCTGGCGCTCGTCGCGGGCATTACGCTGGCGCTTTCGCTGTGGATTGGCAGCCACTATCTCGATAAGTTCGGGCAAAACGCGGACGTTGCGCTCGAATCGCGCGTTTTTCTGCTGTGGGTGGGCGCCTCGATTCCGTTCGTTCTTCTGATGTTCGGCCTCAAGAACTTCTGCGAAGCCCTCGATAATCCGTGGGCGCCCACGCTGATTCTGTCGGCGTCGGTGCCGCTCAACATCGTCTTCAACTGGGTTCTGATTTATGGCAATCTGGGCGCGCCCGCATTGGGATTGGCGGGCGCGGGCATTGCGACGTTGTTGGCGCGCGTGCTGTCGTGCGTCGCGCTGTGGATTTACGTCACGCGCGCGCCGCGCTTCGCCGCGCGGATGCCCGTGCGTTGGCTGGCTCCGCTCGATTGGGAACGTCTGAACGTGTTATTGCGGCTGGGCGTGCCAACAGCGTTGCAAATCGTGCTCGAAGTCGGCGCGTTTTCGGCGGCGGCGCTGATGGTCGGCTGGATTGGGCCGAAACCTTTGGCGGCCCATCAAATCGTGCTGGCGTGCGCGGGAACGACGTTTATGATTCCGCTTGGCATCTCGTTCGCCGCTTCGATTCGAGCGGGCACGATGGCGCATCAACCCGGGCGTGCGCGCGCGCTGGGCAACAACGCATTGACGCTGGCGCTGATCAGCGCGGGCACGTCGGCGACGTTTTATCTGATCTTTCGCACCGCCATCGCGCGGGCGTTCGTGGACGATAGCGTGGTCGCGGGTATCGCGACGCAACTGTTTTTGGTGGTGGCGATATTTCAGGTCGTGGACGGCATTCAAGTTATGGCCGCCGGATTGTTGCGCGGATTATCCGATGCGACAGCGCCGATGCTGATTTCGCTGGGCTGCTACTGGGGCATCGGTTTGCCGCTCGGTTATATCGCGGGCTTTCGTCTGGGCCTGGGCGCGTTGGGCGTGTGGATCGGTTTGGCGGTTGCTCTCGCGTGCGCGGCGTGCGCTTTAGTGTTGCGCTTTCGCAATCGCACGGCGGGCGATGGCGAGAATCGGCGCGTCGAAGAGGTGCCAGTGGACGCGTTGAGTTACTGAATTAGAAAGCGTTGATGTTTTCCCCTCACCCGCCTTCGCGTAGCTCAGAACTGCCTTGGCTCCGCCAGGCGACCACTCCCGAAGGGAGAAGGATGTTGGCGACTCCAACACTCAAGAGCTTTCTTACACGTCGTAGCGACTTAATGTCCTTTTCCCTTCGGGAGTGGTCGCCTGGCGGAGCCAAGGCAGTTCTGAGCTACGCGAAGGCGGGTGAGGGAAAATCTACGCGTTTTCCTGACTCACGCCGCGTCCGTTTGCTTCGGTGCCGCGACCAACTGCTCCAGCAATTCGATAATGCGCTCGTTTTGCGCGACCTGACGCACCTGCAAATCTTCCCGCGACGGAAACGCCTCGTCTTTGATACCAAGTCCGGCTTCTGAGTTCATGAACCGCGCGCGTAAGCAAGCGGGCCATAACGCTCAGGAAAACGTTGAACTGTTCTCGCAATTACAACGGCCCGCTTGCTTACGCGCGCGGTTCATGAACTCAGAAGCCGGACTTGGTATGACATCGGCGGCGCGGGCGCACGGCGAAACGGCGTTTGACCGCATTGGAAATTTTCACCGCCGCGAAGCTCATGCAATGCTGCGCTTCAATTCGTCCATCGTCTGCGGCCCCAGCCCATTCGTTTCGGCGTTGTCCGCCTTATCCTGACGCTTCAAACCCGCCTCGATTAAGCCACGAAATAAGGGATGGGCGCGCGTCGGGCGGCTCTTGAATTCGGGGTGAAATTGGCTGGCAATGAAAAATGGATGCTCGGTTAACTCGATCATCTCGGCCAATCGGCCATCGGGCGACAGGCCCGACATCGTCAAACCAGCCTCGCTCAACGCGCGATGATAACGCGGATTGACCTCGTAGCGATGGCGATGGCGCTCCAATACCATATCGCGGCCATACAGCTTAAAGGCCAGCGTATCTTCGGGGATCTCGCACGGATACGCGCCCACGCGCATCGTGCCGCCCTTCTGCGCGATGGTGCGCTGTTCCTTCAATAAGCCGATGACGGGATGCGGCGTTTGCGCGTTGAACTCGGTCGAGTGCGCATCGGATAAACCGGCGACGTTGCGCGCGTATTCGATGACGGCGGTTTGCAGGCCCAGGCACAAGCCCAGAAACGGCAAGCCGGTTTCGCGCGCGATGCGAATCGCTTCGATTTTGCCTTCGACGCCGCGCTCGCCAAATCCGCCCGGCACGACCAGAGCGTCCACGCCCTCCAACTCGGCGGCGATGCCGTCCACGTCCTGCGAGTTGACCCACTTAATCTCGGCCTCGGCCTCGCATTCCAACGCGCCATGCTCGATGGCCTCGACGACCGAAATATAGGTATCGGGCTGCGCGGCGTGCTCCATATATTTGCCGCAAATCGCCACCGTTAGCTTGCGCTTGGGGTGCATCACGGCTTCCGAGATGCGCTCCCATTGCGCCAAATCGGGCGCGGTATCGGGCAATCCCAGACGCTTCAGAACCTTGCTCGAAAAGCCCTGCTTCTCGAAAGTCATCGGCAAATGATAAACGTGTTGGGCGTCCAAACCCTCGATGATGCCGTCGGTGGCGATGTCGCAGTAAAGCGCGATTTTCCGCTTCATCTCGTCGCTCATCGGCATCTTGGTGCGACAAATCAAAATATCGGGCGTGATGCCGATATTGCGCAATTCCCTCACCGAATGTTGCGTCGGCTTGGTCTTCATCTCGTTTTTTGGCCCGACGAACGGCACCAGAGTGACGTGAACATACATCACGTTTTCGGCGCCCTCGTCCATTTTCATCTGGCGAATCGCTTCGGTGAAGGGCAGCGATTCGATGTCGCCGATGGTGCCACCGATTTCGATAATCGCCACGTCGGCATCATTTTCGGCGGCGTTGGCGCGAATCCGATCTTTGATTTCGTCGGTGATATGCGGAATCACCTGAACCGTGTGGCCCAGATAATCGCCGCGCCGTTCGCGCTCGATGACCGTGCTGTAAACCACGCCGGTCGTCATATTGGAGAGCTTGCCCAGGTTCTGGTCAACGAAGCGTTCGTAGTGGCCCAAGTCCAGATCGGTTTCGGCTCCGTCTTCGGTGACGAAAACTTCGCCGTGCTGATGCGGGTTCATGGTTCCGGCGTCCACGTTCAGATAAGGGTCAATCTTCTGAATGGAAACCTTAAGGCCACGCGCTTTGAGCAGCGTGCCCAGGCACGCCGTAGCGATGCCTTTGCCGATGGACGACACCACGCCGCCAGTTACGAAAACATATTTAGTCATGCGAATCACGATTTGAGAGGGAAGGGCGCGGGCGCCCGATAGATTTTACCAAAGAACGCAGGGGTTTTTGAGTAGCGAAGCGATAAAACTGCGTCAGGCAACGCAAACGGCGCCCGCTTTCGAGAGAAAGCGAGCGCCGTTTGGGAGATATTGTTTCGCGAGATTTACAGCGCGGGCGCGGGCGCCTGCGGGCCGCCGTTCCTGCCCTTGCCGCCCTTGCGACCTGCGCCGTCCGCGCCATCTTTGCCACCGGCTTCGCGCTCGGCCTTCATTTTGGCTTTCATGTCGGTGAGTTTCTTCTTCTGGTCGGACGTCAGAATCGCGTTGGCTTTCTTTTCCACCTCGGCGCGCATCGCCTTCATTTTGGTGCGCTTGTCGGCGGGCGCCGTCGTGGTGTCTTCGCGCATCGCCTTCATTTGATCGCGTTGCGCTTCCATAATCGGCTTGAGTTTGGCTTTTTGCGCATCGGTCAAGTCCAACTCCTGCATCATCTTCATGCCCATGCCGCCGCGCTGACCTTTGCCGTCGCCGCGCTTGCCCGCTTTTCCGGCTTTGCCAGGTTTGGCCGCGCCATCGGCGGGCGCCGCGTGAGCCGAGTTCAACAGGCCGCCGCACAGCGACAGTCCAAGCATTAAAGCGCTTAAGCGCAGGTGAGATTTGAAATTCATGTTTTAGTTTTCCTCGAATCTAAACGGCGAAAATTTAAGTGTTCTTCACCGCAAATTCACAAACTTAGACGAGACCAATCGAACGCGCGTTGCCCGCCGGGGAGTGACGAAACCTGACGAAATCTGCGGGCGGCGTCAGACTATCAAAGATGGCCGATACCATCTTTGGAAAAATCGCGCGCGGCGAAATCGAAGTCCCGCTCCTGCACGACGACGACGTTTGCCTCGCCTTCGCCGACAACGCGCCCCAGGCGCCGGTTCATCTGCTGGTGATTCCGCGCGAGCCGTTCGAGGACATCACGCAAGCCGACGCCCAAACCATCGCGCGCGTGATGCAAGTCGCCGCGAAACTGGGCAACGAAAAATGTCCCGACGGCTTTCGCCTGGTAACCAATACGGGCCCCGACGCCGGACAATCGGTGCAGCACTGGCACGTTCATGTTCTGGGCGGGCGCCAGTTGAGCTGGCCGCCAGGCTGAGTTAGCCGCGTCAGTTTTCAGGGAACTGCCACCTGATAACTGTTGCCTACCTCCTGAAGTAGACTTTAGCCAAGACCAACCATGAATCTGCAAGAACAAATCACCGAAGACTACAAAGCCGCCATGAAGAGCGGCGACGCCACCCGCAAAACCACGCTTTCCGGTTTGCGCGCCGCCTTCAAGAGCGCCGAAATTGACGCGCGCGGAACCGATAAAATTGTGGACGAGACGACGTTTCAGTCCGTCATCGAAAAGGAAGCCAAGAAGCGCCGCGAATCTATCGAAGAGTTCACCAAAGCGGGCCGAACCGATTTGGCCGACAAAGAAAGCGCCGAACTCGAAGTGCTAAAAACTTATCTGCCCGAGCAGATGAGCGACGAAGAACTGGAAGCGATGATTGACCAGACCCTTGCCGAAACGGGCGCGAATTCGCCCAAAGAGATGGGCAAAGTGATGGGCGCATTGGTGCCGAAAATCGCCGGGCGCGCTGATGGCAAGTTGGCCTCGAAATTGGTGCGCGATAAGCTGGCTGCTACTGGAAATTAGGAGTCTCTATAGTCTTGCGAACCGCAAGGGTTCACCACAACTCAATGGAAAAAACCGAAATCTCCGTGCCCGCGCCCTCCACCGAGGCGGCGCGATTGGTCTTTGGCGTCAACGACGAAACGCGCAAACTCATCGAGCGCGAATTACCCGTCACGCTCAAACTGCGCGACGAAGCTATCATTGTCGCGGGCGAAACCGCTCAGGCCGAGCGCGCCGCATCGCTCCTGGCCGATTGGCTGGGCGTGGCGCAGGACAGTCTCAAAGGCGGGCGCCCGCTCGCTTTGGGCGACGTGAAATATCTGCTGCGCCAGGCCAAAGGCGGCGGAGAAATCGCGCCCGGCGCGGCCAAGAAAATGATGTCGGATATTCTGGTTACGACCGAGCGCGGCAAACCGATTGGCCCGCGCACGGCAGGGCAGAAGGTTTATGTGGACGCCCTGCGCAGCAGCGAAATGGTGTTTGCTATCGGCCCGGCGGGCACCGGCAAATGTATTGCCGCCGATTCGCTGGTTTTAACCGAAGCCGGAATGTTGCCCATCGGCGACATCGGCGCCGTTTTGGACGACGAGGAAGAAGCGTTGGTTGACCTGACGATTTGGGGCCGCGACGGCCTGGAAAAGGCGGCGGGCGTTTACAACGGCGGCATCAGCGATACGTTGCGATTCACCACGCGCCAAGGCTTTGAAATCGAGACGACGCCCGAACATCCGCTATTGCGTTTGGATTCCGATGGCGAACTGCGTTGGACGCGCGCCGACGCGTTGGGCGAGGACGATGTCGTCGCGCTTTCGCGTGGCGCGCGTCTATTTGGCACGCAGGCCAAAGTTGATTTCGCGCCCGTTTTGCCCACGCAAGATCATTGTTCGGCGCCGGTCGCGCTGGAAGAGTTGGACGAGGAATTCGCCTATTTCATGGGCATCGTCGTGGGCGACGGATGCCTGACAGCGCGCAATCGCGTGATTCTGTCAAGCGACGATGCTTCGATTGTCGCGCTGTTCGAGCGCATCGCAGCGCGTTGGAATCTGAAAGTCTTTCCCAATCCCGACCGCCCCCACGATTACGTCATTGCCTCGACGCAACTGCACGCGTTGCTGCGGCATATGGGATTATCCGAAGGCAAAGCCGCCACCAAACATGTGCCCGCCGCAATTTTGCGCGCGCCACAAAATCTCGTCGCCGCATTTTTGCGCGGCCTCTTCGATGCCGACGGCACAATCGACAAACGCGATGGCGCCGTTTCTTTCTCGACGATTTCGTTGCGTCTGGCGCGCGAAGTTCAAACGATTCTGCTCAACTTCGGCATCGTCGCCGCGCATGCGGTCAAAAACGGGCGCTACAAAGGCGCGGTTCACCATTCGCGACTGCTCACGATTGCGGGCGCCGACGCCGAGCTTTTTCATCAACTCATCGGTTTTGGATTGGAGCGCAAAAGCGCGCATCAACAAACCCGAACGCGTAATCCCAACGTGGATTTAGTGCCGCACAGCGCCGATTTGCTCAGTGCGGCGGTGCGCAGCACGACGATGTCGCGCGCCAATCACAAGCTGTTTTACGATTACCGAATTGAGCGCCGCACGCCCTCTTACGCGAAATTGGGCGAGTTGGTAAACGTTCTGGAATTGCAGGGCGCCACCGCCGATTCAATCGAGCCACTACAAACGCGTTTGGACGATAATTTCCTATTGCTACCGGTTCGCTCCATCGAGACTTCGCGCGCGCCGGTTTACGACCTGACCGTGCCTGGCTCGCACTCGTTTGTGGCCAACGGTTTCGTCAATCACAACACTTATATGGCGGTCGCCGCCGCCGTCGCCGCGCTGAAAAACAAGCAGGTCGCGCGCATCATCCTGACGCGCCCCGCCGTCGAAGCGGGCGAACGTTTGGGCTTTTTGCCCGGCGACCTCGAAGCCAAAATCGATCCGTATCTGCGCCCGTTATACGACGCGCTTTACGATTTGCTCGACATGGAAAAGGCGCAGAAACTGTTCGAGCGCAAAGTCATCGAAATCGCGCCGCTCGCCTATATGCGCGGACGCACGCTCAACGATGCGTTCGTGATTCTGGACGAAGCGCAAAACGCGACCGGGCCGCAGATGAAGATGTTTCTGACGCGCCTGGGCTTTGGCTCGCGCATGGTGATTACCGGCGACGTGACGCAGACCGACTTGCCGCGTGGTGAAGAATCGGGCCTCAAGGCGGCGGCGCGCGTGTTGCCGGACGTGAAGGGCGTCGAGTTTGTGTTTCTGGGGCAGGCCGATGTGGTGCGACACAATCTGGTGCAACGCATTATCGAGGCCTACGACCAAAACGATTATCCCGAACGCGTCTGAGGCTGAGGCGTTAAGCTGGCAGGAAAGTTAAACTCGCTGGCAGAGGCTCGATTATGAAAGAAACACAAAACACCGAAACGCTCCAAGAACCCGTTGTTTTAACGGAGGATGAATTGGCCGCGCTCGACGAAGGCATTCGTTCCGCCGCGACAGAACGACATTACACTCTCGAAGAGGCCATCGAGTTCGCTCGCGAGAGGCGCAAATTATGGAAGAAAATCCCCAAAGCAGTCTCCGTGTAATCGAGTTTTCGGAAGCCGCCGCTTTGGACTTCGCCGGAATAGATAACGCCACCGCGCAGCAGTGGGGCGATACGCAAGCAGAACGCTATATCGCGTTTTTGCGCGAGATTTTCGCGTCTCTTGCGCAGGAGCCAGAAATGGGAATGCGCATTGATAGTCGCTCTGGCTTTTTGATGTTCGTCGCCAAATATAGTAAGCGCCGTAACGCGCACGGGCACAGAATTTTTTATACCAAAATCGAGAATGGAATTTTGGTAGTTCGTATTCTCCATACCGCGATGAACTGGACGGAAATTTTGGAAGGCGAAGCGTAGGCTTACCCACTACTTAGTCCCGCAATGGAAACGACGAAGTAGCGAACGCGTCTTTACCTGGCTAGAAACCATCGTTGATAAACTGGCCAGCAAACACGCCGTTTCGACCGATGAAGTCATTCAGATTTTTGAGGAAGATGCGCTATTTCGTTGAGTCGAAAGCGGCTTGCATGAGAACGAAGATGTTTACAGCGCGTTCGGATAAACCTACGGCGGGCGTTACTTACCGTCTTTTTCATCTTCAAAACTGACGGTCACGCGCTCGTTGTTTCGGCGCGCGAGATGACGGTAGCCGAGAAAAAACGTTATGCACAACGATAAAACTCCCATCTCTAACGCCGCTTCTTACGAAGCCATCGGCGATTTTTGGGATGCTCACGACCTGGGCGAGCGCTGGGATTCGACGCGTCCGGCTCGATTCGATATTTTGGTAGAAGCCCAACGCAATTACGTTCCCGTCGAGACGGCTTTGACGCAACAGTTGCGCGTGGCGGCGCAACGCAACGGCGTTTCGGTTGAGTCGTTAGTCAACGGTTGGTTGCAAGAACGCTTATCGCAGGAAGTCGGTGCGTAGTTCGCCCACGCCCATGAACCCCCATTCCGCGCCGCCCTCCGGCGATTCGCCACGCGACAACGCGCCCGCGCCGCTCCCGCTTGAGCTGTTGCGCGGTGGGCTGGGCGCAGATGCCAAAGCGCGCGAAGCCGAAATCGCGCGCGCGCTGGAGAAAGCCACCGGCAGCGAACTTTCGCCCGAAGCCATCGAAGCCCTCGCGTCGGAAGCGCCCTTAATTCCGCCGCGCGAGCCGTTGGGCGCGCGTTTGGCCAATTATTTCGGGCGCAACCAACTGCTTTTGTTCGTGATGTCGTTTTTCGCGCTGTGGGCTTTGGCTGTGTTGCCGACGCCCTTCGCCGATTCCGATCTGGCGTCCGGCCAAATCGCGCCGCGCGAAATCGTGGCGCCCCACAGCGCGTTTTTGCCCGACCGCGCCGAAACCGAAAAGCGCCGCGAAGCCGCCGCCGCCCTCGTCACGCCCGCTTACGATCCCAATCCTTCGGCGCTTTCGCAGGCGTTAATTGAGCTGCCCGAATCCGCCCGCCATCTGCGCGCGGCGCTGAAGAGTGTGCGCAATGCGCAGACCGTTGTTGTCGCGCCGGCGGTCGGCCAAGCAGAGCCACCTCTCCCGACTGATGCTGCGTTGGCGACGCTATTTCAGCAACGCGCGGGCTGGAAAATCGCGCCCGACACTTTGCCGGTTCTGCTTCAGGTCAACGATAACCGTTGGAAAACCGTGGACGATGCCGCCGTCAGCGCCGTGCGCGCGGCCTATCTGCGCGGTCGCATCCGCTCGGATGTGGCGCCCGATTCCGAGGGCGTGCGCCCGCTTTTGCGCGCACAAATCGAGACTTACAGCGCACAAATCCCCCTGTCATCCGCCGAGCAGACCGCCGCCGCGACGCTCGCCGCGCGCGTGGCCAACGTGCCCAACGTGATGGTGAACCAGGAGAAAACCGACGACGCCCGCCGCGACGCGCGCGACGCCGTATTGCCGGTCTTCACCCACATCGAAGCCAACGCGCCCCTCGTGCGGCAGGGCGAACGCATCTCGCCCGCGCAGTGGGCGCAGTTGCAGGAATTGGGCGTCGTCGCGCCGCAGTTCGCGCCTTTGACGGCGCTCGCGGTCGGCGCTTTGTGCCTGATGTTGGTGTCGGGCGCGGCGGCCTACATCGGCAGCGCGCGCCGCGAAGTGTTGGCGCGGCCCGCCGCCTTATGGCTGGTGGCGGTCGTGCCGGTCGTGTTCATCTTCGCGTTTCGGCTGATTCTGCGCGTGCCGCACGCCGACTTCCTGATGATCTCGCTGGCGGCGACGGCGGCGATGCTTTTAACGATTCTGCTCGATATGCGATTGGGCGTGCCCGCCGGATTCGTTGTCGCCGCCCTGTGCGCATTAATGGCACGTGTGGACGCCGAACTGTTTCTGGCCGCGACTTTGTCGGCGTGGATTGGCGCTTTATTGGTGGCGCGTTTCTCGTCGCGTTTCGCCCTCTTACGCGCGATTGTGATTCTGGCGGTCATCAACGGAGTCTTGGCGGGCGCGCTGGGAATTTTGCACGATTCGCCGCCCGACGAACTGATTTCGAGTGTTGCCTGGAACACGTTGGCCGGTGGCGCTTCGGTGTTGGCGGCGGCGGGATTGGCGATTTTCCTCGAACGTCCGTTTGGCATCACCTCGCATTTGCGCTTGCTGGAGCTTTTATCGCCCGACGAAACCGTGATTCGGCGGATGCAGGTCGAGGCGCCCGGCACTTACACGCATTCGCTGATGGTGGCGACTCTGGCCGAAGCCGCCGCCAAGAAAGTCGGCGCCGATTCGCTGCTGTGCCGCGTTGCCGGATTGTATCACGACATCGGCAAACTGCGGCGTCCGCACTGTTTCATCGAAAACCAACGCGGCGATAATATCCACGACCGTTTATCACCGGGGCTTTCGGCATTGCTGATTAAAGCGCACGTCAAAGATGGCCTGGAACTGGGACGCGCGATTCGGTTGCCGCTTCCGGTTCTGGAAGTTATCGCATCTCATCACGGCAAAAGCACGGTCGCCTATTTTCTGCATCGCGCCAAACAACAAGCGGGCGAAAACGGCGTGGACGAGAAAATCTATCGTTATCCTGGGCCGCGCCCACGCTCGCGCGAAGCCGCGATTTTGCTGTTGGCCGATTCCCTCGAAGCCTCGACGCGTTCGATTCCGCATCTCACGCCCGACGTGTTGGACGCGCACATCGAGAAGATCGTCGAGGGCCGCATTCGCGAGGGCGAACTGAGCGAATCCGAACTGACGATGCGCGAAATCGTGGCGATTCGCGAGGCGTTCGCCATCACCATGAGCGGCGCGATGCACGGGCGCATCGCCTATCCCGACGCGCAGAAAGTCGAGACCGACAGAGATTGGGTCGCGCAAACTCTGGGCAATCGGACGAGTGATCGGCGCGTAAATAGTGGCGGTGCCAGTGGCGCGCAAGTCGCAACGAAACCACAAACCAGTCAAAATAAAGATGCCGCGCCCCAGGGCGCGACTTCCAAACGCGCGCGCCGTCGCGCCCTCAAAAATGCTTCCTCTGGAACCCCCAAGTCCCCAACTGCCGACGCCGCAACCGCCGACGGAACCGTCGGCAGAACCCTCGGCAACTGACGAACCGCGAAGTCGAAAACCGGCGCGCGCCACAATCGCCGCGAATGGGGTAAAGAACCGGCTCGCGCCCGCTCAGATCGCCGTGAATTGGAGCACCGCCGCGACACGCGCGTTGTCCCAATTGGATTCTGTCAGGCAAAGCGTGCAGCATCCTACTTCGCCCCTGATCAGGCGTCAGGCTTTCGAGGACGCGTCGCGCGCCGCCTCAAACTCCTACAAACGCGCGCTCAACCTCATCGCACGCCAATCCATCAAGCGCGTTCTGCAAGACGCAAAACCGCTTTATCCCGCGCTGCAACTCCAACTCAAATCCATCGAAGCGCCGCAATGGGAACTCGACCTGGGCTTCACCGACGATGCGGCGATGCAACAACTCAACGCGACTCATCGCGGCAAAGACAAACCGACCGATGTGTTATCGTTCCCCGTCTGGGAAGGCGACGTTTTCTTCCCGCTTCCGCCCGGCGAGAACAACCTCATGCTCGGCGACATGGTAATTTCCATTGAAACCGCCGCGCGTCAGGCGGGGGAGTTGAAGCATGATTTGCGCGCCGAAGTCGCGTTTCTGGCCGTTCACGGCGTTTTGCATCTGCTCGGTTACGATCACGGAACCGATAGTCAGCGCCGCAAGATGTTCGCGCTGCAAGACGAAATCGTGGCCCTCGTGCGGGAGGCCAAGGGATTTTGAATCCCGCGATGCTACTGATTTTAGCCGTCATCTGCGGCCTGTTGGAAGCGGTTTTCACCGCGCTCGAAGTCGCGCTTGGCACCGTCTCGCGCGCCCGACTGCGCGCGCTGCAAACCGCCGCGCGCGAAGAAGAAACCGCCTCGCCCGCCACCGAACGCCAAACCGATCTCGTCATCGAATTGCTCGAACGGCCCGACCGTTTGGCACTGCTTTTCATCACCGTCACTTCGCTGAGCCTGTGGATCGCGGCGTCCTTATTAACGTGGAGCGCGCTCGCCGAAGATTGGCCTCTCTGGGTTTTGCCGCTCGCCCTCGTCGGATTGCTGTTCGTCGCCGAGGTTTTGCCGCTTCTCATCGCGGCGCGCCACTCCGAAGCGATTGCACTGCGCGGCGGCAAATTCATCAAGCTGGCGCTCAAAATTTGGTCGCCGATTCTGGCGGTTTTGGGTGGCATCGCTTATGGCGCGGCGCGGGTATTGGGCAGTGGCCCCAACGTGCGGCCCGACGTAACCGAGGGCGAACTGCGCACGGCCCTCGCCGCCGCCGAGGAAGAGGGCGTCATCGAGAGCGACGAACGCGCTTTGATCGAGGGCGCAATGGATTTCCGCGAAAAAGTCGTGCGCGAAGTGATGACGTCGCGCCTCGATATCGTCGGCATCGCCGCCGATGCTTCGCTGACGCAAGCCCTCGAAACCGCCCTTGGTCAGGGCCATTCGCGGATGCCGGTTTACGAGGGCAGTCTGGATAAAATCGTCGGCGTGCTGGCGGCCAAAGATGTGCTGCCGTTTCTGAAAGATGGCGATAGCCTCAAGACCGCGCGCGACGTGGCGCGCGAGGCTTATTTCGTGCCCGAAAACAAAAAACTGACGCTGATGCTCGACGAACTTCGATTGGGGCGCACTTTGCTGGCGATTGTGGTGGACGAAAGCGGCGGCACGGCGGGGTTGGTCACGCTCGAAGATTTGATCGAGGAGTTGGTCGGCGAAATTCAGGACGAATACGATTTGGAAGAGGCGCCTTTGCGCTTGGTCGAGGGCGCCAACGTGCCGACTTTATTGTGCGATGCGAGCGCGACGGTGCGCGATTTCGGGCGCTTTTTCGGGCGTCAATTCAAGATGGTGCCCAGTCTGCGCGGCGCCGACGGCGAGCGCGCCGAATCGGGCGAAACGTTGGCGGCTCTGGCACTCGAACTGTTCGCCGATGTGCCGGACGAGGGCGATGCCATCGCGGCGGGCGACGCCGTCGCGGTCACGCCCGATATTCGGGCGAGTTTCGGTTTGCAGTTGCAGGTGATGAAGATGGACGGCCCGCGCATTGAGGAAGTGAAAATTACGCTGACGGAGGTGTAAAACGCGAATTTGTAGGGGCGGGGTCACCCCGCCCAAAACGTTGGCGAGTATTCTCCGCCTGAATATGAGCGGGCGGGGTGACCCCGCCCCTACAATTTGCCGATCCCAAAAAATGCTCCCGCTTTACCCGATTCTACTTTTCGTCGCGCTCTTGCTCGTCGCGCTCTTCGCCGCCTCCGAAGCGGCGCTCGCCGCGACTAATCGCGTCCGGTTACGCCATTTGCTGCGCAACCAATCCGAAGACAACGCGACCACCACGCCCAGCGATTTGTCGCGCGACGCCCAATCGTTCATCGCGACCGTCACCATCGCGGCCAACATTCCCCTCGTCATCGCGGCGTGTCTGGCCTTATGGCTCGGCCTCGATTACTTCGGCGAAGCGGGCGCGCTCTGGCTTTCGGCGGGCATCGCTTTGCTGACGGTCGCGCTATTTCAGGTGACGCCGCGATTGCTGGTTTCGGCGCCGGGCGCTCTGGAAAAATTATGGTGGCTGCAACCGGCGCGCGCTCTGGTGGCGATCTTGCGTCCGCTCGTGGGCATTTTGCTGTGGATTGGACGATTGGTCTTGGCGCCGCTCGGCTTGCTCGATGCGCCGCGTGCCACCGATTCGGCGACGGGCGACGAAGAAATCCGCGATTTAGTCGAAGCAGCGGGCGCCAAAGGCGCACTCAGCGAGTCGCGCGAACTCATCGAAAGCATCTTTACTTTCGGCGACACGCGCGTTCACGAAGTGATGATTCCGCGTCCCGATATCATCGCTCTGCCGCTTACATCGAGCGCGGCGCAGGTGATCGATGTTTTGCAGGAAACCGGCGCCTCGCGCGTGCCGCTCTACGAAGAATCGATTGACCAGGTCGTCGGCATTTTGCACGTCAAAGACGTGTTGGCGAAGTTGAAGGACGGCCAACGCGATTTCGCGCCGCGCGCGATGCTACGGGCGCCGCTTTATGTGCCCGAATCGCAGAAGATCGAGGCGGCCTTAGCCGCGATGCGCGCGCAGAAAACGCATCTGGCGATTGTGATTGACGAATTTGGCGGCACCGCCGGACTGCTGACGGTCGAGGATATTCTGGAAGAGTTGGTCGGTGAAATCGCCGACGAACACGACCGTCGCGACGAATCGCTGGCCATTCTGGACGAGCATACCGTTCTGGCCGACGCGCGTTTGCACGCCTCGGAACTGGAGGAGGGCTGGGGTCTCCTTTTGCCCTACGATGAGTTCGATACCATCGGCGGCATTATGATCGAGAAGTTGGGCCGCGAACTCAAAGTCGGCGACCAACTGCAACTGCCGACGGCGCTTTTGACGGTTTATTCGACGCGCGGGCGCCGTCCGCATAAAATTCATATCGTGCGCCGCGAAGAAACGAGGGAGTCGGAAGCATCGTAGAAACGACGGTAGAGTTTACGCAGTTAGTTTTGCGTCCTTGAACCGCGCGCGTAAGCAAGTGGGCCGTAACGCTCAAGGCAAAGCCAAAGTTCTCTTGCAACTCTGAAGGCCCGACTTGCTTACGCGCGCGGTTCAAGGACGCAAAACTAACTGCATAAATCCTATTGGCGGGGCCTCCAACGTAAATATTTCTTGACCGCCGCCGCCAACGCGCGCCAATGCAGTCAAACTGTCGTTTTATTTTATTATGCCCGTTACTCTCGACACCCGTCAGGCCGACAAGCCCAAACGCGGCGCCAAAGGCAAACCATCTACGCCACGCGAAGCCGCCATCGCCGCCGCCACCAACCCGCAGGAAAAACGCGCCGGACTGATCGCGTTCGGCGTGTGGATCGGCATTTTATGCGTGCTCTGCTTGCCCTGGTTCCTCAAGCCTTCGCTGCAAACCATCGGGACGCTGATGACCGCCTGGAGTGCGTTATCGGTTGTTTATTTCGCCATCCTCGCGCCGTCGCGCATCCTGGGGCCGCTCCGCAAAGAACCCAAAGCGCGCGTTACTTCTAAAGTCCGCGCGGGCTTGAAGACGATTCTGGGCAAAGTCGCGCCGATTTTGAACGTCAACGAGCCGCCCGCCTTCGTTAGCGAGAAAGCCGAAGCGCCGCGCATGCTAACTTTACCGGGCGCACTGGTGTTTAACGAGCCATTGTGGAAACAACTCACCGAGAGCGAAATCAATGCCCTGGGAGTGCGCGGACTGGCGCATCAGCGATTGGGCCACGCGCGGCGATTGGCGATCATAGACGAATTCGAGAATTTGCCTTCGCCCGTTGTGCGAGTATTGGTGTGGCCCATCGGGATTTATGTCGAGCTGTTGCGTAATCTCTGGCTGCAACATGCGCTTCAAAGCGCCGACCGTATCGCGCTGTTGGTGATTCGCAACTTTGGCCTGTTGCTCAGTGCCATCGTCAAAGAAAAAGCCGCCAACGATGCCGGTATGCAAGCGCTGGGCGTGCAATCGAGCGATGTCGCCAACTGGGTCGCGCAACGCGGGCACATCGGCATGGAGGGCAAAGAGATTTCGACTCAATACAAACTGGGCCGCGCCATTCACGAAAATCTGCCTTTCGAGAAACGCATCCTGAGTTTGCAAGAGTGGAGCGCGGCGCCAGAATACCAGAAAGCCGTCGAAAACCTGGCGAAGCGGAGATGAAGAAGGGTTCAGTTTTCAGGGATCAGTTGTCATGTTCTAAGGAACACAACAGATTCGCGATTGCTTTCGCGATTAAAAACCTCTTCCCTGACAACTGATCCCTGCCACCTGCCACCTTAGTTTTCGACCGAAGGTTTGACTTTGCCGCCGATGCCCTCGACGTGATTCTTGATCGATTCGAGCGCCGTGCGCAGACCTTCGTTAACGTTGTCGGACGGGATGTCCTTGTATTTGCCGCCCTTGAACACCAACTTAATGGTGACTTTGGAACCGTCACCTTCGGGGTCGATGTGCATCGAACCGTTGTAAGTGCCTTCGTCGGCGCCCCATTCCATGTCTCCGCTTTCTTTGTTGCGCTTGAGATAGCCTTCGCTATCGTATTGAAACCCGTCACCGCCGCCCTGAACGCGGACGCGTTCGTCACCGACTTTTTCGGCCTTTTTGGTGGTCGGCATATATTTGGGCATATTCGAGATGTCGGCGACGAAGTCGGTGACAGCATCGGCGGGCGCGTCCATGTGGAGCGACGCCGAAAACTCGTTGGCGCCCGACGACGAGGAAGAAGAGGAACTGCTGGATTGGCTCATAGCAGCACGCTATTTTGCGATTTACACGCCGTTTGAATGCGGGAAATCCCTGATTGTTGTAGAATTGGTTCGTCCGCCAATGTGGACAACCGAGGTATCGACATGAAAAACATCATCAACATCGAACAACTCGAAGAGCTTTCCTGCTTTTGAGCGCACCAGCAAGCGCCGCCGGGGATTCCCTTCCGAAACCAACGTCAAACGCGGCATCCGCGTCGTGCATGGCGATAAAGAACTGACCGAAAAACTCGGTCGAAACGATCCCTGCCCCTGCGATTCGGGCCGATGCTTTCAAGAACTGTTGTCTGCAAAGCGGACGACACGACGGCGCCGAGCGGGACTATTATTTTTAGGGAGTGAAACCGAAACGGCCCGCGAGACAATCGTCTCGCGGGCCGTTTCTCTTATTCAACTTTATTTACTTGCTCGCCACCCGCAAACGTGCGCGCGCGCGTTGCAGCGATTCGGACGCGCGTTCGCGTTGCAAATTCTCGGTTTCGAGTTGGCCCGTCAGACGGCCACTCGCGCGAGTTTCGGCTTCGCGCGCGCGGTCGGCGTTGATGTCCGAGGCGAATTCGGCGCTGTCGGCCAACAGCATCGCCGTATTGTTCGAGATCTGAAAGAATCCGCCGCCCACGAACAAACGCAGTTCGCGATTATCGGCATCGGTAATCTGCACCGTGCCGGGCGTCAGGGCCGCCACGAGTGGCGCGTGATTCGACATCACGCCGAACGAGCCTTCGCTGCCGGGCAAAACCGCCGATTGAACTTGGGCGTTGAAAATCTCTTTTTCGGGCGTGACGATTTGAAAATTATAGGGCATAATTGGTATCGTAGAGACACCGACTTGTCGTGTCTAAAAACGTAGGACTTGCGATAAATTAAAGCAATTGACACGTTTTTAGACACGACAAGTCAGTGTCTCTACGGGGTTATTTCAGGGTTTTCGCTTTTTCAATCGCCTGGTCAATGGTGCCGACCAGATAAAACGCCTGTTCGGGCAAGTCGTCGTGCTTGCCTTCCAAAATCTCTTTGAAGCCGCGCACCGTCTCGGCGACCGGCACATATTCGCCCGGAATCGAGGTGAAAACTTCGGCCACGAAGAACGGTTGCGACAGAAACGTCTGGATGCGACGTGCGCGGCTCACCGTCAGTTTGTCTTCGTCGGAGAGTTCGTCAATGCCCAGAATCGCGATGATGTCCTGCAAATCCTTGTAGCGCTGCAACACCTGCTGCACGCCGCGCGCAACCTGATAATGCTCTTCGCCGATAACGCTCGGAGACAAAATCGTCGAGGTCGAAGCGAGCGGGTCAACCGCCGGGTAAATGCCCAACGCGAACACGTCGCGGCTCAACGCGGTTGTGGCGTCGAGGTGCGTAAAGGTCGTCGCGGGAGCGGGATCGGTGTAGTCGTCGGCGGGCACGTAGACGGCCTGAATCGAGGTAATCGAACCTTTTTTCGTCGTGGTGATGCGCTCCTGCAACTGCGCCATTTCGTTGGCCAGAGTCGGCTGATAACCCACAGCCGACGGCATACGGCCCAAAAGCGCCGACACTTCTGAACCGGCCTGCGTGAAGCGGAAGATGTTGTCGAGGAACAACAAAACGTCCTGACCTTTCTGGTCGCGGAAGTATTCGGCCATCGTCAGCGCCGTCAGCGCCACGCGTAGACGCGCGCCGGGCGGTTCGTTCATCTGGCCGAACACCAACACGGTTTGATCCAGAACCGTTTTAGCGGTGCCGTCGGCTTTTAGGACGCCGGGCAATTCGGTCTCGCCCATTTCGGTGCGCAGGTCGGTGCCTTCGCGCGTGCGCTCACCGACGCCGCCAAACACCGAAACGCCGCTATGCTTTTGCGCGACGTTGTTGATGAGTTCGGTAATCAACACGGTTTTACCGACGCCCGCGCCGCCGAACAAGCCGATCTTGCCGCCGCGCGGATAGGGCTCCAACAGGTCAACGACTTTGATGCCGGTCTCGAACATTTCGATGGTCGGCGACAACTCGTCAAAGGCGGGCGACGGACGATGGATCGACATATACATCTCGGCGTTGACCGGCCCAAGGCCGTCGAGGTCTTTGCCCAGAACGTCGAACAGACGGCCCAAAGTGGCCTCGCCGACGGGCACGGTGATGGCGGCGCCGGTATCGGTGGCAATCATGCCGCGCACCAGGCCGTCGGTGGTTTCCATGGCGACGCAACGCACGGTGTTATCGCCCAGATGCTGCGCGACTTCGACGACCAGAACGGCGTCGGAAGCGGGTTGGTCGCCGCCCTGCACGCGCGGGATTTCGAGGGCGTTGGTAATGCCCGGCAGATGACCGGGTTCAAATTCGACGTCAACGACGGGGCCGATGACCTGAGTTACTTTTCCTTGATTAGCCATTATAGAGGGAGAATTTGCGGGATTTTCGAGGCCAAGTGTGACAGATACGGCGGGGGCGCCGCCACCAGTAATTTCTATCGCTGTAGCTACTGCGCGCGCCGACAAGTAAAATTGAGCTGTTATGCCGCCACTTTCGCCATCCCTTTCGCCCTCTTCCCTGGGCTTTCTGGTGCTCTTGATCGCGCCCCTTTTGTTCTTTATCGCTATCGCGATCTTTCAATGGTTATGGAATATCACCGTGCCAGACATCTTCAAAATACGGGCAATCGGCTTCTGGGAAGCGTTTCGCCTGTTGCTCCTCGCCGCGATTCTGTTTGGCGGTTCACTGGTGCGGTTCAAAGCGGGCGGTTAGCGGTTCCCGTAGAGACACAGACTTGTCGTGTCTAAAACGTCCGAGTTGCTGTAACGTTTAGACACGACAAGTCTGCGTCTCTACGGGGTTTCAAATCAACATTCACTTCAATGGCAATTCAAAAATTCTTCCTGCTCGCCCTACTATTGTTCCCCCTCGGCGCGCACGCGCAATCCGCTGTATTCGACGAAAGCGCGATCAATCCGCATGTGGGCGAAATTCAGCTCGAAGGCATCATCGAGAGCGTCGCGGGCGGCGAACTGGTTTTGACAACCACTTCGTTCGCCACGCCCGGTGGCAAAAGCGCGAAGTTGGCGGCGCCCAAGCCAAAGACGATTCAACTGAACGCAGCGACGATGTGGACGCGCGGCGATCCGTTCTGGCGTTTGCGCGCCGCCGACTTAAAGGCCGGATTTGCGGCGAAGATCGTCGGCATAGATAAGGGCAGTGGCCAACCGCTTCCGGCGCGCGCTCTGAGCGTGGTGCGCTTGGAAGACGGCAAGCCGCTCGATTTTTTCGTCTCTAAATCGGGTTCCGATGGCGGCGATGGTTCAGCGAATGCGCCCTGGGAAAGCATCGAAGATAACCTGAGCCAGATAGGTGATGGCACGGCGGAAAGCTCGCACGTTTTGCATTTGAGCGCGGGAGAGTGGGCGCCCCGCGCGCTCAATTCGCTGGGCCAGCCGATTACGCAATTGCGTTTGGAGAACCGGAAATATCTGACTATCACCGGCGCGGGCGCGCGCGAGGGCGGCACGCAAATTACCAGTGGCGATGGGCCCAAAGAGAATTGGGGCACGCTGCTGATTGACAAATCAACTGGCATTCGCATCTGCAACCTGACGATTGGCGACGACCGCGCTTTCGCCGACAAAGAGGCGTTCTTCGAGGCGACGGTTGTGCTGCGCGGCCAAACCGACGTTTCGTTCGAGGCGGTTCAACTGCTCGGCCCGTCGCGCCAGACCACGCTCGAAGCTGGCTCGCGGCGCGCGCCGACGGCGATTCGTTGTTACAGTTCGGGCAGCACGGCGAACTTGGACAACGTCCTGGTGAGCGGGCACGGCTCATTTTTATCGAATCCGCAGGGCCGCGTGTTTTGCCGCAACGTGACTTTCGCGCGCATGTTTGGCGTGGGCATAGACGATAACTTTCTGTTTCTTCAAACGCCCAAAGGCGGCCAGCTCGACGAACCGCGATTTACCTTCACCGATTGCATCTTCTACGAACTGGCGCGCCAAAATTATGGCAATCGCGTTTTGCTTTCATCGGGCGAAGAGGCCGAAGATAAGGCGAAGTGGGAACTGCCGACGGCGCCCGATGCTGGCAATTTCGTGGTGCGCGCCCGCTTCGAGACCGACGGCGTTTACTTTCAGGAAAAGCAGTTGCCGATGCTTTTTCGCGGTAGAAAGGAGAAAGAGATTACGTCGGCGCACGGCGTTTGGGAAAACGACGACACGCGCCAGAAGCCGACTGGCGCCCTCGAAATCTGGAACGAATTGCCGTTATCGGATAAAGATGGGTTTGCCCTCGTCTCGTCAATTCCGAGCGGCTGGCACGGCGGATTTGCGCGGGCAAAGTAAGCTCGTCCGTAGGTTTCAACCTACGGATTTGCGCGGACAAAATCTATTATATTTGTCACCATCAAAACGGCATCAGGTGATGATCGGTGCGCCCGTTCCAGCCGTCAACTGCCAGCCAGAACAATATCATGGTAACATCGCCCAACGCCAAACCCAGAAACATCGGAGTCGCGCGGCGATAGGAATCGTTGCCGCCGAAACGGGTGATTAACGTTTTGCACAACCAGCCCAGGAAAAACGAAAACCAGAACATCTGCGCCGCGAAAGTCAGGCTGAGCAGATAGCCAATCGGGTGAAGCGGAAACCAGGCGAAACGACTGCGCGCCAGCATCATACCCCAGGTCAAAAGGCCGCCAACAGTAAGCCACAACCAATTGATTAAAGGTGAGCCGCCTTTATCCTGTAAAATGTTGTCGACGAAGTTGGCTGGACTCAAAACAATGAAGCCGCGCGCCCAACCACTGCCCAACGCCAAACCGCCGTTTTCGTAGCCCAAGCGCACCACCATCCACAGACTCATACCCAGCGAAATTAGCGTGACAACCGAAATCAAGCCCAACAACGGTTTGGCGGGGATTTTGTTGTCGTGCGCCAACTTAAAACTATGCACGAACGACGGCATGGTGAAGCCGCGCAAATGGTAAATCAGCCCAGATTGCACGAATGACGCGGGCACCAAACCCGAAGTCGCGCTCGTTAGCCAACCCCAACTCGACGGTAGTAATCGGCCAATCGCGTTGAGAGGATAGGTATCGTGCAGCAAAAATAGCACGCCGCCCTCGACGGCCATACGCGATAAAACAATGGCGAACACCAGATAACTCAACCATAATGCCAGAGCCACATCGATACGAACGCCCAAAATTAAGGTGAAGCCAATTAGAAATAGAAACGACAGCAAAAAGCCCCAGAACGCCGCCGGATAAGAGAGGGCTTCCGCGCTTTCTCCGGCGCGCGCTCGGTCGCGGCCAAAGGCACGGCGCAAAATATGTCTGGCGTGTTCGCGACCAGTATAAACCACCAGAAATGTGTAAGCTAAATAGGCGCCGTAAACTTGAAACCCCAGAAACAGTTTGCCGGGGAATGTCAGAGTTGCGTTAGGCAAAGCTGCGGGCATCCATCCGGTGTAATAGGCGGCCACTAATTGGAACTTCATAAATAAACAGAAGAACCACAGAGAAAAAGATATTTCGCTGGTCAATAAATAAGTAATGCCGACCGCAATCGGGAATATCTGGATGGTGAGTCCGCCCATTTGATTCCACGGCGCTTCGGTGAATAAACTTCCGGTTTCGAGGCCGAGCGGAAAATCGGGCACATCGGGGAAATAGAGGTGCAATCCGCGCATCATTTGCACGAACACCGCGATGCCAAAGCCGATCCACATCAGCGGATTGCGGAAGAAATGGCCGAACATCCCGTATTTATCGGGCCGATCCATATCTTCGACCATCGTCAACGGCAGTTTGAGCAGCGGAAACGACAGCGCCTCGTTTTGCGCCCACTGCGCGCGCAGCATCACGCTCAGGCACGCCAGCATGATGTAAATCGCGATGATCGCCAGACTCCAGACCGCTAATGGCACCAGCCAGGCGCCCCAGGGAATCGAAGCGCCCGGTCGCAAACCTTCATACCAACCGGCGACGACGGTCTGATTGTAGGCGCCCGTCGCCGGATCAATCGAAGGCGTCATCCACGGCTTCATCGCCGGTTGCAGAAATTCGAGCCACTTGTTTTCGCGCGTCGCATAATAAAACGGCGCGATGAGAACCGGCACGATCAAGTTTTCGGCGCCGTGACCGGGCACCAGACTGGAAAACAGGCACGAAATATAGACTGTCAGCGATTCGTTGCGCGTGAATGCCAGCCGTTTGCCCAGCGTTCGCACGAGCGGATTGATTAGCAACACCAGAATCAACAGAACGCCGATGGCGCCCGGCGGCAGGTGCGTCGCGCCCAGAAAAGTGTTGAACACTTTGAAATCAATGATCGGTATGATATAGCCGAGCAAAAACGCCAGAGCGATGCAAATGACGACGACGCGAAACGATAAACCACGCTCGCGCGCCGAGCGATTATCGCTATGTCCGGCGGGCGAAGTTTCCGTTGAGGAAGCGAAAGGAACGTTCATTATTATGGGTTGTGGGTGGAATAGCGCGCTGTCCATGTTTTCTAAACAGGTTCATGGCTGCGATTCCTGTCTCGCAACATAAGGCTTCCAATCTATCACTCACGCTTTAATCAGCCGCGCCTTGCGTCTGAAACTCCGCGCTATACCGTTTGACAATCGCGATGACCGCGTCTTCGTCTGGGGATTCGCCGGGGTAAAGATCGAAGCTGTTGCCCGGATACCATTGCCAGATTATCGAAACCGGAATTTTCGCCGCCGTTGTGACCGCGAACGCGTTCGCGAAATAATCGCGTTGGAACTGTGGGCTATAGGCAAGCTCATCGCTGTCGGGCAAGCGGCGGTCGAGCGATAAACCCCACTCCTCCACCATAAACGGCTTGCCAACTTTATCGGCATAACTTTTATAGACATCCAGATTTTTCCATTCGCCGACGGGCAATGGGAAAGGGTATGGCGGCGCCAACGGCGCGTTCGCTTGCTTCAAAGTGTCGTCGAGATTGGGATAAATATGCACCGACGCGAAATCGATATTGGCGTCCGACCACAGCGTTTTCCAGTAAGGTTGGCCGCTCAAATCGCGCACCGGGCCGTCGGGCGAAACGTGCAGCAAGCCGCCCGCGTTGACCAGATGATTGGGGTCGTTGCGCTTGAGTTCCGCCGCCGCGCGCCGGATAAACAGCAGATAATTGTCCACATCGCGCGATTCGTTGGCGACGTTCACGGTATTGTCCCCTTTGAACCGCAGACCAAACGGCACGATTTCGCCCAGAATCGAGTAGCCCAGAATCGTCGGGTCATTCTTGTAGCGTCGTCCGTTGATGCTGTTTGTGCGATTGGGAATACGCCCATAAATTGGTTTCAATCGAGCAAAATTCGCGGGCGCCGTCAGGTCGAACGGCGGCGTGGAATAACGTCCGGTTTCGTAGGTCAGCGTGCTAAAGTCAACGATGACTTTGATATTTTCCTGCCGCGCCACGTCCAATAATAGATCAACGCGTTGCCAGACCGGTTCGGAAAGATGATGTTTTAAGTCGCCATCGTTGAAATCGTAAACGAGGGAAGTCGCGCGAAACAGCGAGAAGCCTGCGGCTTTGGCGTCGCGAAAAATGCGCTCGACCTGCGCGCGCGTCGTCGGATTTTTGGCGACGCAAAGCTGATAGCTGGTGAAGCCCAGCGCTTTATATTCGCGCCCGTTGAGCCGGAACTGATTGTTCGCAACTCCCACGAAATCGCGGCGAACCGGCGGCGCGGCCTGCGCGGGCAGCCAAAGCGAACCCAGTAGAATCGCGGCCCAAAGAAAAGGAGTTTTTCGGAAGAAAAGGGACATCAGCTTTGCTAAAACGATTTTGCGGAAAATTACAGACTTTAGTTTCGCTGTTTTGTTACTAACCCACCAATTCCCACAGCAATCGCTGCTCCGAATCCGGCATTTTGCCCTCCGACGGATAACCCAACAGCGTGCCGTCCATTATTACCACGCCGCGCCCGAAGTAGCCCGCAACGATAACCGCTTTATCTGACTTGGCTTCGCGCGCCAAAACCGTCGCGCCCTCTGCGGGCGCAATGATGACGTGATCGCCATAACCCTGCGTGACCGCGCCCGCAGTTGCGCCCCAGTCGTTGGCGCCAACGATAATTTCTTTGCCGTCCAAGCGTTCGATACCGACGCCGATTTCGGGAAACAAACGTTGATGCCAACGATAGCCGACGGCATCGTGCGTTAGAATCAGGCGCCCGCCGTCGCGCACAAAGGCGCGCAAATCGCGGATGGCGTCGGGCGTCAAATCGGTCACGTCTTCCAGATGCGGCACGATTAACACCTTGGCATTCTTCCACATTTCGGGGCGCAGATGATAAATCAGTTCGGCGTCCACATTGGGCGCATCTTTCAGCGATTTCAACAAACCTTCGCTGGCCTGACCTGGGGCATAAATCGCGACAGCGCGTTTGTCGGGCGCGAAATAGGGCGGCGACGCGCGCGCTTTTAAGGCGTGCATTTCGCCCGTCGTCAAACCTTCGATGATGGGGCCGCGCACGGCGATTGGCCAAGTTTTGCCGCTGGCGTCGGTGGCCTCTCCGCGCAAAACCGGTTGCCAAATTCCTGGGGGCACCATGACCTTGCCGCTCATTGGAGTTTCGTCCGACAGATTAATTTCGGCGCCTAAATCGAGCAAAAACTGATCTTGGAGACCTTCCAACTTAACTCGCGCGCGCGCGCTTTTCCACTCTTTCGCGTCGGGCACAAACGCAACGCTCGCCAAAACTTGGTCGCCAACAGTAAACGCAATCGGCTCGTCTTTGCGATTGATGCCGCCCGCAATCGTCCACGTCGCAACCGGCGCGCGATAGGCCGGAACCGCCGCCGCCGCGTTCGCGGCTTTGACCTGCGCCAACACCGCGTCTATATTATCGTCGTTGTAGGCGAACAAAACATAGCCATCGGCGCCGTTTTGACGCGCGATTTCGATCTGCTTTTTTACATCTTCGGGCGCTTTTTGCAGATATGTCCCGATGCCCGCCGCAAACGGAATATATCCGGCGGTGTTGGGGATTTGCTCTTTCATGTCGCTCTCGAATCTTGCGGCGTCGGCGGTATAATCCATCGGCACCACAAAATCGAGCCAGCCTTCGCGCGCCCAACGCGTCCAATCCTGCTTGATGCCCGCGCGATATTTACGGTTGGCCCGCCACACCGCCGCCGAAACAGCGACGCTGGGTTTGAGCGCTTTGGTATTGGCGTAAACGCGCCGCACGACATCGTTGATGTTCTCGCGCTCCCAGTCTTCGTATTCGGCTTTGAGCGCGCCCGAAAACACGTCGGTGGGCCAATTCGCGACTTTCATTCCGCGCGCCTTCTCGAACTCGAAGCGCGAGACGTTGCCATAATCGAAATCGTAATTTTCTTTGCCATCGCCGCCAACTTCGGTGTAGCGGATATAATCGAAATGCACGCCGTCAATCTCATATTTCTCGACGAGTTCGGTCATCGCGTCCACTTCGAGTTGGCGATTGCGCGGATCGCCCGGATTGAGCGCCGCCGTCTGCACGCCGTTCACATCGCGCATCAGACGGTCGTCGGCTTTCATCTGCGTGAACATCGCGGCGGGCCCGGCGCCCGCACGCATGCCGGCGCTGGCGTTGAAGTTGACTTTCCACGCGTGAAACTCCAGGCCGTTTTTGTGCGCGGCGTCAATCATCGTTCTCAGTTCGTCGCGGCCTTTGCCGTCCTTCCAGGCGTCGGCGGCCCAACCGTCCATCGGCAGAACCTTCGACGGATAAAGCGCGTTGACGCCGCGCGCCACGCGCACGAACACGCTGTTGAGTCCGGCGTCGGCGATCTTTTTCATCACCGTGTCCCAGTCTTGCGGGCTGTAAGTGTGAACCCAGATGCCGCGAATTTCGGGCGCATTTTGCGCGCGCGCGGGCGGCGTCAGGCCGAAGAACAAGGCGAACAACAGAAAAATCGAGGAGAACTTGAACATTGTTTATAGCGGCGCAATTTGAACGTTGATAAAGGCGGATGGTTGCGCTTCGTCCGTAGAAACGACGATTTATCGCCTCTAAAGCGTTAGGACTTCCGCAGAAAGCGCCTAAATAAAAGAGCAACTCTAATCAGGAGTCGCGCCCAATAGACCTTACTTCTTTATTTTAGAGACTCTAAAGGAGCGATCTGGCCATTTGCATGAATTCACCACAAACCGCGTCAAATGCCAAGATTTCTCGCGCATACCTGACGCGACCAACTGATTTCATCCAAACTAAGGCGGGCTTGGTTTGTCGCGACAGCCCGGGAGCTTTCTGTTGAGAGAAAAAAAATTTTTCGACTCCTATATCGAATATCGTTCGCCCGCCCACGGTTCGCCCCAAAACGGCGCCGACGATAACGCCGCCGCCAGTGGTGCCGCCAACGGTGCGCCGCGCCTTTCGCCGCGCCAGAACGAGGCGGCCATAGCGCCTTATCACGACGACGGCGCGCTCGAAGCGGGCAGCATTGACATCGATGGCGCGCCCGCGCGCGTTGACCCGTTGCGGCGCCTGTTCGATTTGCTGTGGCGACGCCGATGGATCGTGCTGCCGATACTTTTGGGCGCGCTGTTGCTGGGCTTGCTTTATTCGATCCGCGCGCGCCGCGTTTACAGTGCGACGGCGACCCTGCTGGTCAACACGACGTTGCTTTCGGGCGAAAAACGGCCCGAAGCCTCCAACGGCTCCACCGACGCGCCAGCTTCGGACGCGCCAATCGTGGACGAGGCGCGGCGCCTGGAAACGCAGATCGAAATCATCAAGACCGACAGCGTTTTCAAGGAAGCCGCCGCGTCGCTGCCGCCCGATGAAAAAGCCGCCGTCGCACGTTTTCACAGTCTCGATGTCGGCTCGATTCGCAATACCAATCTGGTGACGGTTGCGGTCAGTTCGCCCTCGCCCCAGGCGAGCGCGGCTCTGGCCAACGCGATTGGCGAGGCTTATATCGCGCAGAGCCAGAAGAACAACCGTCGCGAAATTCAGGCCGCCGCCGATACCGCGCGCAATCAGCTCGATACCGTGCGCCAGAACTTGAACGGCGCGCGCGACGATTTGAAAAATTATCAGGCCAGAGTCGGCATCACTGACGGCGCGCAACAGGCGCAGAACGTGGCCACGACGCTCGAAAGCACCAAAGCCGAACTGGCGCAGGCGCGCGCAGCACAGGCGGCGGCGGCGGCGAGCCTGAAGGTGCAGCAGGACGTGTTGGCCAACACCCAACGCGAAATCGTCAGCTACAGCACCGTCACGCGCCCAACGGTGATTACGCTGCGCGCCGAGCTGACCCGACTTCGCGTCGAACGCGCCGCCGCGCGCGCCGAATATACCGAAAATAGCGACATCGTGCGCAATTTGGACGAGCAGATCGCGCGCGTCCAAGCGCAACTGGCCAACGAACCCGAAAACGAAACGTTGCCCGCGCAACGCTCGCCCAATCCGGCCTATATCTCGGCCTCGGAACGGCTGGCGCAAGCGCGCTCCGACCTGCAATCGCTGCGCGCGCGCATTCCGATTCTGGAAAATAACCTGGAGCGCGCCCAGACCGTTCAGGCGCAGTTGCCCGCCAAAACTGCTGGCCTGAGCCAACGCGCCAACGCTTTGGCCGGTTTGCAGGCGACCTACGATAACCTCGCGCAGCAAGCCCAAAAGCTGCAACTCAGCGCCGAGTCTCAACTCTCCAACGGCACCATCACCTCGCCCGCGACGCCGCCGGAATCACCTTCGGGCCGGGGCCGCAACACGAATTTGCTGCTGGCGCTGGTGTTGGGCAGTCTGCTGGCTTACCTCTTCGCGTTATTGGTTGACCGCCTGGACGAGAAAATCCATAATCAGGCGCAGGCGCGCAACGCGGCGCATCTGCCGATTTTGATTGACGTGCCGCGTATCGCGCGCCGCCGCGACCAATCGGTGTTGACCGGCAACGAGCCCTTCCTGCGCGAGAGCTTCGAGATGCTGACCGCGCAACTCTCGCTCGCCGCGCGCGAAGTGCCGCTCCGTTCCGTTCTCATCACCAGCGCTCTGCCCGACGAAGGCAAATCGGTGAGCTGCGTCAACCTGGCAGTCGCGGCGGCGTGGGCGGGCGAAGAGGTCATCTTGATTGATTGCGACGGACGTTCGCCGTCGCTGCACGAGTATTTCGGGTTGAGCAACAAGATCGGATTCAGCGATGTCGTGCTGGGCCGCGCCTCACTGGAAGAGGCCGTGCAAGCGACGCGAATTCAAGGCTTGAACGTGTTGACATCGGGCTCGCCTCACGATAGTCCGTTAGAATTGTTGCGCTCGACCGAGGCGCAACAGTTGATTGACGAACTGGCGTCGCTGGCCGATTTGACCATCGTTGACAGTCCGCCGACGTTGCTGATTGCCGACGCCACCGTGCTGGCGACGATGACCGACGCGACGATTTTGGTGGTGGCGTGCGGCGAAGCGGCGAAGTCGGAGGTCACGCGCGCGACAAACGCGCTGCACCAGACGGGCGCGCGTTTGCTGGGCATCGTGCTGACCAAGGTCGCGCCCAGGCTGGGCACGCGAAATTCGTATAGCGATTACAGCTCGCATCACTCGACCGAGAATTTGCGCGGGCCAGGCGAACGCGATGTCGCGCAGGTTCACACCGCAGGTGAGAGTTATCGCGTGGTGGGCGCGGGCGATGAGATTACGCGTCCGTTCGATCCGGAGCGGCCTTTCGATGACAGGGGCGGCGTGCGGTAGGGTTTTATCCTTCATTCATTGTATTAAGTTGAGATGAGCGATGGGTTTTTCCCTCACCCCAGCCCTCTCCCGAAGGGAGAAGGAGCTACCCGCAAGAGAATCATACCCGCAAGAACTTGCTTAAAGAGGAAGTTGAAGCACCTTTTAGTTTCCGGCGGGTAGCTCCTTCTCCCTTCGGGAGAGGGCTGGGGTGAGGGAAAAACCTATCGCTCACCTCAACTCTCCATCAAAGCTCCGAGCCCAAACCCAAAAATGCAAGCCTTACTGATGCTCGCCATCCTGCTCGTGCCGATTGTTTCGGTGACGCGGCAGTGGCGCGCCGAAGGAAGCTGGCACTTCCTCAATCCGGTCAACGTGTTCTGGCTGGCCTTCGTCTACGCGGGCGTCGCCCAACCGCTCCTTTCCGACAAAGAATGGATCGCCTTCTACGGACGCGAAGTTTTCCTGTCCACCCTCGCGATGTTCCTGGTGCTGGGCATCGCCTTCGCCATCGGCTACAGCCTGACGTTTGCGCAGAGCGCCAGCCGCATTTTACCCGACTTTAGCAAGCCATCGCAAACCAAGGTTTTCGTCGCTGGCGTGCTGCTCATCGCGTTGGGCTTGTTGGGCTATTACCTGATCATACGCGCTTCGGGCGGCTCGAAGTATTGGCTGTCGGGGCCGCGCTTCAACACCGACTACAAGATTCTCTCGGCCTACGTTTATACCCTGCCGCGTGTGGCGACGCTGGGCCTGATGATCCTGCTGTGCCACGCGTTTTCGCAGCCCAAAGCCACTCTCTACAAATTTGCTGTCGTCGGATTGGCCATCATCAATATGCTCTGGCAGGCTTACTATGGCACGCGCGAAGGCACCATCATGATGCTGGTGATTTTGTATGGCTCGGTCTTCGCGGCACTGAGGCGCAACCCGCCGATATGGGCGACGCTGATGTTGTTACCCGCCGTTACCTTCATCTTCGGCTTTATCCCGACCTATCGCGGCGATTTTCGCGACCTCAGCTTTAACCTGACCGATAAACCCGCCGCCATCGTGGATCGGTCGTTCGGCTTTTTCAGCGATCCCGATTATGGTTCGCAGGCGCCCTCGGCTTACAAGCCCGACAAAGGCCCCGACCTGTGGAGCGATTTCGGCATGGCGATTTCCATCGCCTACTATGTGCCCGAACGCGTGCATTACGATGGTGGTTATATGCTGCTCGAAATCCTGACTCACGGCATCCCGCGCAAGTTATGGGACGACAAAATCTATCCCGAAAGCATGGCCTGGGACAGATTCCATCGCATTACCAACATCAGCACGGCGGAGAATTTCGAGGGCTTGCGCGGCGGCCCCTCGCCGACGATGGTCGGCAAATACTACTACATCGGCGGCTGGCTGGGATTAGTTGTGGGCGGAATGTTTAGCGGGTTTTGCTTTCGTTTTCTGTGGGAATTTCTGCGCCGCCAACTGCGTTACATCACCGGCGTCATTCTGCTCGTCGCCTCGTCAGGTCTGGGCGGCATGGAGATGATTCACCCGTTATCGTGGTCGGTGTTCTTCTGGGTTCCGACGGTGTTCATCCCGTTTCTGGTCTTCGTCTGGATCGCCCGCGACAACAACGCGCCCCCCGAACCTTTGGACGCCGAACTCGAAGAACGCGAGCCAATGCCCATCCGGGTGGCGGCTGCGGTTCGTCGCGTCGCGCCATCAGGGGCGTTCGATAAACGCTTGCCCAACCGCCGCAGCATTCGCCAACGGTCGAAGTGATTGCTTCCGTAGAGACGACGATTTATCGCGTCTAAAACGTCGCACATCCCGCAACGTCACGGTAACTCCGACGTTTTAGACGCGATAAATCGTCGTCTCTACGGGGACACGCCACACTATTTCCCGCATGAAACTTCTGGTCATCTTCCCCAACTTCGGCCCCTACCATCTGGCGCGTTTGCGCGGCGCCGCCGCAATGCCCGAATTCGCGCCCTGCATCGGCCTCGAAATCGCCGCGCAAGAGGCGCTTTATCCCTGGCAGACCGCGCGCGAAAATCTGGGATTTACGCTCGAAACTCTGCTCGATGGCACGCTCGAAGAAATTCCGGCCCGCGAGATTTGTCGGAAATTGGTGGCCTATCTGGACGAGTCGCGGCCCGATGTGGTGGCGATTTGCGGATACGAGCGCGCCGAGATGCGCGCGGCGCTGGGTTGGTGCAATCGGCAGGGCAAAGTCGCCATTTTGATGTCTGAGAGCAAGCGCGACGACGCGCCGCGTAAGGCGTGGAAAGAGGCGATCAAACGTCGCATCGTGAGGCGCTTCGATGCCGGAATGGTGGGCGGCGCGGCGCACCGGAGTTATTTGCAGGAGCTGGGCCTTGCGGCCAATCGCATCTTCGACGGCTACGATGTGGTGGACAACGCCGCCTTCGCCGCGCTCGCCGACAAGTGGCGCGACGAGCCAAAGTTGGTGGAGCGGCCTTATTTTCTGGCGGTCAATCGTTTCGTCGAGCGCAAAAATCTGGCGCGCGTCATCGAAGCATGGGCGAGTTATCGGGCGAATGTGGCGCGTAATTTTCCCGATCAGATGGCGTGGGATTTGGTGTTGTGCGGCGCGGGCGAAGAAGAAGAAAGTTTGCGGAAGCAGGCGAAAGAGACGGGATTGGAGGGCGTTCATTTCACCGGCTTCGTGCAGCAGGACGAGGTCGCGCGCTGGATGGCGGGCGCGGGCGCGTTCGTTCACGCGGCGTTGCAGGAGCAGTGGGGCTTGGTGGTCAACGAGGCGATGGCGTGCGGTCTGCCGATTTTGCTGTCGCGAGTCTGCGGTTGCGCGCCGGAACTGCTGGAAGAGGGCCGCAACGGTTGGACGTTCGACCCGACGCGCGCCGACGCCTTGAGCGAACGCATGAGTTATCTGGCGCACGAAATTTCCGACGAGCGGCGGGCAAGTCTGGGCCTGGCGTCGCGCGAGATTATCGCGGGGTGGACGCCCGAAAAGTTTGGCGAAGGGTTGCTGGAGTGCGCGCGGGCGGCGCGGGGAGAGTAATCGCCCATCCCAAATTCAACAACGCCCCGCATCCGTTAAAGATGCGGGGCTTTGTCGCGTTAGTGAGTCGCATTATTTGGCGCAGCACCTGGCGCATTTGCTGTTGGCGCAGCATGGGGCGCAGTCGGCGCAGCATAAAGCGCAGGTCGGGCCGTCCGCCGCCGAAGCCGCAATTCGGTGAGACTGAGCTTTATGGATACGATTTTAATCTCCGAAATTTTCGGCCCCACCATTCAAGGCGAAGGCGCCCTCATCGGGCGTCCGACGGTCTTCGTGCGCACCGGCGGCTGCGATTTCAAATGCGCGTGGTGCGATACGCTTTACGCGGTTTTGCCTCAGCATAAAGGCGACTGGGCGAAAATGGACGCGCCCGCCGTTCTCGCCGAAATCGAGCGTTTGAGCGGTGGCGCGCCCATCACCGTCACGCTTTCGGGCGGCAATCCGGCGTTGCAACCCCTTGGCGAACTGCTCGACATCGGGCACGCGCGCGGGCATAGCTTCGCCCTCGAAACGCAGGGGAGTAAGGCGCCCGATTGGTTGGCCGAGTTGGATTATCTGGTGTTGTCGCCCAAACCGCCGTCATCGAAAATGGAGTTTGCGGCGCAATCGTTGGCGCGCTGTCTGGAAGTCGCGCGCGGCGGCGGGCGGGCAACGCAGATTTCGCTGAAAGTCGTGGTCTTCGACGAAGCCGATTTTCAATTTGCCCGCCACATTTGCCAATTGCATCCCGACGTGCCGTTTTACTTATCAGTGGGCAACGATTCGGTAATAACCGGCGCGCAGGCCGACAACGCGGCCCTCACGCGACAGTTGGAATGGCTGCTGGAACGTTGCGCGCAAGAAGCCTGGTTCGATGTGACGCTGACGCCACAATTACACGTTTTGCTGTGGGGCAACAAACGCGGGGTATAGGTCGGATGTCGGATAGCGGATGGTTTGCGGATGGTTTGATGAACTTGTATAGATTAACCCGCACCTTACCGCCTCCTTCGTCCTCATCCGCTATCCGATATCCGAAATCCGGTATCCCATTTGCAACTCTATATTCCGACTGGTTGCTTGCACTTTGGTTTGATTCAGATTAAAGTGTGAGGCGGCAGAAAATTCTTACGGAGAAAACTTTCAAAATGACACTACTCAAGAAACTGACAATTGGAACAGCGATGACGGCGATGGCCGTTGCGGGCGCGACTGGCGCCCACGCGATGGACGACATGAAGATGGACGCGAATGGCGCGATGATGAATTCGACCATGATGACGCCGACGATGATGCCGATGCTGGTTTCGGGCACCGTGCAAAATTACTATGTGGATCGCGCGGGCTACGTCAGCGCGATGGACGTGATGACCGCCGATGGCGTTCGCATGGTGCGTTTCGCGCCTTCGATGGCGCAACGCGTCACCGCGCTTTATCCGGTCGGATCGAGCGCCAGCATTTATGTGACCTCGCGCATGATGGGCAACATGACCTCCTATGATCTGGCGGGCGTCGGGCCGGATATGCCCACCCCGACTTCGATGATGATGCCAATGGACATCAACGCGGTTGACGTGCTGAAGGCGGTGCCTTACATTCAAATCGGCGCCAAGATTGACGAATATCGCGGCAATCTGACCGGCTACATCGCCGACCCCCAAAATGGCGAAGTTTTGGGAATTATCATCGACAACAAAACGCTGATTCGCGTCCCGATGCAGAACCGTCTGATTCAAGCCTCGACCTCGCCCACCGGCATCACGCCGCTGTTCAAGGGAGCCTACGTTGTGGCGCGCGGCTACAAGGAAGCGCCGCTTTACGGTGTGGTTAGCCCGTTCGAGCAGCGCATCGCCGCCACCGGTATTTCGGTGAATGGCGAGACCCTCGGCCCGCTCGGCTTTGGCAAAGTCTCGACCACCCGCAAGCCGCTGTTGGGCTTCAACATCGACTTCTTGGGCGGTAAAGCGCCTCAGGACATGACGATGCAGGCCAACTCGATGGGTTACATGCCCTACGACATGACGATGAACAACAACGCGATGATGAACAACAACGCGATGATGAACAACGGCGCGATGATGAACAATGGCGCCATGAACAATGGCGCCATGAACAACGGCGCGATGATGAACAATGGCGCCATGATGAACAACGGAATGTAATTTTCCGCCGCAATGAAAAGGGACGAGCCTTCGGGTTCGTCCTTTTTTGTTTGTCCAGAGTCCATAGATGAAAGTCTACGAACGGCATGGGGGCGGCATGAAAATTTGATCCTCCGCGCGACGCGATTACGGGCAGAGACTTAAACTGTCACCTCAGTTATGCCCGCGCCCGCCCGCTATGGATTGATTTCGCTCGAACGCACCGTCGCGGGCCTCGACCGAGAACTCACTTACGCTCTGCCGCCCCACATTGCCGATTGGCAAATTGGCCAACCGGTCGTCGTGCCTCTGCGCAGTGGGCGCGCCGTCGGCTTTCTCACCGGCTTTACCGACGAGTTCGAATTCGACGCCAGCCAACTTAAGCCCATCGAATCTCGCCTGAGCGACGAACCTTTATTCGACGAACTCGCGCTCAAAATCGCGCGCTGGATGAGCGCTTACTATCACTGTGCCCTGCCCGACGCTCTGGCCGGATGGGTTCCGGCGGGCGCGACTCCGGCGCTCGATGTGCGTTATCAAATCGTCGCCGACGAGCCATTACGCGCATTGCGCGATTTGAGTCGCACGCCCAAATTGTTCTCGATGGCCAACGCGGTCTGGGAAGCCAAGAAGCCGCTCAACGCGAAGGAAATCGGCAAAATTATCGGCGGCAACGCCGAACCCGATCAACTGCGCCGCCTGTGCGAAGCCGGAGTTTTGGGCATTTCGTCGCAGGCGCCGCGTCCGCCCGTCCGCGCGAAGTTGGTTTCGTCGGTCAAAATCGCGCGCGCCGGATTAGATTTATTGGCCGACGACGAAGCTCTCGTGGCGCTCGTTAAGCGCGCGCCCAAACAGGCGGAGGCATTGCAAAAGTTGGCGCCCATCGCCGCGCGCACCGACGAATGGCTGCCGATTCCCCAACTGCATCACGAAGCGGGCGTGGACTCGGGCGCCATCCGCTCGCTGGCGACGCGCGGTTTGGTCGCCATCGAGCAAATCGAATCGCTCCGCTTGCCCAACGGCATCGTCAAGCCGCAGGCGATGAACGTGGTTTTCACCGACGAACAGGCCAATGCCATCGCGCAAATCGCCGATTCGTTGAGCAATCCCGACGCGCCGCAAACCGTTCTGCTTCAGGGCGTGACGGCATCGGGCAAAACCGAGGTTTATCTGGCGGCCATCGAGAAATGTTTGGAACTGGGCAAACGCGCGCTGTTGCTGGTGCCCGAAATCGCGTTGACGGCGCAGACCGTTGATATTTTTCAGAAGCGATTTGGCAGCAAAGTCGCGATTTTGCATTCGGCGCTGTCGGCGGGCGAGCGCTTCGACGAATGGCGCCGCGCCGGACGCGGCGACGCGCCGATTGTCGTGGGCGCGCGTTCGGCGATTTTCGCGCCGCTTCGCAACGTCGGCCTGATTATCATTGACGAAGAGCACGACGGCTCGTATAAACAGGACAAGGCGCCGCGCTATCACGCGCGCGAAGTCGCGCTGAAACGTTGCGCTTTGGAAGGCGCGGTTTTGCTGTTGGGGTCGGCGACGCCGAGCCTGGAATCGTTCGCGCGCGCCACGCGCGGCGAGTATCGCCATGTTTTGATGCATAAACGCGTCGCCGGACGCGCGATGCCCGCCGTCGAAATCGTGGACATGACATCCGAGGCGCAGCAGGGCGCGCTACCGGTTCTGTCGCGCCGCCTGAAGGACGAAATCTGCGAAACCGTAAGGAAAGATGAGCAGGTGATTCTGTTTCTCAACCGGCGCGGCTTCGCGACTTATGTGCAATGTCTGGGCTGCGGCCACGCCGAGAAGTGCCCTAACTGCGACGTTTCGCTGACGCACCACAAGGCCGAAGGGACGCTACGTTGTCATCACTGCGATCACGTCGCGCCGGTGCCGGGGCACTGCCCGAAGTGCGACGGTTGGATGCTGTCGTTTTCGGGGTCGGGAACGGAAAAGGTCGAGAAAGCCGTGGACGAATTGTTGGCCGAGCGCGGACTTGGCGGCGTGAAATCGCTGCGCTTAGACCGCGATACGACTTCGACCAAGGGCTCGCACGGCCAGATTCTGGGCGATTTCCGCCAGGGCAAAGCGCAGGTTCTGATCGGCACGCAGATGGTGACCAAAGGCTTAGATTTCCCGCGCGTGACGCTGGTGGGCGTAATTTCCGCCGACACCGCGTTGAATGTCCCCGATTTCCGCGCCAGTGAACGGACGTTTCAATTGCTGGCTCAAGTCGCCGGGCGCGCCGGGCGCGGCGTGACGCCGGGGCGTGTGTTGGTGCAGACGTTGGCCGCCGACGACATCGCGATAACGACGGCGGCGCAGCACGACTTCGCGACCTTCGTGCAGCAGGAAATCGAGAACCGTGAGGCGATTCCCAATCCGCCGTTTTCGCACGTCGTCAACATCATTTCGAGCCACGAAGACGAACCCACCGCCAAAGCTAAACTCGAACGAGTGGCCGCGCGTTTTCAGGTCGCCATTGTTAGAGAGCCTGGCACCGATTTGCTGGGGCCGGTCTCGTGTCCCCTCGCGCGGGTGAAGAATAAATTTCGCTTTCATCTGCTGTTGCGCGACCGCAGCCGCCCGCGTTTGCATCGGATTTTGCGCGCGTATGACGATTTGCCACGCGAAGATAAGGAAGGCTTGACGGTGGATGTGGACGCGCTGACGATCTTGTGAGGTGAGCGTTTGCGGGTTAAAAGCGGGTGAAAGTGTGCTGCGTTGATCGGCCCCCACCCCAGCACTGCCTTGGCTCCGCCAGGCGACCACCCGATTACGGGAGAGGGAGCACCCGCAAGAAAATAATAGTCGCAAGAACTGACTTGTTAAGTTAGTTCTTGCAGCGACTATCCGCAAGTGGGTGCTCCCTCTCCCGTAATCGGGTGGTCGCCTGGCGGAGCCAAGGCAGTGCTGGGGTGGGGGCCGGTCAACGCAGCACACTTTCACCCGCATTGGCAAAAACCTATGGCAACGCGACCAAATCATAAATTCCGCAACTTTCCGCGCACGAACCGCGAATTTCTGGCAAAATAGAAGAGCGCGTTTTCTCTCTTCACAGCTCACCATCGCCGCCATGTCCCAGTCTCCGTTCCAAAATACCTCGCCCGAAACCGCCGTAGACGATGCCGAAACTCCATCTTTTCGTCGTCTGCAATCGCCCGACGAACGCTTTCGCGCCGGAGAGGTCGCGCGTGATGCAACCGAGACTTCGCCCTTCGACGAGCCTTTGCTGCAACAATCGGACATCGGGCAATCCGACGTTCGCCACTCTGACATCGAGCCATCGGGCGCCGATGCCGAACTGGAACCGCCGTCAAGCGCGCCCGATCCGTTCGAGCGCTTGCCCCAACCGGGCACCGAGCCGCAGGGCAAGCGTGGCGCCCAAACGCGGCGCGCGCGGCGGCGCCTCAAGCAGCACGCGCCGCACTATCACGAGAAGAAGCCGCACGCTGTCGCGCATAAACCGATTAAGTCGGGCGCGCAGGCCGAGCCGCCCGACGAGTGGGACAAAGCCGCGCAAAACTCGATGGCTAAGGCGGCGCTGGCACGCCGAAAAAATCGCGTGCGCTGCATCGTCGGACGTATCGTGCTGGCGTCGGGCGTTCTGTTGGCGCTATGGGGCGTCGGCACGGCGCTGACGGCGCCGCAGTTCAACGTGAATCGCGTCGAAATTACCGGAACGCAACGCACGCCCTCGAAACCGTTGCAGGCGCTGGCGACTCAACTCGTCGGGCAAAACGTGTTTCGCGCCTCGAAAGCGCGCGTCGAAAGCGAAATCGAGGCGATTCCCACCGTCGCCGATGTTCACATCACGCGCGCCTGGAGCTGGCCGCCGCACATGAAAATGCAGGTCACCGAACGCCAGCCTTTATTGCAGGTCGGAGCGGGCACGAACTGGTGGGTCGCCGACGCGCAGGGCGTGGCCTTCCGGCGCGCCGACCGCAACGATAGTCATCTCTATATGCTGACTTCGCCCCAATTGCAGCCCGTTATCGGCAAAGCCCTGCCCGCCGCACAGTGGAAACACGCGCGCGAACTCGAAGCAGCCCTGGCCGCCGACAACGCTCTGGTCGCCCGCGAAAACGGCGGTTTGGCAAATGGTTCGGCAAACGATTCGGGCGCGGGCAAGTTCTGGGATTTGCGCCGCGTTTACCTCGACGAAAACAGCGCCGCCGCCCTGCGCATCAGCGACAAAGGTTCGCTCAAACAGCACGGCGAAACGCTGGTTCGGCTGGGCGAAGAAGGCTGGCCCGAAAAGCTCAAGCAAGCGCGCGTCGCTCTGGCGTTCTTCGAGCGCACCGGACGCAAGGTGAGCGAATTAGACTTGGTTTCGAGCGAACACCCGCGCTGGCGCCCCAAAGCCGAGAAGCCCACAGACAAATCTGCGGACGCGCAAGAGTTAAAAACGACGGAAGATTAGTTCTTCTTCGTTAGACCTCTGGTATAAGTCACTCTTGAGCGCAAACGGTCGCTCCCGGTTCGCGTCCCATATCTCACCTCGCGCCAATCGGTTAAACTCAACGCGCAAACTACAACGCAGAAATAATTATTTCTGCATCTGCTCTCTTCAAATCTTTTGAATTGCGGATAGCTTTTGCGCGTCACAACCTCTGTTTTAACCGGTATCCCCAATGAACGCCCCTCTCTCCGCTTCTTCTCGCAACTCCCCCTCTTCCGATCTGGCGACCGCCGAAAAATCGGCGGTTGTGGCCTCCGCGTCGCCGACGCCGCGCGCCTACAAAGGCAGATCGTGGATGCTCTCGCTGACCGGCGTTTGCTTCGTCTTTGGCGCTCTGGTCGCGATGCAACTGCGCGCCACTCAGCAGATGCGCGACAACCGACTCAAGGAAAAGCAGGGCGCGGTGCAAGCCGTGACCTTAGCGACGGAGATGAAGACCAAAGCCGAAGACGCCGCGCGCGAACGCGAGAAGATGGAAGCCCAGCTCACCAAGCTCAAGGACGACCTGAAACAGAACGGTTCGCTCTCCAAAGGCCAAATCACCGCGCTGAGTGGGCAAATCAAAGAATTGCAGACGGTTTCGGGCCTAACGCCTGTTTCGGGGCCAGGCATCAAGATCGTGCTGTCCGATAATCCAAACGTGGATACCAACGATGCGTCGCTGGCCCTGCCCGGTCTGGTTCACGATTACGATCTGTTGCAGGTCGTCAACGAACTGCGCTCGGCCAAAGCCGATGCCATCGCGGTTTATGGTGCCGGAGGCGAGCCGGTGCGCGTGACCGGTTACACGCCGATTCGCTGCGTTGGGCCGACGATTATGGTCAACTGGGAACAGGTCGCGGCGCCCTTTACCATTGAGGCCGTGGGCAACACCGACCGCATGTTTTCGGCGGTGATGATGGGCGGCGGCATTATTGATAGCCTGAAAAGCCTGGGCGAAGCGGGCATCGGCGTAAAAGTCGAAAAAGTCGGCGGCATGGAATTGCCCGCCGCGAGCGGCGGCGTGCCCAAACTGCGCGTGGCCAAAACCGAAGCTACCGACGCCGAAAAAGCCAGCGCCATCGTCAGCGACGCTGAGAAAAAAGTCGAGGCGCAATAGGAAAGGATAAAGGCTGAAGGATAAAGGATAAAATGGGCACGCAAGCTCTTTCACATTTCGGAGCTTGCGTGCCCATTTTATCCTTTATCCTTCAGCCTTTATTCTTTCCCCCTTTCCCCATGTTTGCTCTTCCCTTTTTAGCCCTGGCGCTGGGTTTCGCCTTTTTCTGGCTTTCGTCCAACATGGCGCTACCGGCTAATGAAGCCTTCGCGCGCTATACCGCCGTCGCGTTGTTGGCCGGTATGGATACGGTTGTCGGCGGTTTGCGCTCGTTTTTGACCGATAAATTCGATGACGCGATTTTCTTATCGGGCTTTGTCATCAACTCTTTGCTGGCGGTCGGATTGGTGTTGCTGGGCGAACGACTGGGCCTGGAAACCGGCGTCGGCGATGGCCGTATTTCGGTGATGATGGTGGGCGCCGTCGTGGTATTTTCGGGACGCATTCTGAATAACCTGGCCGCGTTGCGTCGTCTGGTCATCGAGCGTTGGCGTTATAAGCACGGAAAAGCGACCGGTGAAAATGATGGCGCCGCATCTGCTGGCATTGGGTAGACTGAGGCCGCAAAGCAGATTCCATTTTTTGAAGTTGCCCTGGTATTTCCCCTGGCAACGCACGAGTGTAATCTCTCTTTCCGTTTGCGGAAAGACCGCGATTATAGCTTGATTTCAACGAGGCTTTTCATAAAAACGGAATTTCCTCCTTTTCCAAATCTGAGGATTTTTACGAATTTGCCTTGCTTCCTCAAGCTGGCAATTACCTTTGGGCGAGCGCATTTTGTTTGCGGCGGTTAAAGGCGAAAAGGATGAATAACGAGTGGCGGTCGGGTAAAATCTACGCAGGAGTTTAAACTTATCGAAGTGACGCGCGAAGAAATCGTTGTAGGACTCGACATCGGCACGACCAAGGTCGGCACCGTGATCGCGGCGGGTGACGCCGAGGGCGCGTTGCGCATTATCGGCATTGGCAGCACGCCCTCGCGTGGAATTAAGCGCGGAGTTGTGGTTGATGTCGAAGAAACCGTGACCGCCATCCAGCATTCGGTCGAGCGCGCCGCTCACATGGCGGGCGTCAAAGTCGAGAACGTGATCGTCGGCGTCACCGGCGAACATATCGATTCATCCAACTACCACGCCGCCGTCACCGTCGCGGGCGCGCAGGGCACCATCTCGCGCGACGACGTGCGTCGCGTGCTTCAGGCCGCCGCCCTCGAAGTGCCGCGCGACCGCGAGATTATTCATTCGTTGCCGCGCAGCTTTTCCGTTGATGGGCACGCGGGCGTGCGCCGCCCCATCGGCATGACCGGGCAAAAGCTCGAAGTCGAAACCCATATCGTCACCGGCAAGGCTCCCTACCTGCAAAACACCGTGCAGTGCGTCGAACGCGCCGGTTTGAAAGTCGGCGCCCTGGTTCTGGAACCCATCGCGACCGCCGAGGCCGTGACAACGCCTGACGAACGCGAGATGGGCGTAATTTTAATTGACATCGGCGGCGGCACTTCCGATCTGGCGGTTTTCCACGACGGTTCTATTGTGTATTCGGGCGTGCTGCCGGTTGGCGGCAACCACGTCACGCGCGACATCGCGATTGGTCTGCGCACGCCGTTCGAGGTCGCCGAAGATTTGAAGATCGATTCGGGCGCCGCCACCCGCGACATGATTCCGCACGGCGAGGCGTTGGAAATCATCATGGCGGGCACGACCGAGCAATTGCGGATTCCGCGCGCGATTCTGGGCGAAATCATTGAGGCGCGCATGAGCGAACTGTTCGAGCTGGCGCACGAAATGATGCACAGCAGTGGCGCGCGCAAGCGTCTGCCCGGCGGCGTAATTCTGAGCGGCGGCGGCGCGCTTTTGCCGGGCGCCATCGAACTGGCGAGCTCGGTGTTTTCGATGCCGGTGCGTCTGGGCTACCCGTTGGGCGTGAGCGGCTGGAGCGATCAGGTCGCCTCGCCACAATTGGCCACTGGCGTCGGGTTGTGTCGTTTTGCCTTAACGCAACGCCAATCGCCGAGCAATCAGATCGCGATTCCGCCGATTGCCACGCTCGAAAGCCGTCGCATCTGGGGCGCCATCGCCTCGGACGACGAAGGCGATGGCAATGCGCCGGGGTTTATTTCGGAGGCCAAAGCCAAAGAAGCGCCCAAAGATACGCCACTGATTGGCGCCGTCCCCAACATCAGGGAAGCGCCGATGCAGGCGGCGTCGCCCGTTGCGCCCGCCGAAGCTCAGGTCGCAACCAAAGCGCCCGAAGCGACGGTTCAGGCGACGGTTCAGGCCGAGACGCCAGTAATCATCGCTCCGACGGTGGCGCCGATACCCGCGCCAACGCCTCCAACGCCGACAACGCCGACGCCGACAACGCCGCCAACGCCTAAAGCCGCACCGGAAGCCGAGGCCAATTCTGCCACCGCACCGCGCTCGCCCGACTTCGAGGCGCCGCGCTTCGACGCGCGCCCGACGAGCGGCAGCGCCTCGCCGACTTTCTCGACAAGCACGGCGCAACGCCGCGCGCCCGACGGCACGACGCGCGTTCGCAGTGGCAACACCACGCCCAACGGCGGCGAAGACAACGATGTCTTCCGGCGCACCGATGCGCCGCCAATGCGTAAGGAGAGAACGCCAATTCGTCCGCCAGCGAAAGAAAGTTGGTGGGACAAGCTGAAGCATTTCCTCGGCTTCGAGAAAGTAGACGATTAACCCCGAAGTAAAAGAGCGGCGCCATCAATGGCGCCGCTCTTTTGCTACGAGGATGTTCGATTCGAGTTCGGGCGAGACTTCTTGAACTTCAAATTTGAGTAGCGGCGTTTTAAACGATGCTTTGTTTGCTACCCCAATTCGTCGGCGAATTACGACCTTCATATCGCGCGACTCATACCAAGTCCGGCTTCTGAGTTCATGAACCGCGCGCGTAAGCAAGCGGGCCGTTGTAATTGCGAGAACAGTTCAACGTTGCCCTGAGCGTTATGGCCCGCTTGCTTACGCGCGCGGTTTATGAACTCAGAAGCCGGACTTGGTATCACTTCCACGTCATGCCGACGCGCCATTGATCGTTATCGCGCCCGCTCCGTTCCTGGCGCGCGTATTCGACGGCCAATCCGAAGCCGTTGCCGCCCGCCGCGCTGCCCGCGTTGATGCGCGCGCCGAACTCTTTGTCGCCCGCGTTCCAGATGTTGCCGCCCGTCGGTCGAAACGGCGCCGATAGCGGATCGGAGAGCCATTGCCCCGGCAGCGCGGCGCCGTCGCGGAACTTGAGGTCAACGCGCGCCGCGCGGTTGAACTGCAACTGCGCTTCGACGCGCCGCGCCACCCCACCCTCGTCGGCCCACGATGCGTCGCCGCCGCGCGCCAAGTCCACAATCGTGTTGACTTTTATGCCCAGAAACAACGGGCGCTCGGCCTGCAATCGCACCGTTTCCAGACGTTGCCAATCAGCCAGACTTTCGTCGTCGCGCGCGCGCGTCGCGTATTTGGCCAGCAACGTCCCCGATTTATCCTTATGACGCAGCTCAAAACCGATGCGGTTTTCCTCGCTTTGGTTAAACGGCGTCCAGACCTCGGAGTTGGTGGCTTCGTCGCGCCAGCCCAGCGTTTGCGAAGTTCCCACAGTCGCCGCGAACGCCAACTCTTTGTTCAGCTTCCACTCGACGCCGACATCGCCGCCCTGCGTTTGCGTCTCTTCCAAAAACGTCGCCTCGGTTTCCGCGCCCACTTGCAGCGACGCGGCGAAGTCATCGCCCGCGCGCTTGACCTGTGCCGCGCCCAAAGCGCCGTTGGCTTTAATGGATAGATTGGGCGTGACCTTCAATTTCAGATCGGCCACGCCGGTCGCGTCGCGATTTTCCAGCGTTTCGCCTTTGCGCGCCGCTTCCAGATTGCTGCGTTCGCGTTGCGTCGCCGCCAGTTTCAGTTGGCCGGTCAGCAGATCGGTTTTAATTTCCTGTGTCATGCGCGCCGCGCCCTGCGTGCCGCCGTTGGCGTCGGTTTGATTCAGCGTCGCGAAACCGGCGTCGGTTTCGCGCCACTCGATTTCCACATCGGCCTTGCCCAGGGGATGCGCGATGGGCCCTTTCAATTTGGCGTCCCAACTCGATTTATCTTCCTTGGCTTCGTCGAGCGAAGCCTGTTTCCAGCCACCGTTCAACTTCCACTTCATCGGCAATTTCACGTTGCCGCTCGCGCCCAAAAAGGTGCCTTCGCGCATCTTGACCGCGTCGCCCCGCGCCACATCGCGCGCCGCGCGCGACAGGTTCAATTCGAGATTATTGTCTTTGCCGCGAATCGGTTGGGCGCGCAGCCAAGTCACATTTTGCGCCTCGCCAAGCTGCGATTTTTTGCCGCTCATCGTGCGGTCGAATTCGCCCAACGCTGCGTCCAATTCGCGCGGGCGCAACGTCGAACCGACTTCTAAGGCGCCCCACTGCGCCATCACGCCCGCGCCGCCGCCAACTCCCGCAAGCGAAGGCGGCGCCACGCGGCCCAGCATAAATTTGGCGTCGCTGCCCAACAGTTCGCCCTTGAGTAAATTGCGGCTGGCGAATTTGCCTTTGCCATCGAGCGTGTCGCGCCATTCGCGAAGTCCGGCGACGACCGAAAATTGTTGCGTCGCGGCCTCGGAAAATTGGCTTTGCTCGACCGGTTTGACGTTGGGCTCGGCTACGCTCAACTGCGCGTTACGCCATAATACGCCCTGCGCTTCGGACGACGAGGGCGCCAGATTGTCGGCTTTGGGCGCATCGGCGGCGCGCGCGGTTTGGCTCGCCACAGAGCAGAGCAATGGCGTTAAAGCGATGACGGTGGTGAATGGGGTGAATCGCATGACAGTGTTGATTAGGTTTGGGCAGAGAGCGTTTAGGTTTTTCCCTCACCCGCCTTCGTGGAGCTCAGGCACCCTCTCCCGTAGGGAGAAGGATGTTGCGGCCCAAAGTTTGAAGATAGCTCTTTACGATTATGCCTGCGAACATCCTTCTCCCTACGGGAGAGGGTGCCTGAGCTCCACGAAGGCGGGTGAGGGAAAAACGATAGCGCTTTCGACGGCAGATTTTTCTATACAGGCCCGCAAAACTTCCTAATTTCGCCCCTTAGAAACCTCGTTTTAACCAAAGTCGCGCCCATTTCCCATTACACTTGCTACGCACAGCAATGCCTACTCCCGCCAAGTCCTCCGCCAAGAAGCCGCGCGCCGCGCGCCGCGTCACCGATCTCGATCAGCCGCAATGGTATTTCAATCGCGAATTGTCGTGGCTCGAATTCAATCACCGCGTCCTCGAAGAGGCCATTGACGAATCCAATCCCGCCCTCGAACGGATGAAGTTTCTGGCGATTTTCAGTTCGAACCTCGACGAGTTTTTCGAGATTCGCGTCGCCGGTTTGCAGCAGCAAGCCGAGTCGCGCCCCTACGACGCTGGCCCCGACGGATTGACCGCCGCGCAAACCATCGAAGGCATCGCCGCGCGCGTGCGCCGTTTGGTCGAAGATCAATATAAGTGCTACAACGACGGCGTCGTGCCCGCTCTGGCCGCCGCCGGATTGGATTTGTCAACCGTCGAAGATTTGGATGCGCGCGGGCGTAAATGGGCGCTCGATTACTTCGAGCGCGAAGTCTTTCCGGTTTTGACGCCTCTGGCGGTTGATCCGGCGCATCCGTTTCCACAGTTGGCCAACAAGTCGTTGAATCTGGTGGTCGAACTGCGCGTCGCCGACCGGCCCGGACAGATTGACGGATTATTGCGCGACGAGCATCACAGCGAATTCCGGCTGGGCGTGGTGCAAGTCCCGCGCATTTTGCCCCGACTCATCGAAGTGCCCGCCGAGTGCGCGCCGCATGGCCGCAAGGTTTATCTGTTTCTGTCGAGCCTGATTTCGGCTTATATCGGCAAACTTTTTCCTGGCCTCGAAGTGCGCGGTTGTTATGCGTTTCGCGTGACGCGCAACTCCGAATTGTATCTGGACGAGGACGAGGCCGACAATTTATTGGAGGCGATGCAGGAACAATTGGCGCGCCGTCGCAAGGGCGACGCCGTGCGATTAGAGGTGCAGCGCGGTGCGAATCCCGCCGTTGTCGAACATCTGCTCGATACGTTCGGTTTGGATCGCGACGATTTATACGAAGTGGATGGCCCGATCAATTTGACGCGATTGATGGCGATTTACGGCAGCGAAAACCGGCCCGATTTGAAAGACCCGTCGTTTAGTCCGGCGACGCCGATGGTTTTGCGCGGCGCCGATACGCCCGACGCGTATTTCGACGTCATCGCGCGCGACGATATTCTGTTGCATCATCCCTACGATTCGTTTCGGCCCGTCACGCGCTTCATCGAATACGCGGCGCGCGACCCGCACACTTTGGCGATCAAAGTCACGCTTTATCGCACCTCGAAAGATTCGCCCATCGTGCGCGCCTTGATGCAGGCCGCGCAAAGCGGCAAGCAGGTCACGGCCTTGGTCGAACTCAAAGCGCGTTTTGACGAAGAGAATAATATTCATTGGGCGCAGGCGATGGAGGACGCGGGCGTTCATGTGGTTTACGGTTTGGTCGGGCTGAAGACGCACTCGAAACTGGCTCTGGTGGTGCGGCGCGAAAACGACAAGATTCGGCGTTATGTGCATCTGGGGACGGGCAATTATAACGAGGTGACGGCGCGCATTTACACCGACATCGGCATGCTGACCGCCGACGCGCAAATCGGCGAGGACGCCGCCGCCATCTTCAATTTGCTGACCGGCATGAGCCAATTCCCCGGCCTGAAAAAACTGATGATGGCGCCTTTTGATCTCGATAAAGAGTTCATCGCCCGCATCGAGCGCGAGGCCAAAAACGCGCGCAAAAACGCGCGTTCCAAGTCCAACAATGTGCCCGCGCGTATCATTATCAAGATGAATTCGCTGGTTGACCCCGGCGCCATCAAGGCGCTCTATCGCGCGAGTCAGGCGGGCGTGCAAGTTGACCTGATTATTCGTGGCATCTGCTGTTTGCGGCCCGGCGTGCCCGGCCTCAGCGAGAACATTCGGGTGCGCTCGATTATCGGGCGTTTTCTGGAGCATTCGCGGATATTCTATTTCGAGAACGGCGGCAAGCCAGAGATTTTCTGTGGCAGCGCCGATTGGATGCCGCGCAATTTCTTCCGGCGCATCGAAGTGATTTATCCGGTGAATAGCGTCGGGCCGCGCGAACGTATTCAATCAATTTTGGAAGAAGCATTGCTCGATAACGTCAAGGCGCGCGAGGTTTTGCCCGACGGTTCGAGCCGTCGCGTCGGACGTAAAGCGAGCGAAGACAAACACGATTTTCAGGCCGACGCCTTGAAAAGCGCGCGCGAGCGGCGCGCCAAATCGGACGAGCAGGCCGCGCGACAGGCGGCGCCGCCGCCGGGCCTGGCACCGCTCAAGCTCAATACCAAACCCTGGGGCAATCGCGCGGTTCCCCTCGGCATTTCGCCGGTTGACGGATTGCCGGGCACGGGCGACGATCCGGTTTTACAGTCGCTTCAACAATCGCTGCAAGAGACGGGCGCGCCGCGCCGAGGCGACGCCGAAGAGTTCGCGGGTGAGATTGAGGCGGGCGAGGCGGAGACCGATTGATGTTTGGTCTTTCGCGGAAAGCGTTTGCGCTTTCCCTCACCCGCCCTCGCGGGACTCGGCCACCCTCTCCCGAAGGGAAAAGGTTACTCGCGAGCATAAACGTAAAGAGCTACCTTCCACGTTATGTCGTCCTTTAACCTTCTCCCTTCGGGAGAGGGTGGCCGAGTCCCGCGAGGGCGGGTGAGGGGAAAACGTTCGCACTATTCCTCTAATCCGAAATCGGCGCGTTTCGCACCGGGCGAAAACAGGTAAAATCTCTTTTGCAACCCCAAACAACCCCAAAGTGATGACACCCTATTTCTTAATCGTCGATGTCGGCGGCACCAAGATTCTGGCGGCGGCGCTCGACAATAACGGCGAAATTCTCGCTCGCTGCAAGCTCAAAACCGACCGCTCCGATAAAGCCGCGCTGCTCCAACAGATTGACGAAGCGATGGAAGGCGCCCTGAAAGACGCCAAACTCGCGCGCTCCGATATCGCGGGCGTCGCCCTGGGCGTGCCCGGCGTGGTCAACAGCAAAACTGGCCATGTCGTTTACACGCCCAACACGCCTTTGACCGATACGGCGCTGGGCGAGCGCCTGCGCCGCAAATGGGATTGCCCGGTCATCGTGGGCAACGATGTCAGCGTCGGCATGGCGGGCGAGTTCTGGCGTGGCGCCGCGCGCGACGCCTCCAGCGCATTCGGCATTTTCGTCGGAACCGGCATCGGCGGCGGCCTGATTTTGGACGGCAAACAAATAGACGGCTTTCGCGGCTTGGGCGGCGAAATCGGCCATCTGATGATTCCTCTCGATGCCGACGAACTCGAAGGCATGACGACCAAGAAGCATCTGTTCCTGGAAGATTTGTGTTCGCGCACCGCCATCGAAAATCAGTTGCGCCATGCCATCGTCGAGGAAGGCAAAAAGTCGGTTTTGACCAGTATCGTCGGCGATAAAAAGCTGACGCGCATCCGTTCGGGCGCTCTGAAAAAAGCGCTGGAAAAAGAAGACGATTTAGTGACCGACGTGGTGCGGCGCGCCAGTTATCTGCTGGGATTTGCCAGCGCCAGCGTGCTTCACGTCGTTGACCCCGAAGTCATCGTTTTCGGCGGCGGCGTCATCGAAGCGTGCGGCAAATGGATGATGCCGTGGATCGAGAAGACCGTCGAAAAAGTCGCGATGCAGGGCACCGGCGAGCCGCCGAAAATCGTGCAATCCGAACTGGGCGACGACGCGATTTTGCTGGGCGGATTGGCGCTTTTAAAAGATGGCGAGTTGGATAAAAAGTCGGGCGGCGAAAAGATTTTCGCTTCGGTGGATAAGCCGGTGCGGAGTTAAGACTTCACCTAAAAGTAAAAAAAATGGCATCAAAGAGCTAAATATGAGAAAATACAACAAGAGGACGCCTTTAGTGGCGTAGTTCCTATGCTTGTAGAATTTACCGTCGGCAATTACCGTTCGTTTCGCGAACCACAAACTCTCAATATGGAGGCGACTTCGCTTAAGTCGGCGCCGAAGTATAGCGCGTTGGATGAGAACGTTATTTTCGATGAAGGCAAACTCAAATTGCTTTCGAGCGCGGCGATTTATGGAGCTAACGCTTCGGGCAAAAGTAATTTTGTGCGCGCGTGGAAATTCTTTCAGAAACAGGTCTCAGATTCCGCCCGCGAGAGTCAAGTCGGAGATACAATAAATGTTGAGCCGTTTGCTTTCTCGCAAGTCGAGCGTCAAAAGCCATCATTCTTTGAAATCGTTTTTGTTAATGATAATCGAAGATACAGATATGGTTTTGAGGCGGACTCCTGGCATATTCATAGAGAATGGCTCTTTCGCTACGATAGGACAGAAGTTAATCTTTTTTTTCGCGAAGGCGAAGAAATAAAAATTAACAGGAATAGTTTCAAGGAGGGCTACGGCTTAGAAAGCCGCGTTCGTGAAAACGCGTTGTTTCTCTCTGTAGTCGCTCAATTTAACGGCGAAATTGCAACTTCTATTTTGACCTGGCTCAACAATGCTAAAGTCGTTTCTGGATTAGAGGATCGAGATTACAAGTCGTTCACTCTACTTTTGATGCAGTATTCCAAAACTTTCGGGAGCCAAATCAGTAACTTCATCGGCAGTTTGGATGTTAACATCCGAAATCTCGGTCTTGCGGATCATGGGCAACTTTCGCTGTTTGATATAGAACCTGATCTCAATGTGGAAAATGTTCGTTCTTCCGGTCAGCGCGCTCAGGAAACCATCAAAACTACGCACACAATTTACAATGCCGCCAACAGTGAGGCGGGAACTGTTGAATTCGACATTGCTCAAGAATCGGCGGGCACCCAAAAAATGATTTATTTCGCGGGTTTGTTGCTGCTATCTTTGGAGCAGGGAATGGTATTATTCGTTGACGAACTCGACGCTCGCCTTCATCCTCTAATGACTTGTGAAATCATCAAGCTGTTCAACGATAAGAAGACAAATCCCAATGGCGCGCAGTTGATTTTCACTACTCACGACACTAATCTGCTGGCAAATCATCTGTTTCGCCGCGACCAGATTTGGTTTGTGGAAAAAGATGATTTTCAAGCGTCTTTCCTTTACTCGCTGGCCGAATTCGTTGATGAAGAAGGCAACAAAGTCCGCAATGATGCGAGCCTGGAGCGAGATTACATTAGCGGACGTTTCGGGGCAATTCCGTTCATCGGCGACTTGAAGAAAATAGTTGGCGAAGCCGTCGAAGTTGTAAAGGAGAAGGTATGAGCATCTCCTATAATGGTGGGCGACGCGGACGCCCTCCGTCTAATCGTAAATTTCGCAGCCGGTTTCTCATCGTCTGCGAGGGGGAACGCACCGAACCGAACTACTTCAAGGGGTTTCATTTGCCTGCAAAGGTTGCGGACATCCGTGGTATCGGAGCCAATACGGTTTCTCTTGTTGAGAAAACCATTGAGCTTCGCAGTGAAGGCGACTATGATTCGGTTTGGTGCGTTTTTGATCGCGACAGTTTTCCGGTTCAAAATTTCAATGAAGCGCTTCAACTCGCAGAGCGAAACGGCATTAACGTCGCCTATTCTAACGAGGCGTTCGAGATTTGGTATCTGCTTCATTTTCACTATCACAATGCGGCGCTCGATCGAACACAATACGCAGGAAAAATAAAAGCGGAAATTGGGCGACCTTACCAAAAGAACGATCCCGAAATGTATAGTTTGTTGCGCGGGCGTATGAATGATGCAATTCGTAATGCCCAAAAATTGTTGACAAATTACGAACCGCTCAATCCGGCGCAGGATAATCCCAGCACAACTGTTCATGTCTTGGTGGAAGAGTTGAGAAAGAACCTACCAGGGCAACCATCGGAATAAATCTACAGCCACGCCCGCAGCGGCACGACGACGCCAAACAGTACTGCCAACGCGCAAAATAACAGCGTCAGCGCGACATGACCGATCTCGAAGAGCGCGCCGCACGGCCAATCTTCGTCGCCGAAGTAAAAGAAATCGGTCAAAACGCGCGCCGCCCAGAACGCGCCGTTGAACAGCGAGAGGGCGACGGCGGCTTTATCGCCGCGCAGATATTCGTCGTGCAGCACCAAAGCCAACACGCCAAACGCCACGATGCAGCCGACGATGAAACCGCCATACGTCCAGAATACTTTGCGATTGAAGCGGCTTAATTTCGCCAAATCGTCGGCCCAGTTCAACTGTTTGGGCACCTGAGACGAGGCCAGCAAAATCACGAAATGGCCCAGCGCACCCAGCCATAGCGCGAGGGAGAAATACCAATCGAAAGTCTGGCGATGCAACAATTCGCCCAACCATTGCACGAGCGGCCACACCAACTGCGCGCGAAACGGCGCATGAAACAACAGCGGAAGCGGAATCAATATCGCCAGCCACGCGCCGATGCGCTTTAACGCGGGCGGCAATCGCGGCTCGATGAAGGCGACGAGCAAACCTTGAATCGCGAAGTAGAGCAACGGGCCGCCCCAGCCCGCCAAGGCCGGGTAGGAAATGCCCAATTCGTGCAGCAAACCCGACACGATGAATACGCCAAACAATGCGCCGCGCGCGCCCAGTTTGCGGCGAAGCGGGCGCAGAAACAGCAACCGATCCATTTCGACGAACGGCAAATTCCAGCGCTTCGACCAGAAATCGGCCAGCGATTCCGATTGTTCGGGCGCGCGAAACAAAGGCCCGACTGCGAAGCCGATTTGCCGGATAAACCAAGGCAACATCGCGCCCAAACCGAAATGAACCATCAGCAAAAGCGCGGCGAAAGTGCCCCAGGTCGCGAATTCAAAGTTCAGGCGCGGCAGATTCCACGCGATGGCTGTCAACAACGCCGCGCCCGCCACCAAACATCCGGCACCGCGAAAGAGATCGCGTGACCATTGGCGGTCATCATCTGTTTCGCATTGGCGAACGCGAAACGCGCCCAGTTCGACGCCGGGCCAAATCGTGAAGTAGAGCAGTAAACCCAACCGCGAAAACGCGCGCAGTTCGCCCTGCGGACGCTTGAGCGCGGCGGCACATTTGATGAGGCCGAGCAAGACGGCGGTCGAGAAAATTAAACGCGCTAAGGGCGAGAACTGCGCGCCGATGAGCAGAATGAACGCGACCCACGCCAACGGTAATGCCCACACCGTGATTTGTCGGGCGCGTCCACGCAGGTGCCAGGCGCAAAATAAAGCGACACCACAGGCGAGCGCGACGAACATCAGCGATGGAGCGAGGAAAAAGAACACGATGAAACCATGCCAAGTTTCTCTGGTTGTCAGTGCATCAGTGAGGCCGATTTGCCAAACACAAATTCTTGTTCTGCCGCGTTCATCGTGATGACGGTAAAAAATCATCACAAATTATGGCGGATGTTTTGCATCTATCGCTACAATATGATCAACAAAATTTATCTGATTCCTTTAGTCGCCTCTCTTTTGTTGGCGGGTTGCACCGAGCAGGGGCCATCGCCGCAGAAGGCGGATGTGGCTCCGGTCTCTTCGTTCGAGGCCAACGGATTGATTGTGCAACGGAGCGCCCACAGTTTCGCGCAGACTTACACCAATCTGAAAACGGCACTCGCCGATAATCCGGCACTAACGATTGTGGCCGAAGTGGATCACGCCGAGAACGCGGCCAAAGCGGGTTTAGACCTGCGTCCAACCAAACTGATAATTTTCGGCAATCCCAAATTGGGAACGCCGCTGATGCAGGAGTCGCCCACGACCGCCATTGATTTGCCCCAAAAGTTCCTTATCTATCAAGAGGACGACGCCGTATTTGTTGTTTATAACGATCCGATGTATCTGGCAAATCGGCATGGCATCCAAAACCACGATGCCGAATTAGGTAAAATCGCTGGCGCACTCAAGAAGCTGTCGGAGACCGCCATCAACAAGTAAATTAAAAGGGATGGGCGCGCTGCAACCGCACTGAGTTTGCCCGAATTCGAGATGTCCATACCTTCTTCCCTGCCGCCCATTGCCGCGCCCGACGGCTCACCAGTCGGGGCTACGCCAGCGCCCTTTAGTGGCAACCGTTCATGGCGCGAAGCGCCTTTTGTGGTCAGAACCTGCGCCTTTTACCTGACACTATTCGCGGCGGCGGCAGTAATTTATGGATTGTCTCTCATCGCTTACGTTCAGTTGCTCCGCTCCAATTTCTTGTTGCTCGCGCTGTGCGTCCTGGGTGTGCTCGCGCTGATATTTCTCTCGGGACTGTATCTGATAGCTCTGCGTCAGGGCAAAAAATGGGTTTGGTATGTTCAAGCCGTTTGGTCGGTGGTTCATACGTTGATGCTGACAACTGGTTTTCTGATGGCGCTCATTTCGGGAGCCATGCCAACATTTGTTGCAGAAGTCTCGAAAGAAGCCTCGCCTCTCGCAACTTATATTTCTCTATCGCATATCGTGATCTCTGTGCTCTGGTTTCAAACCAAGGTCAGAAGGTGGTTTGGGATGACTCAGAAAGAAGCGGTCGAATCTGCGCCTTGAAGTTCTCGACTTCAAACAGCTTTTGGGCGCGCGCCGCAACGCCTTATACTCAGGCTTCATCTGTCCCATGTCCGAACTTTATATCCGTCAGGAAGTTTTGCCCAACCTCGCCAAAATAGATGCCATTCTCTTCGATATCGATGGCGTTTTATTGGATGTCTCCGCCTCGTTTCGCGCCGCGACCATCGACACCGTGCAGTATTTCGCCGTCCATTCGTTGGGCCTCGAAGATACCGGCAAATTGCTCGAAGTCGAGGATGTCGAGGCGTTCAAATTCGCGGGCGGCTTCAACGACGACTGGGATTTGACCTGCGCCGCCGCTGCTCTGGTCGTCGGCAAATGGGCACAATCCGAAGCCAAAGATACCGCTTCACTGCGCGCGTTTGGCACCACATGGAAAGAATTCACCGATGCGCTCAAGCGCAAGGGCGGAGGCATCGTCGAAGCCGAAGGTTTCGTGTTGGAAATGCTCAACCCGACGCAACGCCGCGAATTCGCGCGCAACTGGAACACGCGTTTGGTTACGCGACTTTTCCAGGAGTTTTACGCGGGCGACGACGCCTGCAAAAAGCTCTACGGCTTCGAGCCCGAAACGATTCACGGGCACGGCTATTACACGCGCGAAACGCCGCTCATTGACCCGACTTTAACGCCGCCAAACCTGAAGTTGGGCGTGGTGACGGGCCGCTCAATGGCCGAGGCCGAGTTGGGTTTGCGGCACGCCAAGATGTTCAACCGGATCAAACCCGCCGGTTGGATTACGCCCGAAAACGGCGCCAAAAAGCCCGATGGCCGCACGCTAATGATGGCGCGTGATGCCTTAGATTTCAGCTTCGGTTTGTTCATCGGCGACATCATGGACGATTTGAATACCGTCCATAATTATCGCAAACTGCGCGGCGCGGGCAAAGCCAGAATTATGTCGGCGATTGCTTTGACTGGGCCGGGCGGCGAAACGCATCGGCGCCAGTTTCTGGAAGCCAACGCCGACATCGTGACGCCTGACGTGAACACTTTGCTGGAATTGCTGGGGAATGTTTTGAAAGAAAGCAAAAACAAATAGAACACAAACCTTCGGTTCTCTAACCGCTTCGCGGTCTCTACGCCTTCGGCGACTCAACTACGATTGAGCGAATTTAGACTTCCGAAGCACTGGCTATCAACATAAAATAGAGTTGCGCGTAGCCGGGCGCCCGACTGGTCAGGGCAGATGTCCTATTTTTCAGAATCATGGCCGCGAAAATCATTCAAATCAACGTCAATGCCGAGGGCGGCGTGCCCAAGTTGCCCGTCGAAAAAACGCGATTGGGCTTCAACAACGTCGAAGGCGATAAACAGCGCGACCGCCGTTATCATGGCGGGCCGAAGCGCGCGGTTTGTCTGTATTCGCTCGAAATTCTGGAGGCGTTGCGCGCCGAAGGTCATCCCATCGAAAGCGGTTGGACGGGCGAAAATCTGTTAATTTCAGGGTTGGATTGGGACGCGATGGTGCCTGGCGTGCAACTGCAAATCGGCGCGGCTCTGGTCGAAATTACTTCTTACGCCAATCCGTGCAAGCATATCGGCTACGCGTTTGTGGACGGCGATTTCAATCGTATCGGTCAGAAGAAACATGCGGGCTGGAGCCGAATTTATGCGCGCGTGTTGACCGAAGCCGAAGTAAAATTGGGCGATGAAGTGAGCGTTTTGCCGAACGAACCGGATGCTTAAATTTGGGCACTCAGGTGCGCGAAATTTGCGCGATGATTTGCCACACTGCTCGCCATGTTCATCAATCAACATTGGTTTACCAGAGTCGCTGGACGCGTTTTGTCGAGCGCGATTATCGGTGGCGTTGTCAGCGCGATTGTCGGCGCGTTGTGCGTTGGCGCGGCAGGCGCATTGTTTGGCTGGCTGCTCGATATTCGTAGCACGCCTGCTTCGTGGGATAGCGGATTTTTATTTCCTGGCGCGTGGGTGGGAATGTCTTTGGGCGCGTGGAGCGGGTTCGTCGGCCTTATTGCTGCGGGTCTCGTCGCCTTCGATATGCCATCGCGCCACTCATTCGCGCCGCTTCGCGCCTTGTTGGGCCGCGTGGCAATTGGCCAATTGCTCGGAACCTTAGGCGCGATTTCGTCTTATCTGTTGCTGGCCTGGGCCATCGCGCAAACGCAGGGACAGCCGTTTGTGGGCACGGTCGAAGATAACCTCGATCTCATCATCTGGGCCGCGCCCGCCGCCATGATTGGCGGCGCGATTGCGGGCGCGTTGTGGAAGCGCACGAACGCGATGGAATCGCTGGTGGTCAATTAACAAAGATGCGATTATTTGCGATTTGGCTGATCCGCGTCGTGGCTAACGCTCTGGCGGGCGGTTTGGCGTTCGCGATTGTCGGCGCGTTCTGCGGCGGTAGCGCGGTATTTTTCATCGCTCTATTTGAATATGGTGGAATGGGCGAAGGCTCATTCATCGGAGTTCCTATCGGCGCGATTGTCGGAGCAGTCTGTGGCATTGCGGGCATTTTTATTCATCTTTTCCCAGCCCTGCGCGCCGAGTCAGGCGAGTTTTGGGAGCCGTTTTTCGATTTAACGGCGCGCGTATCTTGGGGCCAAATGTGGGGCACGATAGCCGCTTGCACAGCGTTTATCGTAATCGAGTTGGTTCGTTCGCAATTCAACAACGTCGGATTTTCTGACAACATAAGCGAAGACTTTTTAATCTTCGCTTTTGCCGCGCCTGCTTCGATGATTTGCGGCGCCATCGCGGGCGCGATTTTCAAGCGCGATTAGCCAAAAGTCGCCACACTTAAGGCAGAATGAGAACTTCGCACATCACGCGCAACACTAACGAAACGCAAATCGAACTCGAACTTAATCTCGACGGTTCGGGCCAATTCGACATCAATTTGCCCAATGCCGCCGGACTGCCGTTTCTGGCGCATATGCTCGAACAATGGGCGCGGCACGGGCGCTTCGATCTCACAGTCAACGCGACCGGCGACACGCAAATTGACGGGCATCATCTGGTCGAAGATTTGGGTATCGCGCTGGGATTGGCGCTGCACGACGCGGTCGGCGATAAGCGTGGAATCGCGCGTTACGGGTTCTTCATCGCGCCGATGGACGAAGTGCTGATGCTGTGCGCCGTGGACTTTTGTGGGCGCGCTTATCTGCAACTCGACTGGGAGTTGCAGCAAGACCGGTTGGGCGAATTCGACGTTCATCTGTTGCGCGAATTTTTGTTGGGACTGGCAAATAACGCGCGGATGAATTTGCACATCAAAGAGCAAACCGGCGGCAACTCGCATCATGTGATCGAGGCGTCGTTCAAGGCGTTGGCGCGCGCGATGCGCGCGGCGCTGACGGTGGACGGCGATGAATTGCCGACGACGAAGGGCAAGTTGGGCGAGTGAATTTGTTGCGGTGAGCGTTATGTTTTTCCCTCACCCTAACCCTCTCCCGGAGGGCTACTGTGTCCCCAAATTCTTTTACAAGAGCTTTCCAGTTTTCGCGAGTTGGTAACCCTGATAGAGTCGCGCGAACTTTTCCAAGCCTCTTTTGAGCGTAATGACACCGGGTTTGGTTTGGCTGGCGAAGCCGCCCCAGCCTCCCAAACGAGCGATGATCCATACGGCCCAAGCGAGACGGTCAGGAGCATTGCGGTTCTTTTGAGCCTCGGTTTTGCCCTCCAACTGCCCACTGAGCACTTCCAAAAACTGCTGTTGTTCGAGATCGTAAACATCGCTCAGAGGCTGGCTCTGCGCGTTGTCCTGCGCCAGACGCAACTGCAACACACGAAGCGCCGCCTCTAAAGCTAAGATCGTTAGCTTCTGGATGCTGGCCCCCTCTTCTAATTGCGTCTGCTCGATGTCCAGCCCTTTGCTCTTGAGAACACGGAAGAGTTCCTCGATGTTCCAGCGTTGTTTGTAGTGGCAGATGGCGGCCCTGGCCTCCTCAAATGAGCCGATGGGACGCGTGCTTAACAGCCGCCACAGAATCGGGTTCTCTGGTGGCCCGCCCACTTCACGCGCTTCAATGGCATAAACCTCGACCCAGGCGGGCAAACTCGCGTCTTTGAGGCGCGCGGGCTTTTGCAAGCGCACCGGGGTGTGGCGCACCTCGACCCGCGCGGTGCGCTCGATGCGGTTCACACGCTTGTCGCAGCGAAGCTCGACCTCGAAGGTGCCCGCCACGCGGGTCTGCGCCAGGCGAGCGTGCAGCGACGAGGCGGGCGAATCCGACAACACCGACGAGGTGGGACAAAATAGGCGGCGATCTATGCGGCTGCGCACCAGGAGGTCGCTGCGCGCGTCTGGCACACGCGCCAACTGCTGGTAGATGTCGCCTTCGCGATCCTGGATAAAGAGGATATGCTCGGCCTCGTGCAGCCTCTTTTGACTCTTCTGGCAGCCCTCAATCCAGCGAAACGACTCTTTCTCTTCAACGACTCTTTCTCTTCGATGGGGAGTTTGGAATACTCGCGGCTGTGCTTGCTGCCTTTGTCGCGTGGGCGGGCCCACAGCTGGAGATCGCCAAAGCCCAGCACATGCCCCTGCCGGGCATCCAAAACCAGGCTGGGATGCACAGGCTGGGATGCACGAAAAAGCCCAGATCGGAGTTATTGCCCACCACCCCCAGCGTCTCTTCATCGGGTTTGAGGCGACCCCGATGCTTTTGCAAGTTGATCTCGCTGGTATCGGAGATCACCAGCAGTTGGCGGTCACAAACCAGCCCAGCGCAACGCCCGGTGACCATCGCGATGAGCGCGTTCTGTGTGACTTTGGCTTGATCCAAAACGCCGTAGAAGGCTTTTTGCTGAGCGCGCGAAAACGAGAGTTGTCTGATGCTGAGGGTGAGATGCTCGCGCATAGCGCGCAACAACTCGCCGATTCTTTGTCCCCGGCGTTTGTCTCCAAAGGCGGTGTGTAAAGCATCGCTATACTCATCTAAAGGGAAGAAATAGGTCATAAGAGGGCAGATTCGCTTCGCAAAAATCCTCAGCTTAGTCTCTCTGAAAATTTGGGGACACAGTAGCCCGAAGGGAGAAGGAATTACGGATCGGAAAGCATAAGTCGCTTCAACTTCCGTGTTAAGTCAGTTCGAGCAAAATTCACCTTCCGATGCGTAGTTCCTTCTCCCTCCGGGAGAGGGTTAGGGTGAGGGAAAAACATAACGCTCACCGCGCAACTCAAACAATGATCGAAGATAACTGGGTCACGGTCGAACAGGCGCCGCTCGAAGCGGTCGCCGAGATGATGCGCGGTCGCCTCGAAGCCGAGGGCATCGAAGCCGTATTGCGCGGCAATCGCGTGGCGGGCGCGGCGGGCATCGTCAACGAATTTAATATCTCGTGGAAAAATCCATTGGGCGGCGTCGAAGTGCGCGTGCGGCCCAATGATGTCGAACGCGCGAAAGAAATTCTGGCGGTAGACCAACGTTCGAGCGAAGAGCGCGCGCAACCGTCGCCGACGCCCTGGTGGGTTATGGCGGTTGGCGCGGGCGCGGTGGCCGGAGTGGTCTATTGGGTCATGGCGGCGGTGAGCGAGAATTTGTTGGTGGCGCTGGTTTGCGCGCTGGCAGCTTTTGCGGCGATGATAATGTTGGGACGGCGCAGTGATTCGACCTTTTCCGGAGGTTAAAACCTCCGGAAAAGAGACGGATGCAAAGAACCTCGCTCTCTTAACCCGCGCGAAACCTGAACCTTGTAAACCCTCTTTCCCGTTTGGCCGTCGCATTGGCCCATAGCATGATTACGATTCTGGATTATTCGGTTAACAACCTGCGCTCGGTGCAAAAAGCCTTCGAGCATTTGGGCCATCAAACTCACGTCACCGCCGACCCCGACGAAGTCGCGCGCGCCGAAAAACTGGTTCTGCCCGGCGTCGGCGCCTTCGGTCACGCCATGAAAAATCTGCGCGACCGCGAACTTGTCGAGCCGATTTCGCAGGCCGTCACATCGGGCAAATATGTGATGGGCGTTTGCCTGGGAATGCAGCTTTTGTTCGACTGGAGCGAAGAGCTCGGCCTGTGCGCCGGACTGGGAATCATAGCCGGCAAAGTCGTCAAATTTCCCAATATGCCCGATTTGAAAGTGCCGCACATGGGCTGGAGCCGCCTGGATTTTCCGCGCCCTTCGCGTTTGTTTGGCGGGCTGGAAAACGGCGATATGACTTACTTCGTGCATTCCTACCACGCCCTGCCCGAAGACGACGAAGTGATCGTCGCGCGCGGGCATCACGGGATGCCGTTTGTGGCGGGCGTCGAGCGCGGCAACGTGATGGGCGCGCAGTTTCATCCCGAAAAGTCGAGCGCGGTCGGGCTGAAGATTTTGGATAACTTTGGGAAACTTTAATGGAAAAACAAAAGGCGCGGGAAGTTTTGGAGATGGCCCGCGAGAGCGGCGCGATTGTGTGTTTGTATCGCAGTTGCTACTCCAACCGGTTCTCCGCAGGCTTTGTGCTGGCGATTTCGGAGCATCATGTCGTCATCGAAAGCGTGTCCACGCGCGACGAGTGCGATGGCTGGATTTTACGAGAGTTGGACGATTTGTGTCGCATAGACCACAACGGGCGTTACGAAGAAAAGCTGCTCTCCTTTTATCGCGCGCGTGGCGAGCAACACCCGCGCGATTTCCTGCCATCGGTTGATTTGAACAGCGACTTGAAAGTCGAAATGTTCGCCGCCGCGCAAAATCACGATTACGCGGTGCGCATTCACACCGGCTCCGACGACGATATTGAGGGCTTCATCCGCGAAGTCGGAACCGCCACCGTTTCAATAGACAGGCTGAACGAATACGGACAAGACGACGGCGACAGCGTTCTCGATATGGAAGGCATCGAAGGTATTTACGTCAACGCCGACGAATTGCAAGACCTGAAAATGCTCGCGCGTTGGCACGATATTCCGCCGCTCGCCTGAACAATGTAGGACTTTCGCTTCGCTCGTCCGGAGGTTAAAACCTCCGGACGCACCCCGCCCATGACAATCGTTTCGCGCGAGCAAATCGCGCCCTACACCACCGCCGACGGTTCGACGATTCGCGAACTGCTCAACGCCGCCAATTCGCCCCTCGCGCAGCAAAGTCTGGCCGAAGCCACGCTCGCGCCCGGCCAGACAACCGCGCGCCATACCCATCCCAAATCAGAAGAGATTTACTACATCTTGAGCGGGCGCGGCACGATGTTCATCGGCGAGTTAAGGCGCGAAGTCGGCGCGGGCGATGCGATTGCTATCGCGTCGGGCGCGCCGCATTGCATCGAGAATGATGGCGAAGACGAACTGCGGTTTCTGTGTTGTTGCGCGCCCGCGTATTCGCACCAGGATACCGTTTTGTGCCGCTAATTTGCCGATTTCACGCGCGGGCAACGCGGGTTTGGCTTGTGTCAATTCGATGAGTGCGGCATCCTTATACCTCTAAGCAATTCCCGACAAAATAACAGGAGAAACTATGGCGCTATTTGGCAAGAAGAAAAAAGCGGAGCCGACCGCTCCCCAACCCACCGAAGCAGACGAAATTCAGGTCGTGGGCGGCGACGCCGACGAACTCGGTTTTGACGACGACATCGAAGAAGACGGCGGCGGACAGGTCATTGACTTCGACGCCATCGCCGACGAACTCGGCGATGATGACGGCGAATCCGAAATGGGCGACCCTTTGGGCGATGCCACTTTGGATTTATCGAAGCCGACGAGCGCCGAAGCCGACGCGTTCGCCACCGATGCGTCCTTCGAGTCCGGCGCCGCAGGCCTTGAGGCCGACGATGAACTCGACTTCGACTCGGTTTTCGACGACGGTTCGTCCGCGCCTGTAGTCGCGACGCCCGCCGTCGTTCCCGACACCGACGAAAATCCGTTTGGCGCCTCGCCCGACAGCACGCCCGTCGGCGGCACGCCCATCGGTGACATCGCCATCGAACCGACGAGTGACACGCCGCCGCTCACCTATACGGCGCCGCTTCTGACTTCGGATGCCGTGGCGACAGCGGGCGTGCCCGCCACGCGCAAATCGTTGCCATTATTGCCGTTGCTGGGCGCCGCCGGACTTCTGGTGGCGCTGGGCGTCGTCGGTTATCTGGCTTTCGGCGGCACGCGCGCGCCCGATGAAGAACCCGTCGTCGCCACCAATCCCGCGCTTCAGGCGCCCGCCTCGACCGAAGGCGAAGATGTCGCGCCAGTCGCGCCGGTTTCCGTTCCGGTGCAAGGCGCCGATGCGGTCAATCCAGGCATCGCGGTTGACGGCGTGCCGATTGCGCCCGGCGTCGTGGTGCGCACCGCGACAAACGGCGGCCCACGCCCGACGGTTCCGCTCACGCCGGGCTTGCTCAAGCAGCTCAAGATTTTGTGGAAACGGGGCGCCGCCGCCAAACAGAAGGGCGATTACGCGGGCGCCCGCGCCGCCTGGGAGAAGATGCTGCAACTGCGGCCCAATCACCCGCTCGTGCAAAGCGCGCTTGATAAGTTGCCAGCAGCTTAAAAGGAGTCAGTTTTCAGGGATCAGGTGTCAGGAATTTCGGAGACTTATCCCTAAAAACTGAGATCTGACAACTGACTCCTGAAGAAAATGTTTATTTCTTTCGAGGGCATAGACGGCTGCGGCAAAACCACGCAATTGAACCGATTGCGGGCGCGCCTGGAAACGCGCGGTATTGAAGTCGTGGCGACGCGTGAGCCGGGCGGAACGGCATTGGCCGAGTCGCTACGCGAAACGTTACTGCACGGCGGCGAAATCGAGGCGCGCGCCGAACTGTTGTTGTTTGGCGCGGCGCGCGCGCAGCACGCGCGAGAGATTATCCGGCCCGCGTTGGGGCGCGGCGCCTGGGTTTTGTGCGACCGCTTCATTGATTCGAGCGAGGCCTATCAGGGCGGCGGATTGGAATTGGATCGCGCGTTCATCCGCGCGATGAACGCGTTCGCGACCGACGATTTATTGCCCGACCGAACAATTTTCGTTGATGTCGCGCCCGACGTGGGCGCATTGAGGCGCGTGGGCGAAAAAGCCGACCGCATCGAAGCGCGTGGCGCGGCGTTTGGCGAACGCGTGAGTGCGGTTTATCTCGACATCGCCGCCCGCGAAAGCGCGCGCGTCGTCACGGTGGATGGAACGCTTTCGCCGGATGATGTCGAGGCGGCGATTTGGGCGAAGTTACGTTTTTCCCTCACCCCGCCTTCGTAGAACTCAGAACTGCCTTGGCTCCGCCAGGCGACCACTCCCGGGGGGAGAAGGGAATTCAGCGTGCCGTTATGTGGTCGAACTTGCTTCAAACTTTCAAGGAAGTTCTGAACGGCAACTGAACGCCGAATTCCCTTCTCCCTCCGGGAGTGGTCGCCTGGCGGAGCCAAGGCAGTTCTGAGTTCTACGAAGGCGGGGTGAGGAAAAAACGTTAAAGCAAGTTCTTCAAACTATCCGACATCCGAAACCTATGACTCCCCTCATCGGCCATCAGGCGCGCTGGAGCGCCTTGGCGCGCGCCTTTGGCAAAGGCGTCGTGCCACAAACTCTGCTCATCACTGGCCCGCCCAATGTCGGCAAAACGACGTTCGTTACGCGCTACGCGCAACTGCTGTTGTGCGCCGACCTGCAAACCGATGCCAACGGTTTGCCCGCGCCCTGTGGCGTTTGCAAACCGTGTCATCAGGTCGAAATCGGCACCTTTCCCGATTATCGGTTCTTCCGTCCGGTCATCAGCGCGACCGAAAAGACGACGGCGCCCGAATCGCTCGATTCGAGCGTGATTCTGGGCGAAACCGCGCGCACCTTTAACCACGAAGCCGAATTGAAGCCGGTCGTCGGAGCGCGCAAAGTTCTGGTGATGCACCAATTCGAGCGCGCCAACGAGACCGCGCAAAACGCCATGCTCAAGACGCTCGAAGAGCCGCCCGCCTCGACTTCGCTGGTGTTGACCAGCGAAAACCCGCGTCGTCTGCGCGAAACGATTCTCTCGCGCTGCTGGCATTTGCAATTGGTTCCGGCTCCCCTGTCCGAGATCAACGAATGGCTGTCGGCTCAATTTCCCAATGCTTCGGCGGAACATATCGACATTGCATTGCGGGCTTGTCTGGGACGACCGGGCGCGGCCTGGCGCGAACTGGAACGTTTGCAAAACGCGACCGATGAAAACGGTTCGCGTTTTCAGATCGCTTCAGAAATGCTGAGCCGCCTCGACGCGGCCCAACCGGTGGGCGCGTTGGGCTTCACCGCCGAAGCGATCAAGTGGGCCGATATCTGGTGGGACGAGGACGCGGGCGAAGAGGCCGACGCCAAGAAGCTGGCCAGCAAAGGCAAGCGCGCCGCCGCCGCGCGCTTTCTCGATGAATTGATGGTCGCCGCGCGCGCGCGTTGGATGAACGATCCGGCCTCTTACGCGCAGGGCGCGGCGCGCCTGGATCAGATGCGGGCGGCGCGCGGGTATATTTTGCAAAACGCCAATTTGCAGTTGGTGTTGGACGTGATGTTTGGTCGCCTGATTGCAACGCAGAATCGCGAAAGCGGTCGGGGCACGCGGGTGCGCTGAGTTGCGGGCTGTGAGGTTAGATGAGTCCCGTTCAAGACTTGCGAATGCTGATTTGCGAACCGCGAGCGTAAGCGACCGGCTAAAGCTTGACTTGCCTTGCGCCCAAACTTTAGCCGGTCGCTTACGCTCGCGGTTCGCAAGGATATAGAAGACGCTGACTGTTTTCACGCCCGCCCAAACCGCGTTCTAATTGCAGGGTTGCGCACACAACAATAACGATTTGGAAGCGCGAACTCGCCAGTTACGTTAAAATAAAGCGGAAGATTCGACGCGCGACTTCATCGTCAAAGGTCAATCGTAGGTCGAGAGCTTGCAGTTTAGAGCGTCTCGAAGGAGAAAAATTATGTCTCAAGTCACAGCCGTAGGCGCAGGCAACTTTGAAAACGAAGTTGTTCAGGCCAGTAAAGAAGAGCTTGTCATCGTGGATTTCTGGGCGGAATGGTGTTCGCCCTGCAAAATGCTGTCGCCGATTTTGGATCGCGTCGCCGAAAAATATAGCGGTCGCCTCAAGGTCGTCAAGTGCAACATCGAAGAGAATCAGGACATCGCTGGACAATACGCGATCTTCTCGATTCCCAATCTGGTGTTTTTCCGCGACGGTCAGGTCGTCGATCAGTCGGTCGGTTACGCGGGCGAAGCCCAACTCGCCGATAAAATCGAAGACGTTCTCAGTTCCTAATGGCCATTTTTCATGGCCGATATTCCTCTATGCCCTTCGAGAAACCTCGCGTCGCCGCCATCATTCCGGCCTACAACGAAGCAGACCGCGTCGTCGCCGTTCTCGAAACTATCGCTGGCTCCCAGAGTGTCGGCGAAGTTCTGTGCGTCACCGACGGTTGCTCCGACGATACCGCCGCGCAGGTCGCCGCCTTCATCGCCGCGCGCGGCCCCGATGCGACGACGGTTCGCCTGTTCGAGCTGACGCAAAACATCGGCAAAGGCGGTGCGATGGCGCACGGCGCCCATCACACCGACGCCGATGTCCTGCTATTTCTCGACGCCGACTTGATCGGCCTACTTCCTTCGCAAGTGGACGAAATGCTCGAACCGATGCTGCGCGAATCCGATCCCGCCGACATGACGTTGGGCTTGTTCGGCGCTGTGCGTGGCGGGCCGTTGGGTTGGTGGTTGAGTTGGTGCCATCGCGCGACGCCCTCGATTACCGGACAACGCGCGATTCGGCGCGACCTGTTTCTGTCCACGCCTGGCCTGACGCGTTCGCGCTTTGGCGTCGAAGCGGCCATCACGCGTTGGGTGCAGTCCGATCCGAGCCTAAAAGTGGATTTCGTTTACCTTCATTCGGTGACGCACCCGATCAAAGAAGAGAAATTGGGCCTGATTCGTGGCTCGCGCAACCGGATGAAAATGTATCGCGACATCGGCCAAACGTTGGTGTCGGACGTTGCGCGCCAACAGGCGGCAATTCGGCGCGATAAAGCGTTACGCTGGTTCGAGCGGCTGACGAAGTAGAGTTCGATGCACCCCGTAGAGACACCGACTTGTCGTGTCTAAGAACGTAGAATTTGCTTTAACATAGCGGCAGTTCTGACGTTTTAGACACGACAAGTCGGTGTCTCTACAAAATCGCGAGGCGCCTTACTCATCTGAAAATTCGCGATTCCGGCGCGGCTTCAAATTGGCGAAACTAAAGCTGTGCTTCTCGAACTTCGTATCTCGAATTTTGCGCTTATCGAACGCGCCGAAATCGCGCCGGGCGCTGGCTTCAACACTCTCACCGGAGAAACCGGCGCGGGCAAATCCATTCTCATTCAGGCATTGGGCCTCTTATTGGGCGAGCGAGCCGCCGCCGAACAGGTCGGCAACGTTCAAGGCAAAGCCATCGTCGAAGGCGCGTTTGACCTCAACGGCACGCCGCGAGCGCGTGATTGGCTCGAAGAAAACGGCTTCGCCCTTGACGACGATGCGCTCATCGTCGCGCGCGAAGTCGAAGCGTCGGGCCGTTCGCGCGTGCGGCTCAACGGACGATTGGCGACGGCGACCGGCCTGCGCGAGTTGGGCAGTTTTCTGGTTGACCTGCACGGCCAACACGAAAATCAACAGCTGCTTTCGCCTGATGCGCATCTGCTATTTTTGGATCAGTTCGGCGATAAAAGTCACGCCGAATTGAAAGCGCAGGTCGGCGCCGCGCACAAACGGTGGCGGGGGGCCGCGCGCGCGGTCGCCGAACTTTCGCGCAACGAACAGGCGCGTGTGCAACGTTTGGACACGCTGCAAGATCAAGCGACGGAAATTGATAAAGCCAAATTAAAGGCCGACGAAGACGACGCAATCGCCGAAGAGCGCGCCCGGTTAATGAACGCCGAAGGTCTGCGCCAAAACGCCGCCTTGTGCGTAGGCAGTTTGTGGGGCGACGAAGAGTTGGGTGCGCTGGGATTGGCGCGTCAGGCGCTCAAGGCCGCGCGCGAACTTGAGGCGACCGACGGCAGCATCGCCGAATGGGTGAACGCCATGCAAAGCGCGATTTTGGATTTGGAAGACACCGCCGAATCCGCCCGCGCCTACGCCGAAACGCTCGACGCCGACCCCGCGCGACTCGAACAAATCGAAGCGCGTTTGCACAAAATCAACCGGCTCAAGCGCAAATATGGCGCGACCGTCGCCGACGTCTTGGAGTATCGCGCGCAAATCGAAACCGAAATCGGCGAGCTAAACCTGAGCGACGAACAGATCGCCGACCTCAAAACCGAAGCCGCCGCACGCAAAGCCGAATACTTTGAATTGGCCGGCAAACTCTCGGACGACCGCAAAGCGTTGGCAAAACAGTTCTCACAGGAAGTCGTCGAGCAATTGAGCGGATTGGCGATGGAAAAAGCGCGCTTTGAAATTGGTTTCGAGCGCCTGGAAAAAGCCGCCTCCAATGGCGTGGATGCCGTCGAATTTTTGCTCAGCGCCAACCCTGGCCAACCTTTGCGTCCGCTTGCCAAAATCGCGAGTGGCGGCGAAATTTCGCGCGTAATGTTGGGCCTTCGCAGTGTGTTGCGTGATACCGAAGTCGAACATCGCGTGCCCATCGTAATTTTTGACGAGATTGACACTGGCATCGGCGGCCTGACGGCGGAAAAAGTCGGCGAGAAAATGAGCCAAATCGCCCAACATCATCAGGTCTTTTGCATCACGCATCTCCCGCAAATCGCCAAGCGCGCCGACCATCATTTCCGCGTCGTCAAAGCGGCGGGCGACGAAGCCACAACCGTTGACGTGACGCCGCTCGATGGCCCCGCGCGCGTCGAAGAGATGGCGCGCATGATGGGCAGCGAAAGTCGCGCCAATCTGGAGCACGCCAAAACGTTGCTCAAAGACGCGGGAGTTTCAACGGCGAAGAAACGCGGAAAGAAATAGCGCGGTAAAATGCGATTCATATTGCATCTTATCTTTATGCGCTCAATGACCAATGGCTTTGGCATCCTGAGCGTAACCGAAGGAACGAAGTCGAAGAACCCATTGCGTTGTAGTTCCCACGCACGTTCACGAAGACTCTTACGTCATAGATTCTTCGACTTCGTTCGTGCCTCTGCCCAAAGGGCTCCCGCGCTGCTAATGAACTCCCCCATTTGGAGTGCGCCCGTGAGGGCAAGGTGCGTAATACCAAGTCCGGCTTCTGAGTTCATGAACCGCGCGCGTAAGCAAGCGGGCCGTTGTAATTGCGAGAACAGTTCAACGTTGCCCTGAGCGTTATGGCCCGCTTGCTTACGCGCG